>Ga0068714_10002703_pt1 | contig 22343 bp, 21 predicted proteins | sample MTBNYHSulfiMetaG_FD_62988 | JGI IMG/M metagenome (GOLD analysis project Ga0068714, IMG submission 62988) | Enrichment culture microbial communities from rom New York Harbor, USA that are MTBE-degrading - MTBE-NYH (New York Harbor Sulfidogenic)... | ecosystem: Environmental > Aquatic > Marine >... | reverse complement strand
CGGCACGCCCTTCAGGTCGGTCTGGGCATTGCGCCCTTCTCGGAGGTCGAGGAGATCGCAGTCGAGCTCGGGCAGGCCCTGCCGGACTTCACCGTCGTCAGCGTGCCCCGGCAGATGGACATGGCTCACTCCAGAGGGCTTCCCGAGGCTGCCTCGCGCAGGGTGCCGCTTGACGCCCTCGGCTCCCCGACCGGCGAGCAGATCGGGCTGCCGGTCAACCTTGGAAATGCCTTCATCGTCCTCTCGTGCATGATCGGCGCCCTGCTGTTGGCGTCCAACATGCTGTTTCTGGTCGCTCAGCGCCGGAGGGAGATCGGGGTCCTCAAGGCGCTCGGCGCAAGAGGGGCGGACATCGGCGCGATGATTCTCAGCGAGGGACTCACCCTCAGCGTCCTTGGGTCCACCGCCGGTTTCGCCCTGATAAGGCTGTTTGCCACCTGGACGCTGGTCAGCAACAGGATTCCCATGGGCCAGATAGCAGCCGCGACCGTCCGCCACTTCGGGCTGGTGGTCGGCGCCGCGGCGCTCGCCGCGGTGCTCTTTGGCCTGATCCCCGCCTGGCAGATGGCCAGGCTTACCAGCATGGAGGTGCTTCGCAATGAGTAACCTGCTCGCGGCGATGGGCCGGGCGACCGGGTCGGGCACCGGGCCGGAGGAGCCCATCCTCAGGGCCGTCAATCTGAACAAGTCTTACTTCCTTGGTGAGACGATCTACGCGGTAAACGACGTCAGCCTGGCCGTCGCGCCCGGGGAGTTTGTGGTCGTGGTCGGCCCCTCGGGATGCGGCAAGACGACCCTGCTGAGCCTCCTGGGAGGACTCGACCGCCCCAACTCGGGCGAGGTCATCCTTGCGGGGCATCGCTTCAGCAAGCTGAGCGAGAACGGCCTCGCGCAGTTGCGGCGCAATCAGGTCGGGTTTGTGTTTCAGTTCTTCAATCTGATTTCGCACCTTACGGCTATGGAAAACGTTTCGCTGCCGATGCGCTTCACGAGAATGGGCGGCAGGGCCATCCGCGAGCGGGCCGAGCAACTGCTCGTGATGGTCGGCCTGGCCCAGCGCTCGCACCATCTGCCCCTGCAGATGTCCGGCGGCGAGCAGCAGCGCGTGGCGATCGCCAGGGCCCTGGCCAACTCGCCGGCGGTCGTGCTCGCCGACGAACCCACCGGGAACCTGGACACAAAGACCAAGGCGGAGATGGCGGACATTTTCCTCAGGCTCAACGAGGAGTTCAAGCAGTCGTTTGTCGTGGTTTCGCACGACGAAGGGTTTGCCCGGTACGCGCATCGCGTGCTCAAGATGCGCGACGGAAGAATCGACGCGGTGGAGGCTGGCGGACGGTGACGCAGTTCGCAGTGGTCTGGCCCCTCGCCCTGGGCGCCTTGCGGCGGTCCTGGCCCCGTCAGGCGCTGATGGCGGCGATACTCGGCCTGGCCATTGCGGCGTACCTCCTGTACGCAACGTTCCTGACCGGGGCCGGGCAGGAGGCCAGGCTGCTGGTGGAGTCCCTGGACCTGCCGTGCGACCTGGTCTTTTTGGGGAAGTCAACGCTTTCTCAGGCTGAAATCGAGACGGTAATGCGCAACGCGAGCGTCACGCTTTGCGAGACGGCGAGATCGACCTGGTACCTCACCGCGGCGGGATACGTCCGGGTCCTGGCCCTGCGGGAATCAAGTTCCCTGTGGGGCCTGCTCGCCGGCCCTGGCGGGGCCGAGGAGGCACCGCCGGTCCCGGGCCGGGGCGAAGTTCTGATCCCATCGTGGGCGGCGGAACTCAGCGGGCTCGCGGTGGGCCAGGGGTTTGTTCTGAGCCCCCCGAGGGTTCCGACCGCGGGATCGGCCCTGCGGATCGCCGGTGTTCACCAGACCGCAGATGATCTTCTTGGGCACTGCGCCTTTACGCTGCTGCCCGAGGCGGGCCCCGCTCCGAACGCGCTCTTTGTTTGGATGGCGACGCCGGAGGCGGCCGCCCCTTTAGCCTGGAACCTGGAACAGGAGTACGTGAGGCCGGGGCGTCCGGTGGTCCGGACGATGGACGATCCGGTCATCCTCACGGCCGGCCTCCCGGACAGGATGGCGAGGTCGGTCCTGGCCCAGACCTACCTTCCTGGAGCGGGCGTGATGATGCTTGTATTCGGTTTCTGCGGGATCGGCCTCTTCACGACGGTTTCGCTCGGGTTCATGGACCGGAGGAGGAGCATCGCGATTCTGAAGACGGTCGGCATGGAGAGTGCAGGCGTTGTGACGATGCTGGCCGTCGAACAGGGGCTGGTGGCTGTCGCCGGAACCGTCCTGGGTTCGGCCATCGCCGCGGCGGCCGTTCCGGGGCTCGCGGCGTACTTCCCGGGGCAACCGGTTCTGCTCTGGTCGAGCATCATCAAGGGCGCCCTGGCCGGGGTGTTCGTCCTCGGCGCGGCGGTGTTCGTACCGGCGGCGTCGGCCAGGGTCGCAACCGTCAACCAGCTTCTCTATAACCTTCCAGTCCCGCTGATGACGAGAAGAATCAGCGGGCAGACGGGAGAGTGAGACAGATAGTGGGCAGAAAGACCATAGTCGCCATCAACTGCGGCCAGGCCGTTACCCAGGTAAGCCTATTCGAATCAACGGGCATCAGTCTCAGCCTGATCGGTCAGGCCACGACGCCGACTACCGCCGGAGCCGCGGGCGGTCTCGCCGTCGGCGTGCGCGCGGCCCTGGCCGTCCTCGAGAGGAGGCTGGGAGTCCGGCTCATGGACGATTCGGGGCTGCCGCTGGAAGACACGGGGCCCAACGCGGCCTGCTCCTGGATCCTGACCGCGGACAGCGGGGGCCCCATCAGGGTGGCGGTCGCGGGTGTCATCGACGACATTTCCGGCCAGTCGGCGATGAAGGCCACGTACGGCGCCGGCGCCGCGGTCTCCGACCTGCTGGCGATCAACGACGGCCGTGCCTACTACCACAAGATCCGGGACCTTCGCCAGAACCCGGTGGACATGATCGTGCTTGCCGGCGGGGTGGACGAGGGTCTCTTCGCCGGAGGGGGAGGGCGGCAGGTGGTCAACATGGCATCGACCATCGCCCAGGCCCGGCCCCGGCCCCGCTACGACCCAGGCGCGGCCATCCCGCTCGTCTTTGCGGGAAGCGCGGAGGCGCGGACGGAGGTCTCGGAGAGCCTGGCGGGGGCCGCCGAGGTCGTCTACGCCGACAACGTCCGTCCCGACCTCTCCTTTGAAAACCTCGCCGGGGTGGAGAGGGCCGTTCTTGATGTATTCCACTCCAAGGTGGTGCCCAACTCGCCCGCGTTCAGGTCCCTGGCCCCGTACGCCAAGCAGGTCCCGCCTCAGCCGACGGGCGCGGCCGAGGGGACGACCCTTACGGTTCTGGCCGGCGCCTGGAAGGAGGACCTCTTGGCGGTTGATCTGGGCGAGGTTTCAACGAGCGTGTTCACGGTGATCGACGGCGTCCTCAACCGGACGGGCAGTGACGAAGTCGGGCTCAACATGATCGACGCCGGCTCGGTGGCCGGGCTCGTGGATGCCGCGGAGTGCTGGATTCCCGTTGAGATGGGCCGGGAGGAGATCGCCAACACGTATTCCGTCCAGCGCGTTCGCCCAGGAGCCATTCCGGTGACCTGGCGGGAGCTTCTGGTTCAACAGGCCGCCGCCCGCGAACGGCTGCGTCTTGCCCTAGACGGCCATCGCCGTCTGGTCGCGCTCCTTATGGGGATACGCCGCCAGCGCAACATCGACGAGGTGCTGGGGAGCTACGTCGCCGTGGGAGGCCAGACGCTGGTCGACCTCCGGAGGATCAACAAGATGGTGATCACCGGGCGGCTCGTGGCCTCCGCGACCAGTCCCGGGCAGGTGGCCTCGATGGTGATTGACGGGTTTCAGCCTCAGGGGATAACCCAGCTGCTCTATGACAAGAGCAACCTCCTCCCCCACCTGGGACCGATCGCCGAGCTGGACAGCTCGTTGGCAGCTCAGATGCTGGCCGACGACTGGCTGACGCCCCTGGGCCTGGTGGTCGCTCCGGCCGCCCGGCAGCACGGGCAGTTCTTCTCCCCGCGCTACGGCCAGCGCATGGCAAAGGTCCGGATCGAGCGCCAGGATGGCGGCGAGATCCGTGAGACGGTGGATTACGGGACCATCAAACGGATTCCGCTGGAAAAAGGCGAGGTAGTGCGAGTGACCCTGTGGGGCGACAGGCTGCGAAACCTGGAGGACGGGCAGGAGTTCGGCGGCGGCGGATTCCTGAGGACGGTCAGCGGCGGGGGGGCACTGGGCGTAATCCTGGACGGCCGGGGTCGTCCGATCATGATGCCGCAGAACCCCGCCCGCCGGCGCTCAAGGGTCGCCGCCTGGCTTGGCGCCCTGGAGACGTATCCTGAAGACCTGCTCAAGGCGGCCGTCCGGGGGGAGGGGAGTTAGATGGAGCTCACCTACGGGGCTTTGAGGACCATGTCCGACGCCGTTGTCCGCCGTATACGCCGCCTGGTGCTGTCGGGAGAGATCCTGGTGAAACCCGGCGACCTGATCGACCCGGAGACCGTAATCGGGTACAACACTTCGGAGGAGTGCCTTCACTTTCTGCGGCTTGACCTCGATGAGGACAGACTCCTCGCCAAGCCGCTCAAACAGGTGGGTGACGAGGTCAAACGTGGCGAGCCCGTCGCCTACTACATGTACTTCTTCGGTCTGGGGTACAGGGAGTACGTTTCCCCGGTCAACGGCACAATCGTTTCCCTGGACACCGCCAATGGCCTGCTTGGAATCCGCGAGCACCCGGTCATGGTCAAGTCGGGGGTCTACGGCAAGGTTGATTCCGTCGTCCCGGGACACAGCGTCTCGGTGCTGTCCCGGGGCGCCTGGATCGAGGGCACGGTCGGCTGGGGAGGGCAAGCACATGGTGAGCTTGCCGTGCTTGCCTCCTCTGCCGGCGAGGCCTTGGACCCGTCCCGCCTGGGCCCGCACTGCCGCGGCAAGATAGTGGTCGCCGGCGGATATGCCGGCGAGCGCACGCTGCTGGCCGCCTACCGCCACGGCGCCGCCGGCCTGGTCGCGGGCGGCGTAGACAGGCTCGCGGGAGACGAATTCTGGGCGCTGTCCGCCGGGATGACGTACGAGGAATACGCCTCGCGTTTCTACTCGGCGGGGCAGGAAGCCCAGGTCGCCGATGCCGGGCTGGACCGCGTGCTCATGCCGGTCCTGGCGCTCGATGGAGCCGGCAACGTGCCCATGCGTGCCGAAGCCTTCGAACTGCTGAAGGCCAACGACGGGCGCGTGGCGTGCCTCGACGGCGCGGAGCCCGGCGGCAGGGACAACGGCCGTCCGGAACTGCTCATCTCGCTGCCCTGGGAGGATACGTCTTCTGGGGCGGTCCCGGGCGCAGGCAGAGAGCCGGAGCCGGATCAGGTCAGCTTCGGCATCGTCCAGGGCCTCAGGGTCAGGGTCATCGGCGGCCCGTATCACGGCCGGACCGGGCAGGTCGTTGGAGAGGCTCCGGGCGAGATGGTCCTTGAGACCGGGCTGCACGTCCTCGGGGTCCAGGTCGCGCTGGACACGGGGCAGACGGTCGGCGTGCCGCTGGCAAACCTGGAGGCGGTTCGCTCCGGGCCTTAGGCGGGGCGGCAGGTAGGAGCCTGCGGCATCAAACGGGAATACTCCCCAAGATGAAACGCAGCCTCTTGCCGTTTGAGGTCGTCTTCGTGACCCCTGACCCCGGGGCAGCCCTCAACCCTGATGGCCGGGCGGGGCTGTTTTCGCTTGTCCGGGCGGCGCTCGAGGGTGGCGTTCAAGCTATCCAGCTCCGCGCCAAGTCGTTACCGGCCGGCGAGCTCCTGGCCGTGGCCCGCCGCCTCAGGGCGGAATGCGACAGGGCCGGCGCAGCCTTCTTTATCAACGACAGGCTCGACGTGGCCCTCTGCTCAGGGGCGGACGGAGTCCAGCTGGGCGAAACCGGCCTGCCCGTGCCGGATGCCGTATCCTTGCTCCGGAGGCTGGGAGCCGGCGCGCGCGGCGGGAGGCGCCCCCTGGTCGGGGCGAGCGCTCACAGCCCCGAGGGCGTTCGCGATAAACTGGCCGCGGGGGCCGATTTCGCGCTGTTTGGCAACGTCTTTCCCACCGCGTCGAAACCCGGCGCCGAGGGGCGGGGCCTCGACGGGCTCGCGCGTGCCGTCGAGGCGGCCGCGGGAGGGCCCGTCGTCGCGATCGGCGGGATAACGGCTGGCAACGCGGGCCCGGTGCGGCGGGCCGGCGCCGCCGGAATAGCGGTGATCGGGGCCATAGCCAGGGCCGCGGATCCCCAGGCCGCCGCGCGAAATCTGGTCCTGGGCTGGGAACAAGGCGGGGGCGAAGGATGCGGGTAGTTGTGAACGGCGATCCCGTCGTTCTTTCTGATTCGTCCACGGTCCGCGGGATGCTGGAGGTTCTCGGCGTCGCCCCGGAGCGCGTTGCGGTGGAGGTCAACCTGGAGATCGTTCCGAGGCAGGACTATGCCTCGTGGGCTCTTCACGAAGGTGACCGGATAGAGCTGATTACATTTGTGGGTGGTGGCTAGCAATGCCTAAGGACAGCCCGCTGGTTATTGCCGGGCACGAGTTTGGCTCCCGCCTGATGGTCGGGACCGGGAAGTACAGCGACCTCGAGGTAATGCGCCAGGCCTTGAACGCCTCGGGCTCGGAGATCGTCACCGTCGCGGTCCGGCGGCTGGACCTCGGCTCGCCGGGAGGCCCGGCCATCATGGACTACATCCCGGATCATTTCGTCCTGCTGCCAAACACGGCCGGGGCGACGACGGCCGGTGAGGCGATCCGCCTCGCGCGGCTCGCCAGGGCCGCGGGCCTGGCCAATGATCAGAACTATAACTTCATCAAGCTTGAGGTCATCGGCGATGAGGAAACCCTGCTCCCCGACGTGGCAGCGACGGTCGAGGCCTGCAAACGGCTGGTCGCGGACGGGTTTACGGTGCTCCCGTACACCAACGACGATCCCGTGACGGCCGTACGGCTCGTGGAGGCCGGGGCGGCGACCGTGATGCCGATGGCTTCGCCGATAGGCAGCGGCCAGGGTTTCCTCGACGTCGCCAGGATAGAGCTGATCAGGCGCAAGGTGCCGGGTGTGCCGCTGGTGGTCGACGCGGGCATCGGCGCGCCCTCGGACGCGGCGCTGGCCATGGAGGCGGGTGCGGACGCCGTCCTGGTCAACACGGCGATAGCCCGGGCGAGGGACCCGGTGATGATGGCCGAAGCCATGAAGCTGGGCGTTGAGGCTGGCAGGACCGCCTTCCTTGCGGGACGCATCCCTAAGGTGGGCTACGCCAGGCCCTCCAGCCCCAAAGAGGGGCTGCCGAGGTGATCCGCAGCCTCACGGGAAAGGCGCCCGTTCTGGAGGACGGCGTCTTCCTCGCCCCCTCGGCGGACGTCATCGGTGACGTGAAGATCGGCACCGGGTCCAGCGTCTGGTTCGGAGCGGTCGTTCGCGGCGACATGGCCCCGGTGAGGATCGGCAGCAACTCCAACGTTCAGGACGGTTGCGTGGTGCACACCGACACGGGCCTCCCGGCCCTGATCGGGGACTACGTGACCATCGGGCACCGGGCGGTGGCCCACGGGTGCCAGATACGTGACCGCGCGCTGATCGGCATGGGAGCGGTGATTCTCAACGGAGCCGTGGTCGGAGAGGCGGCGGTTGTCGGCGCCGGGGCCGTCGTGCCTGAGGGCGCCGAGATACCCGCCAACGCTCTCGCGGTGGGTGTCCCTGCCCGCGTGGTTCGCGACCTCGGTCCGGACAATCCGGCCCGGAGGCAGGCTCACGCCGAGGAGTACCGGCGCCTGTGGGAGGATAACTACCGGGGACTTCTGTGAAATCAGCGCGCCGGACGCGCCCGGCGCACGAGACGTAGCGGGGTCTTGCGGAGGACGGTGCGCGTGTGTATAGTGTTCAGAAACCTGGCCCACGCGCCGAAGGAGGGGGAGCAATTGCCCGCCAACGAGCGATTTGCCGCCGAGGCCTTGACGTTTGACGACGTTTTGCTGGTTCCGGCACTGTCCGAGATACTGCCCAGGGAGACCGATACGACGACGGTTCTCGCCCGCGACCTGAAGCTCAACATCCCTTTGCTCAGCGCAAGCATGGACACCGTCACCGAGGCCGCCATGGCCATCGCGATTGCCCGCGAGGGCGGGTGCGGGGTCCTACACAAGAACATGTCGATCGAGCGCCAGGCCAAGGAGGTCGACAGGGTAAAGCGCTCCGAGCACGGCGTGATCACCGATCCGGTGTTCTTGGGCCCGCAGGACCCGGTGACCAAGGCCCTCGAGCTCATGGCGCACTACCACATCTCGGGCGTCCCGATAGTCGACCCGGACGGCAAACTCGTCGGAATCCTCACCAACCGCGACCTCCGCTTCGAGGAGAATTTCAACCAGCCGATCCGCAACATCATGACCGCCGAGGGCCTTGTCACGGCCCCCGTGGGGACCACCCTCGACGAGGCCAAGAAGATCCTCGGCAAGCACAAGATAGAGAAGCTGCCTCTCGTGGACGAGAACTTCAGGCTGCGCGGCCTGATCACCCTCAAGGACATCGAGAAGGCCCGCCAGTACCCCAATTCGGCCAGAGACGCGCGGGGCAGGCTGGTCGCCGCCGCGGCCGTCGGCGTCACCTCCGACGTCATGACGCGCGTCGAAGCCCTCGTGGGCGCCGGCGTCGACGTCGTCGTCCTGGACACCGCGCACGGCCATTCGCGGGGCGTCATCGACACCACCAGGGAGATCCGCCGGGCGTTTCCCGATCTGGCCCTGGTTTCCGGAAACATCGCCACGGAGGAAGGCGCCGACGCCCTCTTCGAGGCGGGCGCGGACACGGTCAAGGTGGGCATCGGGCCCGCCTCCATCTGCACGACCCGGGTGATCGCGGGGATCGGCGTTCCGCAGATAACCGCCATCTGCGAGGCGGCCAAGGCGGCCAAACGCCGGGGCCGGCACATCGTCAGCGACGGCGGCGTCCGCTACTCCGGGGACGTCGTCAAGGCGCTGGCAGCCGGCGCCGACTCCGTGATGATCGGCAGCCTCTTTGCCGGTACGGAGGAGAGCCCCGGCGACCTTGAGATATACCAGGGCCGCAGCTACAAGGTGTACAGGGGCATGGGTTCGGTGGGCGCCATGCGGGAAGGCGCGGCGGACCGCTACTTCCAGTCGGCGACGCAGAAGTTCGTCCCCGAAGGCATCGAGGGCCGGGTCCCCTACAGGGGGCCCCTCGCCGAGACCGTCTACCAGCTGGTCGGGGGCCTCAGGCAGGGCATGGGCTACTGCGGTGTCCGCAACCTCACCGAGCTTAAGGAAAAGACGCGCTTCGTCCGCGTCACCAGCGCGGGCCTCCGGGAAAACCACCCCCACGACGTCTCCATCACCAAGGAGGCGCCAAACTACTACGTAGAGCGCAACGTCTGAAGGTGAAGCCGGCTCCGGATAGGCGGCGCCCCTTCCTGCTGGCCGCGCTGGCGTCGGCGGTCCTTGCCGTCTGCTGGACGGCGGCAACCGCATCCGGCAGGTTCGCGCCTCTGGACCAGAACGTCTTCGATGCCATCGCGCGGCTGAGGACCGCCGCGGGAACCAGCCTGATGATGGCCGTCAGCTACCTCGGTTCGGAGTACCTGACACCCGTCCTGCTGCTCGGGGCGGGACTTGCCATCGGCCGGCGGTCGGCCAAGTGGGGCTGGTTCATTGCGATCACGGTGATTTCCGCTAACGTCTGGCAAATTGCGTTGAAACACTGGCTCGCCATCTCCCGCCCTCCGCCGCTCTTCCCTTACTGGCAGAAGGCCGGCTACCCCAGCGGGCATGCCATGGTCGGGCTGTGTTTCAGCTGGGGAATCCTCTTGTACCTGCGGAGCCAGTACCCGGGCTGGCCGCGGCGGTGGTGGGAGAGGGCCGCGGCCGCAGTGCTGGCGGCCTGGCCGCTGGCCGTGGGTTTCAGCCGGGTCTACCTGGCCGCGCACTGGATGAGCGACATTGTCGGGGGGCTGCTCCTGGGGGTCATGCATTTTACGGCCGCCTGGGGGTTGTACGGGAGGGAGTTGGAAGGGGAGGCGCTGAGGTGAGGGCTGCAATATGGTCCTTGGGAGGCACAAAACATGCCAAAGAAACCCAGGCCCCCGGTACACAAGGTCCCGGAAACCGCGTTTTTCGAGGAGCGGCTCGCGTCGGCCGGCAACAAATCCGCTTACCTGAAAATCGCCAGGTCCCTGGCCTTGGTGATCTGCCTTGTGCTGATGTCGTCCCTCCTCTACACCGGAGTCTACATGAAAAACCCCCCAGGGATCGTGGTGCAGGCGGCCCTTGAAGCCAACGAGATCATCGCCCGCCCGGACACGGTCTTGGTGCGCAGGGGCTTTACCCACTACAGCGTGATCCTGCTCGACTCGTGCGAGCCGGATGGAAACTCGGCTTGGTTTCGCGTCACCAAGACAGGGCAGATCCTCTCCCGGGAGCTGTACCGCGGCGAACTCCGGACAATCCACACGGTGACCATCGCGCTTGAATCGCTTGGCGTTCTTGTCTGCCTCGCGGGCCTGTGGGGATCCAGGCGGGACATCAGAGCCTTTTTCCGGGGAGAGCTTCGGAGATACCGCTGAACCTGATTGCCGCCGCCTCCAACCGCCACCGCCGCCGCCGCCAACCGCTTGACAGGCCCCGTGCCTGAGGGTAGAATGAATCTGCAGCAGAGAGTTGTGCAGTTAGCCAATCAGCTAACCACCAGGGGGTACCGTTGAGCCAACAGCCGGCGGTCGAGGTCACCGAGAGGGAAGCAGCCAGGGTAACGTTCGGGTTCTCTTCCTTCATCGAGATGGTGCTCAGCCTCCAGGTGTTGTGCGACCCGGGCAGGCACGGAGTGCTGCTACCATGGGTCATCCGGTTCAAGGAGAAGATCTCGCCGGAAGCGTACGATGACATTTTTGCATATGGAGAGCTCCTCGGGGACTGGGCAACGGCTATCCCGCCGGCTCTGCAGTTGCCGGAGCCGAGGGACCTCAGCGTGCCGGGTGTGCTGCACAGCCTCGAGCAGCTGTCCGGAACGGACTATTCCGCCGAGTTCGAGGCCCGCCCGGAGCGGTGGCGCGAGTTTCTCCGGTTTATGTGGGCCTACTGGACGGACTACTTCCATGAGGAGTTTTACTGGATAGAGCCTCTGCTGGTCAGCAGCATAAGGCAGAGAGCGGCCAAGGTGGGCACGGGCCCGGTGGCGTTGCTCCGGGAGCTCGCCCCGACGGTCGCCGGGGAGCTCGAGCCCAGGTTGGAGGCCGGGAGCAAGGTCGAGATCAGGCTTGTGCCGTCGGTGTTCTGTATTCTGGACCGTATCCTGGGAAACAGCAACGGGACGCTGACGGCGTGTTACCCGGTTTCGCCGGGCGTATACCGCAGGCCTGAGAACCTTGCACCGCCGGAGCCGTTGGCGAGGTTGCTCAAGACGCTGTCCGACGAGACGCGGCTCAAGATGCTCAAGCTGATCTTGCAGGAGCGCAAGTGCGCCCGCGACCTGGCAGGCGACCTTGAGTTGGCGGAGCCGACTGTCTGCAGGCATCTCCGGAGGCTCCGGGATGCAGAGCTGGTTGAAACCGTTGCGCAGGGCAACTTCATATACTACACAGCTAGATTGGAGCGGATCGCCGAGTTGCACATGAAAGTGTTAGATTTCCTGCGCTCCTAGGCGGCACGGCCGTGGCGGGCTTGAGCAACCTGCCGGGCGCGGACATGGTCAACGGCCAATCGTTCCTCTCCGTATCCTCCTTTGACCGGGCACCGGCCGCCGCCGGTGCCCCACTTCTTTTTGGAAGGGGATCTGACGTTGAAACCTGGTAGAGTGGCGATCACAACCGCGTACTACCCGAATCTCGTGGCACATGCGTTTGCAGTGGCCGGGCTGAGCAACTCCCGCACGGACTACTGCGCCGGTCTCGACGAGCTGGGCCAGCGGTTCCGGGAGCAGACAGCCGGCGTGCTGGCGGCGGGAAGCCAGGTAGGCTTCGCGGCCCCGATGGCCGGAGGTCCGCTGTTCACTTTCATCTACCAGATCCCGGCGAGGGCCGGGGTGGAGTCGGCAGCCGGGGTGAAGGCGGTTTTCGAGGCCTCAGAGCGGGCGCTCGGTGCCAGGACGCTCGGCCCGCTGATGGAGAGCTACCCGGCAGCCGCCTCAGACTGGGGGCGCTTCTACCCCGGGCCCTGGCTCGACTTCGTGTTCTCCGGGGACCCGGCGCCCAAGATTCGCCTGCTCTTGAGCATTTCCAGCCTGCTGCAGGCTCTTGCCGGGGACCACTTCGACGAGTGGTGGCCGGGGTGGCGCCGGGAGCTTTCGTCGCGGGCCGCCGGGATCCAGTCGGTCGCCGGTCCCCTGCGCCTCGTGCATCGCTGGGAGCAACATCTCGGCGTTCCGTGCCCGAGCGGGGGGCTAAGGGTTCTCCTCAGCAGGCCGGACAGGACCTCCGCAAGCAGCGTCGGTGGGGAGGCGATTGTCGCCGGCGAGGGCCTCAGCGATGAGCAGGTCGTGCGGTCCGTGCTCCACGAGATCGGGGTCCGGATGTTTGACCCGCCGCGGGCCGTCGAGATAGCCACCGGCCGGCGGACCGGCGGTGAGGCCGGCAGCGAGGCCGGTGGCCGCGAGTTTGGCATCAAGGAATACGGCTGGCTGTTGCGTTGCGTGGAGGCGGCGGCGTGCGCCGAGAAACAGGCGGTAGCGGCTGCCGCGGGCCTGGAACTGCCCGGCGGAGTTGACCCTTTCGTCCGGGCCATGGGGTTGACCGGACTGGTGGAGGAATGGGCCGGCATGCCGGCCGGGGACCCGGTCCAGCGTGTGGTCGCCCTGTTCGAGGCCACTTACGAGAGGCTACCGGCGGCGTTTTGACCGCTTCTTCTTGCGGGCCTTGGGGAGCAGTTTCTCGCGGTCGGGGTCCGGCGCGGCCTTCGCGCCCGGGCGGGTACGGGTACCGGCGCCGAGGGGGCGCAGCAGCGGCAGGCCGAAAAGGTTGACGAGCGCCGCGTTGCCTCCCACCAGCGCCACAGGCAGGACGAAAGCGGGGAGGTTGAGCCGGTTGTACCGGCCGGCGAGCAGGACGGCCGCCCAGATCAGGTTGTAGGGAACCAGCACCAGCCAAGGTGAGACGGCGGGCAGTGCCATGCGCCGCTTGACCACCCTTGAGAGCAGCGCCAGCCCAAAGACCCCGAGAACGGTCAGCGCAAGGTTTTGCCAGTCGCTCGAAGACAACTCCAGCACCTCCGGTGAAGACAGAACCCAGGTCCCCGCCCGTGCGTATCAACCGTCATGAAAGACAAAGGCGCGCGTTTCTTCCTGTTGGCCGCGGCCAACGCCTTGATCCTGTACGGGCTTACGCTGCTCGTCGACCTCTGGTGGGACGGGATAAGCCAGTACCTGGCGTTCTTCTATACCATCGCGGCCGGCATGGCCGCCAAGGCCGCCGGCGATTTGCTCTACTACACCGTCTCCCCGTCCCGGCGGACCTGGATGTACCTTGAAGACTACATCCTTGGAGATTTTCTGGTGCACAGCCGTTTCGTGTTCCCGCTGGCGTGCGTTCAGGCCTGGTCCGCCAACACGATCCTGGTCTTTTATCCCACGCTAAGGCGCCTTTGCCTCTCGCCGCTGGTCGGGGTGCTCGTCTGGGCCATCAATCGTTGGGCGGTCGAGGCCGCCGAGGACAAACGCAACCGCCCGCTCGGTGGAGGGGCGGCCACTCTGATCCGGTAAGGCGTCTTCAGCCATGGATCCCCGCAATCGACCGCTATTCGATCTGCAGAGCGTTCTCCATATAGTAGCGAACCAGTTCCTCTAGGACTTCCATCCGGTCGAGACGGCGGATGAGGCTGCGGGCGTTCTTGTGCGCTGTAATGTACACGGGATCGCCCGACAGAAGAAAACCGGCGATCTGACCCACGGGGTTGTAACCCTTCTCGCGCAGGGCCTTGTATACGTTGGCGAGAATATCCCTGGCCTCGAGCACACGCTTGGCCGCCGCAGGGAAAACCATGGTGCGTTCTTGGTCTTCTTGCATCCCAGGCCACCTCCCGGCGCCTCACTGCCGCCGCCGTCTTCGCTGTTCGGGTTTTTCGCGGCAGGGGCGCGGCGTACCTTCCTCAGCCGCGCCGCTGTCGGCCGTCAACGCCTGGTGCAGGACATGACCCGGGAAAACGGGAATTGTCTTCTGTCGTTTGACTCGCGTGGTACTGGCTGCGCTTACTGATTTGACGCACGATGGCCGGTGGGGAGAGGTGCCTCTTGTCTCAGCAGAAAAGGTTGACGCTCGGAAGCCTGCCCGAGTACAGGCGGGAGTGCGAGCGCGGGTTCGCCCTGAGGCCCGGCGAGGTGGCGGTCTACGTCGGGCTCGGGACCTGCGGCCTGGCCGCCGGCGGCGCGGCGGTGATGGAAGCCGTGAAGGCCTCCATCGCGGAGCAGCAGGACGAGCTCAGGTCACGCGGGACGCGCGTGCGCCTGCGCCCGACGGGGTGTCTGGGCATGTGCGAGCAGGAGGTCCTGGTGGACGTCCAGCACGCCGACGAGCCGCGCATCACCTACGGCAAGGTCACACCGGAAACGGCGCGCAGGATAGTCGCCGAGCACGTCGTCGCCGGGCGGCCGTTGCCCGAGCTCTCCGTCGGACGCATCGTCGCGGACGAAAAGCCCTACCACGATCAGGCGGCCTACGCGAAGCAGGAGCGGATCGTCCTCGCCAACTGCGGGTTCATCGACCCCGAGCGGCTCGAGGACTACGTCGCCAGGGGCGGGTACAGGGGGCTGGAAACCGCCCTCCGCGGGCTTTCGCCGGCCGGCGTGGTCGACGAGATCAAGCGCTCCGGGCTCCGCGGCCGCGGCGGGGCGGGGTTTCCGACGGGGCTTAAATGGGACTTCGCCGCGAGGGCGGCCGGCGACAAGAAGTACGTGGTCTGCAACGCCGACGAAGGCGATCCGGGCGCATTCATGGACCGCAGCGTCCTGGAGGGCGACCCGCACGCCGTGATCGAGGGGATGCTCATCGGAGCCTACGCGATAGGCGCCGACGAGGGGTACATCTACTGCCGGGCGGAGTACCCGCTGGCGATCAAGCGGCTCAAGATCGCAATCGCCCAGGCCGAGGAGCTTGGGCTTCTGGGGACCGGCATCCTCGGCACAGGTCTTGACTTTACGCTGCACATCAAGGAGGGCGCCGGCGCGTTCGTCTGTGGCGAGGAGACCGCCCTGATGGCGTCCATCATGGGAGAACGGGGCATGCCCCGCCCGCGCCCGCCTTTCCCCGCTAACAGCGGCCTGTGGGGCAAGCCGACCAACATCAATAACGTCGAAACCTGGGCCAACGTGCCGCGGATAGTCGCCCGGGGGGCCGACTGGTTCGCCTCCATCGGCACCGAGCGGAGCAAGGGCACGAAGGTCTTTGCGCTTACAGGGAAGATCCGTAACACAGGCCTCGCCGAGGTCCCCATGGGGCTCACCCTCCGCGAAATCGTCTACGAGGTCGGGGGCGGGATCCGCAACGACAGGGAGTTCAAGGCGGTTCAGATCGGGGGCCCGTCCGGCGGCTGCATCCCGGCAAGCCTGCTCGACACGCCCATCGACTACGACAGCCTCGTCGCCGCCGGGGCGATGATGGGCTCCGGCGGCATGGTCGTCGTCGACGACACGACCTGCATGGTCGACCTGGCCCGTTTCTTCATGAACTTCGTGCAGAGCGAGTCGTGCGGCAAATGCCCGCCGTGCCGGGTAGGGACCAAGGTGATGCTCCAGACGCTGGAGCGCATCTGCGCCGGCGAGGGCAAGCCGGAGGACATCGACTGGCTGGTCGAGATGGGCACTAAGGTCAAGGCTCTCTCGCTTTGTGGTCTGGGACAGACGGCCCCGAACCCCGTCCTGACCACGATCCGCTACTTCCGCGACGAATACGAGGCGCACGTCCGCGACCGTGTCTGTCCCGCCGGCGTGTGCCCGAATCTCACGGACTTCGTCGTCGACCCCGCAAAGTGCAAAGGCTGCGGCCGGTGCATTAAGGTCTGCCCGGCTGGCGCGATCAGCGGGAAGTTGAAGGAGCCGCACAAGATCGAACCCGGCCTCTGCATTCGCTGCGGGGCGTGCTACGAGGCGTGTAACTTCGACGCTATCGCCCGTGGCCGATCGGGCCTGGCGGAGGAGGTGGCAGGTTAGTGGCCACTCCTGTCAGGTTGACGATCGATGGCCGCAACGTTGTCGTGCCCGCCGGCGAGACCATCCTCAACGCCGCCGAGGCCGCCGGGATAGACATCCCGACCCTCTGCCACCATCCGTTGCTGAAACCGAGCGGCGCCTGCCGGATGTGCCTCGTCGAGGTGGAGGGGGCGCGCGGCCTCCTGACCGCGTGCACGACCCCGGTTTCCTCGGGAATGGTGGTCCGCACGCGGACCGAGCGGGTCATCGACGCACGGAGGACGGTGCTCGAGCTGATCCTGTCCGAGCACCCCCTGGATTGCCTGACCTGCGAACGCAACGGCAATTGCCGCCTGCAGGACTACGCCTACGAGTACGGCGTCGACGGCACGTGGCTGGCCGGCAGCAGCCTACAGCCCAGGCCGGCCAAGCGTGACCAGCTCGACGCGAGCAACCCCTTCCTGGTGCGTGACCTGGAAAAGTGCATTCTATGCGGGCGGTGCGTCCGCGTGTGCCGGGAGGTCATGGGCTACGGCGCGGTCGATTTCACCTCGCGGGGCGCGTCCACCAAGGTCACCACAGCCTTTGACGTGCCGCTCGAGGAGTCGCCCTGCGTCTTTTGCGGCAACTGCGTCACGATCTGCCCGACGGGCGCGCTTGGGCCCGTGCAGGGCGCCGGTCTGGGCCGGAGTTTCCAGCAGCGCCGCGTCCTGACGACCTGTCCCTACTGCGGCGTGGGGTGCTCGCTGTACCTGCACGTCCGCGGCGGGAGGATCATCGGGAGCTCGGCGGCCGACGGGCCGGCCAACCGGGGTCTCGTCTGCGTCAAGGGTCATTTCGGCAACGACTGGATACAGAGCCCCGACAGGCTGACGACCCCTCTGGTGCGCGACGCATCGGGGGACCTGGTTTCCACCTCGTGGGATCAGGCGCTCGACCTCGTCGCCCGCCGCCTCAAGGCCGCAGTCCAGGAACACGGCCCGGACGCCGCCGGAGGCCTGGCCTCGGCCAAGTGCACCAACGAGGAAAACTATCTCTTCCAGCGCCTGATGCGGGCCGCGATCGGGACCAACAACGTGGACCACTGCGCGCGCTTGTGCCACGCCTCGACCGTCGCCGGGCTGGCGGCGTCCTTTGGGAGCGGGGCGATGACCAACTCCAACTGGGAGTTTGAGGAGAGCGACGCCGTCTTCATCATCGGCTCCAACACCACCGAGACCCACCCGGTGATCGGGGCCGTCGTCGAGCGCGGCCGGCAGGCCGGCGGCCGCCTGATCGTGGCCGACCCGCGGGTTACCGAGATGGCGTCCAGGGCGGAGATCTTCATGCAGCACTTCCCGGGAACCGATGTCGCGCTGCTCAACGGGATGATGAACGTGATCATCGCCGAGGGCCTGGAGGACCGCCGCTACGTGTTGGAGCGCACCGAGGGCTACGAGGCCCTGGCCGCCAAAGTCGCCGGGTACCCACCGGATAAGGTGGCCCGGATCACCGGCGTTCCCGCGGAAACCATCCGGGCCGCGGCGCGCGCGTTCGCCGGCGCGGGCAGGGCCGCGATCCTCTACTCGATGGGCATCACCCAGCACACCACCGGCGTGGACAACGTCCGCAGCGTCGCCAACCTGGCGATGCTGACCGGCAACGTCGGCCGTTGGGCGACGGGCGTCAACCCGCTGCGCGGCCAGAACAACGTCCAGGGGGCCTGCGACATGGCCGCCCTGCCGGGTAACCTGCCGGGCTACCAGCTCGTCACCGACCAGGGGCACCGGGAAAAGTTCGAACGGGCCTGGGGGGTCTCGCTCAACCCCGTTCCAGGGCTCACCGTTGTCGAGATGATCAACGCCGCGACATCCGGGAAGCTCAAGGCCCTGTACGTGATGGGCGAAAACCCGATGGTCAGCGATCCCGACCTGAACCACGTCGAGGAGGGGTTGAAAAAGCTCGACTTCCTGGTCGTTCAGGACATCTTCCTGACCGAAACCGCCCGGCTGGCCGACGTTGTCCTCCCGGCGGCCAGCTACGCCGAAAAGGACGGTACCTTCACGAACAGCGAGCGGCGTGTCCAGCGAATCCGCACCGCGGTCCCGCCGCCCGGCGACAGCCGCCCAGACTGGCAGATACTCTGCGACCTGTCCGGTCGCCTGGGGCATTCGATGCAGTTCGGCGGCCCCGGCGACGTGATGGCCGAGATAGCGTCGCTCACGCCCATCTACGGCGGCATCTACTATGACCGCCTGGACGACGGCGGACTGCAGTGGCCGTGTCCCGACCGCAATCACCCGGGAACGCCGTACCTGCACGAGGGCAGGTTCACCCGCGGGCTCGGGCAGTTCGCGGCGATCGACTACCAGCCGCCGGCCGAGCAGCCGGACGGGGACTATCCCCTCGTGCTGAGCACGGGCCGGGTCCTTTACCACTTCCACACCGGGACGATGAGCCGCCGCTCGGCCGGGCTCCACGCGACGGTGCCCGAGGGATACATCGAGGTGAGCCCGGAGGACGCGCGGGCCCTCGGGTTCGCCGGCGGCGATAAGGTCAGGGTTTCCTCCAGGCGGGGCACGGTCGTGACGACCGCCCGCGTGACCGCCAAGGTGCCCCGCGGAGTGACCTTCATGCCGTTTCACTTCGCGGAGGCCGCGGCGAACGTGTTGACCAACGCCGCCCTCGACCCTAAGGCAAAGATCCCGGAGCTCAAGGTCTGCGCGGTGCGGCTCGAGCCGCTGGGAGAGCGCCCGGCCGCGAGCGCCCGCGAGGGGCAAGGGGGTGAAACGCTGTGAGCTTTGACGCCGGAAAGCTGAGCCCGATCCTCGACGCCCACCGGGGCAGGCCCGGGGCGCTGATTCCCATTCTCCAGGAGACCCAGGAGGCGTATGGCTACCTCCCCCGCGAGGCGATAGCGGCGATCGCCGCCGACATGCGCCTGCCGGCGGCCCAGGTCTACGGCGTGGCAACCTTCTACGCCCAGTTTCACCTGAAACCCCGGGGGCGGCACGTGATCCGGGTGTGCCTTGGGACGGCCTGCCACGTCCGCGGCGGCGAGCGGATCCTCGAGCAACTGGAAAGACGTCTGGAGGTCAAGTCGGGTGACACGACCGGGGACCTTTTGTTCACGCTCGAGCGTGTGGCGTGCCTCGGGGCGTGCGGCCTTTCTCCGACGATGATGATCGACGACTCGACGTACGGCCGGCTCACGCCAAGGAGCGCCGCCGAGATAGTGGAACGCTACAGGCGCGCGGCGGAGGAGGCGGCGGCTGGGGGGGAATAGCCGGTGGAAGTTCAAAGGCTGATGGTCGTCGGCGCCGGGCGGATGGGTTCGGGCATAGCTCAGGTGGCGGCCCAGGCCGGAATCGACGTCCTGCTGCACGACCGCGAGCGGCGGTTCGTGGACCGCGGGCTGGACGCAATCCGGCGCTTTCTCCAGGGCGGCGTCGAGCGCGGCAAGTACACCGCCGCGGAGACGGCCTCGGCGATCGCCCGGATAGAGGGCACGACGGAGCTTGAACGGGCCCGGGAGTGCGATTTCGTCATCGAGGCGGTGACGGAGGACCTGGCGGTCAAGGAGGGCGTTTTCAGGGCGCTCGACGCGTGCCTGCCCCCGGACGCGGTCCTTGCGACCAACACGTCATCGTTCCCGATAACCAGCCTGGCGGCGTTCACCTCGCGCCCGGAGTCGGTGGCCGGCATGCACTTCATGAACCCGGTCCCGCTGATGAAACTGGTCGAGGTGATAAGGGGCCTTCTCACCTCCGGCGAGACCGCCGCGCGCACGGTCGCGCTGGCGCGCAGGCTGGGCAAGACCCCCGTGGAGGTCCGGGATTCGCCCGGTTTCGTGGTCAACCGGCTGCTGATGCCGCTCATCAACGAGGCCGCCTTCTGCGTCTACGAGGGCGTGGCCTCGCCGGAGGACGTGGACCAGGTCATGCGGCTCGGCGCCAATCACCCGCTCGGCCCGCTGGCCCTCGCCGACCTCATCGGGCTCGACGTCGTCCTTTCGATCATCGACGTGCTCCACGCGGAGTTCGGTGATCCCAAGTACCGGGCCTGTCCGCTGCTCCGGCAGATGGTCCGGGCGGGCAGGCTGGGCAAGAAGTCGGGGCATGGTTTTTACGACTATAGCCAGGCTTAGGAGTGGTTATCCGTGACCTCGGGTCCCAGGCCGGACGGCGCACCAAAGTGGCGGTACATCGAGCTCTCCACCGGTCCCGGCGGGCCGGCCGGGCTACCGGAACACGTCGCCCTGATAACCGTCTCGCGCCCCGAGCGGCTCAACGTCCTGGACAGCGAGCTGCTCGGCGAGCTTCAATCCGCGGCTGAAACCTGTGCTCAAGACCCGGCGGTCAGGGCGGTGGTCGTCACCGGGGCCGGCGACCGCGCGTTTGTCGCCGGGGCAGACATCCGCGAGATGGCCGAGCTGGACGTCCTCGACGGTACCGCCTTTGCCCTCAGGGGCCAGGCTGCCTTTCAGGCCCTCGCCTCGATGCCCAAGCCGGTCATCGCCGCGGTCGGCGGCTATGCGCTCGGCGGCGGCGCCGAGCTCGCCCTGGCGTGCGACGTGCGGGTCGCGGCCGAGAACGCCAGATTCGGGCAGCCGGAGGTCACCCTCGGGATCTGTCCGGGGTTCGGCGCAACGCAGCGCCTCGCCAGGCTTATCGGCCCGGGCGCGGCAAAGAGGCTGGTCCTGAGCGGGCAGATTATCGAGGCGGTCGAGGCGAGAAGGATAGGCCTGGTGGACCAGGTTGTTCCGGCCGGCGAGCACCTGAAGGCAGCCCTCGACCTGGCCAAACAGATGACCGCTGCGGCGCCGCTGGCCGTCGCCGCCGCCAAGGAGGCCATCGACAAGGGTCTGGACCTGCCTCTCGCCGACGGTCTGAGGCTCGAGGCGGCCCTTTCCGGGCGGACCTTCGGGACCGAGGACCAGCGCGAGGGGATGCGCGCGTTTCTCGAGAAACGGGAGAGGGTTTTCAAGGGCCGGTAGTGGAGGTAGGGGCGGCAGGATTGCTGGGCGTTATGTCGTCTAGCAGCCAACGACTGCCACTGTAAGGCCTGTATACCTGGGAAGTGACGATATTCCGGCCCACGAGGGCCGGCCTTATGTTCTGTAGTTGGGGTGAGCGGATGGATTCTGTCTTCATGCGGGTCCTGCCGGTGGGCAGGGCGCTCGAGATCTGGCGGTCGGCGCTCGCCGGCGTGCGAACGACCGGGATCGTCCGCGTGGACCTGCTTCAGGGCTTGGGGCTGGTGCTGGCCGGGCCCGTGCCGGCGGCGGGCGACGTGCCGGGTTTTGACAGGAGCACGGTTGACGGCTATGCAGTGAGGGCGGCCGACACGTTCGGGGCGTCGGAATCGTTTCCGGCGTACCTCGCGCTGGCGGGCGAGTCGCGGGTGGGGGAGCCGGCCCCGGTACGCCTCGCAGCTGGCGCCGTTTTGCGTATTGCGACGGGGGCGATGCTCCCCGAGGGAGCCGACGCCGCCGTGATGCTAGAGCACTCCGAGCAGGCCGGCGACGCAGAGATCGCGGTCAACCGCCCCGTGACGCCCGGGGAGAACGTGGTCAGGAGGGGCGAGGACGTGCGGGCCGGCGAGGTGCTGCTCGGAGCCGGGCACCGGCTGCGCCCGCAGGACCTCGGGATCCTGGCGGCGGCGGGCCTGGCGTCCGTAACGGTACACCGGCGCCCGCGGGTCGCCGTGGTGTCAACCGGAGACGAACTCGTGCCACCGGACGCGACGCCGGCGCCCGGGCAGGTGCGCGACGTCAACTCCTACGCGCTGGCGGGAATGGTCGCCGCGCGCGGCGCCGAGCCGGTTCTCGGCGGCATCGCCGCCGACGACCCCGGCGCGCTCCGGGAGCGGCTCGCCTCCGCCCTCGACGGCTCCGACATGCTGCTCGTTTCCGGCGGCAGTTCGGTCGGGACCCGCGATTTCGTCGCATCCGTGATCGCGGCCCTGGGCGAGCCGGGGGTGCTCGTCCACGGGGTCGCACTGCGGCCGGGGAAGCCGACGGTTCTCGCGGTGGCCGGCGGCAAGCCGGTGATCGGCCTGCCGGGTCATCCCACCTCGTCCCTGGTGGTGTTCTGGCTTTTCGGGCGCGAGGCGGTGGACGGGGTTGCGGGGGTGCCCGTCCCGCCGCCGGGGGTCCCACGGCACGAGCCCTCGGTCGCCGCCAGGTTGACCCGGCACCTATCGTCC
>Ga0068714_10002702_pt1 | contig 22343 bp, 15 predicted proteins | sample MTBNYHSulfiMetaG_FD_62988 | JGI IMG/M metagenome (GOLD analysis project Ga0068714, IMG submission 62988) | Enrichment culture microbial communities from rom New York Harbor, USA that are MTBE-degrading - MTBE-NYH (New York Harbor Sulfidogenic)... | ecosystem: Environmental > Aquatic > Marine >... | reverse complement strand
TATCATACCAATGCCGCATGGAGACAGATCATCGCACCTTCGGTGACTTGTTTTATGCGTGCTGCGATGAGGTGGCGGACATCACCTTCTTGGAAGCGCTATGCCGTATTCTGACGCTGGTGACCGATCGGCTGAAGCAGTTAGGTACCTTCTGCGAAAAGACAGCGGGTGCCTTCTTCGATGCAATCATGAACGCCGCGTTGCAGTGTGTTGGCTTGTCAAAGAACAAATTGGCGATCGCTTAAACCCGATCCCGAAAGTTGAAATTAAAGATTAATTATAATGTCCTAAACTTCTTTTGCAGTGATATAATATTGATAAATTTAAATGTCTAATTATATGCCTGAACACCTGAGGGCCCTTGTAGTATTGCTGGGAATAGCTGTTCTTGTATTTACGCTTTGGAAAAGCGCCGCATGTAGCCTTGCAATAAGCGAAAAAGATTATAATCGTCGAAAAAATCTTTGGTTATACATTACCCTTGTTGGGTTTTTATCTCACAACTTCTGGCTTTATGTATGTATCACCGGCATACTCGTCATTTTCGCTGCATTACATGAAAAGAACCATATCGCTTTGTATTTTTATATCTTATTTACGATGCCGATGATTACGGATATGATTTCTATTTTTTATTTTAATCTCTTCGAAATTGACTATTCACGTTTGTTGTCTTTAACTATTTTGATTCCAGCCTTTTTTAGGCTTAGAAAAACTTCAAAAAATCTTCATAAAATCGGTTTTTATATACAGGATAAGCTTTTACTAATATATTTAGGCCTTCTCCTTGTACTTAATTTTCAGGCGGATACTGGCGGTAATGTATTTAGATACTATATTTTGTATCCCTTTCTAAGCGTATTTCTCCCTTATTATGTTGCTAGTCGAAGCTTAAAGAATCGTGAGGACTTTCGAGATGCTTTGATGAGCCTTGTCACAGCGTGTATGGTGTTATCAGTGGTAGCGGTATTTGAGTGTGGGAGGCACTGGCTTCTATATACTGCTTTAAAAGAAGCATTGGGAGTTCCTTGGGATTTTGGGAAATACCTCGGGAGGGGAGATTTCTTGCGTGCACTTGGCACTCCAGGACAGGCTATCGCTCTTGGATATGCATTAGCAGTTGGCCTTGGCACCCTTCTCTACTTTAAAAAATTTGTCGGTAATTCAATGTATTGGCGGTTAGGACTCTCTATTTTAGTAGCTGGTTTGGTTGCGGCTCTGTCCAGGGGGCCATGGATGGGAGCTATCGCCATGGTTTTCGTATTTATAATGACAGGTCCACAGGTAACACCGAAGCTTTCAAAATTATTAGGATCGGTCTTGGCGGTGACCCTTATCGCCTCTGTAACACCAGTTTGGGATAAGTTTATTAATTACCTGCCCTTCATCGGTACGATAGATGAAGAAAATGTCGAATTCAGAGAAAACTTATTGACTGGCGTTTGGAAAATAATTCTGGAAAATCCAATGTTTGGATCTCGTGAACCAGATCTTGAACAGTTTAGAACTGGTGAAGGGATAATAGATATTGTGAATACGTACCTTATTATTGGGCTGGAAAGCGGACTGACCGGGCTTGTACTCTTTATTTCGTTCTTCTTAACCATTTGTTGGGGGATACTTCAGGGAATGAGGAGTATTAAGAATAAAGATGACGAAAAGCACCTACTAGGGAGAACCCTTCTTGCTGTATTGATTGGAATTCTTGTCATTATATTCACAGTGAGCAGTATAACGGTCATACCCTATATTTATTGGACGATGGCAGGTATAGGGGTTGCCTATATTCGGTTTATAAAACAGGAAGTACCCGGACGTCCTCAGAATGAAGGTATGAGCATACCTGCATAATGGTATACATCTCTTGAGATAAAAAACCTAAATTCACTGAAAAGGCTCAGAAATTTGTTAGGTGAGAGAGAAAACCGGCAAGAAAATGTTGATGGAACTATGCCTCAAAGGCTGAACGATATAGATATCGCAAAGGGTCTTGCCATCGTACTCGTCGTATTCGGACACATTGTCGCCCGACAACCCCCAACAGATAATGATTGGTATATTGTAACTAAAGAAGCAATTTATAGTTTTCATATGGCATTTTTCATGTTCCTGAGTGGGGTCATCTTCTTTATGAAGGTGAATGTTGCTAAGACATGGAATGAATATGGACTTCAAATATGGAAACGATTCGTTCGCTTGATGCCAGCATATTTCCTGTTTGCGGGTATTGTTTTTTTAGCCAAGAGTGCATCTCAGAGCTTTTTACATGTTGACAACCCTGTGAATGGATTGACCGATATTACAGGTATTTTGTTGTATCCGATGGAAAGCATATCTGCGTTTCTTTGGTATGTATACGTCCTTTTTTTATTTTGCGCTGTTGGGCTATCGCTCATATCGATCACGGGCGATAGGTTATTACCGCTGTTAGTGTTAGGAATAGCTCTACTGTTCATGCCACGCACAACGTTGTTGGGAATGGATCAGTTCTGTAAATATTTCTTGTTTTTCGCGCTGGGTGGCCTGGCAATACGAAATTGGTATAAATATAACAGATTAGTTTTATCGATATGGCTACCTGCAACCGTAGCATTTGTCTTGATGTTGGTAACCTCGGCCTACAAAGGGTATGGCTGGATACCCACCGCATTGTTATCGCTCATCGCGCTTCACGGATTAACTAAAAAAAAAATCCCTTTAGCAAGTACTCTAAAATTTTTAGGCATGATGTCATTCCCCATATATCTGATGAATACCCTTAGTATAGGGTTAGTTAAAGCAGTCATGCTAAAGTTTATCCCATGGGATGGCGCAAATTTTTTCATCTTTGCACCGATTTTAACAGTATCTGGGTTATGGATTCCTATTTTGATGAAACAACACCTCATCAGTCGAGTTGCCTGGATAGACAAGATTACAACATGAAATCTTTTGTCCACTATGGAAATTTCTTTGTAAGCATCAATTTAACCCCATCTTCACGCGCGGTCTAAAGCATGTCATAGTGCGCTCAACTTACCAAAGGAGGTGCACTGATGACAGGGAATAATGTACGTTGGCGGGTTCTGGTGGAATGGATTCTATACTTAAAGTCAGATTTTTTTTTGTGGTATGGAAAGCGTGATGTAAAGGCTGTCTGGATGTGAGTCGGAGCTTGCTTACGACAAGAAAGCACCTAAAACGCGGTGCAGGGGAGTGGGTTTGAGATTGTCTTGTCGGGGGTCCTTGGTTGTGCTTTTGGGGATCACTTTTTGTATCGGGGTGGCGATGGTCTATTTTGGGATCCGGTTCAAGGGGTTTCGGCCTGTGAATCGTGTCGAATGGCTGCCGGCGGGAGAGGGAATCTCTTTTAGTCGTTCGGCGATGGCTTTTGTGGAAGGGTTTGACGTCGGGGGCGCGGATGGATCCGCCGCGGCCGGGGTTTCGATCGAAATGGTGTTGCGAAGCCAATCGTTGGATACTTCCAACTTCCAGTATATTCTGTCGGTGCATGCCGGCAGCGATGAGCGTCAGTTGTTGATCGGGCAGTGGCGGCAATGGCTGATCGTCATGAATGGCGATGATTATGACGGCAAAAAAGGGCTTCAAAAGGTCTATGTCGATTTGGGATCCGATCCGGCGCGCGGGGTGTGGCTGTCGATCGTTTCCGACGGCGCGGGTACCAGGGTCTATCTGGATGGCAGGCGGGTGAAGTTCAATCCGAATTTGCATCTGTTTTTTCCTGGGCAGGGAAGTGGTGCCTGGCTGGTGGTGGGCAATAGTGTGTATGGGAGGCATGCCTGGCAGGGGGCGGTGATGGGGATGGCGCTGTATGGGTATGCCTTGGGCGATGAGACGGTGAGATCGCGTGCTGCGGGGTGGGGGGCTGAAAGCGGCGGGTTCGGCTTGGAGCGTGACCTGTCGCCTGTCGTTTTCTACCGCTTCGAGCGGTCGGCGGACGGGCGGGTGAAGAATTTGGCGGACGATCGTTTCCATTTAGAGATTCCTGAGATGTTGAAGATATTGAAGAAGGAGTTTTTGGGGTTCCCGCGTGTTGCGGATTTGGGGCGTTGGGCCATGGTGAAGGATGTGATGCTGAATCTGGCGGGTTTCGTGCCGCTGGGGTTTATGCTTTGTGCTGTGGCGGGGCGTTTCAAAGGGGTGTGGCGGCGGTATGATTGGATGGTGGCGGTGGGTTTGGCGTTTGTGTTCAGTTTGTCTTTGGAGGTGGTTCAGGCTTGGATTCCTTCCCGGGATTCTTCGTTGTTGGATTTGGTTATGAATACGGCGGGGGCAGGGGTGGGGGCGGCCGTTGCGAGTCGGTGCGCGCGAGTGGGCAGAGTTTGTTGAGTAGTTTGGGTTTATTTGGGGCTATAACTCTTAAAACAATGAGTTGATAAAACACCCCCCGCCTCCTCCTGAGCCACCGCCTGTGGTGCTCTGTGAAGGGGCAGCGGCTTTCGCGATGCCGACGGGGTCTGATATTTGACCATTGGCAGAATTGTCATTGTCACCCCATCCGCCGTCTGTAACCTGAAAGCTGACTTGGGTGCGCTGGGCATTGAACTGACATCGTGAGTCGATATTTCCCCACGTGCCGTTGATGAGCTTATATACCGACGCTTCTTCCAGGGCGGCTGTCGGAAGGTCGATGGTGATATCGACGGTTGTGCCCACCGCAATGCCACGTATCTCAATATCCATAGGCGGGTAGAAGAAATCCAGTTCTTGCGGAAGTGTCACGCCGGCCTCATTCAAGGCTAATGAACCGGCTGTAACCGCCACGACTATCTCTTCATCACCAAATGTGAATATCTCCGTATCATTGCATGCGAGATCAGCGCCACTGCAGTTTTGGTCTATCGCATCCCCACAAATCTCAACGGCGTTTGGATGGATGGTACTGTCCCCGTCGTTGCAGTCCCCCTGATTTTCGGCGTAACCATCCCCATCGCGGTCTACGGTTACCCCCGTTGAATCCCAACCGGCAAGGGTGCACCACAGCCACCAGGCGGCATACGCTTTCCGGTTGGCGTTAAGGGGCTGGCTGTGGGCCGAGCTGCAGGTGTACCAATCCATCCCTTCGGTGTGACTGCTCTGCCATTGGATCGCCCAGTTGGCATCGCGGGAGCCGTTGCCGTCGCTGTCATAGTCGCAGGCATCATTGACGGCCTTGTCACCATAGTAATTGCCGTCGGGATCGTAGATTTCGATGTCGTAAAAATCATACAATACTTTGTCGTTGGCCATGCAATAGTTGCGGATTTGCTGGTTTCTCAAATGCAGGTTGCCGGATTCGCCGGATCCGTCGGCATGCCCGGTCATGTAAACGAAGGTCACATGCGGATACTCAACCTCAAGCTGCGTCATGGGGGTTAAGTAGTCGTCAATCATTTGCTGCTCGCTATATCCGGAGGCCTGGCCGCACCAGGACCATATAATGACATTGACATCCGCATTTGCGGGGTTGTTCAGATAGGTTCTGGTGTTGTTCACCCAGTCGGGATAGTAGCCGACATCACCCCCCATAGCGTAGTCGTGCAGATCGAGGGCCGAGTCGGCTCCGCCGTTGTTCCAGGCGAAAATATGTTGCGGAAGAGAAAGCCCGAGCCCTCCACCATTTGCAAAGGCGACCAGGCCGGACATCCCGGTAGTGATTTGGCTTCCATGCGAGGTGTGGCCGTATGCGATGTGCAAAGATGCTTTGGCCTGCACGATGGCGGCCTGAGGGATTTGGGTGATGTCGGTGTGCCGATGATCGATAATCACCGGATCAGCCTGGGCATTCCATGCAAGTATCAGATGGCAGCAGCAAGCCACTGCAGCCATTGCCAGACGGAAACAGGTAAATCGACTCATCGTTATCTCCTCGTTACATGTTCACTTCTTTTTATAACGGCGATGTTATACGAGTCTTTATATTGATTGATGTGGATGATTGTCAAATGGGTTGTGTTCGTTGAGTTTGTTTGGTTTGTTGGGTTATTGAGTTTGGTTGGTTTTTTTTGGGGGGGGGGATGGATTTTCCGGTGATTCATTTGGGGGGTGAGAGGTGTGTGACGGGGTCTTGCCATTTGTTGCAGGTGCAGGGGGTGAATATTCTGGTGGACTGCGGCATCACGCAGGGAAATGACCGCAGTCTGGATGTTTCGCAATGGCCGGTAAAGCCGTCGGATTTGAATTTTATTTTTCTCACCCATGCCCACCTGGATCACATCGGGTTGTTGCCCAGACTGGTGGTCGATGGATTCGAGGGGGAGATCATCTGCTCGCATCCCACCAAGGCGCTGATCGTTCCCATGTTGAACGATGCCATGCGCCTCGATCATCTTTCCGAGGCTGCACGGGAGAAGGTGGCGCAAAAGATCGACGAGTTGTCCTGGGGATTTGAATGCGGGCCGTCGTTTGATTTGAGGAAGGGGATTTCCTTTAAGCTTGGCCGGGCCGGGCATATCCTGGGATCTTGTTTTGTTCGGCTGGAGAGTGCCCGCGACGGCTATTCGGTCTTGTTTTCGGGAGACCTGGGGAACCGGGACACGCCGCTGTTGCCGGACCCGGACAGGGCGGATGCGGCCGACTTTCTGGTTCTGGAGTCGACTTATGGCGACCGGTTGCACGGGGATCGGTCACAGCGGGTCGGCGCGCTGGCCGCGGTGCTCGATCACTGCCTGGCCGATGGGGGCAAGGTGTTCATACCGGCGTTTGCGCTCGGACGCACCCAGGAGATCTTGGTCGAGCTGGATAGGATTTTTGGCGATGGTACGTTCAAGGCGTTGTTTCCGGGGTTGCATAGCACATCGCATCCGCCGGTTTTCTTGGATTCGCCTTTGGGGCTGAGCATCACCGAAATCTACGCCAAGTTGAGTGCGTATTGGCGCGCGGAGGCGCGGGAGCGGTTGATCGATGGTGACGACCCGCTGGATTTCGACCGGCTGTTCGCCGTGCCGCGTTACTATGAGCATGCACAGTTAATGGAGATGGATGGTCCGGCCATTATTATCGCAGGCAGCGGGATGTGCACCGGCGGGCGGATTGTCGATCACCTGGTGCACGGCATCGAAGATGCGCGCAACGATATCGTGTTTGTGGGCTACACGGCCGAGGGTACGCCGGGCAGACGGATACAGGAGATGGTTGGAAGCGAGGGCAAGGTGGTGCTGGATGGCGTGGAGCGGTCGGTGCATGCCGGGGTGCACGTGCTGAGCGGGTATTCGGCGCATGCCGATCAGCAGGGACTGCTGGATTGGGTGGCGGCGATGGAAGATCGGCCGAAGATGATCCGTCTGGTGCATGGAGAGGCGGGGGCGCGACGGGCGTTGGGGGAGGCGCTGGAGGGGAGAGGGTGGCGAGTCGGTTGAGTTAGGAGGTTTGCTGGGTTTGTTTGGGTTTTGGGGTTGATGTGAATAAGCCTCGGCGGGAGATCGCCGAGGCTTTTTTGTTGGGTCGTTTTGGGAGATTGGTTTTATGTGTGGAGCTTTTTTCTGCCGATGCCGACCAGGCCGATGAGTCCGATGCCCATGAGCATGAGGCTGGCAGGTTCGGGCACTGGGGCGGCGCCGTTGGTGATGGTGCCGGTGATGTCCACCCAGTTGCCCAATTGAAGGCCGCTGATGTTGGCAAGATCCAGGGTCATGAAACCCGGGGTGTTGTCGTAGGTGTAGGCGAACGACACGGGGTCTCCGAAGTTCAGCGTGCCTGCGCTGATGCTGAAGAAGATGTTGGTCAATGCAAATACGGAGTACGAGGCTTCGTCTTGAACGGTGCTGTCGAATTCCGGTGTCGCAAACTCTACGCTGAGGTTGGCTGTGCCGGCGCCCAATGCGTCATCGAGGTAGATCCGGCCGAAGGTGAATTCGGTGGATTCGCCTTCGGCGAGATCGATGGGCCCGGCCATGGCATTGTCATCGTAGGAGATGCCGCCGCCGCCCCAGTCCCAGGTGACATCCAGGTCGCTGCCCGTGACTTGGAAAGGAACTGCCGAAGCCGTGCTGGTGAGTAGCAGAAGAACGCAAACCGAGATCATGAATTTTTTCATTTTTTTCCTTTCTCTCTTATTTGAAAATTAATAGATAGGTTGGATTGAATCAAATCAGTTGCCCATTTTGCAATTTGCGTGCACAAATGGAAAAATTTTTAAATTATTAGTATTTCAGATAGATATGGTTGTTTGCAGCGGTTAGGGTATGGAAATCTAGAGAATAATCACATAACGGTTGTGGAGTTAATTATATAGTGGGAGGAAAAATACATAGGGTTGGTGAGTTTGTTGAGTTAGAGAGTTTGTTGGGTTTATTGTGTTTGTTGTGTTGATTGGGTTAGAGAGTTTAGTGGGTTGGTGGTGGGTGTTGCGGTGGTGTTCAGGGTGTAGTATGGTTCGTTCGAGATGATTGTCCAGGTTCCCATCCATAATAGATTTCAGGGTTTAGAAGGTGAGGCGGTAATGGCGGGGTCAAGATTTCTTGGGGTTTTGTTGCTGGCGATTGCGTTGGTGGCGGGCTGTGCTTCCGACGAGGAAAAAAAGAGCGATTTTTTGAATAAGGGTGCGGCGGCGTTCGAGCAGGGCGAGTTCAAGGTGGCGGAGATTCATTTTAGGAATGCCATTCAGATCGATCCCCAGTTCGTGGCGGCGCATCTGAAGCTGGGCGAGACGTATCTTCGGATGGGCAATGCCCAGGGGGCTTACGCGGAGTATGCCGAGGCGCTGCGGATCGATGGGAGCAATGCCGAGGCGCTGCTCAAGTTGGCGTCGTTTCATCTTCTGGCAAAGGATTTCGGCAAGTCCAGGGAGTTTGCGGAGCGGTTGCTGGCCCAGGATGCCGGCAATATCGAGGCGCTCTATGTGCTGGCCAGCCTGAACGACATGGAGCAAAAGCCCGAAGAGGCGATGGCGGTCTACGGCCGCATCCTCGCGTTGGATGGCCGGCAGTCCAAGGCGCTGGTGGGCATGGCGGGGGTGCTGGCCAGACAGGGGCGGATGGCGGAGGCCGAGGCCAAGCTGCTCGATGCGCGGGATCTGAATCCCGAAGAGGTGATGACCTGGATGGCCCTGATCCGCCTTTACATGGCCCAGCCGGACTATGCCAAGGCCGAGCAGGCGTTGGCGGAAGGATTGCGCGCCAATCCGGCGAGTGCGGATCTGAAGGTGATGCAGGGCCATTTCTTTGCGCAGCAAAAGCGCGGCGATGCGGCCGAGGCCGCGTTTCGCGAGGCGATGGAGATGGCGCCGGACAATGTGGCGGTCCATATGGCGGCGGCCCATTACTATGATGCGGTGGGACAAGATGACCAGGCCATGGAAATTTACCGTCGGGCGGTGGCGCGCAAGCCGGACAGCGCGGCCCTGCTGACCGATGCGGCGCGCTATTTTCATAAGGTGCGGCAACTGGACGAGGCGGAAGGCTTTGTGGCCAAGGCGCTCGATTTGCGGCCGAATTACGTGCCGGCGTTGATGGTCAAGGGAGAGATTTTTACGGCCAGGCGGCAATGGAACGATGCTGTTGCGGTGTTTGACCAGGTGCTGGCGGGCGATGCCAAATTCGCCGAGGGCCACTACTTCAAGGGCCTTGCCCTGATGGGCAAGGGGGAGCTGGCGGTGGCCAAGCAGGCATTGGGCAAAGCGCTCGAGCTGAATCCCGGTGAGCTGCGGGCCATGGGGCTGAGGGCCGAGATCAGCCTGCGGGAACGCGATTTCGCTGGTGCAGAGCGGGACAGCCGGTCGGTGCTGAAGGCTTTGCCGGACAACTACCAGGCCAACCTGGTGCTGGGCAAGGCGCTGCTGGCCCAGGGGAAGCCGGCGGAGGCCAGGCCGTCGTTTGAGAAGTTGACGCGGCTCGAGCCCGACAATCCCCAGGGCTATTTTCAGCTGGGGGTCGTCCAGCGCATGGAAAAGGATCATGCGGCGGCATTGGAGAGCTTCGAAACGGCTCTGGACTTGAATCCAAAGCTTTTGGATGTTTTTTCGCAGATGGTCGCCATCGAGGCGTCGCAGGGGCGTTTCGCCGTTGCGCTGGATCGCTGCGAGCGGCAGTTGGAAAAGGTCAAAGACTCTCCTTTTCACCAGGCGTATATCCTCAACCTGAAGGCGCGGATCTATCTGTCCCAGAAAATGGACGATGCGGCCGAGAACGCCTACCAGGACGCCATCCTGGTCTATCCTGACTTTGCGCAGTCCTATTATGGTTTGGCCGGCATCTACTTGGGCCGCAAAGAGACGGAAAAAGCCATCGCCCAATATGAATCCATGCTCGAGAAAAATCCGGACATGGTGGGGCCGCATATGCTGCTGGGGACGATATATGATGCCCAGAAGAAGCATGACTTGTCTGAAAAGCACTACCGGGAGGTGTTGCGGATCGATGGGGATTTCGCGCCGGCGGCCAACAACCTGGCCTATTTGTTGGCCGACAGGGGCGGAAACCTGGACGAGGCGCTGACACTGGCCCAAAAGGCCAAGGCGAAGCTGCCGGACGACCCGAGCGTCATGGACACCCTGGGGTGGGTCTACTATCAAAAGGGGTTGTACGACAGTGCGGCGGCCGAGTTTTCGGAAAGCCTGGAAAAGCTGCCCAACAACGCCAGCGTGCATTACCATTTGGGGTTGGTGTATGCCAAGAAGGAAAAGGCCGACCTGGCGCGGGTGCATCTGTCCAGGGCGCTGGAGCTGGACGGCGAGTTCGATGGCGCGGAAAATGCCAAAAAAGTATTGAGCAGCCTGTAGCGAGAGGCATTGGACAAGACCATGCCAGCCATACTTGAGAGGTTGCGTGCACTGTCATTCACTTGAGATGCTGGGGGCGGGCGTAAAGCCCGCCCCTACACAATACGGGTGTCAACACAAGCCGTTGCCATAAACAAACAGCGTAGGGGCGGGGTTTAACCCCGCCCATGAGGAAACCTGAACGCCTTAAGAAACCGACATTGAGGTTACACGCATGAACAATTCGGGCCAGAAGACAATCGAAGAAAGAATCAGGTCGCTGATCGAGAATCTGTCCGAGGATAAGAAGAAGGAGCTCCTTGAAGTGCTGCTCGAATGGCAGCAGGTCGAACAGCGCGACGATGAGCGTATTCCGTGTCTGATTCCCGTCGACTATGCGGACAAGAAACGCGTCTACCGCGATTTTATCCAGGATTTGAGCAAGGGCGGCGTGTTCATCGAGACCCGGGAACCGTTGACCATCGGCGAACAAATTTCCATGACCTTTGCGATGCCCGAGACGCAGAATCACTTCAAGGTGTCCGGGAAAATCGTACGTGCGGCCAAAGAGGGGATCGGGATCAAGTTCGACAATAAATTGAGCAAGTATCAGGAAGAGATCATCCGGAAGTTGATCAACGACAGAAGATGATCCGGCCGGCGGCCGGCAAACCATGGAACGGCGGCAGCGGTACGGTGGCGCTGGATGTGTTGCCTGGCCGGGGCGGCGGTTTTCGCGAAGGCGGCGCATGATGCGCTGCCTTTTTTGTCTTCCGGAGGCGATGGGACATGCTGTCAACCTGATCGGGGGTTGCGGGCGGGCGTAAAGCCCGCCCCTACGAGGATCGGGCAGAATTAGGGGCCGGGGAGAGATACGGTCCGGGGGCGGTGTAGGGGCGGGGTTTATCCCCGCCCGGATGAGCCGATACTGGTTTTAAATGCCCTGTGCCCCTATCGGGCGGAACCATGCCAGGCACTGTTCGAGGAAGTCTTTCTGGTGAACGGGGTGGGTCATGCGGTGATCGCCGCCTCGATGGATGACCAGTTTCTTGGGTTCGCCGGCCATTTGGTGGATTTGCCTGGCGTGTTCTACCGGTACGATCTCGTCCCGGTCGCCATGCAGGATTAAAATGTGGTGCAAGGCTGGCAGGTGCGGGGTAATATCGAAGTCGTAGGTGTCGGCCGCTCCGGCGCCGACGGGAGTATTGCTTTGAATGTCACGGGCGCTCGGCCGTTTGATCGATCGGCTGGAAATGGGGGCCGCATAGGTGGCGAGAAGCGGCACTTTTCTCTGGGCGGCGGTTGCCAGTACGACCGTGCCGCCGAAACTGCTGCCGAAGAGGCCGCCGAATTCGCCGAGTGCGCCATGGCGCTGCATGGCGTCGATGGCGTGATGAAGGTCGCTGCAGCGGGATGATAGCAAATTCCGGTTGCTCAGGCGGCCCTGGCTTTCGCCGCAGCCCTGGTGGTCGAAGCGGAAATAGGCGATGCCGATCTGGTTGAGGGCCTCGGCCAGGGCGATCTGTTTGGGCGAGCTGCGATCGGCCAGGAGCCCGTGGCAGCCGATGACAAAGGGTGGATGCATGGTGTCGGGCAGGTGCAGGGTGCCGATGAGTGGGATGCCGTCGGCGATGAAGCGGATGATCTGCTGGGTCGGCATGGGTGGCGGCCTGTATCTTTATGGGGGGCCCATCCACGCAGGCCGATCTGCCTGTTGGGGGATGGACACGAATTAAAACGCGCAGGGGCGGGCTTAATGCCCGGCCGCTGCTTGCGGCATGATAATCAACGGTGTTTCCGTTAAACGATGGAAGAAGCTATAGCATGAGTGTCAAAAAGGGACAAGAAGTCGAACTCGATGTGTGCCAGATCGCTTTCGGCGGCAAGGGATTGGCGCGGCTGGACGGTTTGGCCGTCTTCGTGGATGAGGCCATCGCCGGAGATCGCGTACTGGCGCGCGTCGTGAAGAAAAAGAAGAGTTATGCCGAGGCGCGGGTGGTGGCCTTGATCGAGCCGTCACCGCACCGGGTGGCGCCGCCGTGCCCCTACGCCTCGCATTGCGGCGGGTGCACCTGGCAGCATATGGCCTACCCGCAGCAGTTGTTCTTCAAACAGCAGCATGTCCGGGAGGCGTTCGAGCACATTGCCTTGATGCAGGACGTGCCGGTGAACCCGACGATGGGAACCGGGCGGATATTCGGTTACCGCAACAAGATGGAGTTTTCGTGCGCCGAGCGCCGGTGGCTGCTGCCCGAGGAGTTGGGGCGCGAGGATGTCGATGCGGGCATCGCCCTGGGACTGCATGTGCCGGGGACGTTTCACAAGGTGCTGGATATCGAGGCGTGTCTCCTGCAGCCGGAGGTGGGCAACCGGATCCTTTGCGACGTGCGTGATTTCATCCGTTCGTCGCCCCTGCCGGTTTACGGGCTGAAGAGCCACGAGGGGTTCTGGCGGTTTCTGGTGCTGCGCCATTCGGTGGCCTGCGATGAGTGGATGGTCAATATCGTCACGGCCTCGGAGGCGCGGGACCAGGTGCAGCCGTTGGCCGATGCGCTGACGGCGCGCTATCCCAACGTGGTCTCGGTGGTCAATAATATCAGCGGCCGCAAATCGGGGGTGGCGGTGGGAGAATATGAGGTGTTGCTCCAGGGCCGGGCGGCCATACGGGAGCGGATCGGCGATTTCGAGTTCGAGCTGTCGGCCAACTCTTTTTTCCAGACCAACACGCCGGGCGCCAAGCTGCTCTACGATACGGTCAAAAGCTATGCGGGATTGAGCGGGGGTGAAACGGTTCTGGACCTGTACTGCGGCACCGGCACCATTGGCATCTACCTGGCATCGGAGGCAAAGGAGGTGATCGGGCTGGAGGTGGTGGAGAGTGCGGTGGCCGATGCGCTGCGCAACTGCCGGCACAACGGCATTGAAAACTGCCGGTTCGTGCTGGGCGACATCCGCCGGACCCTGCCGGCGTTGGGGGTCCGCCCCGATGTGATGATCATCGATCCGCCCAGGGCGGGCATGCATGCGGATGTGCTGCAGCAGGTGATCGCGCTGGGACCGCGCCGTATCGTCTATGTGTCGTGCAATCCGGCCACGCTGGCCCGGGATATGCTGCTGCTCAAGGAGGCGTACCGGGTGACGGCGGTGCAGCCGGTGGACATGTTTCCGCACACGTTTCACATCGAAGTGGTGGTTGAGTTGGTGGGTTGGTGAGTTTGTCGGGTTGGTTGGGTTGGGGGACTATTTGGGAAGAAGAAAGGCAGGGATGTGGTTGATCCCTGCCTTTTGTGTTTTATGAGGTTGGGCGGTTGACACCGGAGGGCTATTTGCCTTTGAATTTTTTGCGGCCCACTCCGGCAAGGCCGATGAGGCCGGTGCCCAGGAGGAACAGGGTGGCGGGTTCGGGAACCGGTGCGGGGTTTTTCACCAGGTAGTTCTGGTAGTCGGCGTTGACGGCGAGGGCCCAGGTGGTGTCGCTTGCGAAAGTTTCAGGCAAGGTGGACAAGATTGTGGTGGCCATGTCGTTGTATGCGTTGTTCGAGGTGAAGCTGCCCCCGGCCAGGTTCAACGCGGCGTAGTCGAACATGACTTCCCATATGGCGATCTGTGCGGCGGCTTTCAGGGCATCGTCATTAGTGTTATAGTAGGTCTCGGCGATGTAGGCGGCGGCCAGGTATTTTTCTTCCGACGAGCCGTCGATGCTGTAGAGCGTATAATCGTGAAATTGCTTGTCGGTCGGCGCGGGCTGGTTTTCCACGCAAAAGGTTTCCATGTACTGGGTCGTGCCGTTCCAGTTGAGGGTGGCGCCGTAATCCAGGTAGTAGTTGCCTGTTGCAGTCGACGGGAAGGTCACCTGGCCGACCGGGTCGGACCAGTCGATTTTCATTTGCACCGTAATGGGGGCTGCAGCGGCACACAGGGGAAAGAACAATACGAAGATTAATGCGATACATCCGATCATTTGCTTTTTCATGTCAACATCCTTTTGGTGGTAGAGGTTCGGCGGTTGCGGTCTCGAATCTTTCGGTGACCTTAAAGCAATTTGTTTGCCAATTGCATGAAAATAAAAAAGTGTATTGTTTCTAGTGAGATAGGAATTTTTGCGGCGGGGAGATTTTGCGTTAGGATGTTTTGGGTTGGGAAAGTGTGAAGTGAATTCCACAAGGATTAGGAAGTAAATGTTGCAGGGGGATGGAGCGATGCAATAGGGTTGATCATTGGTGGAGTTGCTTGATATGGGTACGGAGGCCGATTTGGAAGCCGCCGGAAAAAAATGTGTTTAACGTAAGCGGGTGTCGCGGGCGGGCGTAAAGCCCGCCCCTACGAGACCGGGTTGGGAATGCAACGGGGTGCTGCGGGCCGGCACAACGCCCGCCCCGGCGAGGTTCGGGTGATATACAGGCCGTTGCCGCAAAGCGTCGGTGTAGGGGCGGGGTTTATCCCCGCCCGTACGAGGTTCGGGTTGGGAATGCAACGGGGTGCTGCGGGCCGGCACAACGCCCGCCCCGGCGAGGTTCAGGTGAAATACAGGCCGTTGCCGCAAAGCGTCGGTGTAGGGGCGGGGTTTATCCCCGCCCCTACGAGACCGGGTTGGGAACGCAACGGGGTGCTGCGGGCCGGCACAACGCCCGCCCCGGCAAGGTTCGGGTGATATACAGGCCGTTGCCGCAAAGCGTCGGTGTAGGGGCGGGGTTTATCCCCGCCCGTGTGCAAACCTGAACGCCTTGAGCTAACGGCACTGACACTAAACTTTCAGAAGGAGAAAAAGATGCAGGTTCACCTTTCGGTGGCGCCCCACGGCGGCCAGTGGCGGGAACTGATCGCCGATTCCCGGCGCGCGGAGATGCTCAAGGAAATTTCCATGAACCTTGCCGATATTACGCTGACGGATCATCATCTTTGCGATTTCGAGTTGATCGCCACAGGCGCCTTCTCGCCGCTTCAGGGCTTCATGGCGCGAGCGGACTACGAATCGGTTCTGGATCGCATGCGGCTGCAGGACGGCACGCTGTGGCCGCTGCCGATCTGCCTGGATGTGAGCGAAACCCGGGCGCGCGGGTTGGAGGCCGGCCAATCGGTGGCGCTGCGGGATCCGGAGGGCTTTTTGCTCGCGGTGATGCACGTGGAAGATATCTGGCCGGTGGACAAGGAAAAGGAGCGCCGGTCGATCTACGACCAGGGCACTGGCGGGAATGAAACGGACGGAGGCCATCCCGGCGTTCAGCATTTGATGCAACGAACCAAGGATTTCTATGTGGGCGGCAGGATCGAGGTGATCAGCCTGCCGCTGCATTACGATTTCAGGTCGCTTCGAAAGACCCCGCATGAGATCCGCGCCGAGTACCAGAAGCTCGGATGGCAGCGCGTGGTGTGCTATCAGACCAGTTCCGTGATTCACCGCTGTCAGTACGAGGTGACGCTGGCGGCCATGCGGCAGGCCAAGGCCAATTTGCTGCTGCTGCCCACGGTGGGGGTGGCGCGGCGGGAAGACTTCGACTACTACACCCGAGTGCGCTGTTATCAAGAGGTGATGCGCCACTATCCGCCCGAGACGGTGGTGCAGTCCCTGCTGCCTCGGTTCATGCGTTTGGCCGGTGCCCGGGAGGCGGTGTTGGGCGCCATCGTGGCGAAAAATTACGGCTGCACCCACTACCTGCACTACCCCGATGCGGACAACTCGGATTCGGCGACGGAACCTGATAAGAAGAAAAGGATCATCGGCTCCGAGGAAAAGGAGACGATCGATGCCTGCAGCCGCGAATTGGGTTTAGAGATCATCCAATACGATGAGATGGTCTATCTTCCTTTTGAAGATGTGCATCGGTTCATCGGGGAGGTGGATGAGGGCACAAAGACGATCGGCATGAACGGCGGTGAAATCCGCAGGCGAATCCGCTCCGGCCGGATCGTGCCAGGCTGGGCATCTTTTCCGGAGGTGCTCGACGAGCTTCGCAAGGCCTATCCGCCGCCGGACAAGCAGGGCTTTACGCTCTTCCTGACCGGTTTGTCCGGGGCCGGCAAGTCGACTATCGCCAGGGTGCTCTTTTCCAAGATGCTGGAGCGGGGCGACCGGCCGGTGACGCTGCTGGATGGGGACATCGTCCGGCAGAATCTTTCCAGAGAGCTTTCGTTCTCAAAGGAGCATAGGGACATCAACGTGCGGCGCATCGGGTTCGTGGCCAGCGAGATCACGAAGAACCGGGGCATCGCCATTTGCGCCCCCATTGCACCCTATGAGAATACGCGATCGGAGATCCGGGCGGCCATCGAGGCTTACGGCGGGTTCATCGAGGTGCATGTGGCCACTCCCCTGGAGGAGTGCGAAAAAAGGGACCGAAAGGGGATGTATGCCAAGGCGAGGGCCGGCCTGATCAAGGGCTACACGGGGATCGATGATCCCTACGAGGTGCCCGAGGCGCCGGAGCTGAGGATCGACACCACGGCCCTGACGCCGGACGAGGCGGCGCACGAGATTTTGCTGTTTTTGGGACAGAAGGGCTATATATAGAAGAAGTTTGAAGTTTTAAGTCAATGCCGTTAACTTAAGGCGTTTGGTTTTCATCCGGGCGGGGCTAAACCCCGCCCCTACAACGCCCGGTCCTGACAACTGCTTGTATGATAACGAATAAGGATAGATCGTGAGAGCGAAGCGAGCCACGATCTTATCCGGTAAACAAGATCTCGTAGGGGCGGGCTTTATGCCCGCCCGCAACGCCCGCTTAAGTTAATGACATTGAGTTTTAAGTTTAAAGTTTGAAGTGAGGAATTAAAGGTTGAACGTGGCGGCAACGCAGATATCGGGCCAATTGGCCATTTGTGGATGGGCACTGTTCAACGGGAAGGTGTTATGAAGTATACGCGGTTTCTTGTGGATGCAATCGATGCCTCGGTGCGCGCAGGGCAGGCGATCCTGGAGGTGTATCAGACCGATTTCGAGGTCGAGACCAAGGCGGACAACTCGCCGCTGACGCTTGCCGACCGGCGGGCGCATGACATCATCAAGGCCTGCCTGAAATCGCACGGCCTGCCCTCGATCAGCGAGGAGGGGCGGCATCTGCCCTATGAAGCGCGGCGCGGCTGGCCCTTGCTGTGGATCGTGGATCCGCTGGACGGCACCAAAGAGTTCGTGAAGCGCAACGGCGAATTTACGGTAAACATCGCCCTGGTGGAGGGGCAGCGGCCCGTGCTGGGCGTGGTCTATGCGCCGGTGTTGGACTGCCTCTATTTCGGTTCGGTCGAGATCGGGGCCTACAAGCTGGTGGCGGCGCGAAAGCATGCCTTCTTCACGCAGGATGCGCCGGGCTTCGAGGATCGGTGGGGTGTGTTGAAGCCTTCGGCGGTGAAACTTCCTTTGCGGCGCGACGGCGGCCGGGCCTATACGGTGGTGGGCAGCCGATCGCACGCGACGCCCGAATTGAAAGCCTTTGTCGACCGGAAGAGGGCGGAGATGGGATCCGTGGAGTTCATTGCGGCCGGCAGTTCGCTCAAGATTTGCCTGGTGGCCGAAGGGACCGCGGATATTTATCCGCGCACGGGGCCCACCATGGAGTGGGATACGGCGGCGGGACAGGCGGTGGCCGAGTGCGCCGGGGCGCGCGTGTATGCGTTCGATAGCGGAACGCCATTGGTCTACAACAAACCGGATCTGTTGAATCCCTGGTTTGTAGTGGAAAGGGAAGGTGTTTGTTGAATTATTGAGTTTGTTGGGTTTGGTGGGTTGATGGGTTAGGGGGAGGATATGAGGCTGGGGGGCGAGGCGGTTCTGGTGGTGGGGGGCGCGGGGTATATCGGCAGCCATATGGTGAAGATGCTGGTCGATGAGGGGTATCGGGTGGTCGTGCTCGATAATTTATCGACCGGGCATCGACGTCTCGTGACGGGCGGAGAGTTCGTGCAGGGCAGCCTGGGCGACGCGGCGCTGCTGGATCGGATTCTTGCGGCGACCAGGATCCACACGGTCATGCATTTCGCGGCTTTTTCGCTGGTGGGCGAGTCGGTCGAGGCTCCTTTGAAGTACTACCGCAACAATGTGAACGAGACGGTCGCCTTGATCGAGGCCATGGTGCGCCACGGTGTCAAGCGCTTCATTTTTTCGTCCACGGCGGCCGTGTATGGCGAGCCGGAAAAGCTGCCGATCGGAGAGGATCATCCCTGCCGGCCGACCAATCCTTATGGACATACCAAGTTGGCCGTCGAACGCATGCTGGCCGGCTGCGACAGCGCCTATGGGCTCAAGTCGATTTGCCTGCGCTACTTCAATGCGGCGGGGGCCGATGTGTCGGGCCTGATCGGCGAGATGCACGACCCTGAGTCGCACCTGATTCCCCTGGTGCTCAAGTGCGCTTTGTCTTCCAGGGCGATCAGGATTTTCGGCGTCGATTATCCGACCGAGGATGGAACGTGCGTGCGGGATTACGTGCACGTGAACGATTTGGCCCGGGCCCACCTGCTGGCGCTGGAGGCTTTGAACGAGGGGCACGGCTCGGCGGTTTTCAACCTGGGCAACAGTGTCGGCCATTCGGTGCGCCAGGTGATCGAGGTGGCGCGGCGGGTGACGGGACGGCGGATCGATGCCGTGGAACAGGGGCGCCGACCGGGCGATCCGGCGGTCCTGGTGGCGGCTTCGGAGAAGATCCGGCGCGAACTGGGATGGACCCCCCAATTCGAGAGCCTGGAGAAGATCGTGGAAACGGCCTGGGCGTGGCACATGAAGGCGGGGTAGGCGGCGCGCCTGCCCGTGGGCGATAGATCCAGGCTTTGTGGATGGTTTGCCGTCGCCCGGAATCGGAACGGGCGGGCTTTGGGCCCGCCCGTAGGGTGGATCGGATTCAACTGTGCCGCAGCGTCTGGCTATCTGAGCGAGGGCGGCGGCTGGTTGAAGTCGTAGTATTCATAGATGTCCAGGCGGCTGTTCAGATCGTTGAGGATGGCCTGGTCGCTCCAGCCGAGCAGGTAATTTCTCAGGTAGTGGTGCGCGTTGTACTCGGTCTGGTCGCTGATGGTAAAGAACATGATGCCGCGGTGGAACTTGCCGATGTAGTAGTTGCCCGAGTTACAGGACGCATAGAACAGGCGCGCGTACCTGAAGTCTTCGGTCGGGACGGTCGCCGGCCCGGCGTCCAGGATGACCTTTCCGAAGGTGCTGTTGGCATCTCCCCAGCTGACAAAGTGGGCCTTGTACTGGTAGCTGTTGTCGGTGTAGCTGCTGGGGTAGAGAATCGTCATCGATTCGGTTTCCGTGTCATTGCCCCCCGGTCCGGATACGGAGAGGGTCACCGTATAGGTTCCGGTGGCGGTGTAGGGGTGCGAGGGGCTCTGGGACGCGCTCGAGGTGCCGTCGCCGAAGTCCCAATGCCACGAGGTGATATCGCCCGAGCTTTGATCGGTGAATCGTGCCGCCGTTCCGGCCGTGGCCACAAAGCCGCGCGCCGAAAATTCCGCATGGACAGGCGCGGCGGTGCCCACGGCGATCAGGCCTTCCTTGGTCTCGGTGGCTTGCTGGGAGATGGTGTCGGTCACTCTTAACGTCACCGTGTAGGTGCCCGAGGACGCATAGGTGTGGACCGGGTTCTGTTCGGTGCTGGTCGTGCCGTCACCGAAGTTCCAATAGTATGATGCGATGGGGTTCATGGCATAGGAGCGGCTCCTGAAGGTGACGGCCAGCGGCATGCTTCCGGAGCGTACATCGGTGGTGAAGTCGGCTTCCAGCAGATCTTCGGGATTGTCGGCAGGTATCAGCTGCACGGCGTCGGCGATGACCGTGCCGTTTGCATCGTCATTGAGCTGGACGGAGACCATACCGGCCTCGAAGTAGTACTCGCCCAGGCTGTTGAACCCCGTGGCGGAGTTGACCCGCTGGTTGGCTTCGACGGTCGTGGAGCCGGCGCTGTGGTGGATGGTGTACTTGGCGTTGGAGGCATTGGCGGCCGCCGATTCCCAGGATGCTTCGACGGTGTAATAGCCCGGGTAGGCGACCACGAAATACCAGGTGGCGACATCGGCACCCGAACCCGGGCTGCTGTAATGGTAGTTGTAGCCCATGCACTCGGCGTCGGCGTCCTTGCAATCGCCGCCCATGGTCCACTCGCCGGTGTATTCGCAGTGGTTGAACTCGTCGCCCGGGTTGGTGATGAAGTATTCGGGGTCGGCGGCCGGGCTCGGCGGCAGGGGGTTCACGGAAAAATCCCAGGGCGGCACCCGGGAGTCTGGGAACCGCTCGAGATAGCTGCCATCGGCGAGTTCGACCTTGTAAACGGCGCTGTCGCCCGGCGGCGAATAGGTCAGGTAGTAGTTGTACGGGGGCAGCCCTTCGCTGAAGTCATAGGGCATGATGGCGCTGGAACCATTGCTGAATATGGGCAGCCAGTTGGGATAGGCCTGGCCGGACTGCATGCCGTCGATTTTGACCGATACCATGTCGGTGGAGATGTTGAGGATGCGCGGGTCGTCCACATAACGGATATCGGGGATGCTCTGGTTGGCGATTTCCTCGGAGTTGGCGAACACCGCGCCCAATCCGTAATTGGAGTGACCATTGTAAATGACGTGCGCGCCCTCCTCGCGCAGGGCGGCGAGCATGCCTTCGGCGGTTCTCACGAAACGGATATAATAGGTGATGCCGCGGTCGGCGTTGGTGTATTGCCACACGCCGTTTTGTTCCGTGGCGCCCAGATTGCGCAGTTGGGTCTCGCACCAGGGCACCAGCAGGGCGTCGTGCGAGTAGCCGTCGCAGATGTAGATATTTTCGGCCCTTGCGGCGATGGTGATGTAATTGAGCCGGGTGATGGTGTCGCTTCCCACGGAATTGCTCACCGTCAGGCTGACGGTGTAGTGTCCGGCGTCGGCATACAGGTGAGATGGATTTTGCTGGGTGCTGGTGGCGCCGTCACCGAAGGTCCACAGCCATTGCTGGACGTTGCCGGTGCTCTGGTCGCGGAACTGGATGGCGCTGTTTTCTCCGGCCGTGGTTCTGTCCGCCGTGAAAGCAGCCACCGGGGCCGTCGGCACCGGGGCGGTGGTCCCGACGAATCTCACTGCATCGGCGCAGGTGCTGGCCGGGTAAGGAAGGGCCGTGATCGTGACCGTGTAGCTGGTGCCGGCGGCAAACTGGTAGATGCCCAGCGGGTTGAACTGTCCGCCGTTGGTCTGCTGATCGATGTAGACGGTGCTGGTGCCGCCCGCATGGGCGATGGCGACCGGAATGTTGGTGCCCCTGGAGGACCAGGTTGTCCACCACATGGAGACTTCATAGTAGGCCGTCGTCGGCGGGGTGAAGTGCCACGAATAGGTGGCGCCGTCCCTCGACCAGAGGGCGTCGGCGCCGTACGCACCCGCGGCTCCGGAAATCGCCCAGGTGCCTGTGCTGGAGGTGGCGCTGCCGCCGTTGTCGATGGTGACGCCGGCTGGTTGCGGCGGGCTCTCCTGCACGGTGAGCTGCTGGGTGGCGGCCGCAGAGTCCGCGCCGACATCGTCGGTTACCGTCAGGCTGATGGTGTGGAGGCCCGCGGAGAGGTCGCTGCGGCTGAATTGCGCCGAAGCGCCGATCTGGCCGTCGATGCTGGAGACCCAGGTGTAGGCGACCACGCTGCCGTCGCTGTCTTCCCCATGGCCGGTGAAGGTGACCTGTTCGCCGGGGTCGGCCGGGTTGGGCGCAATGGAATCGATGGCG
>Ga0068714_10002701_pt1 | contig 22344 bp, 20 predicted proteins | sample MTBNYHSulfiMetaG_FD_62988 | JGI IMG/M metagenome (GOLD analysis project Ga0068714, IMG submission 62988) | Enrichment culture microbial communities from rom New York Harbor, USA that are MTBE-degrading - MTBE-NYH (New York Harbor Sulfidogenic)... | ecosystem: Environmental > Aquatic > Marine >... | reverse complement strand
GGAAAAAGAGTATGTGGAAAAGCGAATATCGAACCAACGGTATTAAAAAGCGGATAACGGATACTGAACGAGAAATGTCGAATGTCGAAGGAAACACTTCCGCCTCTCCTTCGCTGAAACCGAACGTCTTACCTCGTTCCCTGGCTCCTTCGTAGGACTGCATACAGGTAAGTAAAATAAGAGTTGGACCTGGTTCACAGCAGCTTCACCAAAGCCGCTATAAGTGCTGCTTGAGCCAGGGGCATGCCGGCCACCCATTTGATGGTTTCAGATTTCATTTCAGAAATGTCACGTTTCATTTCAGAAATGTCACGCCTGAGTGAAAATTCAAGCTCTTTAACATCACGGCGCAACAACTCGATGTCCTTCTTGGTCGCAAGGCTCTCCTCAAGAGCTCGGGCCTGCCTGGAAGAAAGGACTTCTGCCTGTTCTTCTGTGAAACCGACCGCCTTGAGCTCTTTTACGTAGGCGTGTGTGTCGAAAATAATAGGATCGGGCATGATAGCCTCTTCAAAAACCGAAGTGGATTACACTCGCTGTTCCAACAACTCTCACCCTCGTACGCAGATTCATAATCTGATAACATCCGTCTGCCCTCTCGTCAACGTCGGAGCTGGATCTGCAATAACCCGCTTTGAATTCCGAGCTAGCGCAGCCAGGGCCGCTTCGGGCAAGGGCGAAGGAGGGTTGCCGCTCAACAGGTAGGAAAAAAGGAGAGTGTGGGCGGCATGCTCCAGTTTTTCCAACCTCATGAATGCTTCTTTCAGGCTTCTGCCAACGGTGAGAGAACCGTGCCGTTCCAGAAGGATTGCCTGGTGATTGGCTAAGAACGGACGAACCGATTCAGCCAGCTCCTCGGTTGTCGGCATTGCATACGGGGCAGTTGGAACCGATCCTATGGTGAGCCATACTTCCGGTAATACTTCCGCCCTGAATTGAATGCCGGCAAGAGTACAGCCGGTTAGCAGAGGGGGATGGGCATGCACCACGGCATTGACGTCGGGCCGTTGCCGGTAGATCAAGAAATGGACACGAAGCTCGCTTGAGGCCTTCCCCCGGCCGGCAACAATGCTGCCGCTGTTTAGATCCACAAGTATAAGATCGAGCGGTTTGAGCTCGCCTTTGCGAGTTCCGCTCGGGGTTATCAGCAGCCGGTCCGGTCCGACTCTGCAGCTCACATTACCGTCGGTGGCAGCCAGCAAGCGTTGCTTCTCCAGTTGTCGACATACCCAGATCAGGTCTTCGCGCAAACCGGTTTCATTCATCATAACGACTCTCCCCCTTTTCATCTCAGGCTCACTCGACCTTACTGCCGCCGAAAAAGATTGATATGGCGTATGCCCGAGATGCCCGCCGTCAGTTTCTTGTGCGGCTTTTAAGCGATAGATTTTCTGTCGTTGGAAAGTATCCGCACTTCCACTCAATAACCTACAGGGCCGGCCGTGGGCACTTTGCTTTTGTTGATGCCTGTGATAGAAGTTAGCTTCTTTTCTATCATACAGTGGCGTAAAATAATTTAATTTGCACGCGATATCGGGGAGGCATTTTAAAATTCATGATCAAGTGGTTCAAACGAAAAAACAAATCCAACTACCAGCAAGAAGCTGCTCCTGAAAACGTTCCAGCTGCAGAGATACAGGAAGCGGAAAGAGAAGCGACTGAAGAAATAATCGAGCTTGAAGCGGAAGCTGCAATTGATCCTGCACTGGAAGACGGCCAGGATGCCTCTGTCGCCGCCGGTGATGATTTGGCGGATGCTGAAGAAGAACTGCTTCATCAGAAAAAAAGCGGCTACTTCAAGCGATTAAGAGAGAGACTGCATAAGACCAGGGAGCAATTCGCCGATCGGGTCGATCGGATCGTGATGGGGAAAAAGATCATCGATGCCGATCTATTGGACGAGTTGGAAGAAGTTCTGATCACTTCCGATCTTGGCGTCAGGACAACGGGGCTGCTGCTGCAAAAAGTCGCCGACAAAATCAAACGACAGGAATTGAAAAATCCTGAGAAGCTCCGTGAAAGCTTGCGCGAAGAGATGCGAAGCATCCTCTCCCTGCCGGCTTCTCCCTGGGACACGACAACCAACCGGCCCTTTGTGATCATGGTGATAGGGGTGAACGGGGTTGGCAAGACCACGACCATTGGCAAGCTGGCTCACGAACTGAAGCAACGCGGCCACAAGGTTTTGTTGGTGGCGGCGGACACATTCCGCGCCGCAGCCATCGAGCAACTGGCTCTGTGGGGAGAGCGGGTCGGCACTCCGGTGATCCGGCAAAAAAGCGGCTCCGACCCGTCGGCGGTGGCCTTCGATGCCATGGATGCAGCCCTCTCCCGCGATGTCGATGTAGTGTTGATCGACACCGCCGGCCGCATGCACACCAAAGTCAACCTGATGGAAGAGCTGAAGAAAGTCCAGCGTGTTATCCAAAAGAAGATTCCCGGTGCGCCTCACGAAATACTGCTGGTGCTCGACGCCTCAACGGGCCAAAATGCCCTTTCACAGGTGCGCTTGTTTAAGGATGAAATGGGAATCACCGGTTTGATATTGACCAAACTAGACGGAACGGCCAAAGGTGGGATCATTGTCGCGATAGCGGACGAAATGCAATTGCCGGTGCGCTACATCGGCATTGGTGAAGGTCTGGACGATCTAAGACCGTTCGATCCGGACGAGTTCACCAAGGCGCTCTTTTAGCTGAAAAAAATCTTGCGGAGACGCACAGAGAAAAAAAGACTCTGTCCGCACAAATTCTCGAACGATCCGTCCGGGAGCGAACTTATGGAAGCAGCACTTGCTGGTTTGAAGGTTTTAGATTTGTCAAGGCTCCTACCGGGCCCTTTTTGTTCAATGCTGCTTGCGGATCTGGGAGCCGATGTGCTCAAGGTGGAAGATCCCAAAACAGGCGATTATATTCGCTGGTGGGAGCCCAAGATTGGCAACAACAGCGGTTTCCATGTGATTCTAAACCGAAATAAGCGCTCCCTGACGCTTAACTTGAAATCCGCTGAGGGAAAAGAGATCTTCAAGCGGCTTGCGGCCGATGCCGATGTGGTTCTGGAAGGTTTTCGACCGGGCGTTATGGATCGGCTGGGGCTCGGTTACGACATTCTCAAAGGGCTCAACCCGCGTCTGGTTTTTTGCTCCATCACCGGCTTCGGAAGCAACGGCAGTCGCTCTCAGAAGGCCGGACACGACATCAACTATCTCGCCCTCAATGGGGTCCTCTCATACTGCGGTCGATCCGGCCCGCCTACTCTGCCGGGTGTTCAGATTGCCGATATCGGCGGTGGAGGACTGCTGGCGGCCTTTAGCATCATGGCAGCCTTGCTGGCTCGCGAAAGATCGGGAAAAGGCCAATACATCGACATCTCCATGACAGACGGCGCCATGACCTGGAACTGCCTGCGGTGGGGGAAGCTTCTGGCAGAGCAAACCGCACCTTCCCCGGGAGATGACTTTCTCAATCACGGGTTCGCCTGCTACAATATTTATGAAACCCGGGACGGCCGCTACATGTCTTTGGGAGCCCTGGAGCCCCAATTCTGGAAGGCATTCTGCTGTGGCGTCGATCATCCCGAGTGGAACCAGCCCAATTATTTTGAACCGGGACCACATCAAACGCTCCTGCAAGGAGAAATCGCCAGCCTGTTTCAACATAAAACACAGGCAGAATGGATCGAGCTTTTTTCAAAAGTGGATTGCTGCTGCGAGCCGATTCTTAATTTGCAGGAAGTGATGAGCGATCCCGAATTCAAGAAGCGCGAGATGGTGGTGGATATGATCCACGAGAGCTGGGGAGCTTACCGCCAGCTGGGCATAGCCCCAAAATTCTCTCTTACTCCCGGCACTCTGCGCACCCATGCACCGGAACTGGGGGAACATACCAGAGAAATTCTGTTACAAATGAAGTACTCAGAGGAGCAGATCGCATCTCTCGTCTCGACAGGAGCAGTTTAGGGGATTGCCTGGCAATGGAGCTTTGAGGGCCGTCGGGAAACTTTACTGGCGGCTGAGGGTAGATTTTGGTCTCATTCAGAAGCCCCGGTCCCAGGGTGTTGCTCCGGGCTATGATATGCTGCCCGTTCTTGTGGAGCAGGCTCCCATGCAGAGATGACGAGAATAGAGCCTAACCTAGCGTTATGGCGTTATGATTATCGGATCGTTGCAGAACACATTAGCCGTGACTAGCCGCTCAAGCCACGTATCCAAACCGATCTTCTTATTATCCAAGAAATTTACGAAAGTAAGAGGTTGTTCATTCAGTTGCTGATCAGCGGCTATATCCCGGCAGCTCGATGGTAGTGCAGCTTTGACCCGGGCCGCAGGTTTTGGTGGTGGCGCTTGGCCCGGAAGCGTCGCCTTTGGAAGAGCCCATGGCATAGCTCACGGTGCTCAAAACACGCTCGAAGACTTCTCCTTTGCAACCTTCACACTTCATTTCCAGGGAATCAGATCCGCTGGTGGTGATAATTTCCTGGATGTGTCCGCATGCAACACATCGAAATTCATAGATGGGCATCCCGTTCTCCTCAATCTCTCTTGTTTGGTCTCATGAACTTGCGCGAACCATAACAGAGGGTGCCAAAAGAGTCAATCATCTGATATAAAGCTGGAAGCACGGAACATAAAGCGCGGAGTTAATGCACAACGCTTCCCAATGTAGCTGGAGGATTAGCAAATGACTGTCAGTTTGTGCGCGCCGACATCGGAGATCACCTGTTTTGGCTGCTGCCCTCCAATCCGGCCGCATCATTACGATCCTCTCAAGTACGCAAGCAGCCTGCGCAGGGAATTCTACGAAAACCGCCGAAGATTTTTGTGTGACGGCCCAAGCTCTCGTCCGATTGTAGGATATTCATGCTGGGCCTTGGGATTTCTGGACTCTAGCGGTCAAAGGATCGGCTGTTTGCTGCACCCCGAGCAAAACAACGGGGAAGACCTGAGAGGACTGATCGATTACGGCCGCAAATGTCAACGCGAATGCTGTCATCCGGCTCGGGTTTTCTCGACCCTGCCCCTTGACGGCCGCAACTTCTGGCTTCCTTTGGTCATCGGATTGAATAGTTTTTACTATTCGAGCCCTCATGCCAACATTCTCTTCCATTTGCTCGGCTGGGACGTTGGAGTGCTTGAAATCATGCGCTCGGAGGCCATCCGCAACGATTGGACCGTGACCGAACTGCTCGACCGGCGAAGATTCCTGGTTTCCCCTCGATGGAATCCCAAGGCACATCGATGGTTATTTCGCTTATCGCTTGAAAAAAATCCGAGAGGACTCTCTCCAGACCAGATCGAGCAATCCTGTGAACGGCTTCTCCAAAGCCTTGCAGACTCCAAGCAAGCGCCGCCATGGAAGGCGGCGTCACCGATTGCTGCTTCATCGGCACCCAATTCAATCACCTCGAGCGCAGGTACCATTTATACCCACCTGTTGCCCATGGATTCAGCTTTTCTAGATTTCTTGCGGCTGAATCTGGGGTGGGTCAAGACGACATGGGAAGAAGCACACAGTGCCAAGCTGCACATTGATGAAATGATCGGAAAGATGTAATCGCAGCTGAACGTTTTGAACCTTATCCAGCGATTCTCATTTTGACTGCTGATCCTTTTTCGTAGAGTGGGTGGAGGCGCGTCTTTTTGCGCCGCAACCCACCAAAAGCTTGGTTGGCGGTGGGTTACGCTTTCGCTTCACCCGCCCTGCGCCAAGTACGAGCTCTAAAATGAGAATTGCTGGAATTTATCCAATCATGGTTTATATTGGCCGTCCTATCGTTTAGAATAGGAATGTTTTTTCTTTCAGCCATGAACGTTTCCCCGAGCGCGGGACATTTCCATTTGCGAACTGGCAATAAGTTTTACTTCCAACAGCTATTAAGGAGCATAAATCACCCATGTCATCCTCCGAGCAAACCCTCAAGCGAGACGATGCCCTCGACTATCCGGCCAGCTGGGATGCCGAAAAGCTTCGACAAAACTGGCTCAATCATATGCTGACCCTCATCAAGGAAAATGAAACACCTATCCCTTTGAAACGTCTTCAATATCAATTGGAGCAAAGCACGGCGTACCACGATATCATGCACCGTTGGCCCACCATGGACGCGGGCCATCGTCTGAAGGCCTGGAAAATATTAATGGAATACAGTGAGCAGGCTGTTCGCGACCTCCTGCCCACCTGTGTCCAGTGTGGCGAATGCTGCCGCAAAGGTAGTCCCACTCTGCTTGTTGCAGATCTTGAATTGCTCAGCCAGAACACCCTAGACTGGAATCAGTTGATTACTTTAAGAGAGGGAGAGCCCGTACGATCTCCAATAAAAGAAGAGATTTTTTATCTTTTGGATGAGCGCATCAAAGTCCGCGAGAAGCCCGGGACACAAGAATGTGTTTTTTTGGACAGCTCTACCGATCGCTGCACGATCTATGTAGACCGGCCGCTGCAGTGCAGAGCCCAGGCATGCTGGGATCCCGCAGAGGCCGAGCAATTGATGAAGCAGGCTTATCTAACAAGGCCAGATATCTTTGCGGGTACAGAATTGCTCTTGGATGTCATTAACGAGCACCATCAACGCTGTTCCTTTGCAAAGCTGCAAAGCGCTTTCAAGAAACTGCAGGAAAATGGCGGTGACAGTGTTGAGGAATTACTGGCACTGCTCTCTTACGAGGATCATTTTCGCAACTTCTTCAGTGAGCAATTCAACATTCCTCAGGATACCCTGGAATTGGTGTTCGGTAGAAGCTTTTCCGATCTGGTTCAGATCTTCGGCTTTCGCGTGAAGAAAGAAGCGGACGGCACTCGCTGCCTGGTTCAGGACGGGACGACTGATGACGTGTAGTGACCACCAATTGCTCCTCGGATCGGCTCCGCCGGATTAAAACCAAGGGAAGCAACAAGTAACGCAGATGCCATTCAATTCGCGGGAGCTTGCCCGGAGCTGCTATTTCGCTCACTCGAAAGACAAACAAGTCCTTGCTCGAACAAGCTCTTCTCTATGACACCGTCGGCATATCCGGTCGAATCCATTCGCCGATTTGCGTGTACTGCTGGGCAACCGCTTTCAACTCCTTTCGATGCTTGAGGAATTCGTCTTTCATTTGCCTCAGCCAATCTGCGTGCCGTTTCACATCCTCATAACTCAAAAACAAAGGATGCTCTCCCGGCCTCGTTCGAATCGAAATCTGCCCCTCCCCGATCTCAACCTTTCCTGAACTGCTGCAAAGCATGCATCGGACCTCTCCATGACCCAGAAAGCGAAAGGTATCTCCGCCGCAGATCGAACAGGTGGGAGCTTGCACATTCAGAACCGGCGCGCCTCCTGAGAGCAGCGCTGCCAATCGAGTCGCGGCATCTCCGCCAGCCCCCTTCAGGAATATTTCGCCCGGTAGTGCAGCATAGACGACTTCTGAGCCCCTGAAGTCTCCCAGTGTGAGCTTGATGAAGCTCTCGACATTTAGCTTCGTAGAACCTTCCAACCCTTCGATGCCGGCGATGGCAACTCCGACGGCCGGTTTTTGCCAGAGTCTGTCCAGATGAGCATAAAAGCTGAGTCCGCGGTCGAGAAAGCGTTTTAAGCTTGAATTGGCCGACAGCAGATAGGTGGGAGCCGCTACCACGTAAGCGTCCGCCTCCATCAATGCATTAAGCACAAGGTTGAAATCGTCTTTTTGCGGACATCGCGCATCCTCAAACAGGCATTGGTAGCAGGCTCGGCATGGCTGAATATCCAATGCCGGAAGCCTCACCAGGCGCAGTTGCCAGTCCCCTTCCATCTTCCGGTAGAGCTCTTTGACAAACAGCTCGCAGTTGCCGAATTTTCTTGGTGAGGCCAGGATGCCCAGAAGCACTCTTGCCATATCTTCCTCCGTATTAGTGAAAATCTGTAATGTGCTTAATCTGATACTCTTGCCGGGAAGAACTATTTACGATAACTTGGGCATTTGCGTGGATCAATAAAAAAGCTAACCGGAGGGGCTAGAACCGGTTAGCCTTTGAGGAGGAAAGAGTTGGTTTCTCTTGTGCCTCTGGTAGATGCAAAGCAAATGCCAACTTAAGGAAATCATTGTAAGTGATTGTTTTTTTAATGATTGTAGCGATTTACGGATGCCCTGAAGGCCGCCACAATCGAGTCATTGAGGAGTAATCCAGCCATTTAGCAGCCATAATCGCGCCAATCGGTCCCGCTTACGTCAAGCTACCATAAAGTAATCGTTGTAATTCCCTCCCCGAAGATATCCCGTACTGTGCTCGAGGCTATTATTAACCCCTTCACCTGCAGCCTCACAGCACTGCACCTTAAAGTCAGCTGAATTTAATCTCTGCAACGCCTATCCTTATTGCAGCCGTATCCTGACAAGTCTGTCAAAAACCTGAGTTGGTTGCGCCTAGAACTCCAAGCTCCCGGGGCCGAGAGGGGTTCGCTAAAACGTCAAAAAAATGACATTCTTCAAGCAAAGCCGAAAAGGAACTGGCATGGTTCAAAGTTCGCCCAGAACCCAATGATCGGCCTGGCCTTGATCAGGTTGGTAACGGATACGGTTTGCGAAATCTATGGCACATGTCTTGCTTAATTCATCCAAATACAATCCATCGCATTTTGGTGGACGAAAAGCTTGAAAAGGGCAAACCATTCGAAAGGATGGGACGCAAAGCCACTGGCCTACATTTCGCGCAAGTGGAATACGGCAGCAGGGTTGCCAGGCGAGCGGAGCACTTCGGCTCCAGGGGTGTGCGTTGCCCCATTTGTCAGATGGAGCGGGTCTGGAAGTGCCTCCATTTAAGTCTACCCTGCCTTCCCGCCCTTGCGAGTACTAAATTCCAGCGTTTGTATTGCCAGCCGCAGCGCAGGCGCGGCCTCAAAACAGCCGGCCCAGAGAGGATCGGAGATGCGCAGCAAGTCCGGTTTTTCGCTCGTGGAGTTGATGATTGTCACCGCCATAGTTGCAGTTCTCGCTTCAGTGGCGATCCCAGCTTACATCAACTACATCAACAGAACCAAGCAGGGTGAAGCCATTTCCGCCCTCATGTCGGCCAAGCTGGATCAGGAAGTCTTCTGGGCTGATGAATATCGATATGCTTCCACGATTGGATGCCTGGCATCTTTTGGGGATGATTGCTCACAGACCGCTTACCTCCACCCCAACGCCAAGGGCTACAGGATCGTGGTGGCCTCTGCAGATACCAACAACTTCCGGGTCGTGGCAGAGCGAAAAATTTATGCTTGGGCATCCACCGACATCATTGAAGTGAGCGGGACCAACCACACCCCTTTCGTTCATGAGCCACATGCATTGAAGTTCTCATTGTTCAAATGGTTGTTCGAATGAAAGGTAGAAAGCAAGAAAGGAGACGCTGATTTGGAAATGAAGTCTAATCGCGTTCAATTGTATCGACTTTTCATCATTTTAGCCTGTTTAACGTTATGCGGCTGCTCCGATCAGGGACAGAAAGCGGTTTCGGAGCAGACGGCAAAAATTCGTCCCGAGGAGTCCAACAGCAAGCAGCCGGCCTCGCCGTCCGATTTCTCGAACAGGCCGGCTGCTGCCCAGTTTCCCGCGGCCGAACAGGCTGCAGACCAAGAGAGCACTCCGAGAGTCTCCGGCCTCCAGGTTTCCCTGGAGCCGGGCAATGCAGTGACCGGCGACCAGCTGAAGGCTAAGGTCGAATTCCCTGTAGCCGCTGAAGATGGGATATCGATGCTATACATCTGGAGCATCAACGGAGAAAAAGTCCAGGAATCTGTCGATCCGGTCTTTCATGCACCGGTCAAGTGCGGCGACTTCGTGGAACTGCAGGTCAGTTTGGCTAACGAGTTGCAAGAGGAGATTGCCGGCTGTTCGAGCTTTATAGGAAACGCTCCGCCCAGGCTCAGTTTGGTCGAGCAGAAACTCGATCAGACGGGGCTTTATCTGGGGCGGCTGGAGATTTTAGATCCCGAGCAGGACGCCGTCACGTTGTATTTGACCAGCTCCCCCAAAGGTATGTCGATCGATTCCCGCAGCAAAACCATTGAATGGCTGGTCGGGCCTGGCCAGCAGGGCGCATTCGATGTGGCCATAGCGGCGAAAGACGAGCGTGGAGCCGAGGCTCTTCTGACCTATCAGATAAAGGTTGCACGGGAAGCAAAAGGAGAAACAAAAGAAAGACATGAGCATGATGAACCCTCTTCGACATCGACTCAATAATCGAGGATTTACATTAACGGAAACGATGGTTGTCGCCGCACTGATTGCTATCATGACCGGTTTTGGCTATTCGGGGTTTTCTTCCTGGATAATCAAGGAAAGAGCACGATCGGCCGCCAATCAATTCGCCGGTGATCTGAGAGAAGCTCGAATTCGCAGCATTGAGAAGCACACCAGCCATGGACTCAGCTACAACTATGGGAGCAATCAGTACAATGTCTTTATGGATACTGACAGCGATCTCATTTTTGAACCGGATGACGGAGAAATTGAGCTTACTAAGAGGGATGTGGGCAAGGACTACTTAAAGGTTACGGCCAAACGTCCCGACTCTAATCCGGCATCGGTATTAAGATTGGGCTTCGATGTGAGGGGCTTTCCCCTACAACAGGATTCCATTTTGTTCCTGAGCCAGAAAGCCGACCCGTCAATCAGCGGGTGTCCCAACAATGACTGCTGCAGGACATTGAGCTCGCAAAACGGTCCCAGCTGCGGAGACGAATTCTGTTGTGCCGTGTGCGTCTCCTACGGCGAAATAAAGGTTACCTGTAATGACGATTACTAGGAGCTCAGCGGGATTTACCCTAATCGAAGTGATGGTGGCTCTTTGCACCATGGCCATAGCCCTGATGGCGGTCATGGGACTTCATTTGTCCTCTTTGAGGGCGGATGTTAGAAATCGAGACGAATCCCGTGCGCTGTTTCTGGCCAATCAGAAGCTCGAAGAGCTTCGCTCACAGCATTTTTCGAATATCGTCAACGGAGAAGATTCAGCCGCCTATCCTTTTGAATTGACCTGGACCGTCACGGCAACCCAGGCATGGAGAAAAGACCTGGTGGTCACCGTTTCATGGCCGGAAAGAATAAGCTCCATCAACGGTAACGCGCAGACCAAACAGAGGAGCGTTCAGGTAGCAACCATTATTGCCGACCTGAACTAAAAAGTGCACTGAAGATGAACCCTCAACAGATCCTAACCAGCCGCTTTGGGATGACATTGGTTGAGCTGATGGTGTCGATAACCGTTACTCTGGCGGTAATGACTCTTACGGTGTCAATCTTCATGGGACAATATAAGAGCTACGTGAAAAGGACGGATGCGAACAAAATAATGGAATCGACACCTCCAGTCGCGGAATTGCTCAAACGCGATCTGATGCTGGCGGGATGGTCCGTTCGGCCGGAAATGGGGTTCTTTTTCGAAGATGGCGGCACCAACGGCACAGATAGAATTTACTTCAACGATTCAACCATAATCGATGAGGACCACCCGGATGAAATCAACAAATTCATGCAAGAAGATTGTTCAGGGTGTTTGCAGATTGAAACTTTGAATCAACTGCCGAGGTTAGACATCGATGATGAAGAAGGCGATCAAGACGATGCTACCGGCAAGGACTTCGTGAAAGGCGTTTACCAATTTGTTATGACCAGCACCGGGAACTCGAGAACCGTCAGGCTGGGAGGATCAGATCCCGAAGACACCTCTACGGCAGTCGAATTTTTCAGTACTGCAAATGCCCCGGTCTATTTAGCGGTAGGCACCTTTGTTGCCCCGGCAATATACTATTGTTTAGACGACGGCAATTCAGCCCAATGCCATCCCGACGGAAGTCCATCGCAGTGGGTGCTGCGCCGAAGCGACCGCAATTCAGCAGGTCTTCAGCCAATGGCTGAAAATGCAGTCGATCTCCAGGTTGCTTATCGGCATATCACCGGCGTCTGGTACGGCACAGCCGGATGTGAGGATCGCGGCGACTGTGCCCCTGCCTTTTTCAGCTCAGCCGAAATTGATCTGGTTCGGCTCACTCTGGTAACGAGAAGCAGCCATCGCGATAAAGCACTTATCAATAACGCCACCTATTGCCGCCCTACGGTGGAGAACAGGACCGGAGCTGCTCTGGGATCAGATGAATGCGGCTACACCTACCGCGTCTACAGCGTCCAGGTGAAGCCCCGCAATACGTAGCGGATGCTATACTAGAAGGTAGCCGGACCTCAAATGAGAGCCCGGCGACAAAGGAAGCAAATGAAGCTCGCTAAACCACTTGGGAACGACAAAGGCATGGCTCTGGTGCTGACTTTGACCTTGGCGGGTCTGCTGAGCCTGCTTGGCGTGTGGATGATACTGCAGAGCAAGACCGCCTTTCGCGTCACTACCGCGACAACCCGGTATGAGTCCGTATTCAACCTTGCCGAGGCTGCCCTTCAACTCAGCCTGCGCTCGGTACGCATGAACACCCCTTACCCATCGTCAGCCTATTTGAACAGTGATGTTCCCGTTGCTTTATCGTCGGCGGTTCTTCCCGATTACATCAGTCAGATTAATCTCGGCAATGGCACTGTCACTCCCGAAGTCTATTACACGGGTTACGCTAAAACGCCGCCCGCCGGCTGGTCGCTCAATTGGCAAGGTTATTCAGCTTTTCACAGTGTCAATTACATGTGCAGAGGTGAAGGAACGATAGAGCTCCCTTCTTCACAAGGGGACGCAACGACTGCCGTGATAAGCCTGGCAACCAGAGTAACTCAATGAGCAGCATCTTGAAGCCGGCTCTCCCGTGCCAACCGCTGCACTTTTCCCTCAGAGGAGGTGACTCATGCTGGAAAATCTGAAGATATTAGCCAAACTGCTGCGCAGCCCCGTTAATTCGGCGGTACCGGTGCTGCTCCTCACGCTCTTTACAGCACCTGCCGGTTTTGCCGGTCAATGCTCGGAGCCAGCATTTGTCAGCGTCTCCGTTGTGCCGAATGTTCTTCTGGTTCTCGACAACTCCGCCAGTATGTACGACCTGGCATACGTGAATGATAACCCGCAGCAATCTTATTGTTACGACGATTCCTACGAATCGCCTTACGACAGCTACACGAGCATCTCCGGCAAGACCTATTATGGCTACTACGACCCTGAGCTCTGGTACCAGTACAATAATATGGGCGCCAACTTCCAGGAAGCATCCAGTACTCCAACAGACTGCACCAACAGGCCCGAATCGCAAAGCGACTACTGCGTTAAAGTTACGGACGACCAGCTCGTTCATGCGTTCCTCAGAGGAAATGTACTCAATTGGATGACGATGTCGAAGCTTGACCTGGAGAAAAAGGTCCTGACCGGAGGAAAATACGACGGAACCGTTCTCAATGGTGAATCAAGGGGCTGTCTTGGACGAAGATTTATTAAGGAGGTCAAATGCTGGGTTCAAAAGGGTCAGGGGAATTCAAAGAAATACGAGCCCCATTCATCGGGCATTGTATTCGCTGTGAGAGGACCGGAGACAACCGGTGAGGAAGGCTACGGGAGCCTGTTCAGCGCAGGGGGAACAAACATAGAGATATACGCACTTCCCGACTCTTCTGAAACAGATGATTGGGAGGGCTCGATGGAGGCTTGCATCGAGGCGATCCAGCAGTTTTGCGACACGACAGACCACGGAGGGTTCGGTCAGGCACAAAACAACATCAAGGAATGTCTCGGCTACAAGCCCGGTACCGGAGCGGACAAGTGGGAAACGGATGAAGGTAAAGAGCAGCGTTACGGGTTTGCGGCTTTCCTCCATTCCGTACACACATGTTGGCATCTGAATCCGGCTCACTCGCCCGGCAGACCCACTCCCACCCCCGGCGACATGCAAAGCATTATGTCTATCTGCCAGGGACAATATGCTCACCTTACCAAAGATCTTTCAATCGCTGAGATGTGGGCGGAATTAGCAGATCCATTCAACCCTTCTTATGTTTGCTCACAGTATGCCAGCGGCGACCAGAAAATTGGAATCGGGTGGTGCTACAGCGTGGAAGCAAGCGAATGGGGAGATCCCTACGACTTTGACCAGGACGCTGATCTAACCGATGAAGAAGATTGCGTCCGGCATCAACTGGTCAACTTTTGCTCAAGCACTGAATTACCGCTCGTAGTGGACCCGTCCCAGGGGTTCGGATTATGCGGCTCTAGCGATGATTCCTACAAATACGGGTATATCCCCGCGATGATTATCGAATCCGGTGTGCTATCGCAGCTCAGCGAGGATGGGAGCCCGGTTGCAACTCTGCAAAATAAGCGTGTCAGTCAGACGCCGACCGGACTTCTGCACAGGGTCAAGCCGAAGGTGAAGCTCGGATTGATGCTCAATAACCAATATGGGAGCGCCTTTGAGCTCAACGATGAGGATCGTTCAAACTACGGATGCGCCGATGAAGATTTAGACGGTGGCACGGTCATTTCCCCCATTGCTCTCGACAACGATGAAATCATCGGAGCGATCAATAATTCGACGGCATCGAACTGGACGCCATTGGGGGAGACTTTTTATGAAATGACCCGCTATTTCAGAGGAATGTCTTCTGCCTATCTGGCCGGGGTAAGCTATACCTCTCCCGTGGACGACTATTGTCAAAGCAACAATGTCATTTTAATCTCCGACAGCTATCCCACCAGGGATAAAAACGTCCCGGGCACCGCATTTGGAACATCAACTGTCACCGACGCAAGTTTCAACGCTGAGAATATTCTGTCAACCCTCGACATCGACAATGATTTTGACGGGAATCTCCCCCTGGACGGCACCACCTATGCCATTGCAGCTGCCTACTGGGCCCACACCTACAATGGCAAATGGGCGGGCGGCGACCCCGATAACAATCTCACTGATAAGAACCTGAATTTTTATACTCTGTTCGCCCTTGGAGGCAATCCACCGGCGGATGATGAAAATCTTCTTCGCCAGATCGCCGAATATGGCGGTTTTGTGGATGGTAACAATAACAGTTTACCCGATCCTGGAGAATGGGACGGACATAATTACCTCGAAGCAAAGGACGCCTTTCAGCTTGAAAGCGCCCTGACTCAGATCTTTTACGAAATCTCCGCCGTTGGTGCAGCCGGAGCAGTCGCTACCGTCACTCAGGAGATGGAAAGCGACGACCTGTTGGTGCGAGGCGGATTTGAAACGGACGATCCTAGTACCTCCAACATCGACTGGAAAGGTCACCTGGAAGTGTACATCCCTTACGAGGGATGCGGCGAGTATTCCACCCAACCGGCATGCGAGAATATTGCGGGCTGCAGCTGGCTTAACAACAGCTGCGTCGGCACCATGTATAGCTTTCAGAAATCCTCAAATTGGGGGCAGTTCTGTTCGGCGACCGACACCACGAACGGCTATTGCTGGGATGGCGGCAGGACCATGCCGGCTCACGACGCAAGAACAATTTTTACCATCATTGAGGGAGTCAAAACCGACTTTACCCAAGAGAATGCAGCTGGCCTGCAGCCCTATCTCGACAACGATATTGATTTTCAACAGCTTGACTGTAGCTCCAAGGACCAGACCGCGTGTGTAGGCACTGCAGGCTGCTGGTGGAACGACAATGCATGTAAGCCTGTCGGCGGAAATCTGATCGACTGGATCAGGGGGGATACGACCTTCGATGGCACCACCGCCCGCGACCGCAACAACTGGATCTTCGGAGATGTTGTTTATTCCACCCCCGTAGTCGTTGGAGCCCCTTCTCTAGCTTCGATCGATCAAAATGTGATCGGCAGCGAGTGCGGCAGCTTCATGGCATGCAACTCCCTGCCACAAAGCGACTGCAACAGCAACAGCTATTGTGCCTGGGATAGTGCAAGTGGCTCATGTTATGTCAACCTGCACCATCAGAGCTCCGGCAAATGCTTTTATACTTTTCGCGAGGCTAATCTAAAAAGGAAAAAGGTCGTCTATGCCGGTGCCAATGACGGTATGCTGCACGCTTTCGTGATCGGCAAATACGATTCGACCAACGACAAATGGCTTTACAGGCCATCGGAAGATGCTGAGATCGGCACCGAGCTGTGGGCCTACGTACCAAGCAATTTTCTATCGGAGATCAAAGAGCTCGCCAGGCTGTCCTACGGCAATGATCCGGGCTGCAAGCACCGTTTTATGGTGGATCTTTCTTCCCAAGCGTGGGACGTCTTCATTGATCACGACAACGACGGCTCCAGGGAATGGCGAACGATCATCTTGGGGGGGGAGCGCGGCGGCGGGGACCTTTACTTTGCAATCGACGTCACCGCTCCGGACAATCCGATAGTACTGTGGGAATATTCTCCCATCAGAAACTTGCTCGAGCTCGATCAAAACAGTGCCTATTCGTATTCTTTCTCTTATGAAGATTACATGAAGATCAAGGCATTGCCCACATCCTGGTCGATGCCTTATGCGGGAAGGCTGAACATTTCAAGCTCCGTCACCTTTCCGGTGAATACCGTGGCGCCGCTCGCTACTTCGACTCCCGAAACCGGCACATACTCCGAACGGAACGCAAGTGATCGGTGGTTTGCATTTGTCGGCGGCGGTTTCCGGATCTTTGAATCTTCATCGGCACATTCCGAGCCGGTGGACTTGACGGCTCTGCAGCAGCCAAATTTGTTCGTGATTGATATAGAGACCGGCGACAACATTCTGCAATATGTTTGGCCGAAGATCCAAAATGCTTTCAACGGGGAGTGGCCGACCCAAGAGGTTGGGATTTTCCAAATACCTTACGCTATGGCAAATACCGCCGCATTCGATCTGTGGGGCATGAACGCACAAAATGCTCGCACCACGACCCCCGACGGAGCCGTCGATCATATTTTCGTAGGAGATCTGAGCGGGCTCTTGTGGGGAGTCAGTATTGATCCTGCGCTCACATTCGATCTGCAGATCGATCTTTGGGAGTCAAAGAACGTGTCTGGAGGCGGCTATGGATATAGGGGCTCCAGACAGCCCATAACAGTTACGCCCACTGCAGCATTGGACGGCAGCTTGGGGTCAAGCAGTCTTAATCTGCATCTTTATTATGGAACGGGAAAGTTTGATAACATCGACGGCCCTCAAAACGACAAAAACGATTCGGCAATCATGTCCTTCTACGGCCTGTCGCTCCCGCTCTATGCCTCCAGCACGACGGGATCTTCCGCGACCATCAATGTCGGTGCATCAACTGCCTTCACTGCACGCTTAAACCGTCACACCGGAGCCACGGATTGCACCGGCACGTCTGATGATTGGGTAAACGTGGAGGGCGAAAACTGCTGTTACGAGTGTCTGCTCGACTTCGTTGCAGCCGGTGAAAGAGTCGTGGACTCCGCCCTGGCCGCCAGTGAAATGGTCTTTTTCACGACCTTCGTTCCTGACATCAACAGTGCCTGCAGCGCCGGCGGAAACGCTTATCTGTACGCAGTGGATTACCTTTGCAGAAACCTTTCGATGGATCCTTTTTCAGAATCGGGGCTGTCGTCTACCTGGCTTGGCGACGGAGGTTGGACAACAGGCAACCTGCCCGAGGGCCAACAGGCGAAAGTGTTTCGCGCCCGCGTGGGGGCGGGCATGCCGAGTCGTCCGATCCTCGATTCATCCGGCAAGTATCTTTTTGTGCAAACCAGTGACGCACGCATCCACAAGATAAAAATAGATTTGCCGGGCAACCCTTTACAGGTCAAAGGGTGGAAGGAGGAGAATTAATCACTCTTCAAACGGAGAGAGCAACACGCCTGATCGATTCCATCTGACTTCCTGCTGAAGCTCTGCATCCAGCCGCCTTGTCGTCCGAGCAAATCATCTATGGCTGCGGGTTCCCTCATACCGGTGTACAAAGCAGATTATTCAAGCTGAAAAAATTGTATTCAACATCTCTACTGGCATTGCATTCCTGAGGAGCGAACAGGCTGAAGCGGTATTGGCTCAATCAAAAAAACGCATAAGATCCTTTAGTGAGCTTGCATGCGGAAACAGAACCGGTTAAGGAGTTGGCTTGTGACAGGAAAGTATGGCTTTACCCTGGTGGAGCTCATGATCATCGTGGCAATTGTTGCCGTGCTGGCCGCAGTGGCGATCCCGGCATATAGCAACTATGTGAATCGAGCCAGGCAGAGCGAAGCATTGGAGGCTTTGATGCGGGCCAAAATGGATCAGGAAGCCTTCTGGGCGGACAACAACCGTTACGCAGGCACGGTCGGCTGTCTGGCTTCCTTTGGAAACAGCTGCACCAAAACCTCTTATACAACTTCCAGCGGCTATCAGGTGTCCGCCGACACGCGCGGCTCGGGATATGTCTTAACAGCTCAGAAGAGCGTAAAAGGACAGCCGGACATGCTGCATGTCAGCGATACGATACAGCGACCCATAGTAGACACCCCCGAAGCTCTCAAATGGAGCTTATTCGACTGGCTCTTCGGAGAATAAGATGAATCGAGCAGGAATGGCCCCTGGTTTCAGCCTTGTTGAGCTGATGGTCACGGTAGCGCTTGTGGCTTTGATCCTTGGATTATTTGCAGCCTACACGAGCAGTTCTTCGTTCAGGTTGGAGGCAGCCGCCAAAGGCCTTTTTGCGACTCTCCAGAAGAGCCGTCTGGAAGCCATCATGCAAAACCGAAACGTCTCATTGTCATTCGACATAGACGAAGACGACGTCATCGATGACCAGATGACAATGTGGGTGGACGAAAACCGAAATGACACTTACGACGGCACCGCTGAATTGGTTGAATCCATCCCTGCAGAGCCGTTGATGGCATTTGGCAAAGTGCCCGTCGAACAGGGAGGCCCGCCACTGCCTCCTCCCACTCTTTCTACTTTCCCTGCAAATGGGATCACTTTCAACAATAGCGCCAATTCAAACTGCACATTCTTCTCTCCCGATGGAACCGCAGCCTCCGGAGCGGTGATTATTCACAGCTCGACCAATCCGTCCGCCGGCACTTACGCCATTGTCCTTAGCTCTGCCGGCTTGCCCCGCATTTGGTACTTCCAACCCGGCACCTCGACCTGGAAGAGGCACTGATGAAAAAGAAAATGTATTCGCGCGGCTTCACCCTGGTCGAATTGCTGGTGACTCTGGCCATGACCGCCATCCTTACCGCGTCCGTATACGGCATCTTTGGAGTGCAGGCACAACGCAAGGCAGTCGAACAAAAATCCATAGAAATGCAGCAAAACGCTCGGGTAGCGATCGATGCGATTGCGCGCGACATGCGCATGGCCGGCTTTTGGGGATGCATGACACCGGGCAATTTCAAGAACACGGTTAGCGGCTATGAGGACGATATTTTGCTGCAGATGAACCCGGTAATAGGTGAGAATAACCTGGACGATGATAACCCTTACGGAGCCAAGCTAAATACCGACCTGCTGGTGCTTTCCTATGCAGACGGAAACGGCGCTGTTCCCGTAGCCGCCCCGTACATGCCGAATCAGGCCGCTGCACTTCACGTGGCCGATCCCGGCAGCCTGCGACAGGGAGATATCGCTCTGGTGAGTGATTGCTCCTTCACCACAGTCTTTCAGATCACACAAATCAATGACAACGGCAATCCCAGCAATAGAGATTACACTATCGTGCATAACCAGAGCCAGGGACAGGGAACTCCCAATCCGGGCAACTGGGATCAGAGTCTGGGGTACAGCTACGGCGCCGGTTCCCACCTGTACCCGATGGGCGCCAAGTATTACTGGGTGAATTCGCAAGACCAGCTGATGTCAAGCATGGGCGGCTTCAATACCGTAACGAACAGCTTCGAAGCCAATTTTAACGAACAAATCATCGCTGAAAACGTTGAAGACCTCCAGTTGGAATACGGCATGGATTCGAACGGCGATGGCCGGCCTGATCAGTGGGAAGCCGCCAACGCTGTCTCCAACTGGAGCAATGTGATTGCAGTTCGGATCTTTCTTTTGGCCAAATCCGCCAAGATGGAAAAAGATTATAACAACGCCCATGTTTATGCCTTCGCTGACCGCCCCTCGCAGCAGTATTCATACAACGACCGGTACCATAGGTTGCTTTTGCAGCGTGCTGTCACACTGCGTAACCGGACCATGTAAATTAACGAGGATCATTCCATGGATCCAAGAATCTTATCGAGCAAAAAAGGATTCACCCTGGTTGAAGTATTTGTCGCCATGGTGATTCTCGGGATAGGAGTAATGGGCTTCATCGCTCTGCAAACCGCTTCCATCAAGGCAAGAATTCATGCTCAACGCCTTACCAGCGCCACTCAACTGACCTCGGCATTACTCGATGAGCTTGTGGTTACCGACCCAGCCACCCTCACCGGCGGAAGCAGCACGGTCTCCTTGGACGGGGTCACGTTCAGCCAGAGCTGGACTATTCAGAGCAACGCCCCGGCGAGCGGCCTCAACAAGATAACCGTCACAACCCAGTGGGCAGAAAAAGACACGAGCCAATCGGTGGCGTTATCCGCCGTCACGATGCAGTAACCCGGCACGATGGATCAATCGATGAAGCGATCTCAGCCGATACGAAACGATACGGGAATGGCACTGATCATTACCATATTGGTCATGGCGGCTTCCACTGTTGTGGCTTTATCCCTCAGTGTACAGAATGTGATCGAAACCCGCATTGCCGCCAACAATAAAGTGACGGAGATGGCCTTCCGCAATGCAGAAGCAGGAATCGAGCATGCACGCATGAAGCTGGCCGGCCTTTTTGCCTCTCACCCACAAAACGTGGCAAGGATTCGCTCAAACCAGCAGCCGAGCTGGGATTTTTTGTTTCCCTCCGCCAAGTTATGCGATCCATCCGACCAGGATGATTCTAGTTTTGATGCAGATTGCGACCCGCAGTGGGACGAAAGGTTGATCGATCTCGGCAGCAGCGATTACAAAGTCTTTGCCAGGGATCCGGAGGATCTGACGCGCGACGGCAGCGTCATCGACACCGATCAGGTCATCATTATACGAAGTGTGGGTTTCGCTCCTGCGGGGGCGAGACAGGCGGTTGAGGTCCGCATTCAGGCGAATGCGGCCGGTGCGCAGTTCGGCTACTATGCCCAGGAAGGCGGAGGTCCTACCAAAAACAATGCCAACATTCACGATAAAAGCAAAGTATCCGGGGGCATGATCGACACCGGCATCCTTCGATAAAGCCATTCGGAACAAGGAGAGTTTGATGGAGATGTTTATGGCTGGCGTGCATACGGGGCTGACTTTTAAGGGCTGATGTTGGACAGGACCTGACAAAGGCGTTTCCGTTCCTGAATTGAGTAGACAATCCAAGCGGAGGGGATTGTTATGTGGCAGCGGCGACACACGTCTCAGTGCAATGCTGCACTGCCGCCGTTCATGATGTTGCTCTTGGTGGTTTATTGGACATTTTCCGTTACTGTGTCCGGTCGGGCGGAAGATGAAACCACGGGATGTGTTCCGGGCGGCACAATAACCTACAATGAATTTGCCTCAGACGATTTCAGCTATCTGGAAGATACCCTGGAAATAGGCGAAGACGGACATATCTCGCTGAACACCGGTCGCCAGGCGATCAACAAAGAAAGAATCAAAATCACGTCCACTCAGGAGGTCAAGGTAAGCTTTCTCTATGAAGGTGCCGGATACTTGTCCCACTTCGGCTATTTCCTTCTCTCCAAAGCTAAAGAGAAAGGTTACGTGAGCTTCGACGGTACAACCCTCACCTTTGACGATAGCTTCAAAGCTGCCATTAACTTCTCCTCCGCTTCCTACGATTCCGATACTTTTCATTACTTGTTCAAAAGCATCGAAGACGACAACGTCGATTGCTGCGACGGAGGCGACGGGGTGCTCGACATTTTCATGGAAAGCGGTGAGCTCACCAGTGCCGTCACCACCTGGCTGGCAGCCAACCCGGGCAAAACGTCTGAGGATTATGTTGCCCAGTATGACGATGGCACCGGTTTCTCCTTTTTCGCAAACGGGGATGGGGAGCTGACATCCCGCGATATGACCAAAAGCCTGGGGCTCGTTGCGGAGGATGAAGAGATTGTTTTCTTTTTGGTTGCCGACGGCAACTTCGATAACATTTACTTTAACAAGACCGCATACAATCCCGACACCTACACTTCAACCGATTGTTCTGAAAGCTCAACCATTAATAAACTCTATCAGCTTGCTCTGCCAAGACTCGAATCAGGCTGCACGCTTGAATCGGGATGGCTCTCTACATCTGCGGTGTCGCGCTTGAACAGTCAGTTCGGTATCACTCTAAGCCCGGACGACGTCCACGTCATGCAGATCAATCGAGGTCAGAAATACTCCCATTTGATTGTGGGTGCACCGGCAAACGATCCCACTCAATGGATACTCGGATGGGAGGACCTGGAAGGAGGCGGCGATACGGACCACAATGACATGGTATTCAAAGTC
>Ga0068714_10002700_pt1 | contig 22345 bp, 16 predicted proteins | sample MTBNYHSulfiMetaG_FD_62988 | JGI IMG/M metagenome (GOLD analysis project Ga0068714, IMG submission 62988) | Enrichment culture microbial communities from rom New York Harbor, USA that are MTBE-degrading - MTBE-NYH (New York Harbor Sulfidogenic)... | ecosystem: Environmental > Aquatic > Marine >... | reverse complement strand
ATTTCCGCGGAACTTCTTGAAGATGTGCTCTGGCCCGACGCCGACGGCGATGCAGCGGGCCTCGATTTGAACGTTACCCTGTTCAGACTCCGGCAAATAGGACTTCAGCCGAGAGAAATCCGGGCGCTGTGGATCGAAATGAAGAACAGGCGCCTATCGCTCATTCCGTCTGAATGTTTCGTGGACGCCCTCCAGTTCGAGCGGCTCGCAACCTCCGCTCTCAACGTTTCAGAACCCACGGACACGATGGAAACCGCTCTCGACCTCTATATGGACGACTTCCTCCCCTACGACGTGAACGAACCTTGGATCGCCTCCCGCCGTGACCACCTGCAGGGCCTCTTCCTGAGAACAGCAAAGGGGTTTTATGATGAGGGATCCAAGAAGGGCGAATCGAAAAAGCCCTTCCCTACCTTGAACGTGCCTTGGAAAAAGCTCCGGCCGATGAAGGGTTCTACGTGAGGCTCATATCCGGCTTTCTCGCAACCGACCGGCGCGCCCGCGCGATCGAGGCGTTTTCGAGAGCCCGGGAGGCCCTGCAAAAGGAACTGGGCATGAAACCCGGAGCGCGGCTTCAGGCCCTGGTCGACAGCGCAGGCATCCCCCGTAAGACCTAGGAGGCGGTGCACCATCTTACTTGCCCGCCTCTTCCATGCTGCCGATCCGGACATCCTCCCTGGTAACCCAATGGGCAGGAACACTGAATATCGCCTCGTGAAAAATGCATTGAGTCAGGATTCTTTGCTTCCAACGGGACAATAAGTCGTGTAAACTCTTTTAAGTGAGGCTTCATCAGTACGGTATCCTCTCAATGGAGGGCCGCCATGAAAATTTGCGAGACGTGCCAACAGGCGGTGGCCGAGGATGTTCAGGCCTGCCCTTCCTGCGGCAAAGAGATCGATCAAGGCCGAAAAGCCATTGATGATTATCGTATCGTCAAGGTGCTCCGGGAAGGTTTTTCGAGCCTTTTGTGTAAGGCGGTCAAAGGTGAGACCGGCGAACCTGTACTGCTGCGTCTTTTTACCCCCACTTCCGGTGTAAACGAGGAAGTGGCCGCCCGGCTTTTGCGGGAGCTGGATGTTCTGAAGCAACTGCCCGGAGACTATTTTGTACGGCACCTTGAAATAAGACAGTCTTCCGACGGCATATGGTATCGGGTCAGCGAATGGCTGGAAGCTGAAGATTGGGGAAGCATTCTCGCCTCAGGCGTTCTCAAGGATCTCGCGGTTTCTCTTGACCTTTTCCGCCGGATCGCCCTCATCCTGGAAGGTCTCCATCGAACAGGCCATATCATCCCCCATCTGATTCTGAGCGACCTGGTTCTGGTATTGAAGGAGGACGGAGGCTTCGACGTCCGGGTGGACTACAAATTGTCCAGGTTCCTCGATCCCCGGCTCCCCAGACCCGGACCGACGCTGCAAAGGCTTTTGAGACTTCATCCTGATATCCTCCATGGGCGGCCTCTTGATGCAAAAAGCGACATTTGGTCGCTGGGTAAGATTTTCGTGGAAATTCTGGCAGGTGATCCGGAAGCTCAGCTTTCACCTGCTGCGATCGATTCGCTCCATCTGCCGACGGAACTGGCATCTCTCCTCAAGGTAATGCTCGCTGAAGACCCCGATGTACGTCCTGAAACCATGGGTCAGGTGGCGGATATCCTCGATAAGCTGAGCATCGAAGGAACCCCGCAGGGACGGAGGAAGCCTTCCGGCGGCTTGCGGGGGACAAGACCCGGGTTGGGTGCGGCCGATATCCGCCGCTGGCTGGGTCTCCCGACCGCCGCGATATTACTCTTGTTGTTGACGATTTTTCTGATCATCTGGTACCGGAACGTCCCTGAAAGCGAAGACACCGATTCGATATTCATAGACTTCGCAAGCCGCTACGCCGGCTCCGTCGCCTTTGTAGCAACCGATTACCAGGTCAAAGACGGGGACAGCACCCTATACCGCAACAGAACCGAGGGGACAGCCTTTCTGGTCGATCGCGGCGGATACCTCCTGACCAACAGGCATGTTGCGTGTCCCTGGCTGATGGATCCTGCGGTTTCTCTCCTCGGGAGCAGCCTGACCGAAAGGGGCGGTAATCCCAGCCTTGCCTACGATCTCTTCCTCTGGTTTGAAGGCAGCAGAGCTTTTAACAGGCTCCCAAGCCTGACAGAAGATGGGGATATTGCCGATATCTATGCCGTGGATTATTCGTGGAGCACCAGAGGCTCGAACAGGCTCCAGATCGCAGGGGTAGCGAGGGTTCCGGAAAAGACCTGGCATATGATGAGATCCCCTCTCAAAGACGATTTCGCTGTTCTGAAAATCGACAGTGTTCCGGAAGGCCTGGAACCGCTGCCTCTCGACGACAAGCTTGAAGCCCGGTCCCTACCCAAACTTTCACCCGTGATTGCGCTGGGTTTTCCGCTGGGAAGCCGTATCCAGGAAACCAACGTGAACGTGAGCGTCACACGGGGCCATGTACGGCGGAGTTTTGAAAACCTTTTTCATATAGACGCATCGATACACCGGGGAAACAGTGGAGGGCCTGTTGTTGACGGCCGCGGCAAAGTCATCGGAATTGCCTCAGCCGTCGTCATGGATTGGTCCGAGGGACCAATTCCGATGCCCAGCCCTCAATCAGATCTCGGACTTGTTTTGCCCATAACCAGGGCGGCCCTATTCCTGAATGACCTGCGGGAGGGACAAGAAAAATGGAACGGGGTCCTGGACTTTTTGGCTGAAAGAAAAACAAATGAAATCAGACAGGACACTTTGGAGCGCCGATGGGCTTCCGCCCGAGACAAGGCGGAAAATGCACTCAAGCAAAGTCGGGATCCATCTCTCGTTTTCGCTGCTGGAATCGTGGCGCTTTGCACGGGTGACAATCCGCACGCAACGTCACTGTTTTCGCGCGCCCTTTCGATGGACGAACAAAACCATCGTGCTGAATTTCTGCTGTGCATGCTTCAGGAGCTGGGAGGCGAGGCGGCAGATTGCCCCCATTGTGCAAGGCTCCTTGCCACCGATTGGAGTTCCCCCGCTGAGTTTTTCGGATATCTGTGCCGGCTTATGCACGAGGATATAGAAGGAGCCTCCTATGGCGCCTACTCCGAGAATGAAGCGAGCTGGATTCACTACCTGTTGGGTATGAAAGCTTCGCTTAAGGGGGATATGGACATGGCTGAGCAGCACTTCAGAGAAGCCATGTCCAGAGCGGCAACCGACGAATGGACCTACGCAACAGCTCTGGCCGCCTATGAACAGGCGACAAGAGCCAGGCTGAGAGCTATGGACGATGAAGATTCCGCACGGGAAATCAGGGAGGCTTTCGCAGATTTTGAGCAGCGGGCGCTTGCAGAATACCGCTCCAGGGAGGATCGTGCCCGGGAACTTGTAACTCTTGCAATCACCCTGAAGGGGAAAGAAGCATCCGTAGCTGAGAAAAAAGCGGTGCTGGAGCGCTTCCTGGCTGAAAACCACCAGAGGGGGCCTTCCCTTGCAGCCCTTTCCTACTACTGCGCCATGGAAAATGACTGGGAAGGCGCACTCGCGTATGCAGACGCCTATTTATCAATCCCCGGTCGCGAAAATATGGACCGGCTGAGCCTCGGGCTTCTGGCCGCTCAGATACCAGCCATGACAGGCCATACAGCCCAGGCCGATGATGCGCTCGAAGCCTATTTTGGCGCCACACGAACCCCCTGGTTTCAGCAGGTGACGGCATGTCTGCTCGGACGGTTTCCCGAGGAAAAACTGGCCTCCGCTGCAGCTGAAAGTCCCGAACATCTTCTCACCGCTCACACGGCTCTCGGTCTGAAAGCCGAATCCCGCGGAGATTGGGATGCAGCAATAAGGCATTATCGGGAGGCTCTGGGCTCCCACGAGGATACCAGGGTTGAATACCACTTTGCACTCGAGCGTTTGAAAACGGTTCGACGAAACGCCTTAAAAAAATAGTTTTCAGCAAAGGAAACGACCGCTGATTTTTTGATCCATTTCGTACTCCTGTTTGTGCAGGATTGTCTTGAAGGGCGGCGGGAAGGATGGCCTAGCGGTGATAAAAATCCAGCCTTTACTGCATATCATGAATTTACGTACATTCTTTTATACTCCACGGGGAGTGGTGAAGGCGGTCAATGGTGTGGAAATCCAAATCAATAAAGGCGAAACGTTAGGGCTGGTGGGGGAATCGGGATGCGGAAAAAGCGTTACGGCTCTGTCGATCATGCGACTGATCCCGAATCCTCCGGGCAAAATCATCGATGGCGCCATCCTGTTCGACGGCCGCGATCTGATTTTGCTGAAGGACGAAGAGATGAGCAGCATACGCGGAAACACCATCTCGATGATCTTTCAGGAACCTATGACATCGCTGAACCCTGCATTCAGGGTGGGGAACCAGATTGCAGAAGTTCTCCAGCTGCATAAAAAAATCTCCCATCGGGAAGCATGGAAACGCGCCGCTCACCTGCTGGCCAAAGTCGGAATACCGGATCCGGCCCAGCGGGTCCAGGAATATCCTTACCAGATGAGCGGCGGCATGCGCCAGAGGGTCATGATCGCAATGGCCCTGGCATGCAATCCAAAACTGGTTATCGCGGATGAACCCACCACGGCACTTGATGTGACCATTCAGGCACAGATACTGGATTTAATGAACGATCTGAAGGAGGATTTCGACGCATCCATCCTGTTGATAACCCATGATCTGGGCGTCGTTGCTGAAATGTCCCAGTGGGTCGCCGTAATGTACGCAGGCGAAATTGTTGAATATGCCGACGTATTCGAGCTTTTTCGTCACCCCGCCCATCCCTATACCAGGGGATTGATGCGATCGATCCCGAATATCCATGAGCCTATACCCGCCGGCCGTATTCTGCAGGCTATACCCGGAATGGTTCCGAGCCTGCTGAATCTGCCTCAAGGATGCGCTTTTAGAGATCGTTGCAGTCAAGCGAATAGAATTTGTGCCCAACAGGCACCTTCTCTTTTTGATACCGGGTCAGGACATCTAGTAAGGTGTTGGCATCATGCAACCTCGTAACCTGCTTGAAGTGAGAAGACTCAGAAAATATTTTCCGCTCAGTTCCGGCCTTTTTCACGCAAGCCGCGGGCAGATCAAAGCTGTGGATGGGGTCGACCTGGACATAAGAACAGGTGAAACCCTGGGGCTTGTAGGAGAATCGGGCTGCGGAAAAAGTACACTGGGGTACTGCATCCTGCGCCTGGAAGAGCCTACCTCCGGACAGGTTTTTTTTGAGGGGCAGGATGTCCTCGCGAGGGATAAAAGGGCTATGCGACGTTTGAGACGAGACATGCAAATTATTTTTCAGGATCCGTATGCTTCCTTGAATCCCCGAAAAACCGTCAGGCAGATTATCGGGGAAGCCTTCCACATCCACGGCCTTTTGAAGCCTTCTGAAAGGGAGGAGCGTCTCCAGGAGTTGGTTCAGGTGGTCGGTCTTCAACCGGAGCACCTCTATCGCTATCCCCACGAATTCAGTGGAGGCCAGCGGCAGCGAATCTCGATTTCCCGCGCACTTGCTTTGAATCCGAAGCTGGTGATCGCAGACGAACCGGTCTCTGCACTGGATGTGTCGATCCAGGCGCAGATCCTGAATCTTCTGGTATCCCTTCAAGAGAGATACCACCTGACCTATCTGTTCATCTCTCACGATTTAAGCGTGGTCCGCCACCTTTGCGACACCGTTGCCGTGATGTATCTCGGCCGAATCGTAGAACTTTCTTCTTCTCAAACCCTTTATGCCAAGCCCCGCCACCCCTATACGGCCTCTCTGTTATCCGCCGTTCCGGTGGCTGATCCATTTCAAAAAAGACGCCGTGTGCATTTGCCGGGCGATGTACCATCACCCATAAACGTACCGCCGGGCTGTCCTTTTCATCCCCGGTGTGCCAGGCGGGAAGAAATATGCTCCATTGAGGCTCCCATGCCGACTCAAATTGATAAAGGCCAGTGGGTGAGCTGTCATTACCCGCTGGAGGGCTGAAACCACCAAGGGATGGGTTTTTTTGCCTGATTTCGCCGTTCAACCGGGCGGAGAAAACCCGATTCAGAAATGGTTTCCATAATGAAGCGTCCTATTCTGAAAGGAGGTTTTATCATGAAAGCACGGAAAATCATTCACCTTGTTACGTTTTCTGTCACGGGGATCATTGCATCTATGGTGCTTTGTTTGCCTGTACCGGCGCAAGAGTTGGCTGAAGAACAGATCGCCCGTCTCGCCGTTGGAGTTGCAGACATTGGCACGGTGGATCCCCATTTCGCAGTGAAAATCGGCGAGGCCCCGATTTATCGATCCGTATACGAGGCTCTGCTCCGCCAGCCTCCTGGAGTCATCGATATAGAGAATATCCAGCCGGCGCTCGCAGAACGCTGGGAGGTCGCGCCCGACAACCTCACCTGGACATTTCAGCTGCGAAAAGGCGTACAATGGCACGGAGGTTTTGGTGAACTCACCGCTGAAGATGTCAAGTTCTCCTTCGATCGGGTCATGGATCCTCAGGTCGGATCCCCATTCAAGAAAAACCTGGCTGCAATCGAAACCGTCACCGCAGTAGACCAGTATACCGTACAGATTAAAACGAAAATGCCCGTGCCTGACCTGCCGGCACTTCTCGTTGACTACCAGGCCGGCTATATCGTCTGCAAAAAAGCGGTGGAAAAGCTGGGGAAGGATATCAATTTCCACCCGGTAGGCACCGGATCGTTCCAGTACGAAAGCTACAAACCTCAGGAAAGTTTCACCTTGGTCGCCAATGAAGGTTACTGGCGCGGCAAACCGATTTTGAAAAAATTTGTGGTTTCTTTTATTCCGGACGACTCAACGCGTGAACTCGCCCTAAGAAACGGTGAAGTGGACGCCATCACAATACCGGCGAAGCAGGAGTGGATCGACAGGTTGGAAAAGACGGGCTTTGACGTCAACTTGACGTCGCCTGCGAATGCCTTTTCCCTCCACTTCAACCTCACCAAAAAGCCTCTTGACGACGTCCGCGTAAGGCGGGCTCTGTGCCATGCTATAAACCGGGAGGAATTGATAAATTTTTTGGGAAAAAGCGTAGCCAAACCTGAATATAGTCCATTGCCGTCAGGATATGTGGGTCATACCGAAGATGTAGCACGTTACCCCTATGATCCTGAGAAAGCAAAAAACCTCCTTGCTGAAGCCGGTTTCTCTGACGGGTTCCAGCTTTCGATGAACATATCGAATTCAGACATTTACCTCCCTCCGATGCAGGTTATTCAGGAGCAATGGAAAAAGATCGGGGTGGATATCGCACTTAATGTCGTCGACCACCCGACCTATCACAAACTGATCCGTCAGGACGCCAACCCGGTGATCATTTATGGGGCATATAGATACCCGTTGACAGGAAATGTCTACCTGACCCAGTTTTTCCACTCCGAATCCATTATAGGAAAGAAAACCGCCGTCATTAACTTCTCCCATTACGGAGATGCTCTGCCCGGTGTAGATCAATACCTCGACGAGGCGCGGTTCGATCTGAATGTGGAAAATCAGAAAGCACTGTGGAGGAAAGCTCAGCAGCAAATCATGGAAGATGCCGTCGCATTTCCTTTGTTCACCCGGCTCTATGCCATGGCAAAGGCCAAATATCTGGATTTGGGATTCGAACAAAAAAGCCAATCCGTCTATGATTTCCGTGAGACTGCACGGATTTTGAAACACTGATGCCGGGGAGCGGGGACAAGCGCCCCGCTCCACATCGCAAAAGGTTATTTGTCGGCTGGATGTCAAGAATATAAGGTTGGGCGCGATGAAGACGTACATTATCAAGAGGATTCTCTCCGCAATCGTGATCATGTGGGCGGTAGCCACCATCGTGTTTTTTTCCATGAGGCTGGTTCCTGCGGATCCGGCTCAGGTGGTGCTTGGTGATTATGCGACCGAGGAGGCACTGAAAGCCTTTCGGCAGGAAATGGGCCTCGATAAACCGCTGATGGTTCAATACGTGGAATTCATGAAACAGCTCGCCAGAGGAGATCTGGGCCGCTCCATGATTACCAACCGTCCCATCGCCCATCAGATATGGGCTCTTTTTCCCTACACGTTCAATCTGGCGATCTCCTCCATGCTTATAGGTGCGATCATTGGTATCCCTCTGGGAGTATGGGCGGCCATCCGGAAAAATACCGCCGTTGATTACATGAGCAGGATTGCCGCATTGATAGGTTTTTCTTTTCCGGCCTTTTATCTGGGCGTCCTGCTGCTTTTGGTTTTTTCCGTGGAGCTTGGCTGGTTTCCCATCATTCACCAGGTCCGCACCGGTTCCATGTTCGAACACATCCACAAGCTCATATTACCTTCATTGAGCCTGGGTTTGATCCAGGCAAGCTATGTGACGCGCCTTACACGCTCTTCCATGCTCGAAGCGCTGAACGAAGACTACGTCCGAACCGCTTTCGCTAAAGGTCTCCGGCCCAGAAGCGTCTACTTCAAGCATGTGCTTAAAAACATCATGATCCCGGTGGTCACGGCCATCGGCCTTTATACCGGCACGATACTCGGTGGTGCGATTTTAACGGAGACTGTTTTCAACCGGCCTGGAATGGGGAAACTTTTGGTCGGAGCTATTAATCAGAGGGATTACTCGACGATCCAATCCGGCTTGATGATATTTGCATTCATCGTGGTTGTCGTCAATTTGATGGTGGATCTGACCTACTCCCTGTTCGACCCAAAGGTTCAATATGAGTAAAGAACAACTGGCTGACGCAAAAACATTTTCGTCGACCCCCTCTGTACCCCCTGAGGGTTACGGTATGATTCGAGAGATCTGGGGGATCCTTAAACAGGACCGGACCGCGTTGTGCGGTTTCTTTATCATCGTCGGTTTGGTCGTCGTGGCGATTTTCGCTCCGTGGATAGCTCCGTACGGGTTCAGCGAGCAACACATCCTTCATGCATTTGAAGGACCAAACGCAGAATTTTTGCTTGGCACCGATGAATTCGGGCGCGATCTTCTGAGCCGGATAATTTGGGGAACGCGTCCCGCGCTCATTGTCGGCGTGCTATCGGTTATGATATCCATCGGTATAGGGGTTCCAATCGGAGTCGTGGCGGGGTACAAACTGGGTTGGATCGACAGGACGGTGAGTTGGATTGTCGACATCATGCTGTCTTTTCCTTCTCTCCTGCTCGGTCTGATGATTGTTACACTGCTGGGTCAGGGGATTTACAAAGTCATCGTGGCCATAGGAATTTCTCATGTAGCGCAGTACATCCGTCTTGCACGAGGGCCGACCATGGCCATGAGAAATCATGACTTCGTCCGCGCGGCCAGGGCATTGGGGGCAGGCGATATCCGCATCACATTCAGCCATATCCTCCCCAACATTATCGGGCCAATCATTATCATGGGGACCCTCAGCATCGCGGCAGCCATTCGAATGGAAGCATCCCTGAGTTTCCTGGGGCTGGGTATTCAACCCCCTTCTCCAAGCTGGGGGAACATGATACGGGAAGGCGTCGCGAACATTCTTCAAAGCCCATGGATGGCGCTTTTTCCTGGACTGACGCTCACCTTTACGGTGCTGGCATATAATATGGTTGGAGATTCGCTGAGAGATATGTTTGATCCCCGGCTGATGCTGGGCGGGAAACGCGGCGGCAAGGCCAAATGATTTTTACGAACAGGCTGGTTCGCACCTGGTGACGCCGGATACGCGGATCAGAACACGAAAGAAAGGGCTTAATTATGAAACCGTATGATCTGCTGATCAAAAACGGAATGCTGGTGGACCCTGCCAACGGAAAGGAAGGTCCCTTTGATTTGGCGTTATCCGGAGGTCAAGTCGCTGCCGTTGAGCCGCACCTGAATCCTGATCGTGCCAGAGATGTTTTTGATGCTGCTGGAAAATTCGTTTTTCCCGGTCTCGTGGACTCCCATGTCCACCTGACCCCAATTTCACGGGGCATCGGATTCCGAATGCTCGCAAGAGCGGGAGTTACCTGTTGCCTCGATTGCGGCGGCTATGTTGAAGACGTCCTGGCCGGCATGGCAATTTATGGTTCCGGAATTTCCGTGGCCGTATTGAACCGCTTGGATCCTGGAATAAGCGGCCGCATTGGGGGTCCCAATGCAAGTAAATCCGACCTGGCACGCTTTCTTGATGAATCCCTTGATTCCGGCGCATTCGGATTAAAATTGCTGGGCGGGCATCTGCCGCTGTCGCCTGAAACCACGGCCGCCGCCATCGAGCTGGTGAACCGCGAAGGAGTTTATGGAGCGTTTCACTGCGGCACGACACGAAACGGCAGCAATTTGAACGGTCTGCTGGAAGCTCTGGATTTGACTGGAGAGAATCACCTGCATATATGTCATATCACTGCCTACTGCCGGGGTCTTACCCACGGGTCACCTGTTGAAGAAACGATGATCGCATTGAAGGAACTGGCCGAACGACCTCATTTGGTCAGTGAATCCCACAATGGGCCATATAACGGCACATCGGCCGACCTTGAGGACGGAGTCCCCCGAAGCCATGTCACCCGCACCTGTTTGAAAAGTGGAGGTTTCGACCCCACCGGGGATGGGTTGCTCGCAGCGGCCAGGGACGGCTATATGCGCGTTCAAAAGGGCACGGAATTCGGTGTCATCTACCTGGAGGCCCAGGAGGGGGTCGAGTATCTGAAAGCCGCGGATTTCAAAGCGACGGTATCCTTTCCGGTCAATCGACGTTCGACCGCATTTCTGACGGCCACTGAGAAAGATGAAAATGATCGTTTTATCGTAACAGCCCTTAGCACCGATGGGGGAGCCATACCCCGCAATTTCCTGCTCAGTCACGGTTTGAGCCTGGTCCGCTTCGATGCCTGGACCCTGTCTGATTTTGTTCACAAATGCTGCAGTGCCCCGGCAAGGATGCTGGGGCTTTTTCGAAAAGGGCACCTTGCGCCGGGGGCGGACGGTGATATCGTCGTGGCCGACTCCCATTCACATGATGCCCTGCTGACCGTTGCCGGCGGCAAAGTCATCATGGCGAACGGCGTTGTGATTGGCTCAGGCGGAACGATAATCACCACGGAACGTGGGATTAAAACGTTGCAGAAACAAAATATACCGGCCGAGACTGTCGACCTGGAGAAAAGCTTATTTTATAACTCACCGAAGCTCTGATTTCAGGTTGGATGGCCACCTTATTGAATTCATAAAATGGCATTTCATTAAACTTGACATTTAGGAAGGCTTATGTAAAAATTTCTGAAACTTGTTTCACCCGCGTGTTTTCATCGTTCACCGGATGGATGTGTACGTGTATTGAGTTGATTTTGCAGTGCGTTTCATAGGAGACAGCGATGACCAGGAGAATTAAGTCTCCCAGTATGGATGATGTTGCCGCACTTGCACACGTTTCGAAGGCCACGATTTCACGGTACTTGAATACTCCCTCCGACGTTTCTCCTCTCACCCGCCGGAAGATAGCGGAAGCCATCGAGAAAACCGGGTATGTATTCAGACGTGGCAGATCTGACTACTCAAAGAATATCCGGCCCATTGTGGCTTTGATGATTCCCACCGTGAGAAGCTCGCTCTTTGCAAGTACCACTTTCGGTGTGGAGAAGACCGCACGAAAAAGCGGTTTCCACGTGCTTATAGGAAATACTCATTATTCGGCCGACGTTGAAAGGGGCTTATTGGACCTTTGGCTTGGGCTTCCGTTATCAGGAGTAATTCTTACAGGTTTTTTCGAGAGCAACCGAGACCTTGTCCATAAATTCATCGAGCTTGGCATCCCCTGTGCCGTCACTTACGAAGTCCTCCCGGAAGATCCGATAAGCTATGTAGGCGTTGATAATTTCGAAGCGGCCAGAAGGGCGACAGAGTATCTCATCTCCCTGGGTCACGTTCATATAGCGACGATTATGGGGCCTTTCAGCGGTATCCGCAGAACAAGACGGCGATTGGAAGGCTATCGGCATAGCCTGGAGTCGCACGGTATTCCCGTGCGCCCGGATTACATCATCGAGACGGAGCCCAACTTACTCCATGGGAAAGAGGCGACGGCCAGACTCCTTGCTCTTCCCGAGCCACCCACAGCCATATTCTGTGCCGGCGACGCCCTCGCAATGGGGGCGATTGCTCAAGCGAAAGAAATCAGACTGGATGTGCCGCATGATGTTTCCGTTATGGGATTCGATGATATTGAATTCGCAGCCGTCTGCAACCCTCCGCTTACGACGGTCCGTCTGCCTTCCTATGAAATGGGGCAGCTGGCCATGAATATCATACTGGATTCATTCAAGGGCAATGGCCAGCACCGTCAGTATAAACTGGAGACAGACCTGGTTATCCGGGCTTCCTGCAGTCCGCCGTCAGGTGTTTCTAAAATATTTAAAACCGGCACAGATTTTAGGAAAATTTGACAATTTTGTCGTTTTGATACTTTCGAACGATAAACAATAATATAAAAGGCTGATAGGGATCGATTCAGTGAGTTTTATGTTTAGCGCCAGGAAGGAATCGCCCATATTGTTTGCGCTTTCAGATATGCCACTTTGATAAAAGGAGAAAACCATGAATGTTGTCGTCGTTGTTATCGACAGTCTGAGAAAAGACCATGTTGGTGCGTATGGAAACGAATGGATCCGGACACCGCATTTGGATAAATTTGCTTCAGAATCCATCTGTTATGAAAACGCGTTTGCCGAATCCCTCCCGACCCTTCCGGTCAGGCGCGCACTGCACACGGGGATTCCGTGCTTTCCCTTCCCTGAGCTGGATGCTGCGAAAGAGGGATACTATGCTTATCCGGCCTGGGGGCCTATCCCGCTGGACCAGCCGACCGTCTCCGGGCATTTTAAAAACAACGGCTTCAGAACAGGGTTGATTTCGGACTGCTATCACATGTTCAAAGCCAATATGAATTATAACCAGGGTTTTGATTCATGGAAGTGGATCCGAGGGCAGGAAGTTGACGCCTACGTCTCGGGACCTCAAGTGGATGAGGCGGCGCTTATGAAGCACATTCCTGCGGCCAGCCGGGACCATAAGTATCTGAAGGCCTTTATGGCCCAGTATTTGAGAAACAACATGAATCGCGCCGAAGAGGACCGCACGTGTGCCATGGTATTCAGGGAGGGCGCCGAATGGATTCAGGACAACCTTGACAGCTCAAGGTTCTACCTCATGCTGGATTCCTTCGACCCTCACGAGCCCTGGATGCCACCGGAATATTACCGCAAGATGTATGATGAAGACGGTGATGTGATCGATGTGGCCGAGTCCCTCTATTACACCTGGGAGGGCCTTTTGACCGAAAGGGAACTTAAACGAATTCAAGCCAACTACGCAGGGTTGGTCACGATGGTCGATCGTTGGTTCGGCCATTTCATGGAGTCCCTGGTCGTGAGCGGGGCGATAGAGAATACGATCGTGGCGGTCATAAGCGATCACGGACATAATCTAGGTTATCGGGGTGACGCTGGAAGGATCAGTAAAGAGGCCCATCCCATGACGCGGGCGGTCGCGGAACTGGTTCTGATGATACGGCATCCCGGAGGTACCGCTGCCGGCACCCGGTGCGAAAAATTTGTTTATGATCACGATTTACCATTTACGGTTATGAAGATGGCCGGAGTGGAGCCTTACGAGGAAATGAAAGGCGTCAACATATGGAAAGCGGCGATTGAGAAGGAAGCCTGCACGAGAGACCACATTACCTGTGCCTGGGGCACGGCTGTAACCGTGGTTACCGAAACGTGGTGGTACAACTCCAATGTCTGGGGTGAGGGTGCCAGGCTTTTCGACCGAAAGGATGATCCATACCATGAACGCAATATTGCAGAAGCCATGCCGGATGTTTGCTCCCAAATGCTGCAACTGGCGATGGACGATGCAGGGGGGGCGGACAAGCTGCCCCACAAGCTCATTCACTACAAGGAGCGCTCCGGGTGCCGTCTGAACGGCTTTGCACCCCAGCCCTATGCTGTCACCGGATGGTGCTTCAAAGAAGGCTGAGCACTGGTTTCGGTCAGCTGAAAGGATTCCCTGCGCCTGAGGATGGCAAATTTTGAAGCGCGAAAGCATTGTCACTCTGAACGAAATCTTGGAACTCCGGGATTTTTACGGAGAGGGGCAGTTGGCCTCGCAGGGCTAAACTCTAACGATCCAAAAAAGGAGGGTTTTCGATGGGAAAGCTTACACGGAGAGAGTTTATGTGCACCTCGGCCAAGGTTGGCGGGCTGGTGCTCGCTGGAAGCGTCTCGCCTGGTATCCTTACATTCGCGCGGGCCGAGGCAAAAAATGAACCCTATTTAAAGGCCGGAATAAACTGGCGGCAGGTGGAGGGCGAACAGATCAAGGTGCTGGTCACGCCCGCGCACTATTTCAATAAATTTCGGGCCGTAACACCTCAATTTACAGAGTTGACGGGGATCAAGGTCGATTTCGAAGTCATCCCTCCCAGAGAAATGCGCGAGAAAGCCGTCCTCGACCTGGGCGCAAAAACCGGAAATTACGTCTCTCACACCGGAGATCCGATGTTTCTTTCTCTCTACGAAGCGAACAAATGGGTTGAACCCCTGGACATCTACCTGAACGATCCAAAATTGACCGACAAAGCCTGGTTCGATGTCGAGGATATTATTCCTTTGTGGAGAGCTTCCGATTCGGTGAAAGGAAAACTGTACGGAATGCCGGTCGAAGGGGAAGCAACCATTCACATTTACCGTAAGGACATTTATGAAAAGCTGGGGATCAAAGCTCCAGAGACCCTTGATGAACTCCAGGAAACCGCGAAGGCCGCCCACAAGATGGACGGCAAGATTGCCGGGGCTGCACTGAGGGGTTTCAGGGGTGCCGGACAGAATGTCTATATCTGGCCTTCTCTTTTTCTGGCCTTCGGCGGAAAATGGTTTGATGACAAGGGTATTCCTCAGGTAAACAGTGAAGCCGGGGTGAAGGCTCTCGAGTTCTATTGTAACCTTCTGCAAAATTACGGACCCCCAGGCGTCGAGAATATGAACTGGCCGGAGATCATGGAAGCCTTCGCTGGAGGAAATATTGTCCAATACATAGATGCCAACTCTACGGCTTCCATCATTGAAAATCCTGCCAAGTCCAAGGTCGCAGGGCAGATCGGCTACCAGAGATGGCCCAAAGGCCCATCCGGCCGCAGGGTGACGAGCATCTGGAACTGGACCATGCCCATCAACGCTGCGCTTTCAAAGAAAAAGAAGGTCGCGACCTGGTTGTATATTCAATGGCTTGCATCGCGGCCAACCCAGTTCAATTCCGCTGTTTTCAAGGAGACCCAGGATGCGGTCGTGCGGACGGGTGTCAACCGGGTGTCCATATGGAGCGACCCGGAGTACCGGAAGATCATTAACTACACTCCCGATTATGCCGATGTCGTGCTCACTTCCATGAAAGAAGACACCGATGCGGATTGGAGACCCAGGGTGCCGGAATGGCCGAAGATCGGTGAAGCGATGGCCGTTGCCATTCAGTCTGCACTCGTAAAGCAGACAACACCTAAAAAGGCGCTGGATGAAGCCAACAGCAATATTTCTAAGTATATGGGCCGATAATTCGGATGGCTGGACATCGTGGGCTATGGTGATAGAAGACGGAGTCGCCTATGATTTATGGCAAAGGACAAAAGAAACCGTATAAACCGGAATACCTCCGGCGACACGAACGCTTCGGCTTCTGGATGATTGCTCCGAGCATGTTCTTTCTCTTCATCATGGCCGCATTCCCACTGATCATACTTGTTATCATGAGCGGTTTTCAGTTGGACCTTACCTGCCCGGCGGGCAACCGCTGGGTAGGTTTGGATAATTATATCGAAATGATGCGGGATTCCCGATTCTGGCACGCGATGAAAGTAACGGCGATCTACACGTTTTCAACTGTCCTACTCCAGGTGATCACAGGGCTGGCATTGGCGATGGCTTTCTTCAGGAGCTTTCGAGGGCAGGGGATCCTTCGTGTCAGTGTGCTCCTGCCGATGATATTGGCGCCAGTGGTGGTTGGCCTTGCATTCCGCACCATGATCATGACCCCCGAGTATGGGATTCTTGATTATTTCTTCATCTGGTTGGGGCTCGGATCTAAACCTTGGCTCGTAGCCCCTAACTGGGCGCTTTTTTCAGTCATTATCATTCACACATGGCAGTGGACGCCTTTCGCCTTTCTGGTTTTTCTCGCCAGTCTGAACGGATTGCCGATGGAGCCTCTGGAAGCCGCACAGCTGGATGCAAGGAATTCATGGCAGCGTTTCTGCCATGTGATTCTTCCTATGATCAGGCCGGCCGTGGTCATCGTGATTATTTTCCGAACAATGATAGCACTCCGAGCTTTTGCCGCGATCTTTTCAGCGACCGGCGGAGGCCCTGGAACGGCCACTGAAATTTTGAATTTGTACACGTACAGGGAATCGTTCAATTCCCTGAATCTCGGTTACGGCGCCGCGCTGGGGACGTCACTCCTTGTGATAACGGTTCTCGTTTCCATGTTTTTTTTCAGGATGAGAAAATCCAGGATATAGTAAACGATGAAAGAATCTTGTTCCGCGAAATCAGAGAAAAAGAGATGGTTGAGGTCCGGGATCGTTTCAGGGTTGTATTTTTTGATGATTTTCATATGGGCTTTCCCGGTTTTCTGGGTGGTTCTCACCTCCTTCAAAGGGCGCACCGAGATCTTCACGCTTCCTCCCACGATCATCTTCAAACCCACCATCGAGCATTATATCGAAGCGCTGTTGACCCATGACATTCTCAGCGGGGTGGTCAACAGCTTCATCGTGGCCTGCGGGGTGACCTTGATCACGTTGATTATTGCGGTCCCGGCAGGCTATGCTTTTTCGCGGATACAGTTCCCTTTTAGGGACCGTCTTTCCTTTTTTGCACTCCTCGCGCAAATGGCTCCCCCCATAGGTCTTATCATACCGTGTTTTTTCCTGCTGAGCCGGATAAGGATGCTGGACACATACACCGGGCTGATCGCAATTCATATGACACTCACGGTCCCTTTCAGCATATGGCTTATGATCACGTATTTTCAAGACCTTCCGAAGTCTCTGGAAGAGGCTGCCATTATGGATGGCGTCTCCCATTTCAACATGTTCCGGAAAGTAGCCTTGCCCAATGTTTGGGGCGGGGTAGGCGTGACGGCCATATTTGCATTCATCGAATCCTGGAACGAATTTCTATACGCGGTCGTGTTGACCGGATCCAGGACCAAAACTGCACCCGTGGCCATTTTCGGATTTCTCGCAGCTGAGGAAAGTAGATGGGGGCCTTTTACCGCCACCGGAGTGCTGATCATGGCGCCCGTTATCATGGTGGCGCTTGTAGCCCAGCGCCAGATTGTCAGAGGGATGACGATGGGCGCTACGAAGGGTTGATGAGCAGATTTCAAAATTGAAATAGTCGAAATCTTATAAAGGGATAACCATGGCAGAAGTCAGACTCGTCAATGTGACCAAGAATTTCGGCAAAGTCTGTGCCGTCAAAAATTTCAATCTTCATATCAAGGACGGTGAATTTCTTATTTTAGTCGGGCCCTCGGGATGCGGTAAAAGTACAATACTGAGGTCCATCGCCGGCCTGGAGGTTATCAGTGATGGGGAGATTCATATCGGAGACAGGATCGTCAATGATGTACATCCCCGCGACAGAGATATTGCCATGGTGTTTCAGAACTATGCCTTATACCCTCACATGGATGTCTTTCAAAATATGGCATTTTCTTTAATGCAAAAGAAGGTTCCAAAAAATGAGATCAACCAGGTCGTGGCGAATACCTCAAAGCTTTTGGGTATTCATGACCTGCTGGGCCGCAAGCCCAGTCAGCTGTCAGGCGGTCAACGTCAAAGGGTCGCCCTTGGCAGAGCCATTGTCAGAAGTCCGCAGGTATTTCTCTTCGATGAACCCCTTTCCAATCTGGATGCCAAACTGAGAATTGTCATGAGGACGGAGCTTCTGGATCTCCACCAGAAATTAAAGATCACGACCATTTATGTAACTCATGACCAAGTGGAAGCCATGACGATGGGAGACCGTCTCGTCGTGATGAGCGGTGGGCGCATAAGACAGGTGGACACGCCTCAAAATCTTTACGACCATCCTGTGAATCTTTTCGTTGCAGGTTTCATCGGATCTCCCCCGATGAATTTCGTGGAGTGCGGAATAGAGAAAGCTCCTCAGGGCCTGCATGCAAAAACCGAAGCGCTTGACTTTCAAATCCCTGTGGACCGGGCCGGCGGGCTGCAGAAATACATCGGGAGGAATGTCATCCTCGGAATAAGACCCGAGCACATCGTGGGACCTCTTTCAGAAGAAAAAGTGGATAAGCGGGACGCTTTTCGTTCTGTGGTATGGCTGGTTGAGCGCCTGGGTTCAGAGAAACTGGTGCATTTGAGGGCAGGCGACTCCACGCTGGTCGTCAAGACGGCACGTCATGCAGATGTCAAAACAGGAGAAAAAGCCACATTCGTCGTTCACATGGAATCGGCCTATTTTTTCGATAAGGAAACCGAGGAACTTATCGTGTAAAGGAATCCGTGTGAAAGATTCAGCTGCCTTTCAGGTATCCATCCGCGGATTTTCCGAAAGCCCTGTTTTACGCGGAAAAGCCCGCTTTTTCTAATATTCAGCCCAGTTAAATGTCCTTTCGACCGCTTTTTTCCAACCCCTGTAACCATCTTCCCGCTCAGCCGGCGTCATCGTGGGGTTCCAGACCCTGTCTACCTCCCAATTCCTTCCAATTTCGTCAATATCGAGCCAGAAACCGGAGGCAAGGCCTGCAGCGTAGGCTGCACCCAGGACAGTCGTCTCCGTTATTTTCGGCCGGATGACAGGCACATTTAAAATATCTGACTGGAATTGCATAAGTAAATGGTTGCGAACCATCCCACCATCCACTTTTAGAGACGAAAGCTTTGTCTTGGAATCCTTCTCCATGGCTTCAACGATATCTCTGGTTTGATAGGCACTGGCTTCGAGGACCGCCCTGGCAAGGTGGCTCTTGTTCACAAATCGGGTCAATCCAATGATCAATCCCCTGGCGTCAGGACGCCAGTGGGGCGCAAAGAGGCCCGAAAATGCAGGTACAATATACACGCCCGCGCTGTCTTTTGCTTGAAGCGCCAACGCTTCAATATCCGAAGAGGAAGAAATCATGCCCAGATTATCTCTGAGCCATTGCACCAGGGCGCCTGCCATGGCTATGGAGCCTTCCAGACAATATACCGGGTCCCTTCCCCTCAACTGGTAAGCTAATGTGGTGATCAACCCATGCTTTGAAGCCACCGGACAGGTGCCTGTGTTCACCAAAAGAAAACAGCCCGTTCCATACGTGTTCTTTGCGTCACCTTTCGCGAGGCATTTCTGGCCCACAAGCGCAGCCTGCTGATCTCCGAGCGCCGCGCATACGGGAACCCTGGCATGCAGAGGACCGTCCAAGCTGGTGTATCCCCAGAAATCGGTGTCGATGGAAGGAACAATTTTGGGAAGGATTTGGCGAGGTATATTCAAAGCATTTAAAATTTGATCGTCCCAGTCCAGGGTTTTCAGGTCCATAAGCATGGTCCGGCTGGCATTTGTTACATCGGTGATGTGAACGCCCCCGACAGGGCCACCGGTCAACAACCAAATCAGCCATGTCTCCATGGTTCCGAACAAGGCCTTGCCTTCTCGGGCTTCTGGTACGTTGTCAAGTATCCACTTAAGTTTTGGCCCTGAGAAATAAGTAGCAACCGGAAGGCCTGTTTTTTTACGAAAAATGTCCTGCCCGCCCTTCTTGACAAGTTCGCTGCAAATATCTTCGGTCCGGGTACACTGCCACACGATGGCATTACAAAAGGGTCTACCTGTGGTTTTATCCCATACCACCGTTGTTTCCCTTTGATTTGTTATTCCAATCCCAGCAAGATCGGCCCCGGACAAACGCGCGTTTTGCAGAGTTTTTGCTATGACCTCTTTTGTATTTGACCAGATCTCCATCGGGTCATGTTCCACCCAACCCGGGTTGGGAAATATCTGTTTATGCTCCTTTTGATGAAAAGCTACAATGGAGCCCTGATGATCAAAAATCATGAATCTTGTGCTGCTTGTTCCCTGATCCACGGCGCCGATGAATTCAGCCATTGGACGTTACCTCCGTTTCGTTTAGATTCTCTGCAAGGAATTTACAGCTGTATACGCACTTGCTATGCCCCTCCCCCGATAATCAAAACGTCTCTATAAAGGGTCCTTTTTTTCGGACGTTGGGACATCGATGTCAAGAAAAAAGAGAGCAGCAGATTCGGTTGCAGCTGCTGTTGCAGGCGATGGAGAACTCGGTCGCCTTACCATTGCTTGATCCCCTTTACAGGGTTTTCTTTGACAGGAAGCATTTTAAGGCGGATTTCCCTGGTTGCCTACTGAAAACAATTAAGGTTGACGCAAATGGGCAGTGTCCATGATAATGTCATGAAAGCAAAAAACTCATGGAAACAGCCAGACGGAAAAATAGGTATTGTACCGTATTGCTACGAGTACCGAAGATGCGCTCCTATCATGAATAGAGAGAATCGTTGATATTTCATCTTTACTATGGAGAAGTAAATGACAACCAGCAATCTTAACGAACTGCGAAACCGACTGGAGCGCGAAACCCGCAATCTTGGTGTGCGCGTATTTGGGGTGGCCGATCTCACCCTGGCCACGTCTTTTATTGAAAATCAAGGGGGCGAATTTCTAACCCGTTACCCGCGGGCCGTCTCCATGGGGGTAAGCCTCATGGATGGGATTGTGGATCAACTGCCGCACCACAAGGAGACCCCCGTGGCCCGAACCTATGATTACCTCTACGATACGGTCAATGCATCCCTGAACCGTATTGCGTTGCGGGCGAGCGTCATGCTCAATGAGAGCGGCTACCAAAGCCTGCTCATCCCCGCCTCCCAAACTCTGGACAGCGAAAACGGATTCGGTTTGTTTTCTCATAAGTTGGCAGCCCGCCTGGCCGGCCTGGGCTGGATCGGGCCCAGCTGTCTGGTGATCACACCCGAATTCGGTCCGAGGATCCGATGGGTGACCGTGTTGACGGATGCTCCTCTTGAAACAGGCACGCCGGTTGACAACCGTTGCGGAGACTGCAGGCAGTGCGTTGATGCCTGCCCGCCCAAAGCCTTTACCGGGCGGGCCTTTTCCCCTGAAGAACCCCGGGAAGCCAGGTTCGACGTCAAACGCTGCATCGCCTACCGGGCGAACCTGCAAAAAAACGTGACCGGGGTCAGGGTGTGCGGAATGTGCGTGTATATCTGCCCCTACGGTAGAAAAGAGAATGGGTAGAAAGCCCTCGCTTGTGGGCTATCCCATTTGCTTGTTTCAAAAGGGGAAAAATTGTCAAGTCCTGTTTTCACTTTCTTGCGAACTTACTCAGGGACAGTGGAGGAATCCAGCAGGGGACGGTCGCACTCCTGGATTTGGCCGGCCACAGCCGGTTGTACAGAGGTCGCAATCCATGCGGCCACGTAAAGAATGAGACGCGCAAAAAGGTTGAAAAAGAGCATGAGTACAATCACCGGGCCGAAAACGGCGGCTGCGGGATTGCCGGAAAACTTGCCCATCAAAAACCCTGTTAAATACTGGAGGCCAAAAAGTCCCACGGATCCGATCAGCGCACCCTTTGCAATAATACGGAAAGAAAACGTCTGCTGCGGCAACACCTTGTATAGGTAAACGAACAGAATCCATCCGGCAATGGAAGACAGAATAGGCCCCACAACCCGCAGGAAAACCGGGACACCCGGTACATCATCCAGAGCGAGCCAGTGCACGATCGTGCCGGTGAGCGAGGTGGCAATGCCTGCAAGCGCGAACGTCACGACCAGAATGACAAGCAGGCCCTGGAGAATCGCAAAATTAAGCATCACCTCAAGCGGCATGAAACGTTTGTACTCCTCCATGTCAAACACGGGGCGCGTCTGGGCACGCACGGCGGATTTGAGATTCCCCGCCCACCTGGCGCTGGAATAGATCGAAGAGATCAGTCCAACGAGACCAACAGAAGCCCAGTTTCGCAAGAAATCTTCAATCAGGCCGGTTAGTTGGGTCTGTAAACCCTCAGGTGCTCCCTGCAGCTGTAAAATGATGAACCCTTCAACGCGTTCCATCAAATCAGGGCGCAGCACCGTCAACGTGAACCCGCAAGCCGAGAACGCGAACATTAATATGGGCACCATGGCAAGCAGGGAAAAGTAGGTGATAGCCCCCGCGAACTGGCTTCCCAGCCGGGTGGTATACCGGCTGTTCATCCGTAACACGTGGGCTACCATCGGAACCTGCTTGAGTTCCTTGATCTTCCGGCGGAGCAGATGA
>Ga0068714_10002699_pt1 | contig 22348 bp, 13 predicted proteins | sample MTBNYHSulfiMetaG_FD_62988 | JGI IMG/M metagenome (GOLD analysis project Ga0068714, IMG submission 62988) | Enrichment culture microbial communities from rom New York Harbor, USA that are MTBE-degrading - MTBE-NYH (New York Harbor Sulfidogenic)... | ecosystem: Environmental > Aquatic > Marine >... | reverse complement strand
AGGGCGGGGAGATGAGGCGCAACATCGCCTTCCCCCCTCCCCCTGGTTGGTGGGGGAGGGTTGGGGTGGGGGGGGAGAGAGGGAAGGCATCGCTCCCCCCCTCAATCCCCCCCTGCCAGGGGGGGAGAGCCATGGAGCTGCCTGCCAGGGGGGGACTCCATGGAGCTGCGTGCCAAGGGGGGAGACTGAGCGGGCTGGGTTGCGTCTTCCCTCCCCCTGGTTGGTGGGGGGGGAGGGTTGGGGTGGGGGGGGAGAGAGGGAAGGCATCGCTCCCCCCCTCAATCCCCCCTGCGAGGGGGGGACTCCATGGAGCTGCCCGCGAGGGGGGAGCCATGGAACAGCCTGCCAAGCCAAGGGGGGAGACTGAGCGGGCTGGGTTGCGTCTTCCCTCCCCCTGGTTGGCGGGGGAGGGTTGGGGTGGGGGGGGAGAGAGAGGGAAGGCATCGCTCCCCCCCTCAATCCCCCCCTGCCAGGGGGGGAGATCCATGGGCAGCCTGCGAGGGGGGGACTCCATGGAGCTGCCTGCGAGGGGGGGACTCCATGGAGCTGCCCGCGAGGGCGGGGAGATGAGGCGCAACATCGCCTTCCCCCCTCCCCCTGGTTGGTGGGGGAGGGTTGGGGTGGGGGGGAGAGAGAGGGAAGGCATCGCTCCCCCCCTCAATCCCCCCCTGCGAGGGGGGGGACTCCATGGGGCTGCCTGCGAGGGGGGGACGTCAAAGACAAGCGGGGTGGGCGTTGCCGCCCACCCCGCGCGAACAGGTATCTGGAACCTGTGTCCCTGTTACTCCGTACCCACCGGCGCCGGCTCCTCTTCACCACCGAGCAGCCCGCCGAGCGAGAACTCAGCCGACACCACGAGGGTGTTGCTTCGCAGGTCATCCGGCGCGTTCAGCATGTACGCCATGTCGACGTACAGGCCCGCGACGTTGATCCCCGCGCCCACGGTGAAGTAGAAGTCCCCGAAGCTGTCCGTCAGCACCACGCCGCCCCGCAGGGCCAGCGCGTCGATGACGTTGAACTCCACCCCGACGTGCGCATCGCCCATCGAGGAGCCGCCGAAGTCGACGTCCGCCGCCAGCACCAACTTGTCGTCGGCCAGCTTCATCGCCAGGCCGGCCTTGTAGATGCCGGACACGGTGTTCGTCGCCCCCGAGCTATACGTGATGTTCGAGCCCGCGAGGTCCTTCGCGTTGACGCCGATGACGAACATGTCGCCCAGGCTCACCAGCAGCCCGAGGTCGAAACCAAACCCGGAGGCGGTCGACCCGACGCCGGTGTTCACCATGTAGTATTTCACGTTCGCCCCGGCCATCGCGATGTCCATCACGTTCGTCGCGAGCGATCCGATGATCGCCTGCTCCGACCACGTGAACGCCCCGCCGAGCGCCCCGCCGGCGGCAACCTGGTTGCCGGCGATCGCGGCGCGCTCCCACCCCAGGCCGATGCCCAGGTTCGCGAAGCTCGTCGTCGCACCGATGTACTGATGCGTGATGTCATCGCCGAACAGGTCAGTCGACATCCCCGTCAACCGGGTATCCGTCAACTGCGCCAGGCCGGCCGGATTCCAACAGACCGCCGTCGCGTCGTCCGCCACGGCGACAAACGCTCCTCCCATCGCCAGCGCCCGCGCTCCAATCCCATTCTTGAACGCGGAGAACGCCCCGATGCCGTCCGCCCATGCGACCGCGGACAGGACCAGAAGGAGCGCCATGCTCGCTACGACTACTCGTTTCATTGCGTTCATTCCTCCTTAGAGGTTCGGAGGGGGGGCGGCCCGCAGGCCGCTCCCCTCCCGCTCTCCAATCGCGCTAGCGATTGATGAACACCTTCCCCGTATCCTTGAAGGGGTTCGTCCCGTCCGTCGCGTAGATCCAGTACATGTACGCGCCGTTCGCCAACTGCGCCCCGGAGGCGTCCTTGCCGTTCCAGACGATCTCCGTCACGCTCGTCAGCTCCTGGGCCCAGACGAGCTTGCCCGTCAGATCCCGGATCTCGACCGTCATCGTGGTCGCGACGCCCGTCCCTTCGTACCCGAACGTGCACTCGGTGCTGAACGGGCTCGGGCCGGCGAAGAACCGGATGACGCTCAACGCGCTGCCGACGATCGTGACCATGTCGTCCGACGTGTCCGTCGGGTCGGTCGGATCGGTGTAGGTCGCGGTGATCGAGTCCCCGGCCTCGAGGTCGAGGTCCAACCCCGCGGTCTTGAACACGTCGCCGGAGACCAGCGTCAGGTCGTAGGTGACCCCGTCGATCTCCACCGCGCCCACGAGCGTCGCTTCCCCGGTGTGCGAAGGATCGATGACCTTCACGTACACCAGGTCCGCGTCGGTGTAGTTCGCCACCTCGGCGCCGTCGACGTTAACGAACATCGTCGTCGACTGCTGCGTCGGAGGTGTCCCGCCGCCGCCGAGCCCGACCTTGATCGAGATCATCGCCGAGTCGGAGTGGTTCGACGGATCCTGGTAGAACGCCACGATCGTGTCGCCCGGGCGGATGTCGAGCGTCGGCACGCATTGGTAGACCGCGCCAAGCTCGATGCATCCGAGGGAGACGAACTCGCCCGTAGCGACTCCGGTCTCCAAGAGGTCGACCGGCGCCCAGTGTCCGTTGCGCGGGTTCAAGATGTACACCTTCGCCCGCGTGGAATTGGGCCGCTCGCCGAAGCCGGACGGTCCGACCCTCTCCACGCCCTGCACCGCGGCGCTGGGGCCGGAGAAGATGTTCGTGTCGCCCAGGAGGTGGTTCACCGGGTGCGTCCAGTTCTCCACGATGCCGCAGACGGCGTGGTTGTCACGATCGTCCATCGGGCCGAACGGGAAGTTCTGGTTCGCGTCCCAGAACGCGTTCACCCGCTCGCGGCGGAGCTGGTCCTCGTCCTGGTCCGGATCGATCACCTTGATGAACACGCAGTCGGAGTTCACGTAGCCTTCGACTTGGGTTCCCTTGCGATCGAGGAACCACATCTGCGTCGCCGACCCGTTGTAAACCTGTGTGTCGGCGATCTTCATCAGATCGAAGCTTACGTCGTTCGCCTTGCGGATCCGCTCGATGATCGGCGGGAAGGCGGTCAGGATGTTGCTGTCGCCGAGGAAGGCCAACCCGTCATTCAGACCGGGGGCCGACTGGACGGCGAAGTAGTAGACGTCGTTGTACCGTGCGTAGACCGAGTCCTCGTTGTAGACCTCAAGGATCCAGTTGTCGAGGTTGAGCTGGTAGCCGCCGGTCGCCCCGGGGAGGTTTCCGACCCCGAGCGCGTCCCAGACCGGCCACAGCCTCGTCCCGGCGTTGGTGAAGAAGATCCCGGAGCTGTCCGCCGTCTCGTCGAGGAGCAACCACTCGACGTCGTCGTCCTCGTGGACGTCGCAGATATTGACGACGACCTGCTCGCGGCAGCACGGGTCCATGTTCGCGTTGTAGTCGACGACCTGGACGTACACCGGGTCGCGGCCGATCCAGAAGAGGCTCTTCTTCGTCTTCGCCGCGTCGGTGAACATCGTGTAGCTCACATGGTCGCGGCTCTCGATGTACGCCGTCGCGAGGACGAAGTCGTCCTCGTCGTTGGGATCGAGGTAGTAGGCGACCAAGACATCGCCGACGTCCAGGCTCACGAACCCAAGGTCGAGCAGGATGCTGTTCAGGTTGAGCTGGAAGACGCCGGTGTCCGGCCCCGTCTCCTGGGCGTAGAAGCTGACCCGCGTCTCACCGTTGCGGGTCCGCGTGTTGAAGATCGCGCCGCGCCCGTCGCCGACCGCGCCGACGCCGAGGCTGTTGAACGCGTTCGGGTACTGGAGGTACCAGGAGCCGTCGTCGTCCGGCTGCGCCGGAAGGACCGGCGTCGCCGCCACGAGGTTCACCCCCGCTTGGGTCGACCCCGAGTTGTAGATGTTGAACCAGAACATCGCGCTGCCCCAGCCCGCAATCGCGCCGCGGACCGGCGAGGCGATCGGAGCGGCCGCAGCCGCGGGAAGCGCCGCGGCCGGCGCGACGCCGCCCAGCCGCTTGAGCGAACAGAAGTCGTTCGCGCTGTTCGTCTGGATCGGGTTCCACGAGCCGGGGTTCACGATGACGAACACCGGGACCCACTCGATCATGTCGCAGTTGAGGTTCTCGTCCGGGTCGACGACGGTGATCGTCGCCGAGGTGTTCGCGTCCTTGTAGAGGGTCTTATCCCAGGAGATCGTCGCCGTCGTGTCGATGATCTTCGCCATGCTCACGGCGACGTCCGTCGGGTCGTTCTGATCCTGGTACATCACGATCAGCGTGTCCAGGTTCTCGAACTTGCCCTCGAGCTGGCCGACGAAGGCTCGGATCCCGGCCGGGAAGGCCGGCACGATCCGGTTCCAGTTCCACCGCACGCCGGCGTTGTACTCGAAGTCGCCCTGGTTCGTATGCCAGAAGGCACCGGCGAGGTCGAAGCCGTCGAAGTCCGCGCCGACCCAGTGGGTGTTCCCCTGCTCGATCGCGAACGCGAGGCGCCGCCCGATCTGGAACGACCGGTTGCTGACGAACACGCCCGTGTCCGCGCCGGTCTCCTCAAGGTAGTGACCGTTCCCGAGGTTCCCGTTCCGGCCGACGTAGTTCCGCACCGGGCGGACGACATCGGCGGCGGCCCAGCTCTCCCAATCGAGCATCGCGCCGGTCTTCGGGTCGAGGATCTTGATGTCGGCCCAGAACTTGTCGCGGACATCGCAGTCGTCGTTCTCATCGTTGTCGATCACGACGACGAAGACGGTGTCCCCTTCTTGAATAGACGTCACCCGGTTCTGTCCGTTCTTATCGGACGAGAGATAGACGCTCCCGTCCGACGCCACGGCAGCCAGGGTGAAGAGGGCCGCGACCATTACGATCGCGACGCTCGCGATTCCTAGTTGCTTTTTCAACGTCGTACCTCCTTCAGAGGGCCAGTTGTTTGGTGCTGTGTTTCGTATTGCTGCTCGGGGGTCTCCCCCCGTTGGCCTCCACCGTTGTTAGGGACATGCATGGTTCCAGAGATCCTACCACCTCCCAATTGAAGCCTCCGCAACTGCTTACCTTCCTTTACGTGGCTTCTCCGACCGCATGCTTCTGGCGCGGTCGAGCCCCGCTCCTACCCGGGCAACGCCGTACAAGCAATGCCCCCCAGTCCTCTCAATGACCAAGAAACCGAAGTCAACCCGCCCCCTCTACGAAGCTTCGGGCATCTTACCACACCCCTGCAATCCGTGTCAAGCCTGAACAGAACGGACTCCGGCACCGATCGAAGCGTTCGGCGAAGGTCGATCGCCGCGGCCTCGGCACGCGGGCCGATCCATCCGTTCCCAGGGCATCTCACGCGCGACCACCCCCTTTTGCGTTCGTTCCTGACGCAAGAACAGATGCGCTCTTCATTCGAGTCCGAGCATACGTCCGTCCGCGCGCCGCGCCTCGCCACCCCGTCCGATCCGAACGAGACAGCTGTCCGTGATTCCCGACACCGCCGAAGCGCCCGCCATCCCCCCCACCCCAGCCCTCCCCCGCCACCCAGGGGGAGGGGGAAAGGCGATGTTGCGCCCCATCTCCCCGCGCAGGCTGCCCATGGATCTCCCCCCTCGCAGGGGGGGATGAAGGGGGGGAGCCATGCCTCCCTCGCCCCGCCTCCCCCCCACCCCAGCCCTCCCCCGCCAACCGGGGGAAGGGGGAACCCCACGAATCTCCCCCCCACCCCGGCCCTCCCCCGCCACCCAGGGGGAGGGGGGAACCCCACGAATCTTCCCCCCCACCCCTACCCTCCCCGCCAACCGGGGGGAGGGGGGAACCCCACGAATCTCCCCCCCCCACCCCTGCCCTCCCCCGCCAACCGGGGGGAGGGGGGAACCCCATGGATCTCCCCCCTCGCAGGGGGGGATGAAAGGGGGGGGCGGTTAGGAGTCGCTCGCCGGCTGGAGGGCTCGACTCGGCCGGATGACGCGGTGCTTCCAGTTCCCGGTGAGGAAGACGGCGAGCGACAGCCCCGCGGTCGCGAAGTTCGAGGCGAGCATCGCCCACCACACGCCGCTCGCCCCCATCCCGGCGGTGAACGCGAGCAGGTAGACGAGGGGGACGCGCAGCGCCCAGAGGCGGAACAGGTCGAAGAACATCGAGTAGAAGGTGTGCCCCGAGCCTTGGTAGGTTCCCATCAGCACTTGGATGATCCCCATGAACGGAAACGCGAGCGCGACGAGGAACAGCATCTCGTTCCCGACGGCGACGACCTCCGGGTCGGTGAGGAAGAAGCGGATGAGGTGCGTTCGGAAGAGAAGGACCGCCACTGCCGCGGTGGCGAGGAGGGCGCTCGAGATGGCCATCCCGGCCCAGGCGGAGCGGACCGCCCGGCTCGGCTTCTCCGCCCCGAGGTTCTGCCCGACCATCGTCGCCGTCGCCTGCCCGAGCCCCATCGACGGCATCAGGGCGATCGAGATGAACGCGTTGCCGATGCCGAAGGCGCTCAAGACCGCCGTCCCGATCCGCGCCAACGCGCCGTTCATGATGCTGAATCCGAGCGCGGTGCCGGTCTGCCCGATCGAGGCGAGCCCGCCGATCGACACGATCCGGCGGATCATCTCCGGCCGCGGGCGGAGGTTGCCAACCTGGAGATGCACCCCCAGCCGCCCGGAGAAGAGCAACAGCAGGCCGACGATCGCCACGAAGCTCCGTGAAAGGAGGGTCGCGATCGCCGCCCCCGCGATCCCCCACGCGGGGAACGGCCCCCAGCCGAAGATCAACAGGGGGTCGAGCGCCAGGTTCGCGGCGACCGAGGCGGCCATCAGGACCATCGGGGTGATCGTGTCGCCGACGCCGTTGAGCAGCGCGGTGACGAGGAAGGTCCCGAACATGAGCGGGATCCCGGCGTAGATGATCCGCAGGTAGGTCGTCGCAGCCACGACCAGGTCCGGCTCCGCGCCCATCAGGCCGAGGACCGGCCGCGCGGCGAAGAAGCCGATCGCGGCGAAGACGATCGCGACGCTCCCGGCGAACCCGACGACCTGCCCCGCGGCGAGGTCCGCCTCCGCCCGGCGTCCGGCGCCGGTGTACTGCGCGACGAGCGCCGTGCCGGCGACCGTCAGCCCGGCTCCGATCGACTGCACCAGGAACACGAGCGGCCAGGAGAGGGCCAGGGCGGCGATCTCGACCGTGCCGAGCCGCGCGAGCCACAGCCGGTCGGTGAAGTTGTAAAGGGTCTGGAACAGGTTCGAGAGCATCACCGGCCACGCCAGCCGCAGCAACGAGCGGACGATCGGCCCTTCGGTCAGGGGAGGGAGGGTTCGGAGCGGGCGGGATCCACGGCGCATGACGGCGGATTGTACGCCATCCCCCGTGGTGCTTCCTTCACCCGATGGAGACGGCCACTGCAGTGCTGTTGACAAATGTCAACAGCACCGCTAGACTCGCCCGCATGCACAAGCTCGCGTTCGGCGACCTCCTCGCCACAGCCCGGCGGAGGAAGGGGTACAGCCTCCGCGACCTCGCGGAGCGCACCGGCCTCCACTACAGCCGCCTATCGCGGATCGAGCACGGCACGCGGCCGGCCCCGGGGCTTTCCGAGATCCGGTTGCTCGCGGACTGCCTCGACGTCGAGATGTCTGAGCTGCTTGTGTCGTCGGGGACGCCGCGCGAGGTGATGGAACACCTGCTCTGGTCGGAGCGGATCCAGGCCGCCGGGGCGGGCGGCCGCGACGCAGGCGGCGCGCCGGACTGGCCGGGAATCCTGCGCAAGAACACGTACCGGCTGCCGATCCTGGCGAGGGACGGCGCGCGGTGCCGCGCGGCGCTCGGGGCGGAGACGCTCGAGCTGTTCCACTTCGCGCCGGGGGGGGAAGCGGTCGTCGCGATCCCGCCGGAGGCGGTCCTCATCTTCCGATCCCGCCCCGACCCCACGGCGTGCACGCTCGAGAACGTGTTCGCCGTCCGGGTGAAGAAGGTCCGCCGGCTGGGGCAGGTGATCAACCTCGTCCTCGCCGGGGACGGGTTCGAGTTGAACGCCCTCCTCTCGGAGGGAAGCGTCCGTCGATCGCGGCTGATCGAAGGGGAAGCGGTGTTCGCCGCGGTGCCGGCTGCGGCGATCCGTAGCTGATTGAACGCAAGGAGGCAGCATGGGAAGGAAGGTTCGGAGCCTCGCCGTCGTCCTGGCGGCCGCCTGCTGGCTGGGAATCGCCGCCCTGGGACAGGAGCCGCTCGTGATCTCCTTCGTCCGCGCAGAGGAGACGGTGACGGTGCGGCTCGCCGACTACGCCGAGATCTCGGGGACGGTCGCCTATCAAGGGCCGGTGATGGGAGCGGACGAGAACTGGAAGGCGCCGCACGCCTACTCCGGCGTCCCGATCGCCGCGATCGTCGAGGCGATCGGCGGGCTGGCGGACGGCGCGACGCTCGGCATCGTCGCCCTCGACGGCTGGTACAAGATCCTGCCGCGGGCGGTCGTCTACGGGGACAGCCCGGCCGGGACGCCGATCCTCGCGACGTCGGTCGACGGCGTCGGGCCGGCGGAGTGGGAGGACGCGCCGATGCTCGTCTTCCTGCCGGACGATGAGCGGTTCTCGAACGACGACATGCTCGCCGCGTTCGGGCCGGAGCGGTCGCACCACTTCGGAGATCAGCCTTCGACGACGGGGATGATGGTCAAGGGGGCCTACTACCTCGTCGTGGACTACGACGGAACGCCGCTCGCCTTGCCGCCGCGCGACGCGGCGGCCGAGGTGCCGGCGCCCGAGGGGGTCCTCTTGACGCTGGTGCGCGGCGGCGCGACGTCGACGCTTGCCCTGTCCGATCTCGAGGCGATGGCCGTCGTCGCCGGGGAAGGGACGTTCACGAACTCCGCCGGAGTCGACTACACCGCGACCTACGCCGGCGTCCCGCTGATGAACCTCATCGGCAACGTGCCCGCGGACTCGACCGTCCGCGTGACCGCCTCCGACGGCTATTCGATGAACTACGCCGTGGCGCAGCTCGCAGACACGAGCGAGGGGGTCTGGATCCTCGCGTTCGAGGAGAACAGGGCGTACATGCCGCCGGATCCGGGCCCGCTGCGGATCGTCCGGGTCGGCCCGGATAACCCGCACTTCACGAGCTCCCTTTCGGCGAAGATGGTCGAGCGCATCGAGCTTCTCGGCACGTACGAGGCGTACAGCCTTCTCGCCACGGGGGCGGTCGAGCGGCGGTTCGACCGCGCCGAGCTCGAGGCGGGGATCGGCTGCCCCTGCCACACCGCGACCGTCAGCGTGACGAGCAAGGGGGAGACGCACACCTACACCGGGCTGCCGCTGTGGCGCCTCATCGCCTACGTGGACGACGGCCTCTTCCCGGCGGCGGAGGAGGGCATCCACTACAACGACGAGGACTTCAACGACGCGCTGGCGGCGACCGGATACATGATCACCCTCGCCGCGTCGGACGGGTACACGCAGACGGTGGCGTCAGATCTCGTCGCGCGGGATGACCGATTCGTGGTCGCGTTCAAGATGGACGGCGTCTTCCTCGACCCGGCGTCGAGCGGCTACATGCGGTTCGTCTTCGACGACTCGGTCGCGCTGCCCGACGGCGTGAGCCTCAAGTCGGTGAAGTCGCTCGCCGCGATCGCGCTCGACCTGTAGGCGGAACGACCATGGGCGATGAGGCGGCAAGGGAGCGGTTCACCGTCCGCGATCTCGTCCTCATCGCCCTCCTCGCCGCGGCCGGCGGCGTCCTTTCAACCTACATCGGATACCTCGGGAACCTGGTCAACCGGATGTTCGGGGTCCCGTTCGGCGCCGGGCAGTTGATCGCCGGGCTGCACGTCGTGTGGCCGATCCTCGCGCGGCTGTTGATCGGGCGGTTCGGGTCGGGAACGGTCACCGGACTCCTCAAGGGGGCGGTCGAGTTCTTCTCCGGCGGGACGCACGGGATCGTCGTCGTGCTCGTCTCGTTCGTCGAGGGGCTGTTGATCGACCTGGGGATGGGGATCCTGCCGCGGCGGTCGGCGGCGCTGACGACGATCGCCGCGGCGGTCGCCGCGACGTCGAACGTCTTCGTCTTCCAAGCGATCTACTTTTCGGGCGTGTCGCTCCACTTCATCCTCGTGATGGCCGGTCTGTCGTTGGTCTCGGGCGCCTTCTTCGGCGGGTACCTCGCGTGGGACGTGGAGCGGCTGCTCGTCGCGTCGCGGATCGTCCGCCGCAGCGGTCCGCCCGCCCCCCAAGCCGCGGGCGCGGCGGCGGCCGCGGGCGCGCGGCGCTGGGCGCGGCACGCCGTGACGCTCGCGGTGATCCTCGCGCTGCTCGGCGGCGGCGTCTACTACTACTTGCGCATCTACGACCCGTTCGCCGCGCCGGACGCGGCGCGCATCGAGGGAGCGGTCGCGGCGCCGTTCACTTTCCGCTACCACGAGTGGTCGGAAGAGGAACGCACGGTGAACGCCGAGCTTCGCGGGAGCGTCACCTACGTGCCGCCGCGCGACTACACCGGGATCCCGCTCGCCGCAATCCTCGCCGCCGCACGCCCGCGCGACGCCGCCTCGGTCGCCCGCGTCGTCGCCGACGACGGCTACGAGGCGAGGCTCGAATGGACGGCGATCCGGTCCGATCCGCAGATCCTCCTCGCGCTCGACGACGGGCGGCTGCGGCTGGTCGCCCCCGGCTACGACGGGTCGTACTGGGTGAGGCGGGTGACGCGGGTTGTCCTCGACTAGCGGCCCCGCGATCAGGATCCGCGACCTGCGGATCCACTACCCGGATCGGGCGCTCCCGGCAATCGACGGCGCGACGGCGGCGATCGCGGCGGGCGAGACCGTGGTCATCACCGGCCCGTCGGGTTGCGGGAAATCGACCCTCTGCCGCGCGATCGGCGGGTTCATCCCCGAGTTGATTCCGGCCCGCGTCGGCGGCGAGATCGCGGTCGACGGGCAATCGGTCTGGGACATGGACTCAGCCCGCATCGCCCAGCGCGTCGGCACGATCCAGCAGGACCCGGACGCGCAGATCTGCACCCTGCGCGTCGAGCGGGAGGTCGCCTTCGGCCCGGAGAACCTCTGCCTGCCGGCGCAGGAGGTCGCGGCGCGGGTCGACGAGTGCCTCGACGCCGTCGGCATCGACCACCTTCGCCATCGCGAGACGACCGACCTCTCCGGCGGCGAGAAGCAGCGCCTCGCGATCGCGTCGATCCTGGCGATGCGCCCCGAGATCCTCCTCCTCGACGAGCCGACGGCGAACCTCGACCCCGACGGCGCCAAAGGGCTGTTCGACCTCCTCGGGAGGCTGCGAGCGGAGCGCAGGATGACGCTCGTCGTCGTCGAGCACCGCATCCGCCCGCTGCGATCGATGGCGCCGCGGTTGCTCGTTCTCGATCGCGGGCGGTTCGTCACGCGCCACGCTCGGGGGTGGATCGATCCGCGGGATCTGGGGGCCCGCGCCGGCGCGCCGGCGCGAGAAGCGCCTTCCGATAAGCGGCTTCTGCGCGTCGATCGGCTGACGTTCGGATACGACACGGCCCTGTTTCGCGGCCTGTCGTTCGACCTCCGCCGCGGCGAGATCGTCGGGCTGATCGGCCCGAACGGCGGCGGGAAGACGACCCTCCTGCGGCTGATCGCCGGCCTAGCGACGCCGGACGACGGGCGGATCGAGCTGGACCCGGGGGCGCGCACCGGGTTCGTCTTCCAGCACCCCCACCACCAGATCTTCGAACGGACCGTCACCGCCGAGCTGCGGATCGACGGCCCCGAGCGATCGACAGGGGAGTTCGACCGCTGGCTCGCCGCGGGGAGGCTCGAGCGGCTCGGCGACGCGGCGCCGCTGTCGCTCAGCCTCGGCGAGCAGCGGCGGCTGACCCTGCTGACGGCGCTGCGCAGGGAGCCGGATCTGCTCCTTCTGGACGAGCCGTTCATCGGGCAGGATCGCCGCAACGTAGAGTGGATCGTCACCACGATCCGCGCCCACTGCGCAGCGGGAGGCGGGGTGCTGCTCGTCTCGCACGACGTCGCGCTCGTCGAGGCGCTCGCGGACCGTCTCCTTTATCTCGATAGAGAACCGCGGTTCGGCCCGACAAGGGAGGTGTTCGCGGCGCTGCGCGCCGCGGCGCGGACGCCCTTCCTGCCGGAGTTCTGGGAGGGCGAGACATGATCCGCCGACCTGCACCATCCCCCGACGCGGGCCTCCGCGCCGCGGGACCCGCCGCGAACCTGCTTCTGCTCGGGGGGCTGGTCGGCTCGGCCTTCGCCTCGCCAAGCTTGATCGTGCGCGGCGTCGCGTTCGGGGCGGTGCTGCTCCTCGCCGGATGGTCGGGGGTCGGGGTCAGCCGCTTCCTGCGGAGCCTGCGGTTCGTCCTTCTCTTCTCCGCCATCCTGTTCGTCGCCCAAGCCCTCTCCGTCCGGGAGGGCGCCGCCCTGCTCGATGGCTTCCTTCGCGTCACCGACCTCGGCCTCCGATCCGGGGCGGGGATAACGCTTCGGTTCCTCGTCGTCCTCGCCTCGAGCCTGTTGTTCGTCTCGGTCACCGATCCGGACCGGCTGGCCGGGACGCTGATCCAGGCGGGCGTCCCGTACCGCTACGGGTACCTCTTGATCCTCGCCCTTCGGTTCGTGCCGTTCTTCCAACGCGAATTGCGGATCGTCCGCGAGGCTCAGCGGGTCCGCGGTCTGGCAGTCTCCGTTCGCAGCCCGGCCGGCATCCGCCGCGCGGTCCGCTACACGTTCCTGCCGGTGCTCGTCTCCGGCCTGATGCGCGTCGACAGCATCGCGCTGTCGATGAAGGGACGTTGCTTCGGGCTCCACCGCCGTCGGACCGCTCCGAGCGCGGGGCGCCTGCGGCTGGCCGACGGGGCGGCGGTCGGATGCGTCGCGCTGCTCGCGGCGCTCTCGATCCTCGCAGCGCAGGAGGGATGGGCATGAGCCGCGGCGTCCGTCCTGGGTTCCTGGTCGCCTTTGGGCTGCTCGTCCTCGCCGTGATCCTCCCGATCGCGGTCCGTCAGGCGACGGCGCCACGCGGCCCGGCGATCGAGATCGTCGACGCCGACGGGCGAGGACGAAAGGTTACGCTGCTCGAGATCGCGTCCCATCCGCACCTCTGCCGCCCCGGCGCGTACGAGAACCAATTCGGCAACTGGCGCGACGAGGGAACGTACTGCGGCGTCCGCCTCACCGACCTCTTCGGCGACGGCGCCGACTACCGATCGATCGCGGTGACCGCCGCGGACGGCTACCGCGTCGAGATCGACCGGGCGCGGGTCGAGGACCCGGACTACCCGATGGTCCTTGCCTTCTCGTACGAGGGCCGCGCCGTCCCGGACTGGACGGACGGGTTGCGCATTGCCGTCCTCCCGGAGGACGGCGGCGTCAGCAACGCCGAGTACGGCGCGACGTCGGCGGGGAGCTTCTGGGTGAGGAACGTCGCGTCGATCGTGCTCCTCCCGGAGTGAACCCAATGCGCCCATGCGCGTACGGCCAACGAGGCAGCATTCAAGAACCAAGACCTGATGCAGCCTTGCGTGCCGAGCCGCGACACAAAGGGCCCAAGCGAGGAACTGGATGGAATCGCGACCAACGCTGCAAGCGCTTCACCGCATCGCAGGGTGCCGCTACCATGGACGCATGACCCGATGGACCAGGATGCTCAGCTCGACATCGACGCTCATCGCGGACGGCGGTATGGGGACGGTGTTGCAGCGGCGTGCCGCGAAGTCAGGCCTCTCAGGCGCGGTCGCACCTGAGACGGTTCTTCTCAAGGCTCCCGACATCGTCCGCTCGATCCACAACGACTACATCCAAGCAGGGGCCCAGATCTTGCTCACGTGCACGTTCGCCAGTTCACGCCAGCAGCTCGAGCGTCGCAGGATGGCGGAGCACTTCGACGACATTCATCGGAGCGCTGCTCGCATCGCCCGAGAGGTCGCGGGCCCCGATCGTCTCGTGGTCGGAGATCTCGGGCCGCTCGGCGACTTCTTCCCGCCGATGGGGCACCTTACCCGCGAAATTGCCGTCTCTTCGTACGCCGAACGGGCCGCTGCCCTGCAAGAGACCGGCGACGTCGACGCGCTGTTGGTCGAAACGCAGTACGATCTGACTGAAGTTGATTGCGCCATCATCGGGATCCGCCGGGTGTCGGACCTGCCTTTGGTCATCACGCTCTCGTTCGATCGCCACGTTCGAACCATGATGGGCGTCTCTGCGGACGCATTCGCCCGCGAGATGGCCGATCAAGATCTCGCACTGATCGGGGCCAACTGCGGCGCCGATCTTGACGACACGTTCCGGGCCGCGGAGGCCATCCGCGCCGCCCTCCCCGCAGTCCCGCTCTGGATCAAACCGAACGCCGGTCTGCCCAAGATGCGAAACGGGGTCGAAATCTACTACGCGGTGACCCCCGATGCGTTCGCTCAGGCCGGCGCGCGGTTCGCCGACCTGGGCGCGCGCGTCGTCGGCGGATGCTGCGGTACGACGCCGGAGCACATCGAGGCGCTCGCACGTTTGCTCCGCGAGTAAGGAGCCTCAGCGATCCGGGCGGTCCCGTCTGCTGCTCAGAGCCCCACCGATCTGGAAGACTGCGGAGCAACTCCCCCCGTTACCCTTCGGGCTCTCCCGGGTGGCAGAGAAGGCGGAGGCAAGCAGTCACAGGCTCGAAGAGCAGCGGCGAAGCCACTGCAGAGCTGCTCGGCGAAGCTCAGCAGCCGAGACACCACCCCATCGCGGGCAATCCACCTCAACGGCAGTGCCCCGTCTCCGCGCAGAACCCGATGGCAGACGCCCGCCTGTGACCCCGTCCGCGAAGCGCGCCTGCGACTACCAGAAGACGCGGAAGGTCGCGAGGACGCTCCACGGGGAGCCGTTGGTCGGGTATTCGGCCGCGAGGGCGATGCGGAACCCATCCAGGATCTGCAGGTCGAACCCCGCCGCGAACAGCCCGACGCCGAACAACGCGCCGGAGGGCGGCGGCGATCCGCCGAAATAGGCCGTGACTTCGAACGTCCCCTCCTCTTCGCAGCACCATGGAAGCGGTCCGGCGACGCGGAGGCTCTCCCAGTACGCCGCCTTCCCAGTGATCGAGCTGTTCTTGTCCGGGTGGAGGGACTCGGCGAACGCGAAGGTGATGCCGTTTTCGAGCGCGCACTCGCCGACGAAACCGTGGATCGACAAGCCGCCGATCCCGACCGGCGCGCCGGAGGGGGTGAACTCGCCCAGGACCTTGACGTCGACGCAGAACGGCCAGTCGGGCTGGAACCGCAGCGACGGGGAGAACGTCTTCTCGTCGAGGGTGAACGCGATCGACAGGTCGAGGAACGCGTCGACGCCGAGGAGGTCGGAAAACAGCGCGACGCCCGCGACGGACAGCGTCAGGGCACGGAACCCGAGGTCGGTCAGCTCGAGGCACCCCTTGAGCCGCACGTCGCATGCCGGCCAAGTCCCTTCGGCGCAGAGCCCCGCCTCCCAGAAAGAGAGAGGGCAGATGCCGAGCTTGACCTTCGTCTGGAGGGAGATCCCCCCGACCGCGCCGGACAGCGTGAGCAGGCTGTAGGAGGCCGCCGGCGACGCGCCGAGGTACAGCGTGTCCGAGACCGCGACGTCCAGCAGGTCAAATGCTGCCGCCGCCTGCCAGGACGAAAAGGACAGGGCCGATGGGTCAAACAAGAGCGAGGAGTTGAGGCGAATGTTCCCAAGCGGGCCGGCCGCGTAGAAGCTCAGCACGTCGAATTGCGAGGCAGTGAACTTGGCGTCTGCCGAGGCGACCCACTCCCCGAGAACGGCGGTGGCATTGAGCGCGATCCGCTTCACCGCCACGGACGAGGTCTGCGTGAACTCGATCGCCGTCTCGAAGAACCCGCTCAGGAAGAACTCGTCGCCCTGTCCCGCGGCAAGGAAGCCGTGCGCGAGAAGCAGGGCCGTCGCAAGGATCGTCCAACATGCCATTCGTCTCATCGGATCACGGCGTCATTGTGGCCCGTCACCCGGGCCCGTCCGCGGACCCGTTCGTCGCCGTCGGTGGACATTCGTCGGTGACGTAGATCACGCCGATCACCACGGCCGTCGCGCAATACGGATTCCCTCGGACAGAACGGATCATGGGAGGCCGGCAACACCGCCGAGGCGCTGCCCGAAAACCGGGGCGAGGCCGAAGCGGGCGGTCCGCGTATGAACGAGCCAAACGCCCCGCGCCGCGGCGAGTTCGACGCCGGCCGCGACGAGGTCGCGGTCGAAGAGGATCGACGCCGCGCCCAGCGCCGCCGCCCTCTCTTCGGGAACCGTCCGAGCGATCTCGATGAGGAACGCCAGCCGGATCGCAAGCTCACCGGGGGTGAGCGACCAGTCCGCCCGCGCCGCAGCGCTCGCCCGCCGCTCCTCATACAGCGACGCCTGCTGCGCCCGCCATCCCTCGAGCAAGGCCACCCGAAACTCGTCGCTCCCGAGGAACCGGTACGCGACCGACAGGACGATCAGGCGGCCAGCTTCCGCCGTCGGGTCGGCGATTCGCCCCCGCTCGAGCGCGGCCGCGGCGAATCCCCGCAACAGCTCCTCCGCCTCGGCGCGACGCTGCGGAAGGATCGGGTGGATCGCCTCGATCGCTCGAGCGGCGACCGCGATGTCCGGCCAATCGGCGGCCCCGGACGGCGTCTCGCCGTACAGGCTTTCGAGAAGGATCCCGCCGTCCGTCGTTCGATGCCGAAGGATCTGGTCAAGGACGGTCGATGCCAGCTGCTGCGCGAGCCGCTTCGTTCGTGGGTTCAGCGCCTCACCGTCCGCGACGCGCGCCAGCCCGATGATCAAGGACGCCTGGTCGTAGACCGTGCTGCGCGGGTCGCTTGTCCCGTAGGCGATCGACCCGCCCGTCACGGCGCTCCGGACCGCGTGCGGCAGATAGGCAGGTCGGCCGGCGGACGGTTCAAGCCGCGAGGCGAGCCAGTCCACCTGGCTCTCGATGATGTGGGAGACCAACGCGCGGAGGTACTCGAGAAGTCCCGAGGCGTCCTTTGGACACGCTTCGAGGAATCGGACCTCTTCGGCGAGCGTCCAGCCGAGCGCCGCGGGGGTGATCCGGTCGCCCTTCTCGAGGAAGCCCGATCGATCGGCCAGAACCGGAAGCCCGGCCTGATACGGAAGGAAGATCGGCGCTGCGAGGTCGGGCGCCTTTGGGAGGCCGGCGGCGCGCGCCATCCCGTCGAGCAGGTCAGCGAGACGGCCATCCGGCCCGCTCGCGGCCCCAAGCGGCACTCCGAGCGCCGAATCCCCGAGCAAGACGCCGAGATTTGCCGCCGCCATCTCACGCGCCGGGCCGGCGCGCCCCCATTCCGGCGCGTCGCAAGCGAGCGCGTGCAACACGGACGCGAGGTGCATCGCCTGATCGGTCTCGTACCGGACCGGCGGCCACGCGAGGAGCTCCCTCCAGCCGCCTTCGAGCGTCTGCACCGTGACGTCGGCGCACGCCTCGCGCTGCGGTTGCGGCTGCCCGTCCGGATCGGCATAGGTCAGCACGCCGCAGTTGCGCAGGACGTCCCCGAGCGGGACGTCGTCCTCCACCCGGACGGTCAGGCTCCATGTGCGCCTCTCCTCCGGGACCAATCGTTCGAACGGCCATGCCACCGTGGGCCCGTCGACGGAGCCCGCCGGCTCGGCCAGCAGCAGGGCCACACCGTCCGGCAGCCGGTCCACCAAGCGCAGATCGACGAACGCCCGGTCGGTCGTGTTCTCCAGCGTCAGCGTGTATCGAACGACGTCCCCCGGGCGGGCCCAGCCGGTCTGCTCGACGACATCGATCGGCCGAAGACAGACCTGGCGATCGAACACCGGCGCGTATCGCGCAGCGCCCTCCGCATGCGCCGAAAGCTGCATTCGAACGGCGTCGAGCACTCGATCCACATGGCGGAACAGCCGCCGCCGAATCCGGTCGGCCTCCTGCGGCTCGAGGCGGTCGGCCGCGCGGTCGATGACGTCGACCGCCATCCCGAGATCGAGCGGCGTCACGCACCACTCGATGCGCTCGGGTTCGCTGCGATACAGAAGCAGCGAGGAGTCCCAGAACCGCCCGTCGATCGCCCGCAGCGCGTCCCCGACCGCGGCGGACGGGAGACCGAGGGCGCTCTCGGCAGCCAGCAGCACGGCGAGCGCCCCAAGCTGGCCGGCGAGCGTCTCGGGCGCGCCATGCGGCTCGAGCGAAGCGGCGTCCAACACCGACTGCTCGCCGTACTCGCCGACCCCGCGCCAAAGGCCGGTCTGCACGAAGTCGGCGATTCGAGCGAGGATTGCCAGCGACCGCGCACCAAGCGACGACGTCGATCCGAAGGCGCCGATCGCCCGCTCCAGAGCCGTCGCCGTCAGTCCGAGATTCACCGTCGAGACCTCGCGGCCGGGGATCCAGCGGCCGTCGGCAACCCACGCGGAGTCGACGGGAACGCGCGACACCGGATCCAGATGCGCCGTTTCGATCGTCAGAAGGGTCGAGTCCAGGAGTTCGAGGGTCCGCGCCTCCAGCTCGCGCGCGGCGTCGCCAAACCACACGGCCCCGCGCGGGTCGGCGAGAAGGGCGTGCACCTCGAGCAGCCCCCACAGAAGGGACGCCTGATCGAACAGGGCGGTTTCCTCCTCGACGATGTCGAATCGACGCAGCTCGTCATCCCATCGCGCCGCGTGCGGCACGTATGAGACGCCGCCCGGGCCGGCGATCCGGATGCCGTGGAGGAAGCGGACCGACTCGAGGATGGCGGCCGTCAGGATCTCAGCCTTCTCCCGTTCCCGCGCATCCCTCCCGCCGTTATCGAGAGCCTGGCGGACCTCCTGCGCCTCGCGGAGAAGCGTCATTCCGACCGCGGACGCGACGATCCGTGCGTCGAACGTGGACGGATCCCAGGAGAGGAGCCCATTCTCCGCCAGGCGGGGATCGCCCGATGCATACGGAATCGCAACCGGTTGCAGCCCGCTCCCGGCCGGCCGGTCGGCCGCACTTGGCTCCTCGAGAAGGCCCGCCAGATGGACGCCGAGGCCCGAATGCAGCACGACGGCGCCGAGGTTCGCATCGGCATAGTCCTCGAAACCCGGCATCCGATCCTGGATGGCGAACGCGGCGTACATGGCGATGTCCGTCTGGTACCTCGGCTCGTGCGCCAGCGCGTGCCAGCCGGCGCACGGTCGCGTCGACCCGACCTCTTCAAGACACAGGTGCTCCTGGAACACCGGAGCCAGGGGGAACGCACCCGCACCGAAGGCGAGCGGTGCGATCTCCCCTCGCCCGGCGCCGAACGTGATGTCCGCGCCGTCGGGCAACGCGTTGGAAAGCTCCAGTCCTGCTTCATCGACGATCGAACGGACAAAGCCGGTGAGCCGGGCAAGGATCGTCGCACGACGCTCCGGGGCGTATGTAGCAAGTTCCCGGAGCGCGCCGACCGCGAGCCCGATGTGAAGCGGCGTATAGCAGAACGCACGCTCCTGACCGGAGAGGCGGCTGGCGTACAGGCCCAGACCGATCCCGCTCAGCCACAGGTCCTCGTCGATTGCGTCGAACGCGCCCTCGGCGAGCTCGAGGGATGCTCGCCGACCGGTCGCGGAGTGGCCGACGAGCAGCCCGCGGATCGCGGCCAACTGCGTCGCGAGATCGGTCGTCCCTTCGGCGGCGGGCGAACCGGTTTCTTCGAAGAGGCCGTCGTTTCTGCGACGGGCGGTGAGCTGGTCGAGCGCAAGGGTGAGCATCCGGTCGACCCGCGCCGAACCTTCCGCCGATGCGTTCCTCGCCTCGCCGAGGGCGGCGAGCAGGAGGCCGAGGTCGACCGTCGAGGCCGGGGCATCGTCCCCGGAGACCCCGAGAAGCAGGCCGGCCGGCGAGACATGGCGCCGTTCGATCGCCAGGACGGCCTCATCGAGGAGGCGAATCGCCGTCCCGCGCATGGTGTCGCGCAACGGCGCCTCTGCGTCGTCCCAGGCAGGTGCCGACGCGTTCAGGAAGCCGATCGTGCGGGCAAGCCCCCAGAGGAGCGCGAGCTGGTCGAACAGGTGCGTGTCGGGATCCGCAACCGAGTACTCTCCGCTCTCGGCCCTCCCGTAGACATGCGGGACGTGCGGCGGCTCGCCGTCGGAGCGCACGGCCAGCCACTCGTCGAGCGCCATCAGCTTGTTCGCCATGACTTCCACGAGGACCCAACCGATGTATCGCTCGTTCGGACGATCGCTGGCGATGAGCGACTCCGCGGCGATGGCCTGTTCAAGAAGTCCCATCCCTAGCGCGCTGGCGACCACGCGCTCGTCGACGAACGTCCAATCGCCGGTCGGTTCGAGCGCCGTCTCATCCGGAAACGCGTACCTGGGCTCTCCGCCGGCGTGCTCGAGGAAGACCCATCGCTCGTCGATCGGCCGCAGGCTGGGGAGGACGCCTGCCCGTTCGGCAAGCTCGTCGAGGCGCGCGGTGAGCGCCTCCCGAGGCGGGAGCCCATCCCTATCGGCCAGCTGCGCAATCCGCGGCCCGGAGGACAGCGGGGCGCCGAGGGACGAATACACGGCAACCTGGAGGAGGTTGTCCCGCGCGTACGCCAGCCCCTGCGCCTGCACCGCTCGCAGCCATGATGGAAGGAGCGTTTCATCCACAACCCTCCACGCGTCCTCGGCCGACGCAAGGCGCTCGAGTTCCGAGGAGGCGAACAAGGCGATATCGGTCTGGAACCAGATCCGATCCGAGGTCGCCGTCCATCCCTCGCAGACCGCGTCCCCGAGGACCTCGGCGTGCTTGCGAAGGATCGGCACGGGGACCAAACCGTCGACGCGGTTCGAGCGGGCGATGAGGGAGACGTCGCTCGCATCATCGGGGTCCACATCGTCCGGCACCCAACGCCGCTGGTCCGGCGGGATCGGCGTGCCGACAACATCAACACCGTACGCGCGCATTCGGTTCGTGTAGGAATTTCCGTCGATCAGCGGACCGACGACGAGCGCATCGAACCGCAGGATGAGGAGGTCGCCGCCCGCCAGGCTCGCGTCGAGCGGCCAGGTCCATCCGCCCGCGGCGGGCAGCGGGTCTTCCGCGCTGGATCCACGCGGCCAGACGGCGCGCGTCGATCCAGCGACGAGCTCGAATTCGATCGGCAGTTCGTCCTCGATGCCGACACGAAGCGCCGTCGCCGGGCCGACGTTGCGCACCGTGAGTTCGAACCGGACGACGTCGCCCTCCTCGACCCTTCGATCGGATGTCGAGGTCCCGTCCCGAAGGAGAGCGGCGACCGCCTTGGAGGTCACCAAGGCGGGCACATCGGCGACGACCGTCACGACCGCCGTGTCCCGATCGTCGGGGTCGTCATCCTCCGGAACGTCCTCGGACCGGTCCGTCGGGATGTCGCGCCCCGCGCCGTCCCAGCCGGTGGCCTGCAGCTCGTTCACGAACGTCTCGCCCGCCTGCGCCGTCCCCGGAACGAGCGCATCGAACGTCAACGCAATCGCGTCCCCGGGTTCGAGGACCGCCCGGGTCGCCCAGGAAAGGAGCGGGCCGGGCGCGCCGCTCGGATCGGCCGCGTACGTCCCGACTCGAATCGGCCAGTCGGCGCGCGTCGACCCGGGGACGTACGATAGCGATACGGGAAGGAGGTCGCGCAGGTCGACATCGTATGCGGTTCCCTGCCCGACGTTCGTGATCTCGAGTCCGTAGGTCACGACATCACCGGGTTCAACGACACGGATCGCTCCGAGCCACAAGCCGCCTCGCACCACGTTGCGCACGCTCTTCTCGGTCACGAGCGCCGGGACGGCGCCGCGCAAGTGAACCTCGCTCGCATCGTCCGGGTCGGTGTCTTCGGCGACGAGATCGCTGGAATCCGGCGGGATCGGCCGGCCCGCCCCGTCCTCGCCGAAGGCGCGGAGGGTGTTCGTGTACGTGCCCCCCTGCGCCAGCTCGTGCGAGGCCCACGCGTCAAACCGCAGGACCAGCTCCTCGCCCGACCGAAGCGTCACGCCAAACGGCCAGGTGAGGACCGGACCGGGTGACCCAAGCGGATCGGCCGTCGAGCTTCCGCCCGGCCAGCTGGCGCTCGCGCCGCCCAGGAACCGGAAGCCGGGGGGGAGTTCGTCGACAAGGTCGATGCCGAATGCCGGTCCGGTGCCGACGTTTCGGACGCCCACCTCATAGGTTACGGTGTCTCCCGGCTCGACGATGTCTCCTTCGACCAGGAGCCCCTGACGGCGGATCGAGACGACGGCCTTTCGCGTGACAAGAGCAGCGGCTCCGACGCGCACCCGGGCGATCCCCGTGTCGTTCGGATCCGGATCCTCCTCGTCGTCATCGAACGTATCTCCGATCGCTTCATTGCTTTCCGGGACTTGATTGCCGGCGCCGTCGACTCCGAAGGCCGACGCGCGGTTGACCAGATCGGCCCCCGGCACCGCATCGGGCATCACGAGCGCCGTGTAGGTCGCGGTGAGGGAGCC
>Ga0068714_10002696_pt1 | contig 22363 bp, 17 predicted proteins | sample MTBNYHSulfiMetaG_FD_62988 | JGI IMG/M metagenome (GOLD analysis project Ga0068714, IMG submission 62988) | Enrichment culture microbial communities from rom New York Harbor, USA that are MTBE-degrading - MTBE-NYH (New York Harbor Sulfidogenic)... | ecosystem: Environmental > Aquatic > Marine >... | reverse complement strand
GAAGACCTGCCCCACGACCTGCTGGAATCGATAACCCGCAGTACCGGCAAGCGGGCAGGCAAACTGCACGAACTTCTGGCCACTTTAGAGCTAACTCAATATGACCGGCTTTTCTACCTTGGCAGCGAACCCATTGACTTTGTCGGTATCAAATACAATGAGGGTGTTGATTTTATCGAGGTAAAATCTGGTAAGGCACGCTTATCCGAGGACGAAAAGAAATTAAAGGAACTGATTGATACCAAGAGGGTCTATTATGTACCTCTGGCTGTGCAGCGGATAGGCGTAGCCGAGCAAATAGATACCAGGTAAAAAGATTGAGCTGGCACTCCATATTCAGGAGGGGTGTTAATGAAAGCATGTGAAGGACAAATCGGGCGGGTTTTTGTGATTCGACTTGATGACGGGGATTTGTTACCCACCTGTATTGAGCGCTTCGCCGAGGAGAAAAACATTTCTGTCGGGCACGTTATTCTTATTGGCGGTATCGGAGGTGGAGAAGTCGTGGTCGGTCCCCGTGATTCAAAGACAAGGCCACCCCAGCCCATGCTCCTCCCGTTGGACGGCGCTCATGAGGTTGTCGGGGTAGGCATACTCGCTCCTGACGAAGGTGGCAAGCCAGTACTGCACATCCACGCTGCCCTGGGACGCTCCGGGCAGACCATGACCGGCTGCCTGCGCCAGGGTGTTACCACCTGGCTGGTGGGAGAAGCCATTATATACGAGATTACCGGCACCAGCGCCACCCGCCTCCCCGATAAGGAAAGCGGGTTTGTCCTGCTTGAGGTCTGAGGAGGAAGTAAAGTGACAGCCAATGACCTAATGGAGCAATATATGGCTACAGTTAAGAGCCTACTTGAGGAAGGGAAGTCACTTATCGAAGCTTATGAATTAGCTAACCTTGATATGAAAATAAACCAATGGCCGAAGAATTGGGGCGAAGACTTAGTTGTATCACTCTATGGCTTTATAGAAATACAAGTGAAGGTTGAACTTCCTGAATTGGGCATTACAATTGAACTTGAAAAGGAATTCACCAAAAAGGGAAAAGGATTTGCCTTCGGAGCACCTTACGCCTATAACGCTAAAGTCAAAGTACCAAGCAAGGATAAAAACGGCGTTCTTGACGCAATTAACCGGCTGGAAAAATTCCTATCTGCTTGGCGCATGACAGAATGGCCAAGCCGAGCCATAAGCTATTGGTGCTATTTATTCAGTCGAGGTGGAGGGGCACAAGCATGCTTAGATAGTGAAAAGTTGGGTGACACCAAAAGAGCTTTATTAGCCGTAAGTAAATACACAGAACATCAGCAGAGGCTAATCTGGCAAGCCGCGTGGTGGATGCGACAATATGAGGAACCTTTATTTAATAATCCTAATCCGTCCGTGTTTCGCGAATACCTCGCTTACTGGAATGCATTTGAGTGTCTAATAGAGGCAATTTGTGATATCAGCAAACCTAAGAAGCTAACAAAACCACAAAAGAACACTCTGATTAGTTGTTACCTAGCTAAGATTAATCGAGCACCAACCTATGAAGATATTGATAAGTTATACAACCAAGTCGTGAATCCCGGGTTGCCCCAGAAGGTCAAACACGCTCTAATTGTGTGCTTCAGAGTAGTGGGCAACCAGTACTATGAAGAATGTTTTAAGAAGCAGCCAAAAGAGTCTCGTTTATACCAAATCAGGAATGATATCGCTCATGGCAACATTGTTGAGTATGAATTTGATAAGAGGCTAAGAGTAGAGAATGCGCTAAGCAGACTTCATATTATTGTTAACAATATGCTATCGATTTTATCACATCAGCGCTTAATGCTTGACAGCCATGTAGACTCTTGTTACTCGTGTGCGAACTACTGTGCTGAGAGAATGTGTAGTCTTAACTTGCTATCACCAAACGAACGATACTGGCGTTTTACTTGTGAGAAATACGAACGTAACAAATCTATGCCAGAATAAAAGGTACGATTAGGTTTTACTTACCTTAACCATAAATTTAATTATCCGCGCCTCCTTCTCCTCATCGAGGGGAAGGGGAAGTTTTGCAAGAGGGGCTGCGCCCCTCTACAACTCCTGCTTGACCTTCACAGAGAGTCCAAGAAAGGGGCTCTGCCTCTCTTTTTCTTTTCTCCCCCTTTCCTTTGGCCTCGAAGGAGAGGGGGACACAGGGGGTGAGGTAGACAAACAACTTATAATTGAAGCCAGCATAGCAAAGAGATATACTGCTTTTATATAGTGTAGTAGGAACATACATGTCTTACTCCAAATATTATAGTTGGAATAACCCGTGACCAGCCTCATATGGAAACAAAGTAAAATCCTTCTTATCCTGGTACTGGCAGTAAGCCTGGCTCTACTGCTCACGCTGGCCATGCCCGCCACGCGGGTACAGGCACAGTCCCTCACTCTGACGACTACAGTCCTCCCGGGAGTTACCCATGTCAAGTTGACCGGTGAGGGTTTCGTCAACTACCGGAACCAGTACGTCTACATCTATTTTCAAAATAATTTCATCAAAGCCACCCAGGTCTCCCAGGCGGGCACCTTTACCACAGAGTTCTACATTCCCGGCGAAGGTATATCCGACTACATTATTGTCAAGGACAGAAACGAGAGGGAAATAACCAGAGCGCTGTTGTTTCCCCCCGGAGCGCCCCGACTTAAGCTGGACCTCACAGAAGCCGAGGTCGGCGACTGGGTCGAGGTTGATGGCACAAGCTTCGGCTCCAATCAGGTGGTCCAGCTTCATTTCTCCAGCGATAACGTCGACAGAGGTAGCCTTCTCGACGGCGAGGTTACCGCCTACAAAAATATCGGCAGTACCCGTACTCTGGATAATGGCAAGTTTGATACCAGCGTCCGTTTTCAGGTGCCCGATAAACTCACCGACGGCAGTGATAAAAAAGATGTGCGTGGAGACGTCTACTACATCTACGCAACTTACTTTTTAGGCAACAAGAGAATAGCCGCCGTCAGCAAGCTCGTTGTTATTGACGGCCAAATAGCTCCAAACCCGACAAAGAGCAATACGGGTTCCGAAGTCGCCGTCAGTGGCAGAGGTTTCAGGACTCAGCAGAAAATTACTATTCAGTACGATGGTAACACCGTTAACATCACCGGCGGCGCCAGCGAAAGCAACAGCGACGGCAGATTCAACTGTACCATTATCATCCCGGAGAGCACCGGCGGTAACCACACCATCACCGTTATTAGTGAATCCGGTGATAAATTCGAGGCCCCGTTCAACGTAGAGCCACGCATAACCGTTACCCCCCTCTCAGCCACAGCCGGCAGAGCAGTAACCGTTAACGGCACCGGGTTTGGCAGGGATACCCCGGTGACCTTTGTCCTGGATGGCAATACAGTTCCCACCGCGCCAGGACGGATACAGACTGACGATAATGGCAGCTTCTCCGGCAGCTTCGTTATACCTGACCAGCCGTCCTATGTTATTGGAGGCACCAGCACAATATCAGTCAAAGATAATAGCTTCAATTCGGCAGAGACAACATTGAATATCCGGACAACACTGGTGGAAATAAGTCTGTCCCCGTCTACCAGCCGTACCTCGCCCGGTCACGTTGGCATGAAAATCACCACCAGAGGCACCGGCTTTATCCCCGATAAGAGAATTACCCTCTCCTACGGTAATGGTGAGACCATTACCGTAGCTAACACGAACACTGATACTGATGGCAAGTTCTCAACAAGTTTCATCGTGCCACCCGGCCATGCTGGGGCCCACACCGTAACCGCCACCGATGGCGCCAACAGGGTAACGTCTACCTTTACCATGGAGTCAGAGGCGCCAGCAGCACCAGCACCGGTGTCACCGTCAGTAGCCACCACGCCGGAAAAGAGAGCATACTTCGACTGGACAGATGTTAAGGATATCAGTGGCGTTACCTATACCTTCCAGATTGCCGCTGATACGAATTTCGCCGACATAGTCCTGGAGAAGAATGGGTTAACAAAATCGGAATATACGATTGACAGACAGTCAGAACTGGAGCTAACCAACAAGCAAACGCGCTACTACTGGAGAGTAAAGGCAATTGATGGTGCATCGAACGAAAGCGGCTGGACATCTAACGGGTCATTCTATCCCACACTATCCTGGTCTACACCATGGCCAACCATGACCATCCTGGTTATCGCCACACCCATCGTCATAGGTATCGTGGGAATATTTCTCATTGTCCTTGGCTACCGACGGTCCAGAAAAAGTAGCCCTGACCAAGGTGCTCAGTAGCCTATCCTGACCAACACCCCTGATTGTAACCGCAGCCGTAAAGAAGATATACTTATATTAAGAAGGCTCCGGTAGGGTTTTGGGCATGCCTCAATTCGAATTAGTCTCTGATTTCGGGATGACCGGCGACCAGCCTCAGGCTGTCGAGAAGCTGGTTGATGGACTGGTGCACGGCCTTAAACACCAGACCCTGCTCGGGGTTACCGGCAGCGGCAAGACCTTCACCATGGCCAACGCTATTGCCCGCGCGCAGAAGCCCACCCTGGTTATCAGCCACAACAAGACACTGGCGGCGCAACTCTACAGTGAGTTCAAGGAGTTCTTCCCCAACAACGCCGTGGAGTACTTTGTCAGCTATTACGATTATTACCAGCCTGAAGCCTATGTCCCGCACCTTGACCTCTATATTGAGAAAGACGCCGACATCAATGAAGAGATTGACAAGCTGCGCCATGCGGCTACCCGCGCCCTTTTTGAACGGCGCGACGTGGTCATCGTGGCTTCGGTATCGTGCATCTACGGCCTGGGTTCACCCGAAGAATACTACAGCTTTGTCCTGAACCTGAAACGTGGGGAGAGCTACAACCGGTATCGTCTTCTCCACAAGCTGGTTGAGATGCAGTATGAGCGCAACGACATTGATTTTACCCGGGGCAAGTTCCGCATCCGAGGCGATACCCTGGAAATACAGCCAGCTTATGAGGAGCTTGCCTTGCGTATCGAGTTCTTCGGTGACGAGGTTGAGCGTATCGTGGAGATTGACCCGCTAACCGGCGAGCTAATAGCCCGGCTGGACTCGATAGACATATATCCCGCCAAGCACTTTGTTACCTCGCACGAGAAGCTGATGGCAGCCATTGAAAACATCAAGCTGGAGCTTGAGGAGAGACTGAAGGAACTGAAGCAGCAGAGTAAGGTGCTGGAGGCAGCCAGGCTGGAGTCCAGGACTAATTACGACCTTGAAATGCTCAGGGAAGCCGGCTACTGTGCCGGCGTGGAGAACTACTCGCGCCACCTGTCAGGACGCGCCCCGGGAAGCTCTCCCTGGACATTGCTGGACTACTTCCCCGACGATTTCCTCCTCTTTCTTGACGAATCACACATGACCATACCCCAGCTTCACGGTATGTATGCCGGAGACCGCTCGCGCAAAGAAACACTGGTATATTATGGCTTCCGCCTGCCCTCAGCCCTGGACAACCGCCCCCTGAGCTTCGACGAGTTCTCACAGCACATTAACCAGGTCGTCTACACCTCGGCGACACCCTCAGAGTACGAGTACACCCACAGCCAGCAGGTGGTGGAACAACTGGTCAGGCCCACCGGCCTGCTGGAACCTACCGTTGAAATCAAGTCCACCGGCGGGCAGATTGATGACCTCATTGAACAGATTAAGTTGCGAGTTGACAAGGGCGAGCGCTGCCTGGTAACCACCCTGACCAAGAGGATGGCTGAGGAACTGGCCGACTACTTAATCGAGCTGGGCATCAAGACCCATTACCTTCATTCTGAAATCGATACCCTGCAGAGGGTGGAGATACTGCGCGACCTGCGCCTGGGTGTTTACGATGTGGTTGTCGGCATTAACCTGCTCCGTGAGGGGCTGGACCTGCCCGAGGTCAGCCTGGTGGCCATCCTCGATGCCGACAAGGAAGGCTTTTTGAGGTCGGAGGGGGCGTTAATTCAGACCATGGGGCGCGCTTCCAGGCACATCGACGGGCACGTCATCATGTACGCCGATACCGTTACCAGGTCGATGCGGGCCGCCATGGACGAAACGCAGCGCCGACGCCAGATTCAGGAAGCCTACAACAGGGAACACGGCATCACCCCGCAGGGAATAAGAAAGGCAATTAAAGACATTACGGAACGGGTGAAGGCCGTGGCCGAGACCCGCACCCCCTACGAGGCCGCTCCCATTGCTAAAGAAGAGATAACCCGGCTGATTAAAGAGCTGGAATCACAGATGAAGAAAGCGGCCAAAGCCCTGGAGTTTGAGAAGGCCGCCCTGCTGCGCGACCGCATCTTTGAGCTAAGAAAAGGATTCGATTACGTGGAGATAGTAAAATGAAGGAAGACCAGCCGGAGACCAGACAGGAACGCCGCGAAAGGAAGCTTGAGGCCAGGCGAGAGCGCATCGCCAAGCACGGCAAAAGCCTGGCCAGAGTATATAAGGAAGCCATCCTCAAGCGGATAAACAAGCTGAGGAAAGATAAGCAGGAGGGGCGTTGACAAACAGTAAAAATGGTGCTATAAATGGCTACCTTCGTATGCGAAGTATGGCCTGACGAAAGAAGTTCGAATACTTTTCAGGGAACGGGTGGATGAAAATCAGTAGTAAAGTCTTTTGGCTGTTTCTGTTCGCAGTCACCTTGATAGCTATATTGTTACCTCGGCCTATCCTGGCACAGAAAGAAGAAGCAGGCCTGACCTTGTGGCTGCGCGACGAGTGGTATCGCTCTGAGGCAAGGGCTGGTAAGGATAACCACTTCTTCTTAGAGGTCAAAAACACTGGTAACAGACCTATCACCAATATCAGGTTATCCTCAGAGAAACCCGAAGGTTGGACTATTGAGTTCAGTCCGGCGGAAATAAATTACCTGAGCGCCGGCAGTCTTCAGACGGTTGATGTCAACATAAAGCCAGTCGGCAAGGCGCCCAAAGCGGAATATAAAGTCACCCTTATTGCTGAGGCAACCGAAATACGAAGGGTACAATCCATCTGGGTGACAGTGAAGCCGGCCTCATTCTGGATATGGATTTTGGCTATCTTAGGAGCTCTCGTCGTCGCAGGATTTGTTTTTCTTTTTGTGCGCTTGAACAGACAGAAAAGTGATGAACCGGGAAGTACCCCGTAAGAACCAGGAACGCAAAGCATAGAAACAAAGGAAAGGAGGACGTATGATTGAGCGAGTTCATGAGCATATCACTGGCGAGCTTCAAACCAACACGCGCACAGATACGATTTTTGTTCTCACGGGAATTATCCTCAACCTGCTGGTTCTCGGCATTAATTCCGGAATCGCCGCCGGGGGAGGAGAGACTACTACAACGGTTATAATGTTCGCGCTGGTGGCCCTTTTGATAGTGGTCAATCTGGTTGTAGAATTTGGGTTAATAAGAGGCAGGCAGACAAGAACAAAGCTGCTGAACGGTCTCCTGAAGATGTACAAAGACCAGGGTGTGGAAGGTTACTATGACCCATCACTTTTGAGCGATTACAAGACCAGATACAACCTCTTTATGTTTGCCGTCCTCTTCACAGGCCTCATAGCCCTTGTTATACCCTTTGTGCTTTTTATGGGATAATTCTTATTTTCCAACACCGTTAGCGCCATATTCCAATAAAGAGGGCTTCGGGGGAAGTCCTGTTTATTAAACAGATTTTGCAGCCCGCGTTGGGAGGATCCAAAGAGGAAAGATAAGCAGAAGGTGCAGGGGAAGTGAGGGGGAGAACCTCAATTTTTGACCTGATTTTGATGCGTTTTCAGCGAGTGTATCATTGTGGATACTTATTATGGCAAAAGATAAATAATGTTGGAGAATACATGCTTGAAAAGCTGAAACAGTTGGTTTGCCTGGTGCGGATTTAGTGATAGGGCAATAGTAAGGGCAATTACGGTATTTATGGAAATACCTTTCCAATCAAACTTATTGTGTTTATCAACAGCATCAGAGAGGTATTGTAGGCGAGCATTCACTGACTCTAACACTTCTTTCTTTGGATTGAAGTTCTTTACAATTAATAATTTAAAGTCATTTAGAGAAAGCCTAATTCGAATCTTCTCTTCGTCTGAGAAAAATTCGAAATCATCTGGCGTTCCTAATTCAGATTTTGTTTGTGAACGATTGTTTTCAAGAATCTGCCAGAGATTAGGAGTGCCAATGTCATCTAAGTATGGCTTGACTACACCTTCAAGCCACCGTTTAAAGCGTTCAGCTAGCTTGCTTATGGACTCTACATACGTGCTTTCACTCATTGGAAAATCTGGGGAAAATATTGAATGGTAAGCGGAAAACGAATCAAATGTTGAGTATGGTTCAACGGCAAATAGAATCTGCGAATCACGGAGACGTATAACAAAGTTCTCCTCCTGGTCAATAACTTCATCGTTAGCACTGAACAGGTTCGGTTCAAGTCCAGATTCTTGAATAATTGAAAGCAAGATGTTCTTATGTTTGGTAAGTATCATAAGCTCTGCCCTTGTTCCCCCTCCCCCTCCTCCCCTCTCTCCTCACCAAAACCCTCTTCCTGTAGCTGCTCCATGATGCGGGCGGCGCGGGGGTAGCCAATGCGCAGGCGCCGCTGCAAGAAAGAGGTGGAGATGTGCTCGTGCTCCTCGGCCAGTTGCCGGGCTGACTCCAGGAGGGGGTCGGCGGGGATACCTGCCTTCCTGGCCGCCGCAATCTCCTCTATTTTCAGCGAGGCCGCCTCTTCCCGGCGCTGGCTCCCCCAGAAGTAGACCAGCCTCTCTATCTCCGGGTCGGAAACAAAGCAACCCTGGAGTCGCTTGGGCTTGCCGGCCTCGGTAGGCATGTAGAGCATGTCGCCGCTGCCCAGCAGCTTCTCGGCACCACCGGTATCAAGAATGGTACGTGAATCCACCTGTGAGGTAACGGCAAAACTGATGCGGGTGGGGAAGTTGGCCTTGATTAGACCGGTAACCACGTCCACCGACGGACGCTGGGTAGCCACCACCAGGTGAATACCGACCGCCCGGGAAAGCTGCGCCAGGCGGCACAGAGTTTGCTCCACTTCATCGGCATTACCGGTCATCATCAGGTCGGCCAGCTCATCGATGACGAGCACCAGGTAGGGCATCTTCTCCTCGCCCTGCTTGTTCTTGTTATAAAGCTCGATGTTACGTATCGCAGCTCCGGCCAGCTTTTGATACCTCGTGTTCATCTCCTGGCTGAGCCAGCGCAGCGCGTCCAGGGCCTTGTCAGCGTCAACTATCACCGGGGTGGCCAGGTGGGGAATACTATTGTAAGAGGTCAGTTCCACCCTCTTGGGGTCAATCATAATGAACCGTGCATCATAGGGCGTGCAATACATCAACAAACAGCAAATGATGGCGTTCAGGCAGACGGTCTTACCGCTGCCGGTAGCCCCCGCAATCAGCAGGTGCGGCATTTTAGCCATGTCGGCCGCCACCGCCTCGCCACCAGCCCCTTTACCCAGCGCCAAAGACACCTTCGACCTGGACTGTACCCTCTGAAAAACGTTGGTCTCAATCACTCCGCGTAAGCTGACCAGGCTGGAAATAGTATTGGGCACCTCAATACCCACCACCGATTTCCCCGGCACCGGAGCTTCAATTCTGATGCTGGGTGCCGCCAGCGCCAGAGCCAGGTCGTTGGCCAGCGAACTGATTCTATCCACCTTGACCCTGGTTCTGGACACTTCCTCCTGCCTGGTCTGGACGCTGCCATCCTTGTCTCTCTCCCGTATTTCTTTCAACTTCCTGTCCCAGCCAGGTTCCACACCAAACTGTGTAACCGTTGGCCCCGCGTTTATCTGTACTACCTTGGCCTCCACACCATAGCTGGCCAGAGCCTCTTCGATAAGCCTGGCCCTCTGCATGTTGTCCGCCTGGCTGAACTGTACCTCGGGAGATATGTCCAGAATATCAATTGGCGGCAACCGCCAGCCATCAACGGTAACCAGGTCTGGCGATTCACCATACTTCTTCCACACTTCCTGGGCTACCTGCTTCAGTTCTTCACGGGTTGGGGCAGAAGTCACTACCGGCGCGGGAGCAACCGTCTCCCTTTCCGGTTCTGGCTTTATCTCCACAGGCCTGGGACGCTCAAAAGACCGGGGAGTTACTGTAGCCGGAGGTAACGACGGCTTCCGCTGAGGGGCTGGCTTGAGTTTTGGCCTTTCCCTGATTTGCTGTCCCACCCAGGCAAAAAACCGGGCCACAATACGATAGGAAGCCCCCGGGGCTATTAAAACAAGGCCTATGACCACCAGCCCCAGTATCCTGAGTCCGCCGATAAAACTGGTTTCGCCAATGATACCCAGGCCAAAATTACCCCCCAGGTTCACTGACCTGAGAACACCCTCTCCCGGAATGAAAGCCAATATTCCCCAGGCCGCCAGAACAAAGGCGATACCGCCCAGGTACTGATACAAATGACGGAAGGCAAAACGGAACTTCCGTCTCCAGATGACCCACACAATAGAAATCAGGGCCAGGATAATAAAGAGCCAGCCCCAGCCGAATAGCCTCAGTGTGGCATCAACAACGCTGTTAACCCAGGAGACTATAGCTGACCACTGCCAGTATACGAGTGCAGCAATAATGGCTGCTATCAGAGTGTAGCGGACCGGCGGCAGCCACAGGAAACGCAGCCAGCCTCTCCACCAGGGCCTGCGCTTGGAACCCCCCTTCGATTTACTCCTGCTGTCAGTCTTCTTCCTCTTGGCCATGCCACCCCCCACAGGTCAACAATTCTAAAGTTAGTTACACCTTGACCATAAAGGGTAGAATCATCGGACGACGTCTGGTCTGCTCATAATAGAACTTGCCCAGGATATCCCTGACCCTGGTATTAATAAAGCCCCAGTTTGCCGGGCGGGCAGCACCATGGTCAAGCAGCTTGGCTACCACGTCGCGGCTTTCGTCCAGCATCTCCCTCGATTCCCTGGTATCAACAAACCCCCGTGAGACAATATCCGGACGTCCCACCACCTTGCCTGTTTGCCCGTTAACCGCAATAATCACAATCACTATCCCGTCCTTTGAGAGCATCCTCCTGTCACGGAGAACCACGCTGCCGATATCACCCACGCTCAGACCATCAACGTAGACATTGCCCGAAGTAATCTTGCCGGTTACCTTACCCGACTCCGGATTAAGCTCAAGGACATCACCATCTTCGAGCACAAAGATATTCTCCCTGGGAATACCTATTAATTCAGCCAGCCTAGCATGAAGAGTCAGGTGGCGATATTCGCCGTGAACAGGCATGAAAAACTTTGGCTTGACGATGTTGAGCAGCAGCTTCAGTTCTTCCTGGCTGGCATGCCCGTGAACATGAACCTGGGCTATCTTATCATATAATACCTGTGCCCCCTGCTTGAAGAGACTATCGGCTATCTTGTTGACCAGTCCTTCATTACCCGGAATGGGGGTCGCCGAAATAACCACAGTATCACCACGCATAATATGAACCTGTCGGTGGTCACGATTAGCCATACGTACTAAAGCCGAAGTAGGCTCACCCTGGCTACCCGTAGTAACAAAAACAATCTTATTGTGTGGCATACCACGCAGTTCATCCATCCGACCCAGTATTCCGTCAGGTGCGTGAAGATAGCCCAGTTCCAGTGCCATGCGCGCTGTATCACTCATACTGCGTCCGACAATAAAGACACGGCGCTGGTGTTTGGCAGCGGCATCAATGACCTGCTGGATACGTGAAATTAACGAGGAAAATGTGGCAATAATCACCCTACCCGGAGCCTCAGCCAGAACGTGGTCTAAAGTTTCACTCACCGCCCTCTCCGACGGGGTGTAACCCGGTAGCTCAGCGTAGGTGGAATCGGAGATAAGCAGTAAAACTCCCTGCACGGCGATTTGAGCCAGCCGGGACAGGTCGGTGGGTGCCCCGCTAACCGGAGTATAGTCAAGCTTGAAATCACCGCTATGGACTACGGTACCAACCGGTGTCCGGATAATCAGGCCGGCTGAATCGGGTATGCTGTGACAAACAGGAAAGAACTCAACCCTGAACCTTCCCAGGTTAACCTTGCCCCCGAATGGTACCACCCTTAGCTCAGCCCCGGCGAGCGCCTTACGTTCCTTCAGCTTGACAGAAATTAGCCCGCGGGTAAGCTTGGTGGAATAGACGGGGACGTTTAGCTGAGGTAAAAGATAAGGCAAAGCACCGATATGGTCTTCATGACCATGAGTAACTACGATACCCTTTATCTTTTCACGCTTCTCCAGCAGGTAGCTGATATCAGGGATTACCAGGTCAATGCCGAACATCTCTTCCTCAGGAAACATGAGCCCGGCATCAACAACGATGATATCATCTTCATATTCCATCACCATCATGTTCTTGCCGATTTCACTTAGGCCGCCGAGGGGGATTATTTTTAATCTTGGTTTAGGCATATCAGACCTCGAACATTTTTAGTTGCTGTGGCGATGGCTCAACTTCAGCCACATTCTTCGCCTCGGCCAGGAGTGATGGAATCTTCTGCATGTCCTCCTCTATACTCCGGCGCAGACTCTGTTGATGCAGTGCCGCCGCCGGATGATACATCGCATAGTAAATGACACCATCTCGCTTCTGAGCGGTGCCATGAATTTTGCTGATACTCTTACCGGGGAAAAACATGGCCATTGAGTAGCGCCCGAGAGTGACAATCATCCTGGGGCAAATTATCTCAATCTGACGTTCTAACCACGGACGGCAGGCAGCTATCTCAGCCGGCAGGGGGTCACGGTTATTGGGAGGCCGGTCTTTGATGACATTGGCAATGAACACCTGCCCTCGCCTTAGCCCGATGCTGGCCAGTAATTCGTCTAGGTACTGCCCGGCCGGACCAACGAAAGGACGTCCTTGCTGGTCTTCATGCCAGCCTGGTGCTTCACCAATGAACATTATTTCGGCATCTTCTGGACCTTCGCCAGGGACAGCTTTGGTTCGAGACTTGGCTAAATCGCACCGCTGGCAGACAGCAATCTCTTTGTGAAGCTCACTAAGCGCTGACATCTTGCCTGTTAGAACCCGCAACTCAGGAGTGTTACCACTCTTTTGCCCATGATAGCACGCCCAATATGTCAAGTCAATTTAGCCGTGGTTATTGACATCATAAATGACGCAGTTGTAGACTTCTATGGGGGTGAAAAATGAGCTCTTTAAGTCACACTGATCCGGAAATTAGTCGTGCCCTCGACCTGGAGAAAAGGCGACAAAGGGAAACGATAAACCTTATTGCCTCTGAGAACTACGCCAGTCAGGCTGTGCTTGAGGCTCAAGGCTCGTTCCTGACCACAAAATACGCCGAGGGGTACCCGCAACGACGCTACTACGGCGGCTGCGAAAACATGGACATCGTGGAAAACCTGGCTATTAAACGGGCTAAAGAGTTGTTCCTCGCCGAGCACGCTAATGTCCAGCCACACAGTGGAGCACAGGCAAACATGGCCGCCTACTTTGCCCTGCTTAATTATGGTGATACCGTTATGGGCATGAGCCTGGCCCACGGTGGCCATCTCACTCACGGCGACAGGGCGAGTTTCTCCGGCAAGTCATACAACTTTATCCATTACGGGGTTAATCGCGAGACAGAAAGAATCGACTATCCAGAGCTGGAGAGGCTGGCCTTAGAGCACAAACCAAGGTTAATTGTAACTGGTGCCAGTGCCTATCCCAGGATTATTGACTTTGAGCGCCTTCGCCACATCGCTGACCAGGTGGAGGCAAAATTGATGGTTGACATGGCTCACCTGGCCGGCATGGTCGCCGCCGGTCTACATCCCACCCCCGTACCCTACGCCGACATCATAACCTCAACCACCCACAAGACACTGCGAGGCCCAAGGAGCGGATTTATTCTATGCCGCAAAGAACTGGCTTCAGCCATAGATGAGGCCGTCTTTCCACGGATGCAGGGTGGACCCTTCATGCACGTTATCGCCGCCAAAGCGGTAGCCTTTCACGAAGCGCTGCAACCCGAATTCGTGGACTATCAACATGCCACCTTAGATAATGCTCTTGTTCTGGCCAGTGAACTGAAAGAACTTGGAATGCGCCTCATATCAGGTGGTACCGACACCCATCTTATTCTGGTTGACCTCACCAGGACAGGGATAACCGGTAAAGTAGCTGAAGAAGCCCTGGGTAGAGCCGGCCTTGTGGTTAACCGTAATTGCATACCGTTTGACCCTCGCCCCTCTTCAATAACCAGTGGCATCAGGCTGGGCACACCGGCTGTTACCACCCGAGGTTTCGGAAAAGAAGAAATGAAGCACATTGCTTCACTAATCATGAAGGTAATTACGAATAGCGGTAACACCGATGTTGAGAATCAGGTAAACCAGGAAGTCAGGCAGATCTGCGCACGCTTCCCGATACCTGGACTTGACGGGTGATTCTCCAGCCTAGAATTTAATACTGAAATTAAAGGAGGGGCTTAGCCGCCCCTCCTTTAATTTTTATTAAAGCTATTTTGTCGGCCGCGAAGCCACCAAGGGGGTGAGGTCAAGTAAAATTAGTGCTATAATAAATTGTGCCTATGCGAATTAAGGAAATTAAAGCAAAGGAAGGAACTTACAAGATGGATGAATTGAAGGTATTCACCGGCAATGCCCACCCTGCTTTAGCCCGGGCAGTTGCCGAATATCTGGGTATACCCTTAGGCCAATGTGAGGTATTTCAATTCAGTAATGAGAATATCTTCGTTCGTATCCTGGAAAATGTTCGCCAGCGAGACACCTTCGTTATTCAGCCCATCTGTTCTCCGGTAAATAAAAGCCTGGTTGAACTATTAATCATGCTTGATGCCCTGAAGAGAGCCTCAGCCGGCCGTATTACCGCCGTGGTTCCGTACTACGGCTATGGCCGTACCGATAAAAAAGACCAGCCCCGGGTGCCCATAACCGCCAGATTAGTAGCCGACCTGCTAACCGTGGCTGGCGCCAACCGCTTGCTGACGGTAGACCTCCACGCGGAACAGATTCAGGGGTTCTTTAATATCCCGGTTGACGAACTGACCGCCCTCTATATACTGAGTGATTACTTCAAGAAAAAAGATTTCGATGACCTGGTGGTGGTGGCCACTGACATCGGCATCACCAAACAGGCCCGGGACGTGGCCGCCAAGCTTAATGCCCCGCTGGCTATTATGGAAAAAAGGCGGGTTGGTAATATTGACCAGACGGAGACACTCAATGTTATTGGCGAAGTAACAGGTAAAGTAGCCCTTACCGTAGACGATGAAATAGATACCGGCGGCTCGCTGGTCAATACGGTCAATACGCTAATAGAGCGTGGAGCAGCCGAGGTATATGCTTGCTGCACCCACCCGGTCTTCTCCGGCCCGGCAATCCAGCGGATAAAATCAAGCCCGGTGAAAGAGGTGATAGTTACCGATACTATACCCGTTAACGGAGAGAGGAAACTGGATAAAATCACCGTCCTGCCGATTGCCCCCCTGCTGGGTGAAGCAATTCACCGCATCCACACCGGGCAATCTATCGGGGCTTTGTTTGAGGACGAATATACATCCAAACAATAAAATCAAAGAGATATAACCCGGGGAGGAAATACGTGTTTAAGTGGCTAGGCAGTCTGGTTGATTCAAATGAAAAAGAACTGAAGCGTCTACAACCACTGGTAGACGAGATAAACTCGCTGGAGCCTGAGTTTGAAAAGCTCAGTGATGCCGAACTCAGGGCCAAAACGGACGAGTTCAAGGCACGACTTCAAGCCGGCAGCTCGCTTGATGAGCTGCTGCCAGAAGCCTTTGCCGCTGTCCGGGAAGCCGCCAAGCGGACAATCGGGCAGCGCCACTTTGATGTCCAGTTACTGGGGGGGATTGTTCTCCACCAGGGCAAAATCGCCGAAATGAGAACCGGGGAGGGTAAGACCCTGGTAGCTACACTGCCCATTTATCTCAATTCCCTGACCAGCGAAGGTTGCCACCTGATTACAGTTAACGATTACCTGGCCAAGAGAGACCACCACTGGATGGGGGCTATCTATCACGCCCTGGGAGTCTCGGTAGGTAGCATCCAGCACGAAGCCTCCTTTATTTACGACACCAGCTACGAAGCGGAAGACCCGAGGTGGAACTTCTTACGCCCCGTCTCCCGCCGTGAGGCCTATCAAGCCGACATTACCTACGGCACCAACAACGAGTTCGGCTTTGACTATCTGCGAGACAACATGGTTTCCGACCTAGCCCATTGTGTTCAGCGTAATCTAAATTATGCCATCGTTGACGAGGTGGATAATATCCTGATTGATGAAGCACGCACACCCCTCATCATCAGCGGCCCCGCCGAAGAAGCCGGACAGATGTATGTGGTCATCAACGAGGTGGTCAGTCGCATGAAGGCAAAGACCCTGGCGCATGAGCCGTTCACACTCGAGGAGAAGGACGAGGCCGCCACACTCGAGGAGAGATACGACTATATCGCCTATGAGAAGGAGCACAGTGTTAAAGCGACGGCGCACGGACAGGAGAAGATTGCGAGAGCCTTCCACATGAAAGTGGAGGACCTCTTCGGTGGCGAAGGTGGCGATGAGCAAAAGCAGTTCACATTCGAAGATGCCAAGATGCGCAACAACATTCTCTCGATTTCCCGTCAGTCGATGACCGCCCACGCCCTATACCACAAAGACCATCAGTATGTCGTCAAAGATGGCGAGGTTATCATTGTTGACGAGTTTACCGGCCGGCTCATGCCCGGTCGCCGCTACTCCGAGGGACTACACCAGGCGCTGGAAGCCAAGGAAAGGGTCAAGGTTCACCGTGAGAGCATGACCTATGCCACCGTCACCTTTCAGAATTATTTCCGCATGTATCACAAGCTCGCCGGGATGACCGGTACTGCCGTTACGGAAGCTGAGGAATTCCATAAAATATACAAACTTGAGGTGGTGGTTATTCCGACTAACAAACCAATGATTCGTGAGGACTTTTCCGACCGCATTTACCATGATGAGAAGACCAAATTCAAGGCCGTGGTACGCGAGATTGAGGAACTCTATAAAGAAAAACGGCCGGTACTGATTGGCACGGTATCTATTGAGAAGTCGGAGATGCTGAGCGACCTGCTGAAGAGGAAAGGAATCCCCCATCAGGTACTTAACGCCAAGTACCATGAAAAGGAGGCCGGTATCATTGCTCAGGCAGGACAGATGGGAACCGTGACCGTGGCTACCAACATGGCCGGGCGCGGCGTCGATATTATCCTGGGCGGCAACCCGGCCGGCAGGAGCGATAAGGAGTGGCAGCAGGAACATGAAGAGGTAGTCCGTCGTGGCGGGCTGCACATTCTTGGCACCGAGCGCCACGAGGCCAGGCGAATTGATAATCAGCTTCGAGGGCGTTCCGGACGGCAGGGCGACCCCGGCAGCTCCCGTTTCTATGTCTCTCTAGAGGATGATGTGATAAAGCGCTTTGGCGGCGACCGCATCAAGGGCATCATGGAATGGGCTGGCATGGATGAGGACACTCCCATTGAGAACAAGATGATTAACCGCTCTATTGAAGGCGCCCAGGTGAGGGTGGAAGGCTACCACTTTGACATTCGTAAACACCTGGTCGATTATGACGACGTGGTTAACCGCCACCGCGAGCTTATCTATGAGGAGCGAAGAAAGATACTGAGCGGCGCCGACCTTAAAGCGAATATTCTTTCCATGGTGAGAGAGGAAATACAGGGTCTGGTGGCCAATCATACCAGAGATGAGCGCGAGGGTGGCTGGGATGCACAGGGCTTGCTCAACGAAGTGTCCGCCATCATACCTCTACCACCGGAACTTAATGCCGGGGCTCTGTCTGCGCTCAGACCCGGAGAGGTTGAAGAGCGCCTTATTGAACACGCCGAGAACCTCTATGAGCAGCGAGAGCAGGAACAGGGTACGGAACAGATGAGAGTACTGGAGCGCCTGGTTATGCTGCGTGTTATCGATAGTCTGTGGGTGGAGCACCTGACAGCCATGGAAAACATGCGTCACCAGGCAAGCTGGCAGAGCCTGCGCCAGGTAAAGCCGGTAGATGCCTACCGGAGCATTGGCTTCGAGCAGTTCCAGATTTTGCAGGAAACCATCAAGCACGATGTGGCCCACACCATCTTCCACGTTGGCATTGTGCGGCAGGAAGCCAGACAGCCAGAGCCCACGCCCATGGCCAGAGTAGCCGCCAGTATGGGTGCAGGCAGCCAGAGACAGCCCCAGAGAGCGGGTAAAAAGGTAGGGCGCAACGACCCCTGCCCCTGCGGCTCAGGCAAGAAATACAAGCACTGCTGCGGAAGGTGAGAAATACCACCCATGAATAACAAGGAAATTGCCCGGGTATTCCATGATATTGCCGACCTCCTGGAGCTTAAAAACGAGAACGTGTTCAAGATACGGGCTTACCAGAAGGCAGTCCGCTCCATTGAGCACTCGCCGGTGGAGGTGGAGCAACTGGCCAGGGAAGACAGGCTAAAGGAAATCCCCGGCGTGGGTGAGGCCATCACCAAAAAGATTATTGAACTGGTCAACACCGGGCGGCTTGAGTACTACGAGAAGCTCAAGACCGAGTTCCCCGAAGGACTTATCACCCTGCTTGAGATACCAGGCATCGGCCCCAGGACGGCCATGCTCCTTTCCAGCGAACTGAACATAAACTCGGTGGAAGAACTGGAAAGCGCCATTGTGGGCGGCCAGGTAGCCCGCCTCTACCGCATGGGAGACAAGACCGCCGAGAACATTCTGCACCACATTCAGGCCCTGCGCAGAAAAGACCAGCGCATACCCATCGGTGAGGCTTTGCCGGTGGTGGAAGAGATTTCGGCCAGGCTCAAAAACGTGCCGGGACTGCAAAACCTGATGCCCGCCGGCAGCCTGCGCCGCTTCCAGGAAACGGTGGGCGATATCGACCTCATGGGCACCGCCGATAACGCCACCGGGGTAATCAACGAGTTCACCTCGCTACCCGTGGTGAAGGAAGTCCTGGCCAGCGGCCACACCAAAGCCAGCGTGGTCGTCAGTGGTGGACTCCAGGCCGACCTGCGCATTGTGGAGCACGATTCCTTCGGCTCCCTGCTCCAGTACTTTACCGGCAGCAAGCAGCACAACATCAACCTCAGGGAGAAGGCACGCCGGCAGGGACTGAGCCTCTCCGAGTACGGCATCACTGACCTGGGCACAAAGGAACTGGAGAAATTCGCCACCGAGGAAGCCTTCTACCAGCGATTGGGACTGCCGCATATACCTCCAGAGCTCAGAGAGGGGCAACAGGAGATTGAGAGGGCGGAGCGGGGAACTTTACCCCGCCTGCTGGAAGTCACCGATATTAAAGGCGACCTCCACGTGCACACCGACTGGAGTGACGGACGCGATAGTATTGAGGACATGGCCCTAGCGGCTAAAGAGCTTGGCTATGAATACCTGGGTATCAGCGACCACTCGGCGGGGCGGGGCATTGCCCACGGTCTGACCGTCGAAAGACTCAGGGAGCAGATGGCGGAGATTCAGGAACTGAACCGGAGAATCAGTGGCCTTCGCATTCTCTGTAGTATGGAAGTAGACATCCGTGCCGACGGTAGCCTCGATATGCCTGATGAGCTTCTGCAAGAACTGGACGTGGTTATCGCCGCCGTGCACTCGGGCATGAACCAGAGCCAGGAGCAGATGACCGGGCGCATTATCAGGGCCATCGAAAATCCCAACGTCAATATACTGGCCCATCCCACCTGCCGCCTTTTGCCAGGTAGAGAGCCAGTAGCCGTGGACATGGAGGCCATATTCCAGACCGCAGCCAGAACCGGAACCATAATGGAAATCAACGCCATGCCCAGCCGCCTCGACCTGAAAGACATCCACGCCTACCGGGCCAGAGAACTGGGCGTAAAACTGGTCATTAACACTGATGCCCACGCCACAGAACACCTCGGGTTCATGCGCTTCGGGGTGGGAGTGGCCCGAAGAGGCTGGTGTGAGGCCGGGGACATCATAAATACCAGACCACTGGCAGAAATACTTGCTTATCTCAAATCGCGAGGTTAGTTAAAGGTGACCGACTCAAATAATCAGCCAACATTGTCCGGAGATGCCAGGATAATAAAAAACCTGGAGCAAGCTATCATCGGCGGGAAACACTGGTATATTGCCCTGCTTGAAGCCATTGGACAGTGGGAACAGACAGAAGAAAAATGTGATGGGCATACCTATCATTACCTTATCGGCGGTGAAGCCTTCGACTGGCTACTGCTGGCGGAGCGCCTGTGCCACACCATAGACAGGCTGTTACCGTCTGATGAAAAGACCGCCCTGCTCTTCTACGGTAAGCCCCCGCTGAATCTCACCCACAAGGAATTCAAGGAGCTTATTGGTAGCGTCAAGCACCATCAATACCTCAACTACTTTTACGGCATTACTGTAGAGGAAGCTTTGATTATGGCCGTGGAAGAAGAGGTGCGAAAGGAAAGGTGGGCTTCAGGCTATTTTAAAGAAACAGACCTCGCCAACGAGACCTACCGGCGGATATACGGCTCAACCAGGATGGTCCTGCTGAAGCGCTTTAGAAAGGAAAGGGACTACCCCCCACTCAGGTCTCTCAGCCTCACCGAACTCAAAGAGTTCACCTACTGGCTATTCAAGTATCGGCTCAGGCATAGCGATAAAGCCAGGACAGCCAGCGATACCAAGAAAGCACTGAACTGGCTGGACAAGAACGGCTTGCACCGGGAGACAGACAGAACTATAAGCAGGGATGTATCGAGACACCCTCTTTTACACCTTAATCACTGAAACCTGACCAGTTGTTGCTTCAGCCTTTCCAGTTTATCCTTTATTACCCCCAGTTTATCCCGCTCCTTCTCGACAACAACTGCCGGCGCCTTGGTCAGAAAGTCATTATTACCAAGCCTGGCTTCAAGACGGTCAACCTCAGCCTGGCTCTGCTCTATCTCTTTCTCCAGTCGTTTCCTCTCCGCGGCCAAATCAACCATGCTGGCCATAGGTATGACCACTTCAGTTTCCTTCAGCACCAGCACCAGCGCGTTATCGCCTGACGGCCTTTCCTCCCTGTCATCCAGGAAAGTAACCGGCCTTGCCCTGGCCAGCGTCTCAATAGCCTGAGAGTAAGGGATAATGGCCGACGCAAGTTTACCACCGTATATCTGTGCTTCAACCCAGTGCGAACTTTCCACGTTATACTGAGCCCGGGCATTACGGATAGAGCGGATTATCTCTATGATGGATTCCATAACTTGCTCCGCCTCAGGGTCAAATACCTTAGCATCAGCCTCAGGATAAAGAGCTATCATTATCGACTCATCCGTCATATAGTTTGAAGGCAGACGAGCCTTCAGGTGCTGCCAGAGCTCTTCGGTAACGAAAGGCATGTAGGGATGCAGCAGCCGCAGCGAAGTCTCCAGAACGTGAACCAGAACGGGGATGGGTGATAGTGCCTGGTTGTCAGTACGCAGGCGTGTCTTGCTCAACTCAATATACCAGTCGCAGAACTCGCTCCACAGGAAATCGTAGATTTGCCTCTGGGCTTCCTCAAACTGGAAATTGTCCATGAGACTGATTACGCTGCCTACGATGCGATTAAGCCGACTCAAAATCCAGCGGTCTTCGGTTGGAAGCGAACCCCGCTGGATGGCCATATCCGTATGCTCTCCACCAATGCTCCTGACGACAAAGCGGGTGGCATTCCACAGCTTGTTGGCGAAGTTGCGACCAGCCTCCAGCTTGACGGGGGTCAATTTGCTATCATTCCCCGGTGATGTGCCGGTGAGCAGAGCGAAACGCAGGGCATCAGTACCATACTTCTCCAGAAAATCAATCGGGTCAACCACGTTGCCTCTGGTCTTGCTCATCTTGTCGCCCTTCTCGTCCCGTATCAGGCCATGAAGGTAAACGGTACGGAAGGGAATGTCACCGGTATCTTCAAGACCCATCATAATCATTCTGGCTACCCAGAAGAAAAGGATGTCATAGGCCGTCTCCATGACCGTGGTCGGGTAGAAGTAACGCAGGTCCTCGGTATCATCAGGCCAGCCGAGCGTGGAATGAGGCCACAACGCCGAGCTAAACCAGGTATCGAGAACGTCGGCATCCTGCTCTACTTTAGCTGAGCCACAATGACTACAGGCTTTGACCTCCTCAACGCTGACCGTGAGCTCATCACAGTCCCGACAGTACCACACCGGGATGCGGTGTCCCCACCATAGCTGCCGGCTGATGCACCAGTCACGTATATTCTCCATCCAGTTGAGATAGGTCTTGGTGAACCGCGAAGGAATAATTTTAATACGCCCGTCCAGGACGGCGTCAATAGCCGGTCTGGCCAGGGGTTCAGTTTTGACAAACCATTGCTGGCTGGCTATCGGCTCAATAACGGTACGGCAGCGCTGGCAG
>Ga0068714_10002695_pt1 | contig 22364 bp, 23 predicted proteins | sample MTBNYHSulfiMetaG_FD_62988 | JGI IMG/M metagenome (GOLD analysis project Ga0068714, IMG submission 62988) | Enrichment culture microbial communities from rom New York Harbor, USA that are MTBE-degrading - MTBE-NYH (New York Harbor Sulfidogenic)... | ecosystem: Environmental > Aquatic > Marine >... | reverse complement strand
GAACAACTTCATCCCAGGTCGCGGGTGCATCGGGCACCAGGTCTGGGTTGCGGAAGAAGGCGACGTTCTCAATGGCGTAGGGCATGCCATAGAGTACGCCATCATAGGTCATGGCTTGGACGGCAGCGTCAAGGAACTGATCTTCCATATCTCCCAGATCGATTGGCGCCAACAGGCCGTTGATGACCAGCTCGCCCAGCCAGTCGTGCGCGCCGATTATGATGTCGGGGCCCTCGCCAGCTGGTCCGGCAACCTTCAGGTTATCACGGATGTCGCCAAAGCCCAGTTGCTCGACAACGATATCGACGCCATATGCTGCTTTGAAAGCATCGCCCAGTTCAGCGATAAGGGGTGCGCGCAGTTCGTCAGCCCAGATCGTGAGCTGGGCAACCGCGGGCTGCTCTTCAGTGGCGACGGGCTCCTCAACTTCCGGCTCGGTAGTGGCTACTTCAGTGGCTACCTCGGCTTCTGGAGTTGCCGTAGCAGTTGTGCACGCGGTTACCACCAGAGCAAGCAGAACCAGCGCGCTGGCGATGAACCAAAGTCTCTTCAACATTTTCTTTCTCCTCTCACAAGGGTTGTTTTAGTGTGGCTATTCCCTTTGGCTAGGAATTCCACACCTCGTTTGGAAAGAATAGGGGCGAATTTTTCGGATTCTTTACCACCTCCTCTTCTTTTTGGGATTTGCTTGAAGCGAGCATAGGTCGTTATCCCAGCAAATTCATCGGATCCTGTTTACTGCTTGAGTTGCTTTGCGAGCATGCGTTTTAAGCTCGCCAACTGGGGCAGTATCTTTCGAGTAGCACTATCTACGTTGGAAAACCGGTCTCTGTTAAACGTACAATGGGCCTGCTCGGCCCGTTGTAAAAGTTTTTCACCCGCCTCGGTTAGATGGATTTGCAGTGTACGCCCGTCGTTCTTGTGTGGGCTGCGAGTCACTAGCCCCTCTGCTTCTAGTCCGCGAACCATTCGAGTCATATTGCTACGATGGCTTAGCATCAATTCACTCAGGTGTGTGATCGAGATGCCTGGGTTATTGCCAATGTGTTTCAGCGCAAAGAATCTGGGGACGCTCAGGTCGTATTGGCCAAAAAAACGCCGATCCCCATCATCTATATGGAAATAGATGTCTTTGAGAATGGCGTAAAGTTCGTCCTCGATGGACATACTAAATCTATGCTTTGATAGAGTTAATGTGAATATTGTTGATATATCAACAATACAGGATTTTAACTCATTTGTCAAGTATAGGTATTTCGGGGCTAGACACTCCGCACTCTGGTAGAAGTAGAGGAAATGTGGTGTTTTTGTTTTAGCACTTTGGGTGGCCACTTTTGTAATGTCGAGAAAATCGGCTTCCCAGCTTAAAATCGGGTGCAGTTTGGGGGCAGTTTTCGCAGCTAACCAGATTCTCCATCACCTCGACTGTGTTGGATCGTTCCCCTCGCGAGAGCGTGGATTGAAGTTGCTCTTCTCCCTGTGAGGCAATAGGGGGAGTCTGCTGCTCTTATGAAGGGAATAAACGACTATCTTCAGGAGTCTGAGGCGCCATACTGCATGGTTGATGGGCATACCATATCGGCTTATAGACCTTGTGATTTGCTGGTCGCTCAATCGGGCGCTTCTTACGTTGTTCGGACCGCGACTGATGAGGGGGATGATGTCAGGGTTCAACTCCCCAACGGCGAAGTGAGAGCCAGCAAGGCTGAGCGTGGTATGCGTCTCCCTCTTAAGGGAGACGGCGATTGAAAGACATGGGTTCTTGAATGGTAGCGGGGTCTAGTCCTGTCGCGCTCACCTGGTTTTCAGTAAAATACAGTTCACAGTTCGTTCAAGCCTACTTCTGGGTGGGTTTCTGATTTAGCACTCCTACTATTGCATTTTATAGAATATATGGACTGGCAACGTGGTTTTGAGCCTTATGGCTGCGTAACCCAACAGTGCAAAGGGGGTTTTACAAAGCGGGTAAACATTACCCAACAAAAAAACCAGTTCTAATAAGGAGAGTGTTATGGATACGAAGTTGATTGGGAAGTTAGCCTTTATCCTTGGCCTGCTGATAGCACTGATCGGCGCGTTTGTGGACGTCGGGGACATTGGTCTTTATCTGCTCATGATCTTTGGTCTCGTCGCTGGCTTCCTGCGGGTGTCGAAGGAGAACCAGACCGGCTTCTTTGTCTTGTTCATCGCTTTGGCTCTTTCCTACGACGCGCTCGGCGCCATTCCCACCATTGGGAGCTACATCACAGACTTCTTCAGCAACTCGCTGTACTTCCTCAGTGTGGTGGTGATCGCTGTAGTCCTGAAGCATTTCTACAAGTGGGTCACGGAGTAACGCTAACCCAATGCTTTTTTAAGCAAAAGGCCATCCAGATTTTCTGGGTGGCCTTTCGCTTTTAATTTACAGCCAATGGTGCATTCGTTCATATGAAATGTTAACTCTTTGCCTCTGAGAATACGGTATCATTGCACCGCCATGCCCCGACAACCTTTGTTTGCCAACCTTGTGGTGGACGAATTCGACCGCCCTGTCGAGACCGCCTACGTGGGCGAAGAGCCGTGCTACGTGGTCGACGATTCCGGCTTCCGGCGACACATCCCCTCAGAGCAGGTCGACCGCCAGATCTTGCAGATGATGGCTGATATGGTCGAAGGGCACGAAGACCTGCTCAGCGAGCAGGCTGCCAAGATGCTTGGTCAGGAAGATATCTTCAGCCGCGCCATTCTCGAAAACCAATTCAAGAATATTGAAGACCAGTTCGATAAAGTGCTCGATGCCGGCATCCCGGAGGAGGGGCGCACTTATCTGGGCATGGTAGGCTTTCAGGTGCGCATAAACCTGCACGGGGAGGTTTTGGAGGTGCGCCAGCCGGGGATGACTGACCCTGACGATGGCGGTTGATGACGCTGAAAATGAAGCGTTAAGGGCGATTCCCCGACATTGTGAGTATAGTTTGACCAAACCAGGTCAGTAGGGTATAATCGCTCGGCAGTTAAACTGGTAGGAGAGTAAGGAAGATACATGCCGAAAAGAACTTATCAGCCCAAGCGTCGCCGCCGTGTGCGCGTCCATGGGTTTCGTTCACGTATGTCTACAGCCAAAGGGCGCCTGGTGCTTAAGAGCCGCCGCCTCAAGGGACGCCACCGCTTGACGCCAAGCATGAATAACCACGTCAAGAAGGTCAATTGGAAGAGCTGAGCCTCGCCGGGCGGAGACCCATGTGTGCCTGGCGGGCTGTGCTCGCGCTGGTAAGGTCCAGAGGTGAAGCGCAGCTTTCGCCTGACCAAATCGACCGACTTTAGGCGGGTGAGGCGTCTTGGGAAGTCCTATGCCCACCCGTTTGTCGTTTTGATCGCTTTACCAAACGAATGCGGCCACTCGCGCGTCGGTGTGGCCGCTGGCAGGTCTCTCGGCGGTGCCGTAGCGCGAAATCGGGCCAAGCGTGTCCTGCGTGCAGCAGCAGCCCCGTTGCTCTCGCGGATTATGTCCCCTCACGATGTCATTCTTCTGGCTCGCCGCCCGATCTTGGAGCAGAAGAGCCCCGCAGTGACCGAGGCGCTAGGTGGCCTGCTCAAACGGGCGCAATTACTCAGTAAAGATTGATGATCACCGAAAACACAGAGCTTTCCCCTCAAATACACTTGCACCGCTCGCCATCTTTGCGCGAGTTGCCTCTCACGTTGGGAACTCTGCCGCGTTTCCTGCCGCTCTTGCTCATCCATTTCTACCAGCAAACGATCTCACACGCGCTGGGTGACACCTGCCGTTTTTATCCTTCATGCTCGCATTACAGTTATCAAGCAATCTACAAATACGGGCTTCTCAAAGGCGGCTGGATGACAATCCACCGGCTTATGCGTTGCAACCCCTTCAATCCGGGCGGCTACGATCCGGTGTCCTAATCGACCGCTGAACAGGGCCGCGCTGTGGCCGGGAGCCCGGCGCACCTTCCCACCAGCGGAGAGATGAAACGAGCCAATAACGACAAACCGCTATGAAATCAAATCGAATTCTAACCCCTGTAATCCTCCTGTTGCTGGTTTTGGTGCTGGCAGGCTGTGGCAGTGGTTTCACTGCCTCGAGCTGGCCGGGTATCACCGTGAACGAGGACAGCGCCTACGTTGCCTACGGTCAGCACATCTATGCCCTGGATCTGGTGACCGGGAACGAGAGCTGGCGTTACCCGCAAGAGACTTCACGCACCCAGTCCTTCTATGCCCCACCTGTCCTCACCGAAGATGGGCAATTGCTGGCCAGCGGCTACGATAACGTCTTATACAGCCTCGACCCGCACAACAGTGGGCGATTGAATTGGTCTTACGCTGACACATACAACCGTTTCATTGCTAGTCCGTTGGCCGTTGGCGATGCCATCTATGCCCCCAGTGCCGATAGGATGCTTTATGCGCTCGATATCGGTGGGCAACTGCAATGGACCTTCGAGGCCGAGCGCCCGCTGTGGGCTACGCCTACCAGCGAGGATGGCACGCTGTATTTGCCAGCCATGGACCACAATCTCTATGCCCTCGATGCCAGCGGGGAGCTCCTCTGGCAACAGGAGCTCGATGCCGCCGTGGTGAGCGCTCCGGCTCTGAGTTCCGACGGCACGCTTTTTGTGGGCACCTTTAACAGCGAGGTCCTTGCCCTGGATAGCCGCAATGGCAATATCTTGTGGCGTGCGGCCACCGAAGATTGGGTGTGGGCCAGCCCCAGCCTGGGTCACGAGCAGGTCTATGCCGCCGACCTGAGCGGGGTCTTGTATGCCTTCGACCCCCAGACCGGCGCAGAATTGTGGCGTTTGGAGACTGGGTCGACGATCACGGCCACGCCGCTGGTGGTTGGGGAGGATGTTTACATTACCAATGAGGGCGGCAATGTGCTGTCCATTGACTCGAGCGGCGATACTCGTTGGACGCGCAGCCTTGGCGGTCAGTTGTACAGCTCGCCGGTGGTAGCAGGCGACTTGATCCTGGTCGGCGTGGTGGGCGGCGAAAGCATCGTCGTGGCGCTGGATGTCGAGGGCAACCAGCACTGGACCTTCGTCCCACAGAACTGAACTGCGATCTGAAGGAAACCATCTATGTTGGATTTTCTCGTAGTCCCATTTATCAACGCACTGGTCTTTATCTATAATCTGATCGGGGGGAATTTTGGCCTAGCGATCATCATCTTCACGATCTTGGTGAGGCTGGCGCTCTACCCGCTCACGGCGAAGCAGGTGAAGGCGGCTCAGGCCCAGCAGGAACTGATGAAGTCCAAGAAGTGGCAGGATATCCAGAAGAAATACAAGAATGACCGCGAAAAGCTGGCCCAGGAGCAAATGAAGATCTATCAGGAAATGGGCGTCAGCCCGCTTAGTTCCTGTCTGCCCACTCTATTGCAGCTTCCGATCATCTTTGCGCTTTATTGGGCGGTAACCCGCTCGCTGGCCTCCACGCCCATCCAGTTGCTGGAGCTTTCGCGCCAGCTTGCGCTTCCTGACGTCGCCAGCCTGATCCCGCTCAACAGCAGCTTCCTGTGGATGGACCTCGGGCAGCCTGAACGCTTGCATGTGGATTTTCTGTCTTTTGGCATTCCCGTGCTGGCGATCGTCGTGGTGATCACTTCTTACTTGCAAACCAAGCTGATGGCTCCGCCAGCCACGGATCAGCAGGGCGGCGGGATGGCCGCAGCGATGAACATCTACATGCCCCTCTTGATGGGCTATATCTCCTATATTTACGCTGCCGGCCTGGCGCTCTATTTCGTGACTGGGAACATTGCCACCATTGCCCAGTATGCGCTGATGGGGCGCTTGGAGTGGCGCAATCTGTTGCCCAAGAAGGCAGAAGAGAAAACCTAGCGTTTTGGGAGTGTGCGGAACGATGATGAACGAACGGCGTGCAAACTTGGAGGCGATTGCCCCTACGGTAAAAGAAGCGATTGATAAAGGCCTGGCTGAGTTGGGCCTCTCCAGGGATCAAGTCGAGGTGAAGGTGCTCGATGAGGGGGGGCGCGGCCTGCTGGGGCTGGGCAGCCGCCAAGCGCGTGTTCGACTGACGATCATCGATGATGCACTGGAAACAGCTGCCCCCGCGCCAGTCTCAGTCTCGCGACAGGCGCCATCCGATCCGGACACCCAAGAGGCGCTTGAGGTCGCGCGCGCCACGGTGCTCGAGCTGCTCGAGCGTATGGGAGTTACTGCCGAGGTCACCGCTTACGTGGGTGAAAGCGACGATGATCGCTACGATCCGCCCATCATCGTCGACGTGCAGGGCCGGGATTTGAGCTTCTTGATCGGCCGCCGCGCTGAAACCTTGAATGCCTTGCAGTTCATCACTCGCTTGATCGTAGGCAAGGAATTGGGCCGCGGGGCACACATTGTGGTGGACGTGGCTGGTTATCGAGGCCGTCGCGAAATGAGTTTGCGTCAGTTGGCTCGCCGCATGGCCCGTCAGGCCATAAAGAGCGGTCGCAGCCAGAAGCTTGAGCCGATGCCGCCCAACGAGCGCCGCATCGTGCACCTGGAATTGCGCGATCATCCCCACGTGACCACTGAGAGTGAGGGCCAGGAGCCGCGCCGCAAGGTGACGATCATCCCTAAGTAGGTTTACGTTAGCACTCGTATTCGAATTAAGGCAGGCTATCAGCCTGCCTTTTTTGAACCATCGGGGCGTTCGTGCACCCCTTTTGCATATCGCCCGCACTTCGGCGCTCAGAATCAAGTACGGTATAATTCCGGCATGCTCAACTACCCCGATTTCAGCCCCGTAGATTACCTCTTGATCGGGCATCTCACCCAGGACATCACACCACACGGTCCCAGCCTGGGTGGCACGGTTGCTTATGCTGCCCTCACCGCCCGCGCCCTTGGCCAGCGGGTGGGCGTGGTGACCTCCTGGGGCGAGGAGCTCCCGCTTGCGGCGCTGAAAGGGGTGGTGGTTGCCAATGCTCCCTGCGAGCACAGCACTACGTTTGAGAACATAACAAGGCCGGAAGGCCGCACACAGATCATCCATCACGTGGCCGATGAACTGGACTATCATCTGGTCCCTGAGGTTTGGCGGGGCGCGCCACTCGTTCACCTGGCGCCGGTAGCCCAAGAGGTGCTCCCCACTTTAGTGCGCCATTTCGAGGGTGCCCTGCTTTGCGCCACCTTGCAGGGCTGGTTGCGGGAATGGGATGCCGATGGGCGCGTGCGCGTCGGCGAGTGGCCGGAGGCACGCTTCGTCCTCCAGCAGGTGGACGCTGCCGTGCTGAGCATGGAAGACGTGGACGGCGACCTAGGGCGCATTGACGAACTGGCTGCTGTGTGCCCCATCCTGGCTGTCACCGACGCCGCTAACGGGGCTTACCTGCATTTGGGCGGCGAGCACTACCACCTCCCGGCGCCTACCGTCGAGATGGCCGATTCGGTTGGCGCTGGCGATATCTTCGCGGCGGCTTTTTTCAGCCGCTTGCGCATTGGCGACGATCCGATTGAAGCGGCGCGTTTCGCCAATCAGGTTGCGGCACACTCGGTCACCCGCCAGGGCTTGCGGGGCGTCCCCGAGCCTCACGAGATCTACGATCTGACCGCCGAAATGGGCTGAGAAGTGGCACTGATTTACACACTGGTCAACCAAAAGGGCGGCGTTGGCAAGACCACTACCGCCATCAACCTGGGCGCTTACCTGGCTCATTACGGCCAGCGCGTCTTGCTGGTGGACATTGACCCCCAATCGAACACGACCTCTTGTCTGGGGATCGACAAGCACAACGTCGAGAGCGGCTCCTATGAAGCCTTGCTGGATGAGGTGCCTGCCGCCGAGAGCATCCTGCACAACCCGCGCCTCAAGCTTTCGCTGTTGCCAGCCTCGCCTTCCTTGGCAGGTGCTGAAGTGGAGTTGGTCAGCATGTTGGCGCGTGAATCCAAGCTCAAGCATGCTTTGGAGCCCATCGAGGCGCGCTACGACTACATCCTGATCGACTGCCCTCCCTCTCTAGGATTGCTCACCCTTAACGGCATGGTGGCCGCCAAGGATGGCTTGCTCATCCCAGTTCAGTGTGAGTACCTGGCGTTGGAAGGCTTGAGCATGCTCACACAGACCATCGAGCGTGTGCGCCGGGCGATTTTTCCCAGCCTCAAGGTGCGTGGGGTGGTGCTCACGATGTACGACGGGCGCACCAATTTGGCCAAGGATGTGGTCGCCGAAGTGCGCCGCCACTTCCCGAACTTGGTGATGGACGTGGTGATCCCGCGCAGCGTGCGGCTGGCGGAGGCCCCCTCTTACGGCTTGCCGATCTTGGCCTATTTCCCCAACTCTCCCGGTGCCCAGGCCTACCATGCTCTGGCGCGCCAGGTGCTTGCCGAAGATGGGGTATCTGTACCTGTGGAGGAGGCGATTTGATGGCCAGGAAATCTGGGCTGGGCAAGGGACTTGATGCTCTCATCCCCCTGGACGAGGAGGTAGAGGCCGAGGGTGGTTTGACTCAAATCGGTATCGATCGCATCAAACCCAACCCACACCAGCCGCGCGGCAAATTCGATGAGGAGCAGTTGGCCGAACTGGCCGCCTCGATCCGCGAGCACGGCGTCATTCAGCCCTTGATCGTCACCCGCGGGGAGGCCGAGGGACAGTACACCCTGGTAGCCGGGGAGCGTCGCTGGCAGGCTGCCCGGCAAGCTGGCCTGGCGGAAGTGCCCGTCGTTCTGCGCGAAGCCAGCGACCATCAACTGCTCGAACTGGCCCTGGTGGAGAACTTACAGCGCACCGACCTCAACCCCCTGGAGGCCGCCGAGGCCTATCACCAATTGAACGAGACTTTCGGGCTTTCCCACGAGCAGATCGCCGAGCGGGTCGGCAAAAGCCGCGTGGCGATCACCAACACGCTGGGATTGCTCGATCTTTCCAAGGCGGTTCAGCAAGCCTTGTTGGATGGGGGGATTTCCGAGGGGCATGCCCGGGCGCTGCGGGCCCTACCCAGCGCACAGGCGCAGAGCGCGGCGCTCAAATCGGTGATCGACAAGGGTCTCAGTGTCCGCCAGACAGAAGAATTGGCGCGTAAACTCAAAGGGGTCAAGCCGGCCAAGAAGGCCAAACCCGCCCCTTCCCCGGAGATCAAACGCATTGAAGAGCAACTGCGCAGCGCCCTGTCCACCAAGGTCAGCGTGAGCCACGGCGCCAAGGGGGGACAGATCATCATCCACTATTATTCCGATGAAGAGCTGAACGCGCTGGTGGAGCGCCTGGCGGGGGAGATCGACTAGCGTTCCCAGCCTATGGCGGCGATGCGCGTCCTTTATAACGCTCGAATTCGTTCGCTCGACCCCGAGCGGCCTCAAGCCACTGCTTTAGCGATCGACGACCGCGCCCCCAAAGCGGGGCGTATCCTGGCATTGGGAGACGACGATACGATACGCGCCGGGGCTGAAAAGGGTGCCCAGTACGAAGATATGGCTGGGCGCGTCATCCTCCCCGGCCTGACCGACGCCCACATACACCTGCGTTATTATGCCCTCGGGCTTCAAAAACTCGATTGCGCCACGGCGACGAAGGAAGAGTGCTTAGTGCGCGTAGCCGAACGTGCCCAAGCCACGCCGCCCGGCGAATGGATCCAGGGGCACGGCTGGAACCAAAACGAATGGCCGGGAGGCTTCGGCACGGCCGCTGAACTGGATCGAGCCGCCCCCCAGCACCCCGTTTACCTGACGGCCATCTCGCTGCACGCCGCCTGGACCAACTCTTCCGCTTTGCGGATAGCCGGGATCGATGCCAGTACCCCCGATCCGCCGGGAGGGAAGATCCAGCGTTCTGCTGATGGCCAGCCCACTGGTATCTTGTTCGAGCAGGCCGCCATGGAGCTGGTCTCGGATATTATCCCCCAGCCCACCCAAGAAGAGACTATTTCGGCGCTCAAAGCCGCGCAGGCCGATCTGTGGGCCATGGGGCTGACCGGGGCGCATGATTTCAGCCGCCACGGCCTCCAGGAGCTGCGAATTCTCAAGGAACGCCAGGAGCTGGGCTTGCGGGTGCTTAAACAGATCGTGATCGATAATTTTGAGGGCGCCCTTGAGGCTGGCCTGCGCACCGGTGATGGCGATGATACGCTGCGTATCGGAGCGCTCAAGGTCTTCGCTGACGGGGCCCTGGGCCCGCACACCGCCGCCATGTTCGAGCCTTATGAGGACGACCCAGACAACCGCGGCATCCTGATTGTGGACCGTGAAGCGCTTTTCGAGTATGCCTCCCGGGCGGCGCGTGGCGGTTTGAGCATGAGCGTACATGCCATCGGCGACCGTGCCAACCATGAGGTTCTGGACGCCTTCGCTGAATTGCGTCGCTATGAGCGGGAGCAGGGCCTGCCCCATCTCCGCCACCGCATCGAGCACGTTCAGTTGCTGCATCCCGATGACCTGGGGCGACTGGCGCAGTTGGACGTGACCGCCTCCATGCAGCCGATACACGCCACCGCCGACATGCAGGCGGCGGATGCTTATTGGGGTCAACGTGCCCGCTATGCCTACGCCTGGCGATCCCTGCTAGAACGGGGCACACGCTTGGTCTTTGGCTCGGACGCCCCCGTCGATTCTCCCAACCCCTTCTGGGGCCTGCACGCCGCCCTCACACGCCGCCGCGCCGACGGCAGCCCGGCTTCGGAGGGCTGGTATCCGGAGCAGCGCCTCGACCTGACGCAGGCCTTGATGGCCTATACCTCCGGCCCAGCCTACGCCGCCGGGATGGAAGACCGTCTGGGCAGGCTGACTCCTGGCTACCTGGCCGATCTGATCGTGCTCGACCTTGACCCGTTCACCTGCGTGCCGGAGGAATTGCGCCGACTTCAGCCCACGGCGACCATGGTGGGCGGCGATTGGGTCTGGCGAAAGTAATCCCCAGTTCCTCGATAGGCTATCTTTGACCCAGCCTGCGAGTTCGTATACAATGAGTACGCTTTGCCACTCTGACCGTGTGAGGTAGACCATGGGACATACCGACAAACAGGCCATCCTCCCCCCGGGGGCCGCCAAACCACTGGCCCCCTATTCTCCCGGCGTGCGCTGGGGAGAGTTGCTGTTCACTTCGGGGCAGATCGGCCTCGATCCTGAGACCGGTAAGCTGGTTCCTGGGGGCGTCATCCCGGAGACGCGCCAGGCCCTGCACAACCTGAGCGCCGTGCTGGAAGCTGGCGGCAGTTCGCTTGCCCAGGTGCTCAAGGTCACCATTTTCATGACCGATATCGGCGACTATGCCGCTGTCAACCAGGTCTATGGTGAGTTCTTCGGCGAGAATCCCCCGGCGCGCTCGGCGATACAGGTGGTTGCCTTGCCGGCCGGTGCGGCCGTTGAGATCGAAGCGGTGGCCTACTTGAAGGCTTGATAAGGTCGCATTGGGAGTTGTTGTGAGCGGCGAATTGATCCTCGTGGTGGACGACGAGCCCAACATCGTGCAGTTGGCGCAGATGTATTTAGCGCGCGATGGTTTTCGCGTTGAGTCGGCTGCCGATGGCACCGCCGCCCTGGAAGCTATCACGCGCTTGCAGCCTGCCCTGGTGGTGCTTGACCTGATGCTCCCTGAGGTAGACGGCTTTGAGGTTTGCAAGCAGTTGCGCGCCGCTGATGACGCCACGCCGATCTTGATTCTCACGGCGCGCGACGAGGATTTTGACAAGATCGTCGGCCTGGAACTGGGCGCCGATGATTACATGACCAAGCCTTTTAACCCCCGCGAGCTGGTGGCGCGGGTGAAAGCCATCCTGCGACGCACCGAGCGCCCGGTGGTTACTGAGGCCCCCCTGCATTTCGGCGACCTGGTCGTGGATGCTGCCCGTCGGGAGGTGCAAGTGGCGGGAAAGCCGGTCGAGATGCGCACGCAGGAATTCGATCTGCTGCTGACATTCGTCGAGCACAAAGGCCTGGTGCTCAGCCGCGAGCAGCTTCTCAAGCTGGCCTGGGGCTACGATTTTGTCGGCCAGACCCGCACGGTTGACGTTCACGTCGCCCACCTGCGCAAGAAACTGGCCGGCAGCCAAACTCGCATCGAGACGGTCACTGGAGTGGGCTACAAGCTGGTGCTGTGATGTTCTCCTCTCTGCGCTCGCGGCTGTGGCTGACCTATGTGTTGGTGGTCAGCGTCGTGCTGGTGGTCGTTTCCACCACGCTGTTGGCTTACCTGGTCGGCCGGAACTGGGTGGCGCGCGTGCAACTGTTGTCGAATGCCGCTCAGTTGCTCAGGGTGCAAGAGATTTCATTGCGCGAGCCGGAGGAGATCGAGAGCGCCTTGCAACGCCTGGACGAGACGCTGGGGATGCGGGTGCTGCTGATAGATTCTGATGGCAACGCGGTGGGTGATTCGCGCGCTAACGAAGAAGTCGCTTTCCCGACTCTCCGGAGCCTGCCGCAGAACCCCTTACGTGAGGCTTACCTCATCCGCGACGATTCCGGCAAGCAGTGGCTGTATTCGGGCAGGCAGATTCTCGGCAATCATTACCTGGTGATTGCCACGCCTCGCCAGCCGCTAATAGAGGTGCTGGCCTCGCCGATCAGCGGTGAGCTGTTCCGAGCTATGTTCCTGGCCGGGTTGATCGCTTTGTTGCTCTCTTTGCTGCTGGCTTACCTGGTCAGCCGTTGGGTGGCGGCGCCGCTCCAGCGCATGTCACAGGCGGCGCGTGCCGTGGCGGCCGGTGACCGCTCTACGATCGAGATCGAAGGCCCGCGTGAGGTACGTTCCCTGGGGAGCGCTTTCAATGAGATGCTCGGCCAGGTGGATGCCAGCCAGCGTTCACAGCGCGATTTCGTCGCTAACGTATCCCACGAGCTCAAGACGCCGCTCACCTCCATCCAGGGCTTCGCCCAGGCCATCCTAGACGGCACCGCCGATAGCCCGGAAGCTCAGCGGCAGGCCGCTCAGGTGATCTACGACCAAGCCGGGCACATGCACCGCCTGGTGGCCGATCTGCTCGATCTGGCGCGCCTGGACGCCGGGACCGCCGATCTCGAGCGCGCCCCCCTGGATTTGATCGCCCTGCTGGGTGAGGTCGCCAACAACTTCCAGCCTTTATTCCAAGATGCTAAGGTAAAGCTGGAGTTAGACGTGAATGGATTGCCGCAGTTCATCGGCGACCGCGACCGCTTGGCTCTGGTGTTTACCAACTTGCTGGATAACGCCCTCAAGCACACGCCCGCCGGAGGGGTGGTCAAGCTGCACGCCGCCGCTGCCGAAGGCGTCGTCACCGTTTCGGTGGCCGATAGCGGTTCCGGCATCCCAACTGAGGAGCTTCCGCGCATCTTTGAGCGCTTCTACCAGGTGGATAAATCCCGCCAGGGCGGCGAGCGGCGCGGCGCTGGGCTGGGCCTGGCGATCGCGCAGGAGATCATCCACTCCCACGGTGGGGAGATCTCCGTGCACAGCCAACCCGGCCAGGGCAGCCTGTTTGAGGTGCGTTTGCCCTATTCCCCCTCTGCCCATGCCTGAAGTTTCGATTATTATCCCGTGCTTGAACGAATATCGCACCATCAAGGGCTTGTTGCAAGCCGTCTACGAGCAGAGCTACCCGCGCCAGCAAATGGAAGTGGTCATCGCCGATGGCCTGTCCACCGACGGCACCCGTGAGCAGATCGCCGACTTTGCCCAGGAGCACCCCGACCTTCCTATCCAGGTCGTCGATAACCCGACCCGGGTGATCCCCGCCGGGCTGAATCGCGCCCTGCAGGCGGCACGTGGGGAATTCATTGTGCGGCTGGACGCCCACAGCCAGCCGCGCCGGGACTACGTCGAGCGCGTGGTGGCGGCCCTGAAGGCGGGCAAGGGCGACAACGTGGGCGGCGTGTGGGATATCCAACCGGGAGGCGAGAGTTGGATCGCCCGCGCCATCGCGGTCGCCGCGGCCCATCCGCTGGGGGTAGGCGACGCCCACTATCGCTATACCGCCAGCGCTCGGGAGGCCGACACCGTGCCCTTCGGCGGTTTCCGCCGTGCCCTGGTGGACGAGCTGGGCGGCTTTGACGAGACCTTGCTCACAAATGAGGATTACGAATTCAACGTGCGCATTCGCCGCTTTGGCGGGCGTATCTGGCTCGACCCGGCCATTCGCAGCACCTATTACGCCCGCGCCAATCTGTCGGCGCTCGCTCGGCAATACTGGCGCTACGGCTTCTGGAAGGCCCACATGCTGCGCCGCTATCTCGATACCCTGCGCTGGCGGCAAGCCATCCCTCCGGCTTTTGTGTTGAGCCTGATCCTTTTGGGGCTGCTCTCTTGGGCATCACCACTTTTTGGCTTGGTTTTGCTGGCTGAGGTGGTATCATATGCCCTGATTCTTCTTGCAGCCGGATTACAGAGCGCCCTGGCAGGCCGCGATGCGACTTTGCTGCTGGGTGTGCCACTGGCAATGGCGACCATGCACTTGAGCTGGGGTGCAGCTTTTCTGTGGAGCGCCCTGCGGCAATTGCTGGGGCTTGCCGGAAGCAAGTGATGATGAGTAAGGGCAGCTTTCCCCACTCCCAGGCTCGCAAATCCTGATGAAGAAACGGCCATGACCGATCCCCACGAGAATCACAAAACCAGCCGCTGGCGTTTGCGTCTGGGGGAGAGGCGCTACCTGCTGATCGCTGGGGATTTGCTGATGAGCTTTATCGCCCTAGGTATTGCCCTGTTCTATTGGCAGTTGGGCGAGGAACCGGTCAGGTTTGTTGAATTTCTGCGAGTGCGCCCGCCGTTCTGGTTCTTCCTGATGCCTTTTATCTGGCTGATCTTGCTGGTGGAGACCTACGACACCCATCGCGCTGCCGACTGGCGCAAGACCTTGCGAGGGGTGGCCACCGCCGCTCTGATCGGCATCGGCCTGTATATGGTGATCTACTTCACATCCGAGCCGCGCTCGCTGCCTCGCCGCGGGGTGGCTGGATTTGTAGGGGCAGCCTCGCTGCTCACGCTGTTGTGGCGTGCTTTTTACATTCGTATTTTCACTGCCCCCCAGTTCTTGCGCCGGGTGGTCTTGCTGGGCGCTGGCGTGACCGGCCAAGCGCTTCTCAAGGTAATCAACGGGCTGGATTCCCCACCTTTCCACGTGGTGGGCGTGCTTGACGACGACCCCCAGAAGATCGGCACGCAGGTGAACGGGCACCAGGTTTTGGCGGGCGGCGATTACTTGCTGGATTTGGTAGCTGAGCAAGAGATCACCGATACCATCGTGGCCATCTCTGGCAAGATGCGCGACGAGACCTTCAACGCTTTGCTCACAGCCCAAGAACGCGGTGTCGAGATCACTCGCATGCCGGTGGCTTATGAAGAGTTGCTGGGGCGTGTGCCCGTGCATTATCTGGAGGCCGATTGGGTGCTGCGCTCGCTGGTCGATGAGGCTCGGGTGAGCGCCTTTTACGAGATGGGCAAGCGGCTGGTGGATGTCGTCGGCGGGCTGGTGGGGGTGTTGATCCTGACGATGATCACCCCATTCATCGCTTTGGCGATCTTGCTCGAGTCAGGCTGGCCGGTGGTCTTCTCGCAAACGCGAGCCGGGAAGGGCGGACGCCCTTACCGAATCAGGAAGTTCCGCACCATGCGAACGGATGCCGAGCAGGATGGCCAGCCCCAGCTTGCCAAAGAAGCCGACCGCCGCGCCACGGCTTTGGGGCGTTTCCTGCGCAAGACGCGCCTCGATGAGTGGCCTCAATTCCTCAACGTGCTCAGCGGGGATATGAGCCTGGTCGGGCCCAGGCCCGAGCGGCCTGAACTGATGGAGCACTTCCAGAAGCAGATCCCTTTCTACCGCGCTCGTTTGTTGGCCAAACCGGGGATCACCGGCTGGGCGCAAATCAATTTCGGCTACGCCGGGACCATCGAGGAGATGGTCGTCAAACTGGAATACGACCTGTACTATATCAAACACCGCACCATTTGGCTTGATTTCATCATCCTGCTGCGCACGGTCGGCACGGTGTTCGGTTTCCGAGGGCGCTGAGATGGCCTCCGTGCTGGTGACCGGTGGGGCGGGCTTCATCGGGTCTCATCTCGTCGAGGCCTTGGTGGCGCGCGGTGATAGCGTGCGTGTCCTCGACGATCTGTCCACCGGCGTCGAGGCTAACCTGGCCTCTGTGGAAGAACAGGTAGAGATGGTGGTAGGCGATCTGCGCGACCTCGACCAAGTGAACGCTGCCGTTGAGGGCGTCGAGCTGATTTACCATCAGGCGGCCTTCGTTTCCCCCCCACTTTCGGTAGAAGACCCGCAAACTTGCTACCAGGTCAACATCCAGGGCACCTCTAACTTGTTGGAAGCCGCCCGTCGGGTTGGCGTGCAGCGGGTGGTGCTGGCCTCTAGTGCCGCCGTTTATGGCGAGAACCCCTCGCTGCCCCTGAAGGAATCGCTCTCCCCGCAGCCGCTTTCCCCCTATGCTGCCAGCAAGCAGGTCAACGAGGTCTTCGCCCAGCTTTACACCCATTCGCTCGGCCTGCCGGTAGTGGCGCTGCGCTACTTCAACGTCTACGGGCCGCGCCAATCTCCCCATTCAGACTACGCCGCTGCTATCCCGATTTTCATTCGACGCGCCCTGGAGGGCAAAGTGGCGGTCATTTACGGCGACGGCAGTCAATCACGCGATTTCATTTACATCGATGACGTGGTGCAGGCCAATCTGATCGCTGCTCAGGCTCCGAAAGCGCCTGGGATGGCTTTCAATGTGTGCAGTGGCCGAGAGGTCTCATTGCTTGATTTGCTGGCTGCTCTGCGTTCCCTGTTGCCGGAGGTGCTTGAACCCAAGTTCGATGACCCGCGCGCCGGTGACATATATCGTTCTCTGGGCGATCCGACCCTGGCTGCCGAGCTGCTCGGCTTCCGCGCCGAGACCACTTTGGAAGATGGTCTGGCTCGCACGGTGGAATGGATGCAGCCATGATCTCGCGACTACGCTTGCGCGCCCGCGGCCTGCTCTTCGCTGACCTGATCCTGATCGCCGTTTGCGTGGTGGCCAGCTTCGTGCTGCGCCTCGAGCTGGCACAATTCTTCATCGATTACCTGCCCACGGCACTGATTATGCTCGGCGTTGCCTGGGTGGTGAAGCCACTGGTCTACCGCCAGTTCGGGCTTTACCGCCGTGTGTGGGCTTACGCCAGCATGCGTGAGGTGCGTTTGATCGTGCTGGCGGTCACCGTGGCCTCCGCCTTGGTGACGGCGGTTATGTTCGCCCTGTATTTCACCTTTGAGTTTCGCTACTTCTCCAAATCAGTCTTCATCATCGATTGGCTGCTGTCGGTCTTATCGGTCGGCGCGGTGCGTTTGATCTTGCGCATGGATGCCGAACGCCGCCGGACGGCTCGGCTGGCGCCTGGGCGTGACCGCAGTGCGCTGATTATTGGTGCTGGTGATGCTGGGGCACTGGTGGTGCGCGAGCTTCAGCGCAACCCTCAGTTACACCTCAAGCCCCTGGCCTACCTGGACGACGATCCCGACAAGCAAGATCACCAGATTTACGGCGTTCCTGTAGTGGGCCAGCTTTCTGACCTGAGGCGCGAGATCGAGAATCGACCGGTCGACGAGGTCGTCGTGGCCATCCCCAGCGCGCCCGGCAGTGTGTTGCGTCAGGTGGCCGAAACCTGCCGTCAGTTGGGCGTGCCTTTCCGCACCATGCCCGGTCTGTATGAGTTGATCGGCGGAGAGGTGAGCGTCAACCGCCTGCGGGAGGTCGAAATCACCGACCTGCTGCGGCGCAAGCCGGTTGACGTCGACCGCCAGCGAGTGGGCATGAGCCTGCGGGATAAGTGCGTCTTGGTGACCGGCGCGGGCGGCTCGATCGCCGGTGAACTTTGCCGTCAGGTGGCCAATTGGGGGCCGGCCGAGCTGATCTTGCTCGGTCACGGCGAGAACAGCATCTTTGAGGTCTTGCTGGAGCTGCATGAGGATTATCCTACTTTGACAGCGCGCCCGGTGATCGCCGATGTGCGTGATCTGGAGCGCTTGCAGGCGATCTTTGACAAGCTGCGTCCAGAGATCGTCTTCCATGCCGCTGCCCATAAGCACGTTCCCCTGATGGAGGTCAACGTCGAGGAGGCGGTCACGAATAATATCCTTGGCACCCACAACGTCTGTGAGGTGGCGATGGGTGCTGGGGTGCAGCGCCTGGTGATGATTTCTTCCGATAAGGCCGTGCGGCCCTCCAGCGTGATGGGCGCCACCAAGCGCATCGCCGAGTGGATCGTGCTGGACGCCGCTTCCCGCTCCGGGAAAGAGTTCTCGGTGGTGCGCTTCGGCAACGTTTTGGGCAGCCGCGGCAGTGTGGTGCCGCTGTTCAAGCGGCAGATCGCCCGCGGCGGGCCGGTCACGGTGACCCACCCTGACATCGAGCGCTACTTCATGACCATCCCGGAGGCCGTTCACCTGGTCTTGCAGGCCGCCACCATGGGGAAGGGCGGGGAAGTGTTCGTGCTCAACATGGGGGAGCCGGTGCGCATCTTGCAATTGGCCGAGGATCTGATCCGCCTCTCCGGCCTGGAGCCGGGTGAGGATATCGAGATTGTCTTCTCCGAACTGCGCCCGGGCGATAAGCTCAGCGAGGAATTGTGGGACCCGGATGCCGACTACCAGCGCACCGAGCACCCGGAAATCGCCCGCCTGGACGAACCCGTCTCTTTGGAGGGCGAGGCGCTCGGCGCTTTGCTCGACGAACTGATCCAGTTGGCGCAGGAGGGCAAACCCGAAGAGATCATCGAACGCCTGGACGAGACCATTCCCGGCGCCGTGATCCGCAGCACGCCTTCGCCTGACCTGACCTCGCTGCTTTAGACAATTCGCACACCGAATCACCCTTAGCGTATAAAATAGTTCTATGCCCTTAGTCACTGCCTCGCAATGGTCTGAATTCCTTGACCGGCATGCAGGCGCGCACCTGTTGCAGACCGCCGAATGGGGCCAGCTCAAGACGGAGTTTGGCTGGTGCGCCGAGCATGTCGTGGTCGACGATTCGGGCGCCCTTTTGCTATTCCGCGATCTGCCGCTGGGTTTGAGCCTGGCTTACATCCCTAAAGGGCCGGTGGGGGAGGACTGGGAGGCGCTGTGGCCGGAGATCGATGCCCGCTGCAGGGCTCGTCGCGCGGCCTTTCTCAAGGTCGAGCCTGACCTGTGGGAGCATCAGGGCATTGCGCCAGGCCTCCAGGATGATTTCCGCCCCAGCCCGCATTGGCTTCAACCACCGCGCACCCTGGTGGTCGATCTTGGTGATGACGAAGAAACCATCCTGGGGCGCATGAAGCAGAAGACGCGCTACAACATCCGCTTGGCCGAGCGCAAAGCGGTGGTCGTGCGCTCTTCCGATGATGTCAGAGGCTTTCACGGGATGATGCAGGTGACCGGGGAGCGCGACCGCTTTGGCGTGCACAGCCTGACCTATTATCAGCGCGCCTACGAGTTGTTCCACCCATACGGGGCGTGCGAGCTGCTGGTCGCCGAGTACGACGGCCAGCCTCTGGCGGGATTGATGGCTTTTGCCCGCGGCGAGCGCGCCTGGTATTTCTATGGCGCCTCCACAGACCAGGAGCGCAATCGCATGCCCACCTACCTGTTGCAGTGGGAGGCCATGCGCTGGGCGCGTGACAAGGGCTGTCGCTACTATGATCTATGGGGCGTGCCGGACGCCGATCTCGAGGCCCTTGAGAGCCAGTTCACCGAACGCGCTGATGGGCTGTGGGGCGTTTACCGCTTCAAGCGTGGCTTTGGCGGGAAACTGGTGCGGGCGGTCGGTTCCTGGGATCGGGTGTACAATCCGGCGCTGTATGCTCTTTATCGGTTATACGTGCGCTTTCGCGGCAGTGGTGAGTGAGAAGGGAATGATTTTGTGGACGCGCTAAGCTGGAACGTCTTGATCGCCGAACTCCCTGCGCCTCACCTGCTGCAAACCTACCAGTGGGGGCAGGTGAAGTCTCAGTTCGGCTGGCAGCCTTCTTATAAGGTTTGGCGGGAAGGGGAGCAGGTGGTTGCTGCTGCCCTGACCTTGCAGCGCAGCCTGCGGCTAAGCCCTGTTGGCCCCAAGTTGAACATGTTCTATGTTCCCAAAGGGCCGCTGCTGGCCGATTGGTCGGATGCCGATTTGCGCGGCCGCGTGCTGGATGACCTGAGCGACCTCGCCCGCCAGCAAGGCGCCTTTTTCCTCAAGATTGATCCTGATGTACCCCAGGGCCGCGGCGTTTCCGGAGAAGAGGGGGCTGAGGAATACCCCGTCGGAGAGGCGGTGCTGGCCGATTTGCGGGCGCGCGGCTGGCGCTTCTCCCATGAGCAGGTGCAGTTCCGTAACACAGTGCTCATTGACCTGACCCCCTCCGAGGATGAGCTGCTGGCCGCTATGAAGCAGAAGACGCGCTACAACGTGCGGCTGGCGGGGCGCAAGGGCGTGACGGTGCGAATTGGCGGGCCTGACGATTTCGATTTGCTCTACCAGATGTACGCCGAGACCGCCATTCGGGATGGCTTCGCCATCCGCGCGGAGGAGTATTACCGCACCGTGTGGCAGGTTTTCCACCAGGGCGGCATGCTCAAGCCGCTGATCGCTGAAGTTCAGGGCCAAGCGGTGGCGGCTTTGATGCTTTTCCTCTTCGGCGAGCGGGCTTGGTACATCTACGGCATGTCCAGCGATCTGCATCGCGAGAAAATGCCCAATTACCTGCTGCAGTGGGAGGCCATGCGCACTGCCAAGGCGGCTGGTTGCCGAGTCTACGATCTGTGGGGTGCGCCGGACGAATTCGATGAAAGCGATCCGCTGTGGGGCGTTTATCGCTTCAAGAACGGACTGGGCGGCGAGGTGTGGCGACATTTGGGTGCCTGGGATCTGCCGCTGCGCCCCTGGGTCTACCGCTTCTACACCCAGGCTTGGCCAGCGCTGATGGGCGCCCTGCGCTGGGTGGGGCGAGCGCGCACTCGCCAAAGCCTTGAAGGAGGCATGTGATGGTGAAAGAACTGCCTAGAGTCCCATTGGCCCATTTGCCCACACCAGTCGAAGAGTTGCCTCACATTTCCGCTGCCCTGGGCGGCCCGCGCTTGTTGGTCAAGCGCGACGACCAGACCGGCCTGGCCTTTGGCGGCAACAAGACCCGCAAGCTGGAATACCTGGTGGCGGATGCCCAGGCGCAGGGCGCGGCCACGCTGATCACCGCTGGCGCCATCCAATCAAACCACTGCCGCCAAACGGCCGCCACCGCGGCGCGCTGTGGGCTGGATTGCATCCTGGTGCTGGCAGGCGAGCCGCCCGACCAATATTCGAGCAACACCCTTCTGGATCGCTTGCTGGGCGCTGAGCTGGTGTGGACCACCCGGGAAAGAATGACGGAGGACTTGCAGGCCGCTTACCAGCGCGCCGCCGCCGAGGGATGCAAACCCTATTTGATCCCTTACGGCGGCTCTAACCCCATCGGCGCGGCAGCCTATGTCTTCGCTATGCGAGAGTTCATCGAGCAAGGTGTGGAGGTGGATTGGATTGTATTTGCTTCGTCTTCGGGGGGCACGCAGGCCGGCTTACAGGTGGGGGCGCGGCTGTTCGGCTTCACCGGCAAGCTGTTGGGCATCAGCGTGGACAAGAACTTTCCTGAATTTGGCGAGCAGATCGCCGAACTGGCGACGCAGACCGCCGAACTGCTTGGCGAGCAGAAGCTCTTTACACCCTTCGATATCCTGGTCAACGATGATTATCTTGGGGGAGGCTACGCCGTGATGGGCGCGCCTGAGCGGGAGGCCATCCAGCTCTTCGCCCGCCACGAGGGATTGCTGCTTGACCCGGTCTACACAGGCCGCGCCGCCGCTGGGATGCTCGACCTGATCCGCGCCGGTTTCTTCTCCAAGGAGCAAACCGTGCTGTTCTGGCACACCGGCGGCACGCCGGCGCTGTTTGCTGAACGCTATCAAGGGGAGTTGCTGGGGGATTAAATCAGGCTTATCGCTTTTGGGGGAATAAGCGCCGGTAATGCTCTTTGATTAGCCCAATTGCCTTTTGAATGCGCGCCCGATTGGCCTCGCTCTGATGCCAGCGGCTGGCGCCGGAGGAATGCGGCAGCGGCACGATCCAACGACCATCCACTTCGATTTGCGTGCCGATCACCTGGTCCAGTTTGAGCGCTTTGGGGAAGAACAGGTTGATCGCCAGCCGCCCGATGGGGACGATCAGTTCAGGGTCAACCAGGGCGATCTCCTCGTCCAGATAGGGGCGGCACAATTGCTGCTCTTGTCGACTGGGCACCCGGTCGCCGCTGCCGGATTTGGCCTTTCCAGGGTAGCACTTGGTCACCGCGGTCATGTATTGCGTGCGGCGGAACCAGTCTTCCTCGATCCCAGCTTCTCCCAGCCATTGGAACAGACGCGTCCCGCTGCCGGCGTTGAAAGGCCGTCCGGCCTGCACCTCCGTGATCCCCGGGGCCTGCCCGATGGTCATTATCCG
>Ga0068714_10002692_pt1 | contig 22406 bp, 15 predicted proteins | sample MTBNYHSulfiMetaG_FD_62988 | JGI IMG/M metagenome (GOLD analysis project Ga0068714, IMG submission 62988) | Enrichment culture microbial communities from rom New York Harbor, USA that are MTBE-degrading - MTBE-NYH (New York Harbor Sulfidogenic)... | ecosystem: Environmental > Aquatic > Marine >... | reverse complement strand
GCGACCTTCTCGCTGTCGGTCAGCAGGGCCGTCTCGAGGATCGCCTTCACCGCGACCGGGCGGGGTGCCTTTGACGCAGCGAGACACACCCCGCGGATGTCGTCGACCACGAACGCGTAGTCCCCCTCCTTCAGCGCCGCGACGTTGATCACCATGTCCAGCTCGTCGGCGCCGGCGGCGATCGCCTTCTCGGCCTCGAAGACCTTGGCGGCGCTCGATGTCATCCCGTGGGGAAAGCCGATCACCGCGCACGCCTTGACATTCGTTTCCTGGATGCGTTCGTGCACCAACGCGATATGACACGGGTTCACGCAAGCCGCTGCACATCCGTACCTTACGGCCTCCTCGCACAACTGCACGACGCCATCCCTGGTCGCGGTCGGTCCAAGCAAGGTGTGATCGATCCGGCTCGCGAGCTCTGCCCTCTGCATGTCTCCTCCTTCGCGCGTCTTCCGCTACGCGTCGCGCAACGCGTCCCGTCGATCCGTCTTGGAGAACAGGTGGAAGCTTCGCCCCCCCTCGTGCAGGAAGCCGACGCCAACGTACTCCTTCGCGAACAGCGCCTCGAAGAGCGCCCGACAACCGAGGCGCCACGCCCTCGCCGCCGCGAGGTCGAAGCTCCTGAGCCGGTCGAGGTCGCTCGGGATCTCCACCAGGACATGGTCGGAGCGCGGCTCCTCGCGGGTGCCGGTCAGCACGCGGACCCCGCTTGCCCCAAGCTTCGTCTCCGTCAGGACGTCCATCTCGTGAATCCCGATCCGAAGCTGCGGCGCGGCGCGGCCGTGATCGAGGAGGGAGACGACGCGGGGCGCGTCGATCCACCACTCGACGTGGAGCCGATCGGTGGCCAACCCCAGGTTGGCTTGGTCGGCCACCTCTCCGTAGAGGTCCCGCCGATGCCCGGTCGCGATCGCTCCCAGCTTATGGAAAGCGAGGTACGCCTCGTCGCTTCGCAGCGGGTCGAGTTCCCAGAAGACGAGATCGACCCCGGACTCCTGACACAGCCGCCGCTCCTCGATCCGCAGCGCCCGCCCAGCACCGTGATTCCTCGCCGAAGGGAGCACCCCCCACCATGCGGTGTGCCGGGCGGGGTAGCCGTCGATCTCGGCGACCAAATCGGCCAGGGCGCCGGAGAGGCGGGCGCGATCGGCCTGTGCGTCGCACGCCCCGAGGAGGATCCCGCCGCTCAAGAGAAGGGCGGTCAGCGAGGGCGCCCCCCACACGGACCGGGCCCGATCCCCGAGAAGCGCACGCTGAAGCGTCTCGCAGGCGCGCAGCGCGTCCGGGATCCCCAGCGGTTCAATCCGAATCTCCATTCGCCGTCTTCCTCCGCTTCTCGGCGTACATTCGCCGGTCGACCTCGTCGAGGATCGCCTCCAGCGAGGCGGGGTCACGCGGCTCGCGGATGTACAGCCCGATGCTGAGATCGATCGCGCGTTCGCCGATCTGCGTCTCGCGCGAGACTTCCTTGATCCGGGTCTGCAGGCGGGACGCGACGACCTTTGCGTCCCCTCGCCCATCGGTCTCCGGCATGAGCACGAGGAACTCGTCGCCGCCGTAGCGGATCACGCGGTCCGACGCGCGGACGCTCCGCTCGATCATCCGCGCCACCGCGCAGAGGACCTCGTCCCCGCGCAGATGGCCGAACCTGTTGTTCACCATCCGGAACCCGTCGATGTCGAGCATCATCAGCGAGAGGGGCCGCTCGTACCGGTCGGCGCGGCTGAATTCGGTCGAGATGATCGAGTTGAAGTAGTGCCGGTTGTAAAGGCCGGTCAGCGGATCGCGGATCGCCTGCTCGCGGAGCGTCTCCTGCGACGCGAGGTTCGACATCGCAATGGCGAGGTGATTCGCAATCGCCTCGAGCAGCTGGCGGTCCTCGTCGTCGAAGAACGCCGGGCGCTGGCTCTCGACGTTGATCACCCCGAGGAGGCCCCCGCCGAACAGGACGGGGACCGCGAGTTCCGAGCGCGTTCCGGAGAACCCTTCGTAGTACCTCGCATCCTCGTGCACATCCGGCAGAAGAAGCGGATGCTGATGCTGCGCGACCCAGCCGACGACCCCGCGCTCGATGGAGAAGGATGCCCCCGCGCGCAGGTCGCTGTCGACGTACGGGCCGCGGATGCCAGCGATCGATAGGCCGCCGTCCTCGGACGACAGGAGGATCGAGCTCATTTCGAAGTCGAACTGCTCTGCCAGGAAGTCGAGGGTGCCGGTGACGATCTGATCGAGAATCGAGGCGGCGGCGAGCCGCTGGCCGAAGGCGTAGATCCGCGCCAGCGAGTCGCGGCGACGCAAGTCTGAGATCGCCGCCGAGAGCTGCGCTGCCAGCGCGCTGATTACCTGCACATCCTGCTCGCCGAACGCCGCGAGCCGGTCGCTCGCAACGTCGACAACGCCGAGTGGGCCTTTCCGTCCGAGAATCGGGATCGCCATGAAGCTGCGGATGCGGCCCCCGGGGCCGGCGAAACGGTCGTCGTCGCGCACGTCGGGGATGACGAGCGCAGCGGCGTGGCTGAACGCCCAGCGGGTCGCGCCCGGTCCGCCGATCTGCCCCCGCGCCCCCTCACGCGGGACCTCGTCCGGCGAAAAGGCGGGGTCTGACGCGACCGCCTCCTGAATCAGCCTCGCCCCGTCAGCGAGGTAGATCGAGCAGACACCGTAGTCCATGTCCCGCACGTGCTGCACGGCGAGCTGACAGAGTGTGCGGGCGTCCGCGACATGCGCCACCCGCACGCCGAACTCGGAAAGGCCGTGCAGTTGGTCTTTACGTTTCTGCAGCTGAAGTATCTTGAACACGCGCTCGACGGCGAGCGCGGCGTAGTTCGCGAGGGCCGCGACCGGTTCGATCGAGGCAACGGTCGGGACGCTTCGATCGATGGGGTCGTCGACCGAGATGCTCCCGATGATGCCGCCTGTCCCGCGAAGCGGGAGGAACAGGAAGTCGTTGACGTCCCACCCGTCGAGCGACACGCTGCCGCTGATGCCCCGCTCCGCGGTCCACGGGGTATCGTCGTGCGGGATGTAGTAGGCGGGGCCTAGCTGGTAACGCTCGGAGAAGGCCAGCCGGCGCTCGGCGGGAAGGATCGGCGGCTGGCGGAGGAGGGCCTCGCGCTCGGCCTCCGTCAATCCGGACGTGAGGATCTTGCGTACCTCCCCGTCCATTGGGATCGGGACGGAAAGGTCATAGAGCGAGAGGACGGCCCGCCGGAACCCGCTGTACTGCGTGATCGCATCGAGGACGAGCTGCAGGATCGACTCGATGTCGGACTCGCCGAGGATCTGTGCTCCCAGCCTGATGACCAGCCGCTGGAGCTGGGTGAGCCTCGTTTCGAGCGTGACGTCACGAACGGACGCCTCGATGACGTATCCGTCCGGCGTCTCGACTCTCCGGGACCTCAGCTCTGCGACGTAGGTCTCGCCGGACCGGGTCTTGAACTGGTAGACGGCCGGGGCCGACTGCTCGATCCCCGCCATTCGCTGCTCGATCGCCGCATGGAGCCTCTCACGATCCGCCTCGACGACGAGATCCAGGTCCGCCGGTTGTTGTCCGAGCACCTCCTCGCGGCGGTAGCCGAGGCTGCGCAGCAGGTGGTCGTTCACGTACGCGAGACGGCCGTCGCGAAGCTCGAGAAGGCCGATCGGGGAGCTCTCGAGCCGCGCGACGCGGCGGCTCCAGTCCGCCGCGGTCTGCGCGGCACGTCGGCGCCGTTCGACCAGCCGATCGACGACCTGGCACACGTCCTCCGGCGCGGCTGTCAACGGCAGCCAGGCGGTCGCACCGGCCGCGGTCGCTCTCGCTCCGAGTGACGCGATCCCCCCTTCGATCAGAACGAGGAGGTCCGTCTGCGGATACCGTCGCGAAAGGCTTTCCAACAGCTCGAACTCGGCGTCCTCCCGCGCGACGAGCAGGACGAGATCGGGTAGGCGTCCCGCCAGGGGGACGCCGAGCGGCCGGCATTGGACCGCGTACGGAGGCTCGAGGACGCCGCGGATCGCATCCGCTCGCGGGCGCTCGCTGCAGAGCACCAGGAGATCGGCGGCAGGTGCGCTCGATGTGGCTTTCTTCTTCACATTGGACCCGTCAGTTGTTCGATTCGTCGCTCGTCTTTCGTCCAGTGGGTCTCGGACTTCACGATCAGATCGAGATAGACCTGGGTGCCGAGGACCGTCTCGATGTCCGCGCGCGCGAGGGTGCCGATCCGCTTGATCAGCCCGCCGCCCTTTCCGACAAGGATCCCCTTCTGGGAGGGCCGATCGACCAGGATCTCCGCGCCGATCTCGACCAGACCGGAGGCTGCCTGACGGAACCACTTCACCCGGACGGCAAGCGAGTGGGGCACCTCCCGATACGTGAGCCGGATCGCCTTCTCCCGGATCAGTTCGCTGATCAGGAACGCTTCGTCCTGCTCGCTGTCGACGTCCTCGGGGAAGAGGCGTGGGCCGGCGGGCAGGTACCCGATGAGCGTATCGACGGCGTCCTGAAGGCCGATCCCTTGCGTCGCCGAGATCGGGATGAGTTCCGCGAACCGGCCGGTCGCCTCGTAGGCGAGGAGCGTTTCCTCGAGATCATTCCCCTTTGCAGCGTCGATCTTGTTCACAAGAAGGAGAATGGGGAAGTCGATGCCCTTCCATCGGGCGAGCGTCTCCGCGTCCCGCGCCGACACCGAGCCCCACGGTTCCACCATGTACAGCATCGCGTCGATGCCGCGCAGTGCGCGGTGCGCCTCGCGCAGCATGTGGCGGCCAAGGGCGTTGGTCGGCCGATGGAGGCCGGGCGTGTCGACGAAGACGATCTGCGCGCGATCGGTGTTGAGGATGCAGCGGATCCGGTTGCGGGTCGTCTGCGGCCGGTCCGAGGTAATCAGCAGCTTGCGCCCGAGGACCGAGTTGAGGAACGTCGACTTGCCGACATTCGTCTGGCCGACGACCGCGACGATCCCGACCCGCAGCTCCGCCGCCGCTTGGAGAACCTCCGCTGACCTGCCCGCGTCCATCACGCCCAGTCCTCCCCGCCGATCCCCCCGCGAGAAAAAGAGTGTACCGGTCAGAAGTTCCGTTGTAAAGCCAATCGCGGCGCACTATACTCCGGCGGAGCATCGATGAATACGCGGATCACAAACATCGGGCAGCTTGTCTCGGCGGCTCGATCCTCCGCGGAGGCCGGCCCGGTGCTCGAAGTCCGTGAGCAGACCCAACTCCTCCTCCATGATGGGAGAATCGCCGCCGTCGGACCGAGTGACCAGCGGGTCGCGATCGACGCGGAATTCGATGCGGCAGGTCGGGTCGTGCTGCCCGGACTGGTCGATCCGCACACCCATTTCGGCGGGCGGCGCACGGAGGGAGACGAATCGCCACCGAAGGACGGTGCGCGGCGGGACCTCTCGCGGCGGCTCCGCCGGGCGCTCGCGGACGGTGTGACGACCGTGGAGGTGAAGTGCGCCGGCCTTTGCGAACTCGAAGCGGTCGCGGCGCTGCAGCGCGACGCGGACGAGAGACTGCCGGAGATCGTGAGGACGCTCTACGGAGCGCCCCCGCCGCTCGGGGTGCCGCATGCGCAGTGGATGGCCCAGCTGATCGGGGAGGCCATCCCGACCAGTCGCCGCCGTCGACTGGCCGAGTTCTGCGACGTTGCCTGCGGGGACGGGGCGTACACGCTGGACGAGGCGCGCGCGATCCTTCGCGCGGCCCGCGGCGCCGGGCTGCGCCTGACGCTGCACGCGTGCGGCGCGGCAGGCGGGCCGCTGCGAAACCTCGCTGCAGAGGTCGGGGCGGCGGCGATCGGCCATCCGACGGTGTCTGCCCTAGGTGACGCAGAGGAGTGGGGCAGACTGGACGCGGTGCCGCTCCTCGTGCCGGGGGATACGTTCGTCGACGCGCCCGCCCGCCGCGCCGTCAAGATGCCGAAGGGGGCGCCGCGGATCGGTCTGGGAACGAACGCGGGAGGCGGCGAGGTCGCGATCGGATCCATGTGGCTGGTAATCGCCCTGGCGGTATGCGAGCTGGGGATGCCGCTCGAGCGGGCCCTCGCGGCGGCGACGGCGAGGAATGCGCACGCGTTGGAAGCGGGGGCCGAGATCGGGACGATCGAGGTGGGGAAGCGCGCCGACCTCGTTATCCTCGACCTCGATGACTACCGTGACCTGCACCGATGCCTCGGCGAGGCGCCGGTGCATGCGGTGATCCGCAGGGGGAAGGTCGTCCACGGCCGATGAACGTCGACGTCTTGGCCTACGCAAAGCTGAACCTGTCGCTGCGCATCCTCGGACGCCGGAGGGACGGGTATCACGAGATCCTCTCAGAGATGCAGACGATCGATCTCGCCGATCGGCTGGAGATCGCGCTCGATGATGGCGGCGGCATCCGCGTGGAGAGTCCGCTGGGCCTGGGGGATCAAGATCTGGTAGCGCGTGCCGCTGCGGCACTGCTGGCGCACAAGCGGGTCGATCGGGGAGTGCGGATACGCGTGAAGAAGGCAATACCCGTCGGGGCCGGCCTCGGGGGCGGCTCGTCGGACGCCGCCGCAACGCTGTCCGTCCTCGACCGGATGACACCGCCGCGGCTCGGGTGGGAGACCCTCTGCGCGCTCGGCGCGGCGCTCGGATCGGACGTGCCGCTCTTCGTCTACGGGGGACGGGCGAGGGTACGCGGGCGGGGGGAGCAAGTCGAGCCGCTGAAGGCCTCGCGAGCGGTGTGGTACGTCGTCCTCGTTCCGCCTGTCCGCTGCGCAACGGCTGCGGTGTACGCGGAGTGGGATCGGATGGGCGACGCGGCGAGAAGAGCCGACCGCAGCGAGCCGAGGCGCGGCGAGAACGATCTGCTGGCGGCGGCACTTGAGGCCTATCCGGCGCTGCAGCCGTACCATGAAGCAGTCGCCGAGCTCGCAGCGGAGTCCAGGGGAATGAGCGGCAGCGGATCGGCGCTGTATGCAGCGTACGGAGAACCCGAGCCCGCGGAGCGTGCGCGCCGGCTGCTCCAAGAGCGGTTCGGCACGGCGGAGGTGTCCGTTTGCCGCCCGACGGACGTGGGCCATATCACCCGGGAGGAGTATGAAGATCGCCATTGACGGACCGGCCGCGGTCGGCAAGACATCGGTGGGGCAGGCATTGGCGAAGGAATTCGGATGCCGGTTCGTCGAGACGGGGAGAATGTACCGCGCGGTTGCGCTGGCGTTCGACCGCGGGATCCCCCTTGAGGAGATCCGGATCGAGATCGCCGCCTCACAGCGGCTGCTCCTCAATGGAGAAGACGTCACCGACCAACTGCACACGCGGGAATACGACGAGAAGTCCTCGCAGGTCGCCACTCGCGCCGACGTCCGCGCCCGCCTTGTGGAACTCCAACGCGCGATCGCGGCGGATGGGAACGTTGTCATGGAAGGCAGGGACATCGGCACGGTCGTCCTGCCGGATGCTGACGTGAAGCTGTTTCTCACGGCCTCAGCTGCGGTTCGCGCGGCGCGGCGAACCGAGCAACGTCGCGATGAGCGGTATTCGCACACGCTCGAGGAACTGGTCCGCCGAGACCGGCGCGACGAAGGGCGGAGGGTCGCGCCCTTGAAACCCGCTAGGGATGCGACTACAATCGACACCGACCGAAAGACGCTCATCGAGGTCATTTCCGCAGCATCAGACTTGGTCAGAGAGCGGCTGGGGAGACGTTGTCACGACGGCTGAGAATCGGACTCAAGGACGGGTTCTACGCGATCCTCGTCCTGTTGCTGGGGATGCTGACCAGGCTCCTCTTCCGCGTTCGGATTCGGGGACGGCGGAACATCCAACGGGACGGGGCGTACATCGTCGTCGCGCGTCATCGAAGCTATTGGGATATCCCGCTGTTCGTCGTTGCATTGGGCGCCTGGAACCGCGTCCACTTCATCGCACGCCGGGGCCTGATGAAGGGGAACATCGTGATCCAGGGGCTCATCCGGCTCTTCGCGACGGTGATCGACCGCGAGTGCTTCTCCAAGAGCGATTTCCGAAAGATCCTCGAGGCGGTCCAGCGCGAGCGGCTGATCGGGATCTTCCCGGAGGGGACGACGAAACGTCAGGTCAGCGCGAAGGCCGGTGCGATCCATTTTGCATCGCTCGCCGGGAAGGACCTCCTCCCGGTGAGCATTCAGGCGGTCGGCGCGTACCCTCCTCGGTATCCGTTTGGCTTTCCGAGAGTGACGGTCACCATCGGCCGTCCGATCTCTGTCGCCGACCTTTCGGATGGGATCGACGAGACAGCTCCGAGGTCGGAGCGCTACAGAATCCTCAGCGATCGCCTGATGGAGCGAGTTGATAACGCGTGAGGAATGAACGAGGATAGGCAATCCCTGTGATTGCAGACATTCCGCGAGCCCGGAGGTTGGAGGCCGGGGGGGCGTAACGGTAGGTGGCATTGGAGCATGGAACAGCGAATCAAGATGGAAGATGCTTTTTCGGAGCGCGACGTCAAGATGTACAGTCGCGGGGACGTGATCTCCGGAACGGTCGTCCAGGTGAACGAGAACGAGATCCTCGTGGACATCGGCTACAAGTCAGAAGGGATCCTGCCCACGGGCGAGCTCTCCCCCTTCCGGACGGAAGGAAGGATCGAGGAGGGGGAAGAGATCAAAGTCCTCGTCACCTACATCGACGAGGAGAAGGGCACGATCTACGCCTCCGAGAAGCAGGCCGAATACGAGAAGCGGATCGACACCCTGGAAGAGGCGTATCGCGATGGAACCCCGGTCGAGGGGGAGGTCGTCAACGAGGTCAAGAGCGCCGGATACCACATCAACTTGGACGGAATCCGCGCGTTTCTCCCGGGTTCGCACCTCGGCGACGACCTGCCGAGCTCGATTGAGGAACTGCGGGGAAAGCGCATCCAGCTGAAGATCCTCGAGTTGTCGCGCCGCGACAAGAACCTCGTCGTTTCGCACAAGGCGCTCGTCAAGGAACGAGAGCGCGAGCGTCGCCGCGCGTTGTTCGACTCGCTCGAGAAGGGGCAGGAGATCGACGGGACGGTCCGCAGCATCGTCGACTTCGGCCTGTTCGTGGACATCGGTGGGTTCGAGGGGTTGGTGCATCGATCGGAGATCGCTTGGAAAGACCTCCCCGTGCCCCCGGCGGAGTACAAGCCGGGTTCGCCGGTCCGGGTCAAGGTGATCGACTTCGATCGGGAGAAGGGAAAGGTCTCCCTCTCGATCAAGCGGTTGCGCGAGAACCCCTGGGTCGGAATCAGCGAGCGTTACACGGCGGGCGCGCAAGTGACTGGGGCGGTCGTGAGCGTGACCGACTTCGGTGCGTTCGTCGAGCTCGAACAGGACGTCGAGGGACTCGTCCACATCTCGGAGCTCTCCTGGGGACATCCGGAGAGCCCGAAGGACGTCGTGAACGAGGGGGATGAAGTCACGGTCGTCGTCCTCAACTGCGACGCGGACGCGCGGCGGATCAGCCTGTCGCTGCGCCGGGCTCAGCGCGACCCCTGGGAGGACGTGCAGGGGAAGTACCCCCGCGGTCAAGCGGTCGTCGGGACGGTCACCAAGCTCACCGACTTCGGCGCCTTCGTCAAGCTGGAGGACGGTGTGGAGGGCCTCGTCCACGTCTCCGAACTCGACTGGGGGCACGTGAACCATCCGCGCGATGTGCTCACTGAAGGGCAAGAGATCGAGGTCAAGATCCTCAACGTCGATCCCGAGGAACGGCGCATCTCTCTTTCCATCCGAGAGCTGAAGGACAACCCGTGGCGGCGCTTCCTCGACAAGCACGCGATCGATGAGATCGTCGAAGGGGAGATCACCGAGATCAAGGACTTCGGGGCGTTCCTACGGATCAGCGACGACGTCGACGGCCTGATCCATGTATCGGAAATCAGCGACGAGCGGATCGCAACCCCGGCCGACGTGCTCAAGATCGGGGACAAGGTCCAGGCGCGGATCATCGGCATCAATGAGGAGAAGCACCAGGTCCGCCTGACGATGCGTAACTTGTTCGGCCCGCCGGAGATCCCGCCGATGTCGTTCGACGAACGAGAGCGCGATCAGCCCGGACGCGCCGGCAGGAAACGCAAGGAACGCGCCCGCTCCAAGGAGCGGGTTGATCGCCGATTCCTCGATGACGCGGGGCACGAATCGTTGAGCATGCGAGACCTCCTGGGAGAGGGAACGCTCGAAGACGAGACCGAATCGTAGACGCAATCCACACTGCAAGGAGGGTGCAGGATGAACAAAGGTGAATTCATCGACCGGCTGTCAGACAAGACGCATCTGACGAAGAAGGAAGCGCGCAGATTGCTTGACTCCGTCCTCGACCTCATCCAGGAGACGCTGCTCCAGGGCGAGGAGGTCAAGCTCGTCGGGTTCGGGAAGTTCGCCGTCCGCGCGCGCAAGGCGAGCAGCCGGATCAACCCGCAGACGAAGCGACCGATTCAGGTCTCATCGAAGGTCGTGCCCCTGTTTCGCCCGGGCAAGGAGCTCAAACGCGAGATCGAGAAGCGGCTCAAGGTGACCGATCAGGGGGTGGCGCGGAAGTAACCGGCGGCAAGCTGCTATCCCATTGCGATACCGGGCGGTGAAGCGAGACGGGTTTCGCCGCCCGGGCCGTTAATGCGCAGCCGCTCGGCGGTGACGATCGAGACGAGCTCCGCCACAGCAGCGTCCAGGTGATCGTTGAGGACGAGGTAGTCGAAGAGGTCAAGCGCCTCCATCTCGCGCGTCGCGACGCGCAATCGGGCTTCGATCTGCGCCTCGCTCTCCGTCCCTCGTGCTCGCAGCCGCTCCTCGAGCCGCGCAAGCGACGAGGGGACGAGAAAGACGTAGACGACGCGAAGGTCGCAGATCCCGCTTCTCTTGACGCGCCTTGCCCCCTCGACGTCGATGTTCAACATCACATCGACCCCTTGGGTGACCAATCCGTCGATCTGCGACGCGGACGTCCCGTAGAGGTCGCCGAGGTAGCTGACGTGCTCGACGAAGTCCCCCAGAGCGATCCGGCGCTCGAACGCCTCGCGGCTGACGAAGATATAGTCACGCCCGTCGCGCTCGTCCTCCCGCCGAGGGCGGGTCGTGTAGGAGACGGAGTACGCAAGCGCGGGAACCCGCCGCATCGTCCGGTCGATCACCGAGTTCTTCCCCGCCCCGGACGGTCCCGAGACGACGAACGCGAGTCCCCGCCCCGCCCCGCGTCGCCAGGACGCGAGGTCACTCGACATTCTGCACCTGCTCGCGGAACCGCTCGACAGCGAGCTTCATATCGACGACGTGCACCCCCGCTTCGACATCCCGCGCCTTCGCCCCGAGCGTGTTGATCTCGCGCAGCATCTCCTGGCTGAGGAAGTCGAGCTCCTTGCCGATCGGCTCAGTGCCTTGCAACGTCTGGCGCGCTCGTGCGAGGTGGGCGGTGAGGCGCACGATCTCCTCTTGGACGTCGAGCCGCTCCGCCAGCAGCGCGACCTCCGCCTCGAGGCGGATCGGATCGACCTTCAGCTCCAGCTGGCGGGCCCGTTCGACCAGCGAAGTCCGGTACGCTGAAAGGATCTCCGGGACGCGCGCGTGGATTTGCTCAAGTGATTCGCCCAACTGCTCCAGATGCGCCAGAAGCGCGCCTTGCAGACGCGCGCCCTCCGCATCCCGACTCGCGTTCGTCGCCTCGAGCGCCGCGTCGAGTGCCCGGACGAGAACCGGCCACAACTCCTCTTCGTCGATCTCGATCGCCAAGAGGCCGCCCGCCCGCGCGATGTCCTCGAGCGTCGGCCGCCCCTCCAATCCGAGCTCCTCCCCGATCGACACCAGCGCGTCGAACACATCGCGCGCGAGCCGACGGTCGAACCGATGGCCCGGGTCGTCGGCTACGGCCCGCTCGACCGTCACCCACACCCCGATCTCCCCCCGGTCGAACGCCGCCTTCAGCCGCTCCTCGACGCGGGGCAGGAGAGACGGGTGTTCGTTCAGCGATCGGACGCGAATCGAGAGGTAGCGATGGTTGAGCGTACGAATCGTCGTCTCCACCCTCCAACCGGCTTCCTCAAGGGTGGCCGTTCCGAATCCGGTCATGCTTCGTGTCATAGAGCCTCCGATGTGAACGTGACCGCAGCGTATCCGACCACCGCGGAACGCTCGCCGGTGATGTCGCCCGACGTCGCGTAGCGCACCAGCTCGGCGCGCGTGAGGTGAAGGCGACGGCACAGGTCGAGGAGCGTCTGGATCGCGCCGGCGCCGCATATGGAGAGCTCCTGCTCTCGACACTGGCGCGCGAACGCTCCCGAATCGACGGCTAGGATCGCATCAAGCGCCGATCGGTCGAGTTCGCGTGCCACGCGGTCCGGTTCGTAGTGGGTGAAGTCGCTGCTCGCGACGAGCAGCGCGCGCCGCTCGCCGATCCCGTCCGCGATCGCGTCGACATGCGCCTCGGCATGCGACATCACGCAAACGGGGACAATCGGCAGATCCCCTCCCCAGATCGACTGGACGAACGGAAGCTGCACCTCGAGCGAGTGCTCGCGGGCGAACGCGGCATCGCAGATCGGGATCCCCAATGCGGCGATCCGCCCGACGACGTCACGCGCGACGGGGGAACGCCCAAGCGGCGTCGCCCAGGCCGCATGGCTCGACAGACAGGCCGGCCCGCCCAATCCGGTGTGGTTCGCGCCGAGGAGAACGGCAATCTCGGGGCGCCCGCAGGCTGCAGCGCGGGCATACCCCGCGGCGGCGACCTCCCCCGAGTAGGGATACCCCGCGTGGGGCGCGATCAGCCCGAGCGGCGCAGCCAGCAGCCCCGTCGACGCTGGGACACCGCCTTTGAAGAGCGAGGCCATCGTCCTGCGCAGCGCTTCCGGAGCCCCGGGATAGAACGCCCCGGCGACGATCGGGGCGCGGACCAGCTTCTCCATGCCCCGATTGTAGCGCCCCCGCGGCGGACGGACCAAGGGATTCTTGATTCCCTCAGGCAGCTCCCGTACCATCGCGACCAATCCCTGGGAGATCGTCTAATGGCAGGACGACAGGCTCTGGCCCTGTTAGTGGGGGTTCGAATCCTCCTCTCCCAAAACGGAACCCTGAGGCGAATCGACTCCTCAGGGTTCCGCTTTGGGCGAGTCGGTGAGGACTCCCAGCCCGAGGATGGAGCTCGCGTGAGCGAACTCCCAAGCAACTGGACAACCGCGGAATCGGTCCAGTTGCCATCCTCCTCTCCCAACAGCACGCTGATCATCTGGGGCATCGACCTGCCCTGGAGTTGCCGCGCGTTCGCGCCGGGGAGGGGAAAAGGGGAAGGCGAGGCCTTCCAGTTCAGGCGCGTGAAGCCAGTTCTAGGTTATTTGCCTCAAGAGGTCTCCAAGCTTCCTGCAATCCTCGCAGCCCTGACGACCTTCAGGAGGCTCCGGGAGATCGTAGATCATCCGTGCTCTGCGATAAAGCGACTCAAGCATACGCAAGTCGAGATCTACGGGATGAATCGAGACGGAGAAGGGCATCGTGAAGCCGTCCTCGGTGTGGGTTTCAGGTTGCGAAGCAGTTTCCTCGTCCGTCACCGGTTCGGCATACATCAGGGCGAGCTTCGAGACCCTTCCGTAATCGAGGTGCTCGCCGATCGCCGCATAGCCGTTCAACTGCACTACGTAGATCGGCATCATGCTATCCTGGGCTGGCGTGAATCGAGCTGTCTTGTAGTCGATCACGGCGATCGAGCCATCCGCGAACCTGAGAAGTCCGTCTGGTGCGCCCGTCAGCAAGATGTCGTGTTTGGGAACCTCCATCATGAAGCGGGACCAGTGCGGCGGATCGATGTACCCAGTGACTTCGCCAAGCTCACCCAGCCCAAACGGCGCTCCACCATTACGATCCATCCACGCGTGAACCACACGCTTTGTGTAGGCGTCGATCGAGCTGAAGATCCCCGGGAAGATCTGAAACGGGAGATATCTGACATGCGTCCTAAGCCAGAAGCACCGAGGACAGAAGTGAGGCTTGGCTAGCTCCCCGAGGTTCTTGGCTGAGATGCGGAGTTGAGTCATGAACCCCGCATCCGCGGCCAGATTCCCAACGCGAGGTCGGCGATTCTCCTGCTCCGCTCACGAATCGCGTCGTGATCCCAGGCAAGACTGCCGAGCAGCTCGCGATTCAACGCTAACGCACTGTGTTGCTGGAGGGCAGTTCGCTTTTTGCTCCAACCAGCATTAGACAACGACGGATTCAGCTTCTCCGTTACGAGGGTCAGATTCCCGAACGTATGAAGGAGCGCTTCTCTTCTTTCCCGCACCTCCGGCAAAGAGCCCTGAAGCGGCCAGTTCTCCTCCCAGCGTTGAGGCATGATGTGCTCCACAGTGAGATCATCAAGGATCTCGATGCGCTCTGACTTGCCATCGTGGAGTGCGGCCTCGATTGCCTCCAACAGCATGCGGACGCGCGACCGCTTCAGCTTCTGATACGCGGGGAAGGTCTCGATAGCTCTCCGGAACTCGTCATCTGATGGCCAAACGGACGTTTCCCCTTCTCTCGAAAGCAGGAACTCGCCAAGGTTCTCGGATCGAAAGCCGGCGCGCGCGAGATGCCTCAGAAGTTCAGCGAAGACGCGGTTGTAGTTCTTGTAGGTAAGCGAGCAGATCGCCCGGCGCACAAGGTAGGATTCGAGGATTTCGATGAACTGGATGTGATCACCATCATCAGACCGGGGCTTCAGGACCTCGAGCAGAACGGGGATGACCATGTTCGTGTCGAGATCCTCAAGCCTAGAGAAGAAGACTCCCTCTCGCGATAGTGGCGGGTACTCATCGAACCTTCTGAATGTAGATGCATAATCCCTTAAACTAAAGAGGCTCTCTTCAGCCGATCGCTTGCCGTCGATGAGGAAGGAGCGAAACTCACTGAACAGGTGGGGGACGGAGATGATGTCGCGGCGCTTCAGCGCAAGGTAATGTGCTATGAAGATATCGATTCGCCCCCACTTCAGTCGCCCTTGCCTGATCTCGGCCCGCCAGTAGTCCGCGTCAGTGTCGAACGGCTTCCACGCTGTTTCATAGAGAGGTCCGATTTCTGCCTCTTGGCCAGCCGCAACTCGGAAAAGGAGGTTCTTAACTAAGTCTGACGGCAGCAACGGCGTCCCCAATGCGTTCAGGGTCTCGAAGATGAGTTGAGGATCATCGTTCTCATCAAGATCGATGACGACCAACAACACGTCCTCACGTAGCGTGGTATACATCGCGCCGAACACCTCGGTGATGTCAGTCTCAGACTCCCCCTCCAGGAGCTCCTCCAACTCACGATAGAAGTACAGGTAGCAGTCAAGCATCTGGTGGCCGAAGGTCTTCATCGACTCGCGCTTCCCGAGCTTCTCGGCGATCGATTTCAGGGGGCCGCCCGTCATCGCAAGCTCGAAGGCCTCACGATCCTGGTTGGTCGGCCAGATCTTGTAGCGGCTCTCAGGCCGTCTCTCGGATGGAACGAAGTTGCTCACCAGTCGGTCGAATGCCTCAGGGTACTTGTCAACGCCACGCACTCTCGCTAGATCTCGCATCGTCGCAATCAGAATCTGAAGCGTCGAGAGCCTCTGCTGACCATCGATAATCTGACGCACGGTGACCTCACCATGGGGCGTCGGGGACAGGTCCAACACAATAGAACCCAGGAAGTGCGGACGCCTACTCTCATTCAGATGACGCCTCACAAACGCATCGCTGAATGAGTCCCAGAGAGGTTTCCAGTTCTGCTCTTCCTTCCAAACGTAGGGCCGCTGGAAGAGCGGCACCTGCAGATGGGCAGTTGCCTCGAATACTACCCCCAATGTCCTGTCTTCTGCGTGCATCCACGATCGCCTCCATGTGATTTGCCGACTGCCTGAGCTCGCTGGGGAGCTGGGGAGCTGTCTGTTATTCTGATTCTCCGCACTACCGCTCTGTATTCTCTCTAGCCTGCTTGATCAAAGAGCTCGGCTTGCCGCTGCACGTGATCAATACACTCTTTCGCGCTCGCGTCACCGCGACATACAAGAGCGAACGCTCTTGCTGCTCTCTTTCTCTGTTCTTCATAGGACCATCGCCGATAACAACCTTCTCAAGCGGAACAACACCGTCGTTCACACCGGCGACGATCACGTGGTCGAATTCGAGCCCCTTCACACGGTGCATGGTGGCAAGCCTTACGCCCGCATGCCTCGATTCTTCAGACACATTGCGGCGGATGCAGTAGACATCGTACCCAGCACCTCGGAGCGCTCCTTCATACTGCATGACGAGATCGTTGGTCCTGCAGACCACGCAGATACCCTCAGCTGCTGCCCTCTCCGCCAGGAGGCTCTCGATCCGACTGGTGATTCCCCTGATCTCGTCGGAATAGGCCGCGAATTCCCTGACAGTCGGCGCGGGGCCATGCATGAGTGACTTATAGCCGTCCTGGCTATCGTCACTTCCATCGAGATCATCAAACGTCAACCCGGCAAGCACTCCAGCTGCCCACCGGCGGGTCTCTTCAGTGGTTCGGTAGTTGACACGTAGTTTCCTCCCGCGACCTCGGATGTCGATGCCGCAATGACTCAGCACAATGCGCCTTCCGTAGATGCGTTGATGTGGATCGCCGACGATGAAGATGTCGTGCGACCTTGGTTTGTCCGAAACTGGGATCATCTGACGGATCAGTCGAAAAACTTCTGCGCTCATGTCCTGGGCTTCATCAACGATGATCGCTCGGTACGGAAGAATGTCACCAAGGTTCTCAAGCAGCAACCGCGCGTCGCGCGTCGCGTCGACGAATTCCCTTAGGTTTCGGCTGTTGAGTTGTGAACGGTACTCTTCGAAGACGGCCCAGACCTGGGCTCTCCGTTCTCTTGGAAGCCGTTCGATGCGCCCCGTGCGGTCCGCTCTCACATAGTCACCAAGCTCTTCAATGCCGTTTGCTTGAACGACTTCATCCCACTCATCCCGATAGAACTGATCTGAGAGCCCAAGACTTGAATCTGCAACGTTCAGCGCGTTCCCCCATGGGATCTCCAGCCGATCGCCATAAGCGATATCGAACACGTATCCGTGCTGTTTGAGGAACCGGGAAACCCAGGCATCGATATTCGTGACTTCGATTCGCTTCATGAGTTCTGCCGGGCACAGCTTGCGAAGATTCTCCTTGATGTCGATGGCAAGATTCTTGGCGAACGTCGTGAAGAGAATTCGGTCCGATGACGAGGTGAAGACATTCTCCGCCAGCCATTTCGCCCGATGCATCGCCACAACGGTCTTCCCAGTGCCAGCTCCGCCGAGGACTCGAACGGGGCCATTCGCCTGCATCTGCACAAGCTTGCGCTGAGATGGATGCAGGAAGATGCGCCAGTGCTCCAGTGGCGAGGCGAGGATCTCCTGGAGCGCTCGGTCATCTTCGACTACAACAAACCGGCGTTTGGAGTCTGCCTGATCCAGTGCCGCCGCAAAGTCCTCAGTATCCACTTGCTCGTCCAGAGCGGGCTGAACGACCTCGGCGTAGACCTCTTCCTTGGAGAACCCGGCCGCAAGCATGAGCAGAGCTTCCGAAGCTTCCGCCGGCAACCAGCTCTCTGCGTCCTCAAGTTCCTTCTCAGACTGAATGGATCGGACACTGGGCAAGAGCCCCTCAGGAATGCCGAGACGCACCAACTCACGATCTCGATGCTCACAGAACAGTCCCGTCTTCTCGCCAGCCTGCCGTTCGGCTAGGTCTTGCTGCTGTTCTGCGTCGATGACGTCGACCACCTGAATGGCTCCAGTGTCTGGGTGGATTCGGCACGTGCGGTTCTTTGCCCACTGGTAAGCATCATCGTGGTTGTCGACCCACAACAGCATGAACACGTTTCCGGCTGGTGGCTTGAGAACAATTGCGCGGTACTGCTGATCGACACGTACGGAACGGAGATTGGAATCCTTGGCGTCAGCGATCTTCTCGTAGTTGAGCCCTGGCGACGTCGGATCTGCTTTGAACTTCTCGATGAAGCTCCGAACGCGTGGCTGGCGGCTCTTCGAGATCCTGGAGTAGGCCTCGAGAAACTCATTCGAGATGGCGACATGGACAGCACCACTTGGTTGGTTCATTGGGTGTCGGCCTTATTGGATCGCAGCCTACTCAACACCTCCTGAGCAGTATTGATCTTTGGATCGAAATCGACGACTTCCCAGCCCCTCGAGCGGAAACACTCTGTAGCGGGCTGCGCAGAGTTGAGCACGATGGCAAGTTGCTTGTCAGGCCAGGCGAGCTCTGCCGTGGCAATGACTTCATTGGCTTCCCCGAGGAGTTCATAACCGGGCTCTGGCAGTTCGAGATTGGCGTCCGAGATGGCTTGAATCAGATCGTGGACAGTTGGATCCGTCAGCAATAGCAGAACGTCGACAGCCTCTCGGCCGGCGGCGGCTACGACGGACGACACCTCCTCGATCTGATCAAGGGCGTCATAGATGCCTTTTGCCAGACCACTTGTCGTGACAAACCGTGTCAGGGGAAGAAACTGCATGAAGTTGTACAGACGAAGAAACCCGTTCCATGATCGCTTGAATTCATTGGTAGTCGCAGCGATGTCCGCATCATCGAACAGCCTCGCGTGGATACGCAGTGGCTGAGCTCGAGCAGGATTCTTCGTGCGGTCTCTTGGCACTGCAGCCAAAACCATGGCAGCGGGACGGTCGACCTCATCGGCATAGGTGACTGCTTTCACGTACAGCGGTGCGTCAGCTTGCTCCGGGAGCTTCGGCAGGGATGCGCCGTTCCATCCTTCTGCATGCTCCAGGACGGCTACTGCGTCCTCCACCCATGCGTCTGTGGCGAATCCAATCGAGTCCTTTTTCCCGTTGATCGCCAGGAGGAATGCGTAGATCTTCCAGAGTTGTGGACTCGGGTTGGCCAGGAATGCCATCATCGCACTGAACGAATCCATCTTGCTGCAGGGCACGAACGCCTTGGTTCCGTGCTCCTCGTGATAGGCATCGAGTAGCTTGGTCAAGGTTGCGGGATTGTCGTTCGTGTAGTTGGCGAAGTGAGCCGCTGAAGGTTTCCGCAATTGGCTCTCCACGTCCTCCCAGCTCAACGACCACGTCAGGAACTTGCCACTCCTCACGATCGCCATCCGTTGGGCGAGATCCTCCCCAACACGCAAGTTGCCAACACTAATGTCGGCGTGGTAGAGAAAGCCGTCTGTGAACACACCCACAGGGAGAACGCCCTCCTGATTCTCCGGATAGAAGATGAAGTCGGCTCGTGATTGGATCGCGATTCCATCCGCCTCCCCCATCTCAACTTGAGGGACGATTCCATAGGATCGGTCCGAGAGCTCCAGTCGCCAACCCGGCTTGCCTCGAACAATCGCCTTCTGCAGCCGAACTGGTTCGCCTCCGGGCTTGGAGCGCCGTAGCGCTTCAATGAATCGCTTCTCAAGCTCGCTGCCGAGCAACGTGTTGATCGAGATGCTCCCTACGGACTTAACAGCGATGACATTGTCCTTGTGCTTGAGGATCTCTTGCAGGATCTCAACCGCCTCTGTCCGAGAGATCTCGGGCATGTCGCGGCTGTTCCGATAGGCGTACAAGCAATGATAGCAGCCATCCTTTTCAGGATCGGTGATGCAGTCGCAATGTGTGAGGACGTGCAATGCTTCCTCAAGTACTTGGAAAACCTTGAACTCGGACTCCATCAGGTCCTTCAAGTAGCCCGTTCCCCCTGGAATACGGTCGTACAGAACCAGATACTGCTTTCGGCTTGCCGACCCTTCGATGGGCTCATCCATGATCGTGGTCTGCAGATGCTCGATGCTTCCCTTGTAGACCTTCTGCAGGCCAAGGTAGAACGCGGCGATGAATGACTGCAGCCTTACAGGATTGCTGGATGATGCAGGAAGCAGCATGCGAACAGCCTCGGAGCTGAACTCCCGATACAGGTAGAGCGCATCCAACAGAGGCTTGCTCGACGCCTTCCCATAGTGTCTGCACGTCAGCGCATGCTTGAACTCGCCCTTTTCGGAATCTACACGTCCGCACGAACTGCAGATCTTGAAGCCTTGAGCCGGAACGAGTTGTCCAGCGATTACGACGTCTTCGCCGATGGTCTCCTGTCCGAAGTTCACTTCGCGGAAGTCAGCTCGTCGCAAGAACTCGAATCCGAAGGGCACCTCGTCCGAGCCGATCCGAAATGCCTTCTCGATATGCTCCGGCTCCACTTCGACAAGCATGTGCTTGCAGTAGAACTGAGGCTCGCGTGCATCGCTAGCGTCATCCACGCGGCTCTCCCAGTCCCGTGTTGTTGCTTCGACCTGTGTGAGCCGGAGCATGCGGCGTCGCTGACCGTCATCTGCCCACAGAGGGCTTCCGCATTTCGGACAGCTCGCCTTGTGGGTGTTCTGAACCTCTCGGACGGCGTGATGGCAGGCATCGCAGAACCGCCATTCCTCGGGTTCGGCAAGCTCGATGTTGATACGATCGATCTGCACCTTCCGCCCCTCCGCGTAGAACGTGTTGGCTGGCGCCAGCTCACTGATTGCTGAAGCCGCAGGGCGCTGATACTCAAAGATGCGCGTGTCGTACTTACCATGCTCATCGGGTGTCTTCTTGCTTCGATAGATGACCGAACGCAGGAGCACCCCGGCCTCGGGGAACGCGTAGTTGGGCAGTAGGCCCTCGTCGGTGAGGAAGTTGAACGTGTCCTTCGACGTGATTCTGCGGATGATCCCATTCAACAGCGCCTTGTCGCGCTCGAGATCCGCGATTTCTCTCTCTGTGTTGAGATCCGTGGTCTTTGATTCCTTCTTCGACTTGAGCGTTCGGTTGATCTGGCGCACGCGTCGCCGGAGGCTGTCACGCTCAGCGAGCAAGCCATTCACTCGATTCAGCACACGGTAGCTCAGGCTGCCCTCGTCGTTGTCCTGACCCTCCATGAAGGTGCGAAGACTGGCTCGCGATGCATCGGTCAGCGAATCCTCGAAGAGCGCCTCGAAGTTATTCAGCAGCTCGGTCCGATGGGTATCCGCAAAGCGGAACCAGTTGTGCGGGAACCGATCCTCTGCATCCTTCCGCGACAGATTCGCGAGTACCTGATTGATCTTGCGAGGGAGATCAGTCTCCTTGATGCCGCTCTCGATCCATCGGTCGAAACAGAAGCCCACCAGCTGACGCTCAAGGACAGCTGGAGCATTCAGGAACACACCAGGCGGCTCCACGTGGCCGGCCAGCATTTCCGTGGGCGCGTGGAAGAAGTAGAGATCATGCCGATCGCCTTCCGCCATCGTGAAGTTGAACGCATTCCCATCGCGCCGACCCGAACGCCCGATACGCTGCAAGTAGCTAGCTTGAGAAGGAGGCACCGAACACAAGAGGACACTCGAGAGATCTCCAATGTCGATACCCATCTCCAGTGTGGGTGTACACGAGAGCAGGTTCTCGGATGCGGGCAAGGCCTGCTGGATGAAGCGCTCCTCGATGGCCTCACGAACCTCTCGCTTCAAGAGACCCGTATGCTCTCCCGCGAAGAGCCGGTGAATCTCGCCGGTCGAATAGAGTTGCCCATAATAGTCCTCAGTCGCCGGGCGAAGCCGGTATTGTCCGGAGCATCGGAAACGCAAGCACGGCATACCGTCCCAGTTCTCGCGAGCGCGCGTCGGAGCGGACACAGTAACGCCACAGTGATCGCATTGCATCTGGTCGACCTGCTCCTCAACGAAAAGGGCTTCCGCCTCAACCCCCCACACGGGATGGCTGAGCGAGTCCTCGCGATGGAGAATGCCCTGATCGACCAGCCCCTTTAGCACAATTCCGTACGCTGCATCCGCGTACATGTTCAGATTCTGATTGCGAAGCCCCAGCGTGCGATCGAGCCAATCCTGGTACCAGGTGGGCGTCGTACCCGTTGCCAGCAAGTGCTCAAACCGTGTCCCGCGCTTGGTTGTCAGGAACTCGGGAGTTCGCGAGCGCTTGCCGAAGCTTGGCAGCCAATTGACTAGTTTGAACGCGTACAACTCGCCCCATCGGTGAATGTAGTTGGTTGGAGCGATCCCCTCAATCGCGCCCTTGGTTCGCAGATGCGTCAGAAGGCCATGAAGGAAGCGGGCGACATCGGATGCGTCCAGCGACGACCATCCGCCGATTTCGTTCGCTAGCTGTTCCGTGATTCGTGCAGTCGCCGCAGCCAGCCTCTCGCTGTCTGGAGCCGCGATCGAACAACTCGTCTTCTCCAGCGTGCGGCCGATTCGGGCACGGAATCCATATTCGCTCAGGATCTCCCAGCCAATCCGTCGCTCAACATCATCGAGCAGTGATGAGCCCGGGGGCAGCTTGCCGGTCTCTCGGAGGGCTTCGTAGTCCTCGAACCACGCCATGTCCGGGGCAATGAAGGTGCTCGCGTAGTTGGCATCGTCCAGGCGGGTCGTCCAGTACTGCTTGAAGCGCGTCGGAAGATCACGCAGGGATGTGGGCGCATCGAGATCCTGCACGACATGCTGTATAGCCGTTCG
>Ga0068714_10002691_pt1 | contig 22408 bp, 21 predicted proteins | sample MTBNYHSulfiMetaG_FD_62988 | JGI IMG/M metagenome (GOLD analysis project Ga0068714, IMG submission 62988) | Enrichment culture microbial communities from rom New York Harbor, USA that are MTBE-degrading - MTBE-NYH (New York Harbor Sulfidogenic)... | ecosystem: Environmental > Aquatic > Marine >... | reverse complement strand
CTCCACCGCTCCGGGCTTGTCAACTCGCCCATCGGTGCCCGGCGCCGTCGAGGGACTCCGCCGCCGAGCGGATCGTCCGATCCCCCGCGAGCTACTCAAGGGAGGCTGACTGGGCCAGCGGCATGCGGAACTCCATTTCGATCCGCCCGCCGAGCGGAGCGACGACACGAAGCCGGCCTGCCCCCGTCACGTCGAGTGTAGCGTCCCCCTTCTCCAGCGAGCATTGCGTTGCCTGCGCTCCGATCAGCTCGAACTCGGCGTCGGCGACGAGTCCGGTCGGATCCTCGATGACAACCTGTAGGCGACCCGCGGCGGGCGAGAGGGTGACTTGCGCGATCTCCCCTTTGGCGGCGAGGAGATCGAGCCCGAGAGGGACGATCCGGAGCCGCTTGCGAAGCCCGTCGGACGGCGCGATCCGATAGCGCCCGGGGGCGAGGCGCTCGACCTCGCATCCGTACCCCACGAGCCCGAACTCGTCGTCGTCATCGACGTAGGCCTTCGCCGCAAGGAGGTACCCGTACAACCCGAGGTCGGTGTCGAGCGAGCGGAGGTCGAATCCCATCCGGTCCGGCCACCAGAGGAACCAACCGCGGGCGGCTCCGTGGTCTCGGATCGTCGTCAGGAAGCTCGTCAAGCCTCCGTATCCCCACGCCAGCATCTCACGGTCCCCCGTCTCTTCGAATCCCGAGAGGAGGACGCGGCTGTTCTGGGTCTGCGCGTACCAGCAAGAGACGCTCCCGCGTTTCTCGTTCCCGTACCAGAACCAGACCGGCTGTCCCCCGGCCCGCAGAGCCTTGGTGACGCGCAGGGTCTGGCGCGCCTTCTCCGCACGCCCGAACCGGACCATCATCCCGTGGACCTGATCGTGGCCGGTCTGATCAACGTACAGCTCGGACCCGAACGGGTACGGGGTGCGCTCCATCGTGTCGGCGACGACGACCGCCTTGGCGGCGAGCTGCTCGTACTTCTCCGGCGCGTCCCGCTCGAGGTCGTCGAGGATGTTCACCAGGTTGCCCCCCGCGGGGGCGCCGTAGGTCCAATGCCGCCCGATCTCCAGCCACTTCATCGACGTGTGCCAACACATGTCGAGGTACTGCTCCGACGCGTAGCGCTGGACGAGCCCGTGCGCTCTCCCGATCCGATACATCGCGTGGTAGATGTTCGCGACCAGCGGGTAGTTGTATGTGCGCGTCGTCAGCTCGGCGGTCGCTCGGTCCCACTGCATCGGTGCTCGGGACGGGTGGTCGGCGAACCAGACCATCCCCCGCCGGACCTCGTACGTATCGCGGTTCTGCAGGCGTCCGAAGAGGAACGTGTCGATGAAGCGCTCGAGGGCCTCGACTTCGCGCCGGTTCGGGGAGTGGACGTTCTTCTCGGCGAGGAACATCGCGATCGGCAACGCGTACTCATCCGATCCGCCGACCTGCCAGGCCTCGTCGCTCTCGAGAAACGGTGCGTCGAGCATGCTGTCGTAGGGGAGGAACGCGCCGTCCCGGCCGTAGGGGTCATAGGGGTTCTCGTAGAGCTGCCGGTCGACGATGAAGCGCGCGCGAGCCGCCAGGAGCTCACCGAACGGCGGGAGCGCGTAGAAGAGGAGATGGGTCCACCGTCCGTCGCCGTGCTCGACGCGGATCTTCTTCTGTCCCCGCGTGCGGAACGAGATCTCGAACGCGCGCACGCCGGCGGGGGCTCGCGGTTCGACGGGGCGGATCTCGACATCGGACGCCTCCGGGATCAGGCGGACCTCGTCCTGCGACTGCACGTGAAGCTGAACGGGCGTCTCGACGGGAACGACCATCCCCGGCCGGACGCGCGCCGCGATGCGGCCGTGGCGGACGAGCTCGTCGTGGACCTGGCGGTGTCGCTCGAGGAGGACGAATCGAAAGGCGAACGACTTCGACTCCCCGGGAGCGAGAAGCACGTAGCTGTGGCCGTTGATCCAGCTCCGTTGGGGCTCCCGAGGGGCGTTCCAGACGTTCTCCTGCTTCCGGGCCCAGCTGTGGGCCGCCACGAGGTGCTGGCCCTCCCAGACGACGTCCCACTGCGACCCCTCGGTCCCGTCGAGCTTGTACGCCGCTTCGAGCGCCGTGTCGCCGAGCGTGTGGAAGAGGAGGAACCGGCCGTCCCCCGCGGGGCGGCAGAAGATCCCGTACGAGCTGTGCCCGCAGATGCACAGATGCATCATCACCCTCTCTTCGTGCCACGCCCGCTGCTGCTCGATGTCAGTCTCCCGCCGGCCCGGACCGCGGAAGAGCGACGCGTAGTCGATGTTCATCGTGAGAGGGAACGCGACCTCGCCGATCTCGAGCGCCTCCTCCGTTCGGTTCGTGAGCGCGATCTCCCAGCGGAGTCCGCCGTCCTCGAGGGCGAAGCGCTCATGGACGTCGACCGTCTGCAGGCCTTCGGGGTCGGAGGACGGTCCGGCGCAGCGGATCTCGACGAGTCGGCGATCGCGGTCGACCTGGACCCGGCGGCAGTCCCCCGATCGGGACGTCCGCTCCTTCCGCCATCCACTCCCGGACCACGTGCGCAGGACCACGTCGCCGAGCCAAGCTGGATCGGCGAGGAACCCAGGGTCGGAGATGCTCTCCGGGGTGCCGACGAAGTTGAGCGGTCGTGGGTCGGCGGGGTCGACGATCGATCGCACCACCCCGCGACGGGGATCGAATCCGACGGCGATGCGGCCGTCCGAGAGTCTGTCCAGATCCTTCACGAAGTCCTCCTCCTCCGTGCACATCCTGTCGGGCCGAAGGCGCCGGCACCGGATCATCGATGATCGATCCGGGGCACGACGGGATCGGCCCGCGTGCCCCGGATCGGACGGTAAGCCTAGTCTGGGTAGATGACGTACCAGGGCTGGGTCTGATACGTCGCCGGCGTCGGCAGGTACTGAAGGTACTGCTCCGTGGGAAGCTGGAGCTCTGTCGGACACCAAAGGAGTTCCACCGGGATGTTTTCGTGGAACCAGTCGTACAGGTAGATCGGGAGATCGGACGGGTAGTTCCGATGGCGCTTGGTGAATGTCATGGAGTACGCCACCTCCACCAACGGAATGACGTAGACGTTGGCTGTCGATAGCGCCAAGATCTCGTGGAACGCGACGGCGCGCTCCGCGGCGCTTGCCATGGTGAACGTCGACGTGAGCAGATCGCCGATTCTCTGTTCGAATGGCAACAAATCGCGCTTCCCATCCAGAGAGGCCTTGTGCCACCATGGTGTGTTCGCGGTGAACGGACCGATCGACTCAGGGCGGACATCCGGTGCGGTGCTGTACGTTGGATCAAGGATCATGTCGAACTCCTGCAGGTCTTCCTTCTCCTGCAGGAGTGCTTCTCCGATCGTTCGCAGCTGCATGTCGATCCCCACTGCCCTCATGAAAGGCTGGACCGCCTCGGCGAGTGCAATGTGATCCGGGTTCGTGGCAGCTGTTAGAAGCTCGATTGTGAGGTTCTGCCCGGCGATCGCCGATTCGGCAGGCCAGTTAAGGATGCCATCCTTGTCGGCGTCGACGAACCCCAATCCGGTGAGCAACGCCGTGGCCCTCGCTGGATCGTAGAGGTACTTTGTGACGTCTTCCTCGCGGTACAGCGGACTCCCGCTGGGATAGCCGCCGTAGAATGCCTGGACGTCGGGGGTCCCGAAAACGCCCTCCGCGATTGCTTGGCTGTCGATGGCGTGCGCGATCGCTTGACGGAATTCGATCGTCCGGAACATCTCGCGCAACGCGAGATCGCGCGCGTCTCGAACTCCACGGTACACAGAGAGATTCGGAAACAGAGCGAACGGTTGAGTAAAGGGGCCCCACTGGAACACGAACGGAGCCTTGGGGTCCTGAGACGCCGCGAAGATTAGGCGAGTCAGTTGAACGTCCTGCAACGGACATTGGTCAATCTCCCCGGTCAGCGTGCGGTAGTTGCGCATGCTCCAGTCCGGATCCTGTATCCACACGGCGGCGTCGAGATATGGAAGCTGATTCCCCTGCTCGTCCACCTTGTAGAAGAACGGGTTCCGCACGTAGACGGTGACGCTTGCCGGCTCATAGTACACCGGCACGTAGGGGCCGATGACGACAGCGGGAACGTTGCCGGTCCGCGCCGACTCCAACAGGTTATCGTACGTCATTGTAGCATTGTAGGCTGGATGGTAGTGCTTGTGGACGTGTGCCGCGATCGGGGCGTAGTACTTGCCGTCCATCAAGAACAGCGCCCGGACGGGGTAGGAGACCCCGAAACGCCACTGGATAGTGTAGTCGTCGATCTTCGTCAGCTCTGTGACCTCGTCGCCGAACGTCCAGGTGTCGGCGCTCTGCATGCTCGGGACCTTCGGATCGAGGATGACATCGTAGTAGGTGAAGAGAATATCATCCGCGGTGAATTCCACGCCGTCGGACCACTTGACGCCCTTCATCAAGTGCATCGTCAGGATGTGGCCGTCTTCGGACCACTCCCAATGCGTTGCCAAGTTCGGCACGGGCTCGGGGCTCTCGAGCATCCACATCAGGGCAACGTCGACCAACCCTTCGTTCTTGTGACCTTCGCCGCCTTCCCACCCGGAGTAGCAGCCGAGCATGTTCTGCCAGCAGTCCGGCTCGGAGCCACGGGAGTGCCGAATCAGGTCGCCATAGACTCCTGTTCCGTCAAGCATGACGGACGCCTTCCAGACTAAGGGTTTCTCCGGCAGCCGTTCCTCGACCGGCGGTAGTTTGCCCTGTGTCACCAACGCGGCCAACGAGGGGGCCTCGTTGTAAGCGGGCAGGCTTTGATACTCGAACATCTCACTCGGCACAGCGAATCTCGCTCCGAGAGAGCGTGAGCCCTCATCTCCGAATGAGCCCACGGACATCGCCAACACTAACACACCCAACAGCAGTGTCCAATATCCACGCATATGACTCCTCCTCAGCAGATATGTAGCAGTCCGATTTCCGTTCGCGGTTATGACTTACTGGGGCATCACCTCCCTCTGGCCTCGCGGATCGCGCGCCCCGAAGACGCTGGGATAGAAATGGAAAACGCAATCATGTGTGCAGAGGGAGGGCGCCGACCGTGACTCTCTTGTCGTGTCATTGGGTCCACCGTATCACAACGTTACCGGTAACGTTATCGAACACCAGGATACCACGTCCCTCATGCCCAAGTCAACACTCCCGTTGCCTGAGGGAAGCCGCCACCGAAGGAGGGATCGGCACTTGGCGAGTTGGGCTACCGGGAAGAAATGGGAAGCTTTCCTCCGCCTTGCCAAAAGCGAGACTGGTCAGATGTGACACCGGATGCAGCGGCACCTTCGGCCGGCGGCTCGAAGTTGGTATCCACCGCATACGTTGCGGCGGAGTCTGGCAGACCAGCCGCACCACGTGAGAACTCGAGGGGCTGTTCGACTCGCTTGATCTCAAGATCTTATTGCGCTACCTGACAACGCCTGTCGTCAAGCGGCAGGGCGACAGGTCACAGTTCCTTCACACGCTTTGGAGAAGAAGGCGTCCATCCTTCAGACACCACGTTGGATGAGGAAATGCGCACTCCGGAGAACGACGACGCGAGAGCTGAACCATGATCCGCGATTCTCATGGAGCGCGCGCGTCCAGCGGCTTGTGAGCGTGAGTTACGGCCCCAGAACACGCTCGGGAACCCGCCCATCTGGCTGTTCCATGCCCTTATCCAGCTTTCCCAAGTGGCCATCTCCGTTCCTAACCACGAACACGGCAAGTGCTTCTCGTTTCGGGCTCTCGCTCTCTTCCCTGCATGTAGTAAGGTATCCTAAGCGTCATTGTACTCAGAGAATACCATCTTTGCGTGTCGTCGGGGTCAGAAATGATGCGGAACGGGAACAGATGGTACGAACGGACGCTCGCTGCCGGACGCTGCGACGCCTGATAGAATGAACTTGACAGCCTGTGCTTCGCTCCACGGGTACTCCGTTTGGACAGCCTCCGAACCCCGGTCGATTGGTTTAGAAGCCCATCCACTTGCATTGTCGATCCGAGAGGGACTTCACTTGCGCCATGGAGCCTCCGGAAAGGCGGGGCGCGTTTGGCTCTCAGTCGGGCAGCAGCTTGATCAACGCCACGAGATGTTCCCAAGGAATCGCCACGTGCTCGGCGGTGCTACTCCAGTTATCGTGCACGATGACCCACAGGGTCTCAGGAAGTGGGCCACGACCGTCCGGATCGCCCTTGAGGAATCCCACCCCCGTCACCGCATGGCCGATTCCCCAGTGGTCATCCCATTTCTCCTCCGGAATCTTCGCGTCCTCCTTGCGCAGGGGGTCGGTGGACATGATCGGGTTCCCCCATAGGTAGAAGGTGATCACGGTGTCTTCTCTGGAGGTCGGGAGTGCGATGGGGGTGGGTCGTATCGGATTCCAGAAGGCGAAACACAAGACGGCCGGGATCCCCCTTTCTATGCTTCCGCGGTATGCGTCCCACAGAGCCTCTATCCCCGCCTCCGAATCGAGGAGATCCGCCCGCCAGGAGTGTCTCGCTTTCTGCATCGGGCGTTCGCCGGGGGGCGGCTCTCCATTCCACTCGACGAAGCCCATGATCCCGTACGGAATATCCTTGTTCATTGTCCCTGGGCGCCGGGGGGACGCGTTCAGACGGTCAGGGCTGCCTTCCCCGTTCGTTGCCATCGCATACCCAAGATACGCACTGAGGCCATCGGCGGAGAGACCTCCACTCACTTCGATGGCCCACTCGGCCTCCGCAACTTGGTCCAAGAAGACAATGGCGTTTGCTGCCGCAAGCGGCGCGCACCAGTTGTCCACTGACTGAAAGCCAAGGGGATTCGGCGGAGGCTGCGATGCGTCGGGTACCTTCGCGATGTACGCACCTTCGAACCCGTCCCCCATCACCTCCGTGACGTAGGCGTCTGGCTGAGCTGCCGCGACCACACCGAAGATCACGGACGCCACGGCCAACCCGAGTCCCAGTTTGACCATTCCGCCCTCCTTGTGTGACTGTGCCTCGGTCTGCAGAGTCTGTTCCCAGACCGACGGAGTGTAGCAGACCAGCGGACTCCCTGGGAAGCGATGCGTCCATAGGCAGCCTCTCCAGACCGTGCAGCTGACGGAGACCCTTCCGGTGTCAGCGGCGGGTCGACCGTCCGAGGCTGGAAGAGATCCTCCGCGACGCAGAGGACGATCGAGCGATGGCTGCAGCGTATCGCGAGCACGGCGGCATGATGAACGGTGTCGCAGAGCATGAGGGGGCCACTACGCAACAATCAGCCGCTACGGCAGGCAGCTCGAAGGAGGAGAATCCAAGGAATCCTAGTGTCGGATTGCAAGACTTGACCCCTTAGACTCCTTAGACTCGCTTCGGGGCTTGTGCGTTACTATTCGTCGGGATGTCATTATCCGAGGGAGGTGCCGTAATGACGAAACGGGGGGGTCTTGATCTTCTCATCTCAAATGCCCAAGTGGTGGATGTCTTTCGGCTACGGGTCTTTCTTGGCTGGGTTGGGGTTTGCAGCGGCCGATTCCAGTACGTTGAAGAGGGCACACCACCCACGAATCTGGAGAGCCGAGAACGCCGTGATATGCGCGGGGCGTTCCTGATCCCCGGTCTGATCGACACTCACATGCACATCGAGTCGAGTCTTGTTCTCCCTCACATCTACGCTGAGGCCGTCCTGCCGTACGGGGTCACCACAGTCCTGGCAGATGCGCACGAGATTGCCAACGTGGCGGGTGAGCCCGGGGTTCGCTGGTTCATGAGCATTGCCGCCGACCTCCCGCTCACTGTCTTCTTTGCCGTACCTTCAGTGATTCCCACCTTTCCAGCGTCAGTAGAGACGCCGAATGCAGCATTGGGGATTGATGCGATCGAGCGGCTCTGTGCACATCCATTTGCACTCTCCATTGGTGAAGTCCACGACTACCGCGGAGCGGCAAATGGAGAGAGTCACCTCCTCGATCTGGGCGAAGTCTCGTTGAGGACAGGACTGAAGATCGAGGGGCATATCCCCAGCCTTGAAGGGATGGACCTCTCCAACTATGTCTCGCTCGGAGCCACTTCGGATCACACACTGACCTCCCCGGCGAAGATCCTTGAGGAACTGGGCAAGGGCCTCTACGTGATGTTGCAGCGCAAGTCAGTCACGGAAGAGAATATCGAGACACTTGTAGCATTGCCGGATCGATCCCGCGTCCTCTTCGTTACGGATGATGTCGCTCCCTCCGAGCTTCGGCATGCACATCTCCTCTCGATCATGCGCAAGGCGATCTTAATGGGCCTGCGTCCGCTCGAGGCAATTGCGTCATGTACAATCCGACCGGCAACGTATCTTGGCCTGCATCGGCGGGGAGGTATCGCCCCGGGACGGCATGCGGACTTCTGCGCGGTCGAGAGCTTGGAGAATCCGATCCCGAGCATTGTCTACGCCAAAGGCCACGAGGTCGCAAGGAACGGGCGGATTGTGGAAGGCGTCGTGCCCTCGCCGGTTCTTGATCCGCTTCCGAACAATGCGCCGCCGATTCCTGGTCCGTTCACTCAAAGTGACTTCCGCATCATCCCAGAGAACACCGATATGAGGCAAGCGACGCTTCGCGCAATCGACCTTCTCAACGATCAGAATACCCTCGCGGGGCTCGTGGAAATCGAAATGGAGATTGAGAACGGATATCCGCTGTTCTCTAGCGACCAGGATCTATGCCTGATCGGCGTGGTATCGCGGACCGATCCGACGTCCCGGGCGATGGCGCTCCTCAGAGGCTTCGGGCTGCGGACCGGCGCACTTGCGAGCAGCTTCGCCCACGATGCTCACAATCTCCTCGTCGTGGGACACGAGCCGATCTCGATTGTCACCGCTGCCAATGAAGTTCATCGTCTTGGGGGTGGGATCGTCTTTGCGATGGGCAGTGAGGTTGAGGCCTCTCTTCCCCTCCCCATCCTGGGAATCCTCCCGAGCATGGACCTGGACGCGGTGGTCCGCGCAGCCGATAGCGTCGAAACCGCGCTCCGACGCCACGGCGCGACTCACCAGCGCCCATTGTTGACCCTGACATTCATGGCGCTCTCCTCGAGCCCGTACTTCAAGATGTCGGATCGCGGCATCGTCGACGTTGAGCGAAGAGAGGTCTTGTCACCGGTGGTCACGCTGGAAGAGGAATCCCAGTCAAATTGACAGACAACGCCCGTTTCCTGTAGGGTAGAAGCCTGGATTCCCTTTCCGCTCAATAGCAGTCTTTGACCAAAGCACGCGAGAGCCCCGCAGCGTCCTCGACACTACGCCGAGGAGGTGGAGACAGATCCAAACGCTTGGCGAAAGGAGGTGATGGAGAGGTTGTGATTCGGCCGCCATACACGCCGTGGTACGGCTCCGGATACAGGGACAACAATAGAGGAGGCATGATGAGAGCATTTCGTAAGAGGGTGCCATGTGTGCTTGTGGTTGTTGGGTTGCTCATGATGGGGTGGGGGCTTGTTCTCGATGCTCAGGAGCCACCCAAGCCGAGCCAGCTTGTGGTTTCGACCTGGGGATTCAACACAGAACTGCTCGAGGAAAACCTCGCAAAGGCATTCGAGGCGGAAACTGGGATCCGCGTCGTTTTTGACTTCGGAGACAACTCCCCTCGACTCGTCCGCCTGATCGCCAATAGGGACGCTCCCGTCGTTGATGTTGTCACGTTCGCCCCCAATTTCGCCGCACAGGCGTTGTCCGCCGGCGTCCTGCAACCGATCAATACCGTCAACATTTCGAACCTCGCGGACATTGTCGAGTGGGCGCAGGACCCGCTGGGTGGTCACTACGGAATCGGCTACACTGTCCAGATCCTCAAGCTTGCCTATCGAACGGACAAAATCGCCCCGCCGGTGACATCGTGGCGCGATTTCTTCCGCCCGGAACTCGCAGGACGAATCACCATTCCCGACCTGAACACAACGTACGGCCCCGCAACATTGTTCTCAACTGCGAAGGCATGGGGCGGTTCGCTGGACAACTTGGAGACCGGATGGCAGAAGCTTGGGGAGCTGATAGAGAGTGGCGCGCTACTAACAGCTTACCGACGCTCGTCGGAAGCAATCAGCCTGTTTGAACAGGACGAGATCTGGCTGTGCCCGATCCCGAGCTTTTCCTGGCCGAGCCTTGCCGCGCTCAATCTGCCCCTTGCGTGGGTTCGGCCGGCGTCTGACTATTGGGAAGGGATGGTCGCCTCCTTGAACACCTTGAGTGTGGTGAAGGGAACACCGAACGCCTACTGGGCGGAGAAGTTCATTGACTTCTGGCTTTCGGTGGAAACGCAAACGCAGATGGCCCTCGACAAGGTGGACGCACCAGCAAACACGAAAGTTGTGTTGCCGGACGACCTTCGGATGAGTTTTGGCTTGGACGAGGACATCTCAACGGCGGTCTTCTATGATCCTGCATTCGTCGTAGCGAATCTGGAGGAATGGCTGGATCGCTGGAACGAGATGATCGCCCAGTAAAAGGAGACACAACGGGCGGTCCGATGTCTGCAACTGACCGTGCGGACCCGGACTGCCCTGTCTTCTGGGCAGGAGTGCGGTCATGAGGAACCGTGCGGCGGTCTTCGCCTTGACAGGGCCGGGACTTGTTTTCCTCGGCTTTTCTCTGCTTGCACCGATTGCGCTCTTGGTCGCGTCCAGTTTCCGTAGCGGGGATGCGTGGACTGTTGCGCCCTACGTGAGCACGTTGTCGAAGTCCGTGTTTCGGATAGCCGCCCTTCGCACGCTGCGCGTGGGATTGATCGTCACTGCGGCGACCGCGTTTCTCAGCTACCCAACCGCGTACTACGTCTCGAAACTCCCCGCGCGACGCCGGGCGGTCCTCATGTCGCTCGCCCTCTTTCCACTGATGACGACCGCTGTCGTGCGAACGTTCGGTTGGTTCGTTATCCTCAGCCGCCAAGGGATTCTCAATCGAGTTCTTGAGGCCATCGGCTGGGTGGATCGCCCCGTGCAGTTCCTTTACACCGAGGGGGCAATTGTGCTCGGTCTTACACACTTGTTCTTCCCGCTGATGCTCCTCTCACTGATCAGTGCGATGGAGAACATCCCGCCGGATGTGGAGGAGGCAGCGCGGAGCCTTGGAGCTCGTCCGCTCCGGGCGTTCGCTCGCGTGGTCTTTCCTCTCTCGGCCGACGGTCTAGTGGTCGGCGGGACCCTTGTCTTCACGGGATGCATCACGGCGTACACGACCCCTGCGATTCTCGGCGGAACGCGGGTACTGACGCTTGCGACCTTGCTGCAGCAGCGGGCAATGACACTTCTTGACTGGGAGACGGCGACTGTGGTCGCGGTTGTGCTGCTTGCTCTCGCCACGGTCGTCAACCTCGCACTCCGTCGGCTTCGTGTACGGGGGGTATCATGAGACGGAGCAGGGCGCTGATCGCGCTGATGCTCTTGGTCTATACTTTCATCTTGAGCCCGTTCGTCGTCATCTTCATCGTCTCATTCGGCCCGAATCTGGTGTTCCCGCCGACGTCGCTGACGTTGAACTGGTACGTAAGAGCCGTCTCGATGCGCATGTTCCGTGAGGCGTTCGTGACAAGCCTCGAGATCGGCCTCCTCGCGATCATGATTGCCCTCTTCTTCGGCGTGCCAGCAGCGTATGCTCTGATCCGGTTCCCGTTTCGCGGGCGCGAGACTGTGGAGTTTGCCTTTACTGCGCCGATCGTCGTCCCCGCGTTGGTCATCGGGTTCGCGCTGCTGCGATACTACATTCAGCTAGGGCGTCTGCCGGTCTTCCCGGGCTTGTTGATCGCGCATACTGTGATCCTAGTTCCATATGCTGTCCGGGTAACAGCTGCCAGCCTGCGGAACTTCGACTTCCTGACAGAGGAAGCCGCGATCAGCCTCGGCGCACCTCCGTGGAAGGCGTTCTTCCGCATTGTACTGCCGAACGTCCGCACGGGTGTGCTTGCGGCATTCATTCTCGGGTTCACGTTGTCATTCAACATGGTACCGATTTCGCTGTTTCTGACTGGTCCAGGGTACACAACGCTGCCAATTCAGATGCTGTCATACATGGAGTACTACTTCAACCCACTGGTTGCAGCGCTGTCGGTCCTGATGATCCTTTTTACTGTGATCATCACACAGGTTGCTGAGAGTGCGCTTGGGTTATCACGACATATCTAGACAGGAGACAGACAATCCCCATGAGTTTCTTGGAAATTCACGAGTTGACTGCCGGGTACGGGCATGACGATCCGGTTCTTCGAGGGTTCTCGCTATCCCTCGCGGAGGGGGAGTTTCTCGCCCTCCTGGGACCCAGCGGGTGTGGTAAGACGACCGCGCTCCGGAGCGTACTGGGTTTCATCCGCCCGCGATCGGGGCGGATCATTCTGGACGGCCGGGATGTGACGGCGGTGCCCCCGCACCGGCGCAACTTCGGGGTTGTCTATCAATCGTACGCGCTGTTCCCACACCTGAACGTCTTTGACAACGTCGCCTTTGGGCTCAGAATGCGACGGGTTGGGCGACGCGAGATCCCGGACAAGGTATCGAAGTGGCTACAGCTCGTCGGACTAGGGGAATTCGCGAAACGTTTGCCGATGCAGTTGTCCGGAGGACAACGCCAACGAGTTGCGCTCGCTCGCGCGCTTGCGGTCGAGCCGGCTCTTCTCTTGCTCGACGAGCCCCTCTCCAATCTTGATGCCAAGCTGCGCGAAGTCATGCGCGTCGAACTCCGCAGCATCCAGCAAGAGCTTGGCACAACAGCGATTTACGTGACCCACGACCAACTCGAGGCGCTGAGTATGTCGGACTGGGTTGCTTTGCTGAACCGGGGAGTCGTCGAGCAAGTTGATAGACCGGATTTGTTGTATCGCAATCCCGCTACGCCGTTTGTCGCGCACTTCATGGGGTATGATAACCGACTTGACGGTCTCGTCGAGACCTCGCACGGATCCGAGGTAATGGTATCGGCCGGTGCCCTTCAGCTCTGTGCTCGATGGCGGGGCGAGCAGGACGCAAGCCCCGGCGATGCTGTTCAGCTCCTGTTTCGTTCAGAGGCCGTCATACTGGGAAATACAGCTTCCGCAGTCAATGCGATCCCCGGCGAAGTCCGTTTCGCGAGCTTTCAGGGACACACTATCCGCTACCTTGTGTCTACCCCTCTCGGAGAGATCGATGCGACCGTTGCGGAGGGGGACGAACGGAGAGCCATCGGACACTCCGTATCCGTGTCTGTGACGCCGGTGGACCTGATTGCCTACCACGCGAACGCAGGGGCTGAGCCGCCTAGCGAGGAGAGATCTGAATGAAACATGTCCAGATACCGGACGGAGTCGAACTGCCAAGGCTCGCGTTGCTTCCCGGTGATCCTGGCCGGGCGGAACGAATTGCCACCCACATGGACGCTGCCGATCTGCTCTCGCAAAACCGGGAGTTCAGTCTGTATCAAGGTTCGTATCGCGGCGCGGGTCTCTGCGTTTGTTCCACCGGGATTGGTGGACCATCAGCGTCGATCGCGCTTGAGGAGCTAGCGCGAGGAGGAGTGAGCGTCTTCATCCGCGTCGGCTCGGCGGGGGGGAGGCAGCCTGAGATCCCGATTGGATCAGCTGTCATCCTTACGGCTGCATACCGCGGTGACGGAACGTCTGGCGCCTATCTCCCCCCGGGCTTCCCGGCCGTCGCTGATTTTGACGTGACCGCTGCGCTGGTAGGCACGGCACGCTGCAGCAGTTACCCGTTCTGGTGTGGCGTCGGGTACACGCGAGATGCTTACTACTCGCGTGACCACACGTTGGACGAACTGCTGAAGCGAGCGGGGGTCGTGGCAGCAGAGCAGGAGGCAGCAACGTTATTCATTGTTGGTGCCTGGCTGCGCGTCAAGGTCGGCGCGGTCGTTGCCACTGACTCCAACATCTGGCTGAAAGAGCAGCCGGCGAAAAGGGAGAGAGAACTCCTGTTTCGCGAAGGCGAGAAGCGGAGCATTCAGATCGCACTGGATACCTTGGCCGATTGGGTGTTCGAGTCCCAATGAGGTGAGCGCCTTCTCTTTCTCCGGAAGCGGCTCACTCATCTTCAGCAGTTGCGTTTCAGACTGAAGTTCCCGCTCTCCAGACGGCGGAACACCAGGCACAGGAAGATATGCGCACGCACTCGCTCCTCGACCGGCGTTGTACAACTCGTTGCGACCATGAACCGCACAACGCCACCCCTGCGATCATGCTCATCTCGTGAGAGACCTCCAGCTCTTGCTTGCTCACATCGACACCGATACAGTGCATGCGGAACCTCCGTCCATGCGAGTGTAATGGAGGGTTCGCGAGGGTTGCGCTCTCCAGCCTGGCCTTGTGAACACGAGCTGCAGCGCGAGCTGCGCTCCTGATGCTGTCCCGGCTTGTGGGAGGGCGGTCCGTCTGACCCACGAACTGACGAACTCGTCGTTCTGCCTTCATCCGATCTGCCCACCCACGAGCATCTCCATCCGACTCAGTCTAGAGATGCACGCCAGCTGCGACGCCGCGCCAAGGTACGAGATCTTTGGTTCGAGGGTTCCTGTCGCTCGATTCGGCCTGCGGGCCCGTCCACCGGGAGTTGAGGCCGGGCGAGTTCCGGAAGCATGGCACCGAACTGGAGCGAGTGGGATCACCGCTCGCCGGACTGCCTCGATGGACAAGGTCGAGCGTCGAGGCGATTCCTGGGTTCACGTGTGTCGATCGCGAGCAAGCGTGGATCCTCTTGGCATTCCGATAGGGACCCAGTATGGTTTAGCGCGCTGGCCGGCAACGTAACCCAGTTCGGCCGGTGCGAAGGAGGCATGGCGATGGGGCGATGGCTTCGAATGGTGGCCTTCCTAGCGCTCGGCCTGGCAGTACTCCTTGGCCTCGCGGGATGCGAGTGGATCCAGGGGCTCCTCAATCCGGGAGGGGCGGGGATCCCGTGGGCGAGCGGGTCGTCAATTCCCGTGACGAGCCAATCGATCGGCACGGCAGGCGGAGTTGTCACGGTCAGCGATCCTGGCGGCCCACTCGACGGAATGACGATCGACGTCCCGGCCGGAGCGTATCCGACCTCGAAGACATTCCACATCTCGTATACCCCGATCACCGGCGATCCGGGCCCGCAGATCACGGCACTGACGCCGCTGGTCGAGGTGGACAACGGTGGGGCGTTCGCCGACCAGATCCTGACGGTGACCGTTCCTGTCGTCATCCCCGACGGGTACTTCGCGATGGGGTTCTTCGTTGACGAGCACGGGAAGTTCGAAGGGATGCCGCTTGTGACGGAGACGCCGACGTCGATCACGGTGGCGACGGCTCACTTCAGCGCCTTCCTCATCGCCGCGATACAGAGCAAGGAGCTCCTTGCCCAGAGCTTCCACGACGGCGGATTCCGGCCGAGAATTGACGACTGGCAGTTCACGAACCGCGGCTCGTACATCGCGCCCGGTGGGCACTGCATGGGCCAATCCCTCACCGCGATGTGGTACTACACCGAGAAGCGCCTGAACGGCGCACCGTCGCTGTGGAACCTCTACGACAACAACGGCGACGCTCCCGCCTCGCCCGCCTTCTGGTACGACGACAGCGACGGCTACCGGCTCGCATCGACGATCCAGAACGTCACCGATTGGGGCGGCTGGCTCAACAAGACCATCGAGAAACTCCAAACGACCGATGACGTCTTCACCTGGCTCGCCTTCCTTTTCGCGATCCGCGTCACGGGAGAGCCGCAGTTCGTCGCGATCTGGACTGCAACGAAGAAAAGTGGCCACGCGATGATCGTCTACGGGGCGGATGTGATCACGGGGACGCTGTACATCGCCGACCCGAACTACCCGGGCGACGCGTCGCGTCGGATCACGTACACCAACGGGACGTTCGACCCGTACGAGTCCGGTGCCAACAAGAAGGAGATCGACGCCGGAAACAGCACGAGCTTCCCCGTGATCCGCTATCACGCCAAGTCGGCGGTGATCCCGTGGTCCCGCATTGCCGCGCGGTGGGAGGAGTTCGAGCTCGGGACGGTCGGCGACGACCTCTTCCCGGCGTACAGCCTCGCGGCGGTGAACGACCAAGGCGATGACGTGCCCCTGGTCGACGGGCTCACCGTGAGCAGCGACAGGCTGGGGATCAAGGTATCGGCCGTGTCGGGCGGCGCCACGCTCGGATACGACGTTCGCCGTGGCACCGAGTGGCTGACGCCGAGCGGCGGGACGTGGCCGCTGGTCGAAGGCGACAATCGGTTGGGAATCTACGTCGTCGGCCAGAGAAGCGGCGTATGGGAGTATGTCGACTTCCAATGGGTGACGGTCCGCAGGGCAGCGCCGGGCAACGTCAGCGGGCGGCTGGAGTTCCATCTCGCGTCGACGATCCAGCAAGACCCGCAGTACGGGGCGTCCCATGCGGGGGTCGTCGGAACGACGATGACCTTCCGGAACGGCAGCTACAATCCGGCGACGAAGACCATCGTCGCGAGTTGGGACGGCGGCGACTTCTCCAACACGTACTTCGAGGCGCGGCTCAGCGCAAGCGAGGACGCCATCGAGTACTTCCGCGCGCGCCAGACGCAAGCGAACGTTTGGTTCGCCTGGACAAACGTGCACGAGATCCGCGGTTACAACCTGCCGTACTCGCACAGCGACGGAGGATCGCGCTACTTCACCCTCAACGGAGCGCAGGCGCACACGATCGTCGACCTGTTGACGTTCAAGACGTGGTCGACGTCGCTCGGCAGCGCCACGAACCCGACCGAGTGGGTCGGATCGGCGGCCGCGCTCACCGGCGACGCGGCCGACGTCATCACGATCCGGCTGGACCTGTAGAAGCTCGATCGGGTGGAGCGGTAGGCGCGAGTCGTCGCAGGTCCTGCCATCGCGTCCGGGCGGGGTTCGTGGGGAGCCGAGGGCGAGGCGGCGGAGGCTCGCGTCGGCCGGCAGCGGAGGGCGTTCCCGCGCGCTGCGGAGAGGTATGATTGAGAAAGGGTGTGCCATTGGATTTCGCAGGGAGACGGGAACACCCCCGTGGATGTGGACTGACCGCGACGGGGGTGTGGCTCTTGGAATTCCGGGGACGCATACCGCAATTCTCTGAGGGCAAAGCCATCCGCGTTTCGACCGGCTTGAACGCTCGATTTGATCCGCCGGTTTCGTGGCTGTACGCGACGCTTGCAAAGTGAGCCGTTCGAATTGCTCACTGACCGAACGTTGCCAGCAGTGGACGCTATGCTGCCGGTCTGCACACCAATCATGGTTTGGCAAGAAAGGAGACGCATTGGCTACGATCGCCTGCCTTGGTTGGGGCTCTCTGGTCTGGGACCCAAGAGGACTCGCAATTCAACGGCGGTGGTTTGATGACGGTCCGTTGATTCATGTCGAGTTCGCCAGAGAGTCACAAGATGGACGAATCACACTTGTCTTGGCCCCCAACTGAAAGGACCGTTCGCTCGTTGTGGGCGGTGATGGACGCAACCGATCTTGCCACCGCAAGAACAGATCTTCGCAAGCGCGAGGGAATCCTTGAGAAGAATGAAGACAGAGATGTCGGCACTTGGTCTGCCGACCAGCCATCTCCCGTGTTGATTCCTGGGCTTGCCGAGTGGGGCGTTGCCCACGGGGTGGCTCACGTCGTCTGGACCAATCTGCCGCCAACGTTCAACGGTTCCGAGAAGACACCTACCGCCGAGCAGGTTGTGCGGTATCTCGCCGGGCTCACGGGGGCACAGAGAGATGCTGCCGAGAGGTACGTTCGTTTCGCGCCAAAGCAGATTGATACTGCGCACCGACGCCGCATCGAAGCGGCGCTCCAATGGACGGCACGCGCTGCGAACCAGCAAGACTGAAGAGGTGCCGAGCAAGTCGCTCCAGCGGACCGGCCAAGAGCTGCGCTCTTGTTCGTCCGCTGAGCATCAACGTCATGCGCAGCGACAGGCAGGGATGCGCTCATCTCTGATCTGACGTTCATCGAAAGGACGAAGCTGGAGAAGCTCTTCCAGATGGGCGGCGGCTACGTCTTGAGCTTCTCGAACCGGACGTTGGCCGAGTCTGTTGCTGAGAGTACCGGTCGGGACATCTACGATCCAAGATACGAGCATGCCAGCGGTTCCAAGGCGAACCGGCTTCGCGCGTTCTGGAAGCAAGGGACCCGACTACCTCGTCGGCAAGCTGGTTCATGGCCTACTTGGGTATTGTCGGCCCGCAGCGGGTGATTCTGCCCAGGACCGCCTATTTGAGGAGTGCGAGCGGATTGCACGCCGCCTCCAGCGGAGTGCGCCAGTTGAAGCGCTGGACGCCATCACAGCGGAGGGGACCGAGCGTGGCTTTGCCGCCGGGCAAAGCCAAGAGGCGATCGATGATGAGATTCCTTTCTGAGAGCACGCATAACAACAGCATGCAACGTCCCCGCAGCGCCCGGATCCGGAAACCGCGCCCGGCCAATCGCGCAGCGGTCGGCCCTCCGGAGCTCGGACCGTATGGTCGTGTCCGGGAGTGAGGTTCAAGTCACCGAAATCCACCGCAAATGAGGTTTGTGTCACCGGGATTACGAGGTTTGTGTCACCGGGATTACGGAGAGGATGGTCGATGTCACTGACGCAACTCGATCTCGATGTACCGATCCGAGTCTGCGCCAAAGTCTCCTTGTACAAGGTACGGGTCCTTGATTCTGTAGTTGGGGTCCGCCTGGCTCGCTGTTCCAACGTGCCAATCGCGGTATTCAACGTAGATTAGCCGAGCCCACTCAGGGCTGTGGCTGGCATCAACCCGGAAGTACTTGTTGCCGTTAACCTCTCGGTGGAGCGGTATGTCCTCAGCTGTGATCTGATCCCTGCGCTCCCACAGGACCCCGTTGTCGTAGTACTGGATTCGGCGCCAGGCGCCCAGATACTGCATTGTGGTCCCCGTGGGATCGAGGCGGAAGCTGATGTAGACATAGGGGAGGTCGTCCACAGGGGAATGGGACTGATAGTCGTCGAGCGCCGCGGTGTAGAGGATGGGAGCGATGGAGGCGAACTCAACAGCAAGGTTTCGTGTCTCGTCGACTCCCTCGTGGACCACTTGAGCCTGAAACCCATACGTCACCACAGCAGATGAGAACGCCGCGGGTCCGTCATCGGGGATCCCAGGGAATAGGTGGTCAAAGAACGATTGGAAGATGCATCCTGGCAGCAGGACAGCGCTGAAGAGGATGACCGACACGAGTGCCTTCTTCATGATGCCTCCTTCGTGAACACAATGTACAATGGATCTGATCTGTCAACCAATCCGCCATTCAAAAGACGCAAGACGCAAGACGCAAGACGCAACTCCGGCCTATGATTCAGGCCTCGTACGGGCACAACGGAAGGCGGCGCTCCGGCGCCTTCCAGGATCAGTTCTGGTTGAAATGCATACTGTTCGACGACAGCTGCTTCCCAGCTCCCGCGTGCGGCACGTACGTCCCGATCCGCTCGCGCGGTGTTTTCCCAAGTCCATTGGACTGTGCCGTCGGTGTCAGTCCCCCGCGAGGACCAGACAGCGGGCGAGGGAAAACAGACATGGGGGGCAGGGGCTGATCCCGAGCGCGGACGTAGGGTCAGGCCTTTATTCTCGAATCCGCTTCTGCGAGATCCGGGATGGAGTGTGATGGGTGCGATTCAAGAATAAAGGCCCGACCCCCTTTCCTTCTCTATATATATGAGGCTCCAATTCTAGCCGATGCCCTCGGAGCGAGAGTACTGTCGGCCTTGATCGAGTGCGAGATCGTCGACAAGGTGGACGTGGACACGTACACATTCAAGACGCCAATGAAGCGCCCAAAGACAGCCATCAAGACGGTCCATGCGAAGCTCCTGGAAAGACGCGCCCTGGCCACCGCAGAAGACAAGGCGGTGCAAGCCGTCCTCCAGAGATTCGGCGGAGACCGCATTCCTCTATTCAAGGACGTCGTTTGAGCCACATCGGAGCCGTCGTATGGCCCTCTCGACATCCTCATCATAGATGTGCGTGTAGATCTGCGTTGTGGCCAAGTTCGCGTGCCCGAGTGCCTTCTGGGTCAGACGGATGTTCGTCGTCTGGCGGAAGAGGTCGGTCGCGAACGTGTGACGGAGCATGTGCGGGTGTACGTCCTTCTCGATACCGGTGTTGACCGCATACCGCTTCACCATGTCCTGCACATACCGATCGGAGACGGGCGTGCCCTTGAGTGTGGTGAAGATGTGCGCCGGAACGCCGGCGATCTTCTTTGCTTGCCGTTCTCGCCACCGCTGCAGACGCCTGAGATTCTCCGCGCTAACCCGTAGCGTCCGATCCTTGGCGCCCTTGCCCTGCCGGACCATCAAGCGGCCAGTGTTGAGGTCCAGGTCCCGCCAACGGAGCCCGGTCGCCTCCGAGAGTCGAAGCCCAGTGTTCAGCATCAGCGAAAGCAAGAGACGATTTCTCTCGCCGGTTGGATACCGTGGGTTCGGCTGCCGAAGGAGTGCCGCCTGTTCCTCCGTGGTCAGCACTTCGGGGATCTTGCGCCCTTGCCGTTTGCGTTCTTCGCTCATCTTGCCTCCCTTGCAAGTACGTCTATTCCAACTTCTGCGAAGTCTATCGCACAGCTTAGGAAGTCTCGCTCACGATGGCAAGGGAAAGCGAACTGATGCGCGTGAGACGCCGGTGTTCGTTCGAGGAAGATCGTCGGCACGCGCAGCCTCGTGAACGGTGGAAGGGGGTCGAGCTGCACTCGATGCGCTAGCCCTGTTGAATCACCTTCGGACCGCGGGATGAGTTCGAGAGGCACCGCATTCCGGCACCCCCTGGGGATACCGTGCTCAAGGCTTTCGCTAAGACCTTCCTCACAGGACCCTCGACGCCAGTCTGAGGGCAGTTCGAATCCCCTGGGTTCCAGACTTCAGTTCCTATCCCAGTCCGAGAGTCTTTAACATCTGCATGCTTCTCTTCCTCGCGCGGTGCCGATTTTGCCTTCAGTCATGCGACGCACTACACTGGATGTGATGGTCTCCAAGTGCAGCAACAGTGAGTTGCATGGTTTCGGACTCCGGGTCACGGCGACCGTTCTGGTTGTCTCCATCGGGCTGGCCATCCCTGTCGTCGCGTATGATGCAGCTGCCGCCTGTGATTACGCTAGGAGATACTACAGCAAGGTGTGCAGCGATGGGTACTTCTACCGTGAGAGCTACCCCCCAAGCTACCTAGGTGCCGGAACGCCGGTGCCCACAGACACGTATGGCCCCACGACTGCGCGCACTTCGTCTCCTGCTGTATCGGTTCAGAACCGCACGACACAGGTGGGGGGCTGTCTGTACCAACGCGAATCGTAGAGCATGGAGACTACGGAGAACCAGGAGCGAAGCGACTCATCGAGTGGCTGCTTCAGGAAGGTGCCGAGCTCCAGACCTCTGTCTCACAGCTGTCCGGAGGAGATGTCATTGGATACGACCGAGACGGGAATGGGACTATAGATCATGTGGCACTGTACTTGGGCGATGGACTCGTGGCAGCGCATTCGCAGAGCTGGATGGGGCGCTAGCAGCTGACGTACTCCTCCGGCTTCCAATACGTGCACATTCCCGCCTCTATGGGACCTTCGGTGGGCGATCGACTAGACTAGAAGTGAACCGGCTGTGAGGGGCTGGTCATACCAGAACGAGGAGGGGAGGGAACATGAAGACAGGCGGAAAGGCCAACAAGAAGAAGCGCGGGAAGATGGGCAGTAGGAAGAATAAGGTGTAACCTCCTTGCGAGGCAACTTTCTGTTCCGGGATCGCTCGGGAGACGGGGCGCAGGAAGACGGCCGACCAAGCAAGCCTGGGGGCGATCGCGTAGCTCCCTGCGATCATCCGGCAGCATCCTCTCATCTCTGACTACGCTGGAGTCAGATGACACGGGGCTCCTGTACTGGAGGATCATCGACGCGCTTGACAACAAGCCCTCACTGCGAGACGGACCTACCAGCCTGGCTCCCCGGCGTGAAGGCCTGGGACATTCCGCATTGGCAACTGGTGTCCGATGAGGACGGCAACGCTGCGCGTTGCTTGGGAGTTCCGCCGATAGAAAGGCTGTGGAACTCCGTCTCCGTTCGGTGAAACAGGAAGCGCAGACCCCACACCACGCACGCCCTTCTCGTGAGATCTGCGCTTCCTGCTGTACGCCCGACAGGATTCGAACCTGTGACCTTTGGCGCCGGAGGCCAACGCTCTGATCCACTGAGCTACGGGCGCGCATTCTGCGGAGAGGGCGGGATTCGAACCCGCGGAGGAGCGTGAACCCCTCGCCGGTTTAGCAAACCGGTGTCTTGGACCGCTTGACTACCTCTCCGATGGTACAAGCGATTCTAGCCGTCGGCGGGAAGCGGGTCAAACCGTAGACTTGTCTCACGCAAGATGAGCATGAAGAGGGCCCGAGGTTCTCATGCAAGGTGAGCACGGGCGTCGATCGAGAGCGGACGCGAGTCGCAGTCTGGGAGGCGATGACTGTCACGATGAGCGACTCGCGTGTGATGACGATCGAAGAGCTGA
>Ga0068714_10002689_pt1 | contig 22417 bp, 15 predicted proteins | sample MTBNYHSulfiMetaG_FD_62988 | JGI IMG/M metagenome (GOLD analysis project Ga0068714, IMG submission 62988) | Enrichment culture microbial communities from rom New York Harbor, USA that are MTBE-degrading - MTBE-NYH (New York Harbor Sulfidogenic)... | ecosystem: Environmental > Aquatic > Marine >... | reverse complement strand
CCGGGGAAACCCTGGCATAAATCGATACCTTGTCTACAAGGTTAGACAGCTCCTGCTCGCTCATCTTTGATAGTTGCTCGCCGGTAATTACCCTGTCCGACGGCCTGATTCCCAGCTTCTCTGCGATGGCCTCTGCGGTCTGGGCATGGTCACCCGTGGCCATGACTACTCTTATGCCAGCGCTTCTACATTTGGCGACAGCCTCTATCGCCTCTTCTCTGGGCGGGTCCAGCATCCCCTGCAACCCCAGAAAAACCAGCCCTTTCATATCTTCCGGTGTTAATGATTTCTTATCCTTGGGCACATGCTTACAGGCCAGGCCAAGTACCCTCAGGGCTTCTCTGGCCATTTCATCAGCTTTTTCCGCTATTTTCTGTCTCTCCGCCGGCTCGGTTTTGCCGTTGACCAGTTGCTCCTGGCACATTTGCAGGACTCTTTCCGGTGAACCTTTGACATAGATGATATTACCGTCCGTATTCTGGTGGAGGGTAGCCATATACTGGTGCTCGGACTCAAATGGTATCTCATCCAGTCGGCTGGAGTCTTTAGTGATACCAGCTTTGGTTGCTGAGACAACCAGCGCTCCTTCCGTGGGGTCTCCGGCTATTTTATACCCATCATCATTCTTTTCCAGGGCAGCGTTGTTGCAAAGTAGCCCTGCCCCCAGTGTTTCCGCCAGGTCACCGTCCTGCTGCGGACTGATACTGTTATCACCCAGGATAAACTCTCCCTGGGGTTCATATCCGGCTCCAGTTACCCGGTAATCTTTCCCCCCGCAATAGACTCTCAGTACCGTCATTTCACCCCTGGTAAGCGTGCCCGTCTTGTCCGAGCATATCACTGTGGTGCTGCCCAGGGTTTCCACGGCGGGCAATCGCCTGATGAGGGCGTTTCTTCGTACCATGGTTCTGGCACCGGCGGCCAGGGCTATGGTCAGTATCGCCGGTAGCCCTTCCGGTATTGCGGCCACAGCTAGAGAGACCGAAGCCAGGAAGGAGTAGACAAGGTCGTAGCCGAGGACAACGCCGAGTACCAGATTGATAGCAGCCAGACACAGGATTATGATAAGCAGGACTTTGGTGAACTGGGTAATCTTTCTGATAAGGGGAGCGGCCGTGGCACGGGATGTCTCTTTCATCAGGCGGGCAATTTTGCCAATCTCTGTTTCTTCGCCTGTAGTAGCCACCACGCCCCGCCCCGAGCCGCGTGTGATAAAGGTGCCGCTGAATGCCATACAGGACTGGTCGGCCGGCGGCAGATCGGGTTTTTCAAGTGGTTCAATGTCTTTCTCTACCGGCACTGATTCTCCCGTAAGTGCCGCTTCATCAGCGTACAGGTTTCTGGCGTAAAGAAGGCGTAAATCGGCGGGTATGCGGTCACCTTCCTCAAGGATAACTATATCTCCCGGGACCAGTTCCCTGGCCAGGATGTCCTTTTGCTCTCCGTCTCTTAATGCGGTGCACTGGGGCACCATCATCCGCCGCAGTCCTTCCATGGAGGCTTCAGCTTTCCCTTCCTGGATAAACCCTATGGCCGTATTGGCCAGAACGACGGCCAGGATAACTCCGGTATCCACCCACATGTTCAGGAAGGCCGTAACCGCGGCCGCTGCCAGCAGGACGTATATCAGGGGGCTGTGAAACTGGAGCAGGAGCCGTATCAGGGCACTTCTGCCCTTAAAGACTATTTCATTATGCCCGTATCTGGTCAAACGCCGTTTAGCCTCCGCAGAGGTGAGGCCTGCCTCATCTGTCACCAGCTTTTTAAGAACCTCTGCTACCGTCAGATGGTACCAGGTAGTTTCCGCCGGTACTGGTGGTGTCTTCTCAGTTACCATGTAAATCTCTTTTCCGTAATAACAAATATTGCTGGCTACTTAATAACCAGCACGTATATATTATAATATCACAAAAGGTGAGATTTTTTCGCCAGCTGCTCAATGTGGCCGATTAGTTTCTTCGGCTCTACATAGAAGGGTTTGATATAACTAACACGGCGGCGCCCCCAGTTTATCCAGCTTCTAGACCAGAACCAGCCGGTAACACCGATGATAACCGCGGCAATGAATCCCAGTACGGCAAAGTAGCCCCAGGGCACTTTCAGTTCGGGCATGTATTCAAAGTTCATACCATAGATACCAGCCACCAGTGCCAGGGGCAGGAAGATGGTGGCAACAATAGACAGGACTCTCATCGTCTCGTTCTGCCGGTTGGCTACCGAGGAAAGATAAGTAGAAAGAGCGTTGTCGGCCCTATCCCTGGTAGTCTGGTTCAGGTCTTCGATTCTTACCAGATGGTCGTAAATATCCCGGTAGAATATCTGGGCTTCACTTCTTATCTGCGGGAACTCACCGCGGCTGAGCCGGTTCAGAATCTCCCGCTGGGGAGCCATAACCCGGTGTATCCGCAGGGTGGAGCGCTTGAGTTTCATGATAGCTTCTAACGTCGTTTGTTGTGGGTTGCGAATTACTTCCTCCTCAACCTCTTCGGCAAAGTCGCTCATCTTATCAACAGTCGGCAGGACGTTATCAATCAAGGCATCTATCAGGGCGTGGGCAAGAAAGTCTGCCCCGCGTTTCATGGGACGGCCGTGGTCTTCTACGAGCCGCTTGACTCCTTCGATACTGTAAAGAGGGAAGTTATGATTGCTGACCACGAAATTGGGGCCGATAAAAATGGCCAGCTCTGCGGTCTCCACTATCTCTGATTCCGTCGCGTGGTTGACGCCGTGAACGATGATGAAGAGATAGTCGCCAAAGTCGTCGATTTTTGGCGGGCGGATAGCTGTGCTTATGCAATCCTCAACAGCGAGATGATGGAAGTTAAAAATCTGCTCCAGGAAATTGCCGTCTTCCGGAGTGGTATCACAGATGTCCACCCAGAGCAGACCCTGCTTGGATTCAAGAGCGCTTCTAATCTCTATCTCACTAATATCTTTCCGAATGTCGCCCTCAGTACCCAGGTAATATACTTTGCATGGCATAATGCACCTCCTCGGCTGGCTAGAATGTATAACTTATAGCCTAATTTTAGCATTTTTGCAATTGCCAGTAACGTGGGATTCGTATCTGACATAAATCAAGCCATATCCGACAATTGACGAAGTGGCGAAAGTAATATACTATCTACTTAACAGCTTGGCTATGCTTGCGGTAAAGAGCGAACAGTGAATTCAACAATTATTCTGCCGCTGGCTGACTCCCTTCCAGCGTGCAGCCTAGGTGCTAGAGGTCAGGAATAAATGAACTCGGCATCTGGAATTGGTTCCCTCCACAAACTTGCCTGCCTCTACGGTATACAAACGGCGTACTATAACGTGGCCCATCGCCGGTGTCAGGCAACAGTGGACAGCCTGCTGGCGGTGCTCCGTTCATTGGGGGCTAATGTTGCAACCCTCACCGATGCCACCCCGGCACTGCGCCAGCGATGCCAGGAGCTATGGCAGCGGTTGATAGAGCCGGTTACTGTTGTCTGGCATGGTAATCCATTCTTAATCGAAGTGCGGCTGCCGGCATCAATGGCAGATTCTCTTCTGGTGGGACATCTCACTCTGGAGGATGGTGGGCAGAGGGATTACCAGTGGCGTGGCGCTGATTTGGCGGTAACGTCAGGCGTAGAGATAGAGGGAATACAGTATGTGGTCAAGCGACTTCTCCTGCCAGATACACTTCCCTGGGGATATCATCGGTTCACTTTGCAGATAAAAGGAATGTCTGCTGAGACTCTTATCATCGTGGCACCGATTAAGTCTTATACTCCATCAGAGGCGTCAGGAGACCGGAAATGGGGAGTTTTTCTCCCGTTGTATGCCCTCAGCACCGGTACGGGCTGGGAGAGTGGTAGTTACTCAAGTCTGGAGACTTTAACGGAATGGGTAGCTGGATTAGGAGGACAGGTAGTGGCTACTTTGCCGCTTCTGGCGGCCTTCCTTGAACAACCTTTTGAGCCCAGCCCTTATGCCCCGGTCAGCCGCCGGCTGTGGAACGAATTTTATCTGGACATAGCCAGAATACCGGAGATGTCCGAATGCTTATCAGCCCGGGCACTCCTGTCGTCGTCCTCTTTCGAGGCAGAGGTTAATAATTTACGCCAGTCGTCTCATGTGAACTATCAACGGGAGATGTTCCTGAAACGTAAGGTTCTGGAGGAACTGTGCCAGAGCCTCTTTGCTCAACCTTCCGTCCGTCTTGAAGCCCTTAACCGCTTTGCCGGGGCAAATCCATTGGTCGAGGAATATGCCCGCTTCCGGGCTACCCTGGAGAAGAAGCATACCCCGTGGCGTGCCTGGCCACAGCGCCTACGTGAGGGAACTATCAGGGAAGACGATTACCGCGAAAAAGACAGGCGGTACCACCTGTATGTACAGTGGCTGGCCCAGCAGCAGGTTGAGGCACTCTCTCAAAGAGCACGTGATAAAGGTGTGGCACTGTATCTTGACCTGCCGCTGGGAGTTCATCCAGACGGTTACGATACCTGGCGAGAGCAGAGCTTATTTGCGCTGGATGTTTCGGTGGGGGCACCGCCGGATGCTGTTTTCACCTCTGGTCAGGACTGGATTTTCCCGCCGCCACATCCTGATAAGATAAGAGAGCAGGGCTATGGCGACACTATTGCTTATTTACGTCACCACCTCCGACATGCTGGTGTCCTACGCATTGACCATGTTATGGGCTTTCACCGGCTCTACTGGATTCCGAAAGGACTGCCGCCGGGTCAAGGCGTTTATGTACGCTACCGACCCCAGGAATTCTATGCTATCCTGGCTCTGGAGTCATGTCGCCACAGCAGCATTATCGTGGGTGAGGACTTGGGCACAGTACCCCGCGAGGTCAGGCCAGCTATGGCCTGCCATGGCCTGCACCGTATGTATGTGATGCACTACGAGCTTCAGGCCAACCAGCAAAAAGCCCTCAACCCGGTATCCAAAAATTGTGTTGCCAGCCTCAATAACCATGATATGCCCCCCTTTGCCGCCTTCTGGCAGGGCCTGGACATTGTAGAAATGCTGGAACTCGGTCTGACGAATAAGGCGAGCGCTCGAAGGGAGCAGAAAAACCGGGGGAATACTCAAAAAGCCCTGGTTAATTCTCTTGAGGATAAAGGGTTGATAATGGAACACACCAGAGATGTCTATTCTATTCTGAAAGCCGGCATGTCATTCCTGAGTACCAGTAAAGCTCGTGTTGTCTTGGCAAACCTGGAAGACCTGTGGCTGGAAACACAGCCTCAAAACATACCCGGTAGCGGGGAAAAATATCCTAGCTGGCGGCGGAAGGCTCGCTACAGCTTTGAAGAATTTTGCCAGATGCCTCAGGTGCTTGATATACTGCGGGAGGTGGAACGTCTCAGAAAGACCGTCGAAGCAAAGTCTGCTATCGGGGGAAGGGTACAGGAGTGAATTCAGAAGTCAGCCTGGGGGCTATTTATTCAAACGACAGTGGCTGTCACTTCTCAGTCTGGGCACCCTTTATTGATAAAATGGATGTTTGCATAATGTCATCTCAAGAGCGCATCATACCTCTAAAAAAGGATGCCCAGGGCTACTTTTCGGCAACGGCTGAAGATGTCAGGCCGGGAAGCCTGTACCTGTATCAGCTAAATCGCCGAAAGAGATACCCTGACCCGGCGTCGCGATACCAGCCCCGTGGCGTTCACGGGCCGTCGCAGGTGATAGATTCCTCTTTCCCCTGGGAGGATGGTGATTGGGCTGGTATTAGTCTTCAGGATTATATTATCTACGAGCTTCACGTGGGGACTTTCTCACTGGAGGGTACTTTTGAAGCTGTTATTCCTTATCTGGACAGACTCAGGGAGCTTGGCATTACCGCTGTTGAGCTCATGCCGGTGGCCCAGTTTCCGGGGAATCGCAACTGGGGCTATGACGGTGTCTTACCATTCGCGGTGCAGGATTCTTACGGTGGCCCCGAAGGTCTTAAACGCCTGGTGAATGCCTGTCATAATAGGGGCATGGCGGTCGTGCTCGACGTGGTCTATAATCACCTGGGGCCGGAAGGAAACCACCTCGGGGAATTCGGGCCGTACTTCACCGAGCGCTATCGTACCCCCTGGGGGGCAGCGCTGAACTTTGACGGCTCCCACAGCGACCATGTTCGCCGCTTTTTCATTGAGAATGCCCTTTACTGGATTACGGAATACCACATAGACGCCCTGCGGCTTGATGCGCTTCATGCCATACTTGATATCTCGCCTTACACGTTTCTGGAAGAGCTGGCTGACTCGGTACACGAGCAGGCAAAGCGCCTCAATCGCCAGGTATATCTTATCGCCGAAAGCAGCCTTAACGACAGGCGCCTTCTCCTTCCGCCGGAGCGAGGTGGTTACGGCCTCGATGCCCAGTGGAACGATGATTTTCACCATGCTCTTCATACGCTGCTGACCGGCGAGCAAACCGGCTACTATGAGGACTATGGTAATCTTGAGCACCTGGTCAAGACATTCCGCGAAGGATTCGTCTATTCAGGGGAATATTCCCCGTACCGTCAGCGGCGGCACGGCACCTCTTCCGGCGACATACCGGCGCCACGCTTTGTGGTCTTTGCCCAGAATCACGACCAGGTGGGAAACCGCCTTCACGGTGACCGCCTGAGCCAGGTAGTCTCTTTTGAGGAACTCAAGATTGCCGCCGCTATCGTATTGCTCTCGCCGTTTGTCCCCCTCATATTTATGGGTGAGGAATACGGCGAGACGGCACCCTTTCTTTACTTTATCAGTCATTCTGATGCATCGCTGGTCAGGGCAGTGCGCCGGGGACGCCGGCAGGAGTTTGCCGCTTTCCAGTGGCAGGGTAAACTGCCTGACCCTCAGGATGAAGCCACCTTTCAGCAGGCTAAACTCAGGCATGAACTCCGTAATGAAGGTCGCCACCGGGTTCTGACTGAGTTCTATCGGGAGCTAATTCGACTGCGCAGGGAGAATCCTGCTTTAGCCCACCTCAGCAAAGATACTCTGGAGGTTGTGGGCTACGGTGAGACCAAATCCCTTTTCATACGCCGCTGGAATGAAGGTGAGGAGGTAATCACCATCTTTAACTTCAGTGATGGTCAAACCTCGGTGCCTTTACCTGTTCCCGCAGGGCGCTGGCAAAAACACCTGGACTCCGCAGATGGGCGCTGGCTGGGCAACGGCAGCACCATGCCGGACAAGCTTGAATCAGAAGGTGAAGTCCTCTTTACTTTATCCCCGAAGTCATTTGCTCTCTTCGTAAAGGAGATTTGAATGGAGCGCTATATCTGTATTCACAGTCATTTCTACCAGCCCCCGCGCGAGAATGCCTGGCTTGAATCTATCGAGTTGCAGGACTCGGCTTATCCCTACCATGACTGGAACGAGCGTGTTACTGCTGAATGTTACGCACCTAACTCAGCCTCACGCATTCTGGATGCTGAGGGATATATCACGCAGATAGTTAACAACTATACCAAGACCAGCTTCAACTTTGGGCCAACCCTTCTTTCCTGGCTTGAAGCCAACGGCCCGGATACCTATCAGACTATCGTTGCGGCTGACCAGGAGAGTCAAAAGAATTTCTCCGGGCACGGTTCAGCCCTGGCGCAAGCCTACAACCACATGATTATGCCTTTAGCCAGCAGCCGTGACAAATATACCCAGGTACAATGGGCAATCCGGGACTTTGAGCACCGCTTCGGGCGAAGACCGGAAGGAATGTGGCTGCCCGAAACAGCGGTGGACCTGGAGACTCTGGGTATTTTAGCCGGACAGGGGATAAAGTTTACCATCCTCGCTCCGCACCAGGCAGCCCGGGTGCGTAAGTTTGGCGCCAGGACCTGGAACGACGTTAGCGGGAGTAAAATCGATCCTGCCATGGCTTATGAGCTCCACCTGTCTTCAGGCCAGAAAATCAATCTCTTCTTCTATCACGGCCCCATTGCGCGGACTGTTGCCTTTGAAGATATTTTGAAGAGCGGTGAGAACTTCGCCCGCCGCCTTGTGGATGCTTTCTCAGTACAGCCTTATAGTCCTCAGCTTGTGCACATTGCTACGGATGGAGAGACCTATGGTCATCATCGCCGCTTTGCCGATATGGCACTGGCCTATGCTATTCATTACATCGAGACCAACAACCTGGCAAAAATCACCAACTACGGGGAATATCTGGAAAAGCACCCGCCCACACATGAGGTGGAGATTGTGGAAAATACGTCGTGGAGCTGTTCTCACGGTATTGAAAGGTGGCGCAGTGACTGCGGGTGCAATACCGGTCGGCATCAGGGATGGAATCAAGCCTGGCGAGCCCCGCTGCGTGAGGCTTTGGACTGGCTGCGTGACACGGTGGCTGCCGGATACGAGGAAAAAGCCAGGGAGTTGCTGAAAGACCCCTGGGCGGCCCGTAACGAATATATAGAGGTAGTCCTTGACCGCTCACTGGACAATGTGCAGCAATTCCTCGCCCGGCAGGCTACCCGCGAGCTGAACGATACTGAGATGATAACGGCGCTCAAGTTTCTGGAACTTCAGCGCCATGCCATGCTCATGTACACCAGTTGCGGCTGGTTCTTTGATGAGCTATCTGGCATCGAAACAGTGCAAATTATTCAATATGCGGGACGGGTTATTCAGTTGGCGGAGGAAGTCCTTGGTGACAACACGGAAAGCCGTTTCCTGGACATTCTCGGACGGGCCAGGAGCAACATTCCGGCCAATTCTGATGGGCGGCGTGTTTACGAGAACTTCGTCAAGCCCGCGGTGGTAGACCTGACCAAGGTCACGGCTCACTTTGCCGTGAGTTCTCTCTTCGAGGATTATGAGGAACAGTCAAAGATTTACTGCTACGATACCGACCTTGAGGACTATCAGAGCTTTGTTGCTGGCAAACCTCAACTAGCGCTGGGACGTAGCCGGATGACCTCCGAGATTACCAGAGAGTCCTCTGTATTAAGCTTCGGGGTATTGCATTTTGGTGACCATAACGTGAATGCCGGTGTCCGGGAATATCAGGGGGAAGAAAAGTACCAGCAGATGGTTCAGGAGATATCCAAGGTCTTCACCGGGGCAGATTTTCCTGAGGTTATTCGCCTCCTAGATAAGCACTTCGCTACTTCCACCTATTCCCTCAAGTCTCTTTTCCGGGATGAGCAACGCAAAGTCTTGGACCGCATTCTGGAGTCTACCCTTTCTGATATTGAAGCTGCCTACCGTCAACTCTATGAGCATCATTTCCCGCCGATGCGTTTTTCCTCTGACCTGGGAAAACCGGTGCCCAAGGCTTTTCAAGCAGTTGCCGAGTTCATCCTGAACACTGACCTGCGCCGGACTTTCAATGAGGAAACTCTGGATGTAGAGCGTATCAGGAGCCTTCTGGATGAGGCGAAGATGTGGCAGGCTGACCTTGATAACGAAGGCCTTAGCTACCTGCTACAGCAGACACTGGCCGAAATGATGACCAGATTTGCCTCCAGCCCCGATGATATTGCCCTGTTGAAGAGTCTGGTGGATGCGGCCATGCTGGCTCGTTCTGTTCCATTTCCCGTAGACCTGTGGGAAGTGCAGAATCTCTACTATAAAATGCTCAAGAATATTTATCCAGAACTTCGGAAAAAGGCAGAGCAGGGAGACCAGGTGGCTGCGGATTGGGCAACACACTTCGTCTCTCTGGGACAACAACTGCTGGTACGGGTGGGGTAAATGTCCGGCCTGAGAATTCCGGTAGCAACCTACCGGCTCCAGTTCCATGGGCAGTTCCGTTTTGAGGACGCCAGGACCCTGGTGCCGTATCTGTCACGGCTGGGTATTTCCGACCTTTATGCTTCGCCAATCCTCCAGGCGCTTTCAGGTAGCCTGCATGGCTATGATGTTACCGACCCATCACGGCTTAACCCGGAACTGGGCACAGCGGCGGAATTCAATGCGTTGACCTTGACTCTCGAAGAGAATGAGATGGGACTGCTCCTTGATATTGTTCCCAATCACATGGTGATGAGCACGGAAAACCCCTGGTGGTGGGATGTGCTGGAGAAGAAACAAAATTCACCATTTGCCGCTTTTTTTGATACGGACTGGTTGAATTTTGGTGGCGTGACAGGTAAATCCACAGGTCACCGGCGCTTCTTTGATATCGGAGACCTGATTGGTATCCGGGTGGAAGAAGAAGAGGTATTTCAGGCGACTCACGCTCTAGTCCTGCGACTTGTTCGGGAAGGTAAGGTTACCGGACTGCGTATCGACCATATCGATGGTTTATATGACCCGCAGCAATACCTCTTTCGCCTGCAGCAACATATGATGCCAGAAGGTGAAGAAGCACGCGGTCTACCTGATTTCTATGTAGTCGTCGAGAAGATTCTGGCCAGCGGTGAGCCTCTACCCGCGGAATGGCCGGTCTTTGGCACTACCGGCTATGATTTCCTGAATATGGTAAACCTGCTCTTCGTGGATGGTGAAGGGGTACGTGCCCTGGATGAAATTTACTCCCGCTTTATCGATTCTACGGTTAGCTTTGCTGATATTGTCTATCAGAAAGAGAGGCAGGTCATCGAGGAACTGTTCTCCGGTGAGATAGGCGCGCTGGGCAAATACCTGGCTCATCTGGCTCACCAGCATCGCTCTACCCGCGGCCTCTCGACGAGAGAACTGACGCGAGCCCTGGCTGAAGTTACCGCCTGCCTGCCTGTCTACCGGACTTACCTGACGGCTTCAGGGCCTTCTCCACAAGATAAGGTTCACCTGGAACACGCCATACAGGAAGCTCGTCGGCGGAACCCTTTCATCAAAGTGGAGGTACTGGACTTCTTGAGGCGCGTCCTCTACCTGGACTTTCCTGACTGGCTTTCCGTTCTCGGAAGGGAAGAGTGGCTCCGCTTTGTCTTAAAATGGCAGCAGTTGACCGGCGCCATCATGGCCAAGGGATATGAAGACACTGCCCTGTATAACTATAACCGCTTAATATCTCTCAACGAGGTTGGAGGAGACCCTGGTTCGGCAGGCTTATCCGTTGCAGAATTTCACAACCTTAATCTGGTACGCTTGACACAATGGCCTCATACTCTCAATGCTACTTCCACCCATGACACAAAGCGGAGCGAGGACGTCAGAGCCAGGATTAATGTGCTCTCGGAGTTGGTTGACGAATGGGAAAAGCATCTGGAACGATGGGCTGAGTGGAATCACCTAAAAAAACAAAAAGTGAAGGGGCTGTTCGTGCCCGAGCCCAATATGGAAATATTCCTCTACCAGACCTTAATCGGCGCCTGGCCTATGAACGAGGAAGAGGTGCCCGATTTTAAGGAAAGGCTGAGGGCGTGTCTGCTCAAATCAGCCAGAGAGGCTAAAGTCCACACGAACTGGCTTTCGCCAGATACGGATTACGAAAGCGCTCTGATGGCATTTACAGATTCCGTACTGGAGGAATCAGACCGGAATGAATTCCTCAAGGATTTTCTTGCCTTTAAAAAGCAGGTAGCTTACTACGGCGCATTTACTTCCCTGGCCCAGGTCCTGCTCAAGATTACCTCACCCGGCGTGCCCGATTTCTATCAGGGGACAGAACTGTGGGACTTCAGCTTGGTGGACCCTGACAACCGCCGGCCGGTTGACTTTGCCCGGCGGGTTGATTATCTGAACGGTATAATCCAGACGGAGGCGTGGGATAACCAGGTACTGATACAGCAACTTTTAGACTCCTGGGAAGATGGACGGGTCAAGCTCTACGTGACGTACAGGGCTTTAAATTTCCGTAAGTTCTGGAGTGAAGTTTTTACGGATGGGCAGTATATCCCGCTTCAGGTTGTTGACCATAGGCAGGGGTATTGCTGTGCCTTCGCCCGGCGCCGGGATGAAAAATGGGCTGTCGTTGTTGTGCCCCGGCTGCTTACTAAACTGTGCTCTGAGGCCACACTTCCCTTGGGTCGTAAGGTGTGGGGGGACGACCGGCTTCTGTTGCCACGGGACGCACCTGAATTCTGGCTTAACATCTTTACTGGCGAGAGTCTTAACACCTCAGAAGGAGAGAGTGAGTTGTTCCTTTCTGATATATTAAGTGTATTCCCGGTCGCGCTGCTGAAGGGTACTGATATGGGGAACCAGTGAGGCAAAAGCAGCAATACCTTTCAAAAAGGGGGGAGACATCATGAAGAAGATATCGAGGAAGAGCCTGCCGGATACTTCCAGCCGTGAAGCCTTGTTACACCGCATCGAGCGCATTACTGAGCTACCACTTTTAATCCTAGCCTTTGTCATGATTCCGCTATTGGTAGGACCGTTCCTGTGGCATCTTAAACCGGAGGAAGAGGCAGTATTTACGGCTCTTGACACGTTTATATGGGCGATATTCGCTATTGACCTGGTGATTAAGTTTGTGGTGGCTCCTCATCGATTTGGCTACCTTAAAAGACACTGGCTTGAGGTTCTGGTGGTAGTTGTTCCCTTTTTCCGGCCCTTGCGCCTGGTACGTGTGTTGCTTTTCGGCTCCCGTGCCTGGGTTGGCACGAAAAGACTGGTGAACATTGATTTCCTGCTTGTTTATGGAATCGGATTGGTTATTATCGCAGCCACTGTGGTTGCTTCAGTTGAAGGTGGTGAAAATGCCTCGATACATTCTTTTGCCGATGCCCTCTGGTGGGCGGTAGTAACGATTACCACCGTGGGATACGGTGATATGGTGCCGGTGACCACAGCCGGCCGGGCGGTGGCTTTTGTCCTCATGCTGGGCGGGATTGCCTTCTTCAGCGGAGTCACGGCTAACCTGGCTTCATTCCTGGTCAAAGGAGGCGCTGAGTCTGACAAGAAGGTTATGGTAAAGCTCACTAATGAGGTGGAGGGACTGAGGCAGGAAATCGCAAAACTGCGTGAGAATCAAAGCCAGCAGTCATCCTAGGTAAATGCTTCCGTTTTGCTTATCGAGTTTCCTCTTCTTATTTTTGGAATTTATCCATTGGTCGGGAGGCTGGCAGGTACATCTGCTCGATGTAATCCTTGAGCATTCTCCGTGCGCAAAAGGCGGGTACGATTGAACTAATCGATTCTTTGACCATGCGAATCCAGCCGTGGGGCACGCCGTTTCGGTCCCGGGAGTAGTATAGCGGCACAATTTCCTCTTCCAGCAGCCGGTAGATTGCCTCGGAATCTGCCTTATCTTCCTCCTCGGGACTGGCGAAGGTAAGGTCATTACCAATTACCCAGCCATTGTTGCCGTTGTACCCCTCGTGCCACCATCCGTCAGAAACACTTAGATTAAGCACGCCGTTGAGCGCTGCTTTCATGCCACTGGTGCCGGAGGCTTCCTGCAAGCGTCGGGGAGTGTTGAGCCAGACATCCACGCCTTGAACAAGATAACGGGCCAGGTGCATATCGTAGTTCTCAATAAAGGCGATGCGTCCCTGCAACCCACGGTCCAAAGCTAGCTGGTAGACCTGATGCACGAGCTGTTTGGACGCGAAGTCGGCCGGATGGGACTTTCCCGCAAATATAATTTGCACCGGACGCAATGCGTTATTGACTATTCGCTTTAGCCGCTTGATGTCCCGAAAGATTAACATCGGTCTTTTGTACTCGGTGAAGCGGCGGGCGAAGGCAATAGTGAGTACTTCGGGGTCGAGCAGTGTCCCCATGGCTGGCATATCATCGGGTTCTGCATTGTCCTGTACCCATTGTTGGCGTGCATGCGCTCGCACGGCGCTGGTGAGCTTATTACCGAGCAGTTGATGGACTGCCCAGAGTTCTTCATCCGGAATGTCCAGCAATCTTTCCCACAGTCTATTATCATCGTGTTTTGTTACCCAATCCTTGCCCAGGTACTTCTCGAAGAGATTATACAGTTCCTGGGCAATCCACGTGGGTACATGTATCCCGTTGGTGATATGTGATATCGGTACCTGTTCTTCGACAACGTCTGGCCAGAGATTGTGCCACATCTTTCGGGTGACTTTCCCGTGGAGTTTACTCACCGCACAGCGTTGATTAGCCATTCTCAGGGCGAGCGCGGTCATATTGAAGTGCTGTGTGTCAGCACTACCTGGCTGTCCAAGTTGGAAGAATGTTCCCCGGTCAATGCCCAGGGATTCCCAATAACCACGAAAATACTTTTCTATCAACTCGGTGGAGAAGACATCATGACCGGCCAGTACGGGGGTGTGGGTGGTGAACACGGTGGCTGCTTGTACCTTGCTTACGGCTTCAGTAAAGCTTGCTCCCTTAGCTACTTCTTCCCGCACCCGTTCCAGAGTCATAAAGGCGGTGTGTCCCTCGTTAGCGTGCCAGATTGTCGGGTTAATATTCAGTGCTCTCAGCACACGGACACCGCCGATGCCCAGTACGATTTCCTGCTGCAAGCGCTGTTCGCGGTCAGCGGTATAAAGGCGCGCTGACAGCTCCCGATATGGGGCCGGATTTTCTTTAAGATTGGTATCCAGCAGATAGATGCTGGTGCGGCCTATCCGTACCTGCCACACGCCAAGAGCTAAAGTAATAGCACCCAGCTGGACTTCCGCGACAGTGGTGTTGCCTGATGTGGAAAGTACGTGATTAATGGGGGCTTTATCAAAGTCAAGCTGTTCGTAGATTTCCAGCTGGCAGTTTTCCATGTTAGCACAAAGATGCTGGTGAAAATAGCCCTGGGGGTACATAAAGCCGATGGCAACCTGTGGCAGACCGATATCGCTGGCCTCTTTGCAGGTATCTCCGGCCAGGACTCCCAGGCCACCGGCATAAATGGGGAGGGAATTGTGTATGGCATACTCCATGGAGAAATAGGCGATAAGACTGTGGGTTAAATCAGGATAGTTATTGGCAAACACGGTGGCCGAAGTTGATGTCTCTTCGTCAAAGTGGGACATCAGCGACGTATATAAATCGAGAAAATATTGGTCGTCAGCGGCTGTTCTCAGTGTTTCCGGGTTCGCCTCACGTAACTCCCTGACCGGGTTGTGTCCACTCAGTTTCCACAACTGGTAATCCAGCGTGCGGAATATGTGTCGTGCCTCGTCATGCCAGCTCCACCACAAGTTATAGGCCAGTTCGTCAAGCCTGCTGATGCGTTCTGGCAAAGCAGGATTTATCACGATTTTTATGCTTTCCCTTCTCTATCTGTTATTACCTATTATTCCTCACATCGATTATACTCTATGTTGATGTAGAAGAGCTAGCTCAAGCTGGTGGCATGACAGCACCGGGAGGTCATAGTGGAGACTACGGGCCTGGTACGATTTAACGAACCCTTGAGCAAACAAGAAATTTTTCCATCCGAAGATGCAATCAAGGTAACGGTACTCTGTTATCCCCGGGACTTCGGTACTCTCTCACCAGCCACTTCGTCTACAATTCTGGGGACGTACCTCTCCCACCCGGCAGGCATGAAATGTATGCCTTGACACATGCTTTTGAGCTTGCTCAAGAGCTCTATCGAGATTTGCAGGCTCTTCTCCGTTACCCTGTCCCGGGGTAATCCTTCCAGTTCTCCTATCAGTTTTTCGGGAACGGTAATGCCAGGGAAATTACTATTTATGAACCTAGCCATACTCGCTGACTTGAGCATGATGTGCCCGGCTACAACCGGCACATTGAAGCTGCTTATTGATGCCATGAATCTTTCCATAAGCTCTGGCTCATACACAGGCTGCGTGACAATAAACTCTATCCCGAGATCTATTATCTCTTTGAGTTCGGTCAGGTATGATTGGTCGTGTGCCAGTTCGGGAGTGGCCGAGATACCCAGACAAAAGCTGGGTGCCTCATCGAGGGGATGCCCGGCCATATCTGTCCCCCTGGTCAGGGTAACGGCTGCATTCACCAGTGATGCGCAGTCAAGGTCATATACTGGTTTGGCTTCGGCGTGGTCTCCCACCGATGGTTCGTATCCGGGGAGTAAAAGTATGTTCTCAATTCCCAGAATTGCGGCACCAAGCAGGTCAGACTGAAGTGCGATGCGATTGCGGTACTGAGCTGCCAGCTCCATTATGGGTTCGATATTCCTTTCTTTGAGCAGGTGGCAGACTGCCAGATTCGATGCTCGCATCACTGCCCTCTGGTTGTCACCAATGCTGATAGCATCAACATGATTCTTAACCATATCGACTTTATCCAGAAAGCCGTCGATATTGACTCCCTTGGGCGGGTCTATTTCGCAGGTGACCACAAATTTATTGCGTTTGACCAACGCTGAGAGACTCATTCTCTTAACCTCCTGTAAAATTGGCTTTAATCAGAGCCAGGTATTACCTTCCACTGACGGTGTTACCTGACAGGTATGGGTCATTTATTCCCGTCAGAGTCCTTTTCCCCGGGTGGCTCTATTCCCAGCCTCCTGGCGGAATGGTCGCGGCCGAGGTAGAAATTGAGCCAGGACGATGTCCCCATTAGTTCCCAGTTACACGGGGGAACAATGTAATCTCCGATAGTGTCTTCTTCCTTGTGGCCCTTCAATCTTTGATAAGCTCTTACCCAAACGCACTTTCTATCTGGATAGACTTCACACCACCCTTCATAGCTTCCCCCACAGGGACCGTTTCTCTGGTTCTTGGGACACTGGGACATGGGGCACAGGAAGGCCACATCGAACAGGCTGCAGTCACCACAATTCATACACTCGAAAAGGCCCACTTTGTTTAAGTGTTCGAAGCTGCCAAAGGCCGATTTGAGTGCCGGAATAGAATCCATAAACCTGGCTACTGGTCGGAGTGTCTTGAAGAGGATACTTTTCGGGTTGAACATGGTAGCATGAGCAAGCCTGGAAAAGAGGTAAACAGGAGGATGTGTCACGCTCATCTTTCTGGCTGCTGGCTTATCAAGATTCAATCCGGTCTTTTCGTCCTTCTGGAAAAGGTAAAATCCGTCCTTTTGCGGGTAGTCGAATTCGGCCACCAGGTCTCGCCAGTTGGGAGCCAGCTCCTCGCCTCTTTCGATAACCTGTTCGATCATTGCATAGGTGGCGCCATGCCCTCCGATGTGAGCTCCCGCGTACCCCATTCCTTTAGCAATAGCATACATTTTGGCGGCCCGGGTCAGTCTGGCTGACCTGCCTTTATCCTCAGCCTTTCTTTCCTGGTCCAGTTCAGCCAGTAATTTATCGGTAACCACACACCCTGGAATCTGGTTGGCATTCATTGTTCTCGCTGCCCCGTAAGGTAGAATGTAAATATTGACCAGCACCGGTATGTTGTAGCCATTGATTTTCAGCCATTGCAGGAGTTCGTGGAATTTTCTGGCATCGTAGCCCACCTGGGTGATGATGAACTTAGCTCCCGCCTCTATCTTTTTCTTCAACTTGTAGTATTGACCCATGACCTCGGCCTCTGACTGTTTAAAGGGCGATACAGCCACACCGGCGAAGAAATCAGTCGGGGCCAGGGTTACCTTTCTTCCCATCGCCTCATGCTCCATCCCCCCGTTCATCATCTCAACCAGTTGCAGGCCATGTACCGAATCTAAATCGAATACAGGCTTTGACCTTCCTCGAAATCCACCACTTGAAGGGTAATCACCGGATAGCATCAGCAGGTTTCTCACTCCCAGCGCTGCCAGTCCGTAGAGGAGGCTCTCACATTGGTTTCTATTCTTGTCCCGGAAAGCCAGGTGAACCAGGGGTTCTATCCCTAATTTCCTCACCTCGGTACACATCATTTCAGTAGAGATAGCCGGGTTTCCGCCAGGATTATCGGTCACGCTCACGGCGTGTATTCTTCCCCTCCCCACCGCTCTCCTGGCATTCTCAATAAGCTCTTCTTGCTGCATTTCAAAAGCACCCCGGCCGGGTATCTGTTCCCAGGTAACACAGAACACATCGGGATTGAGAATTGCTTCTTTTACGGTGTTTACCGTTTCCTGCAATCTGCTCTCTAATTTCTCCTTAAGTCTGGCTATCGGCTCGGCCAGTTGGGAAATGGCAGCGCGTTCGTCCCTTCCTGAAAGAGAGATATACTCATCGGCCTCTATCTGTAGGCCTTCTTCCATGCTGAGCACTCTTCGTGAAATGTCACCGGGATGAACGTCTATGAGCAAAAGTGGAATGTTTTTGGTTATCCATCCGTCCTGGAGCCTGCGGTGCAACTGAAAGGCGCTGCCTTGGGGCTCAACATAACCCAGAGCGACCATGTCAGGGAGTTCCTTCCGCGCTTTCTCCAAGCCCTCCTCCTGACTGGAAGCATGTATTACTTCAAGGGAACCACCGACAGCTTCTTCTACCATTCCAACGAGGTCCATTCCACTGCTGACCACGAGAATCTTTCCCCTTCTGCCACCTTTCTGCATTGTCACCGTCCCTTTCTTACTGCTTTCTCCCGATTAGCTTGCCAAAATGGCTCACTCTTCTTATCAAGAGGCATAAATGCACAGCTACATGGCTGGATTAAGCTTGAGAGCATACAAGGCATCAGCATCAATGAGGTCAATATGGTCGCATCAGAGATTGGCTGCCTGCGACAGTATTATTAGGAGCCTACTTCTTCAGCAGTTCGGCTACGCGTTTTAATAATTCCTCTGGATTTACTGGTTTATCCAGATATCCCTCAGCCTCAAGTTCAAGCCCGGCACTGACCGGGATATTGGTTTCACCTTTATACCGCGCAAAACTGGTCAGAATTATCACCGGAATGTCGGCCAGTTGCGAGTCCTTTTTGAGTTGCTCACAAACATGGAATCCATCTTTGGTAGGCATAATTATATCCAGCAATATCAGGTCTGGTTTTTCCGCTTTGGCCTTCTTCAGACCTTCATCGCCGTCAGAAGCAGTGATAACCTGGTGATTCCTGCTTTCCAGGACAGCTTTCGTGGTGTTAACGAATACAGGGTCATCATCAACAATCAGAATTCTGGCTTGCCCGTCCACTATTTACCTCCTTTTATTGGGTTCAGCCCTGTTGCTTTGTTGCCTGATACTTCATGAGAACCTTCTCTACCCGTTGCAGTAGCACGGGAGGTGAAATTGGCTTATTTACATAATCTTCAATAGCAAGGTCGGCTTCAGTTTCAAGCTCGTATCGTCTACGGCTGCTTTCCTCTCTCACGGCGCTGAGTACCAGAACTGGTATGCTTTTACCACCATGCTTTTTCTTTTCCTCAAGTCGTTTTAGCACGTCAAACCCGTCTAACTTGGGCATCAGTAAATCTAAAATCAGCAGGTCAGGTTCTTCTTTCTCAACCTGAGCCAGGACGTCCTCGCCATTTTCGGCGGTGCTGACCTGAAAGCCCTGTGACTCAAGAATAAGAGATGTTACTCTACGCATCTCGGGGTCATCATCGGCAACTAGGATTTTTGCTCCAGTTATTTGCCGCTCATCTTCTTCAGGTCCTCTGGCTACTTCCGCAACTGTGGATATGGTAAAACTAAACCTCGTCCCCATTCCTGTTTTGGGGTCTGGACTCTGTGCCCAGATAGTACCACCATGAGCTTCGACTATCCTCTTGGCTATTGCCAAGCCCAATCCTGCTCCTTCCGCATCAACCCTCATTCCCCGATAGAAATCACCAAAGATTTTTGGCAGTTCCTCAGGTGTAATACCTATGCCTGTATCTGAAACATCCAGTTGAATTTTTTCGGGTGTCTCCTTGGAAGTAATCAGTACTAGACCACCTTCGGGGGTGAATTTGACAGCGTTACCTAGTAAGTTGGTTACAACCTGCCGTAACCGCGTATTTAATCCTAGAACGGGAGGTAATTTCTCAGCCATATTATTTCTCAGGGATATTTTCTTCCGCTGGGCAAGACCTTCAACATCTCCCATAGAACTGACTACCACGCTGGCTAAATCGACTCTTTCAAAATCTTTCGGTCTGATTTCAACGTATGAGATGTCCAGAATGTTATCTATCATATTCATCAGGTCCACGATTCTCTGCCGGCCTCCGCTGAGCAGTTCCTTTTGTTTGTCACTGATATCCCCGGCGTAGCCACCGATTACGGCATCCAGTGAACTCTGAACAGTAGCTAGAGGTGCTCTCAAATCATGGGAAGTAACCGACAGAACATGGGCCAGTGTACGTTTGGTATTTGACAGCCTGTCAGAGACCAAATTCACCAGCTGGCTCATGACGGTATAGCCTAATTCTGTGTCCTCGTTACACAGTTGGCAGACACGCTTTCCATGGAAGGAAAGTAATCTGCTGTCCTCGATGGCTGTAGCTGACATAGTAGTCACTGGTCTGGTGGAAATGGCCGACCAACCGAATACTCCTTTGCTCTCAATAGTCTCAATGACTGCCTGTTTCCTGGTTCGTGAACCAATACGGATTTCCATTTCAAGTGCGACTTTGCCTTTCTCCACAATATAGAGGTATTCTGCCGTATCACCCTCATCAAAGATGCGGAGTCCAGCATCAAAATCCCGCACCTGGCACAGCTCCAATAACTTATTTACCTGAACGTCGGTCAGGTTCCAGAAGAGCTCAGTACTCTTGATTATTTCTTTACTATTTTTCATCACCGGTCAATACCTTCATAATCTTATCTTAACCCGAAGACGTAGAGTTTCACATAATATATATCAGCGTATTTATGATACTCCTTGCCGTGAGAGAAGTCAATGACTCTACGGGGGCGCATGTGACTTTCTCTGGTTTTACGAGACACGATAATATGTTGACTGGCAAGGAATTAAGTGCTACAATGATTATGAGCGTATGCTCATAATACAAGGAGATTGCATCATTGCCGAGACCAAGAAAATATCGTCGGGTTGGCTTTATGCCGGCGGTGACACATTTCAAACCGGCCGGGATACCGCTGCGAGTGCTGGAGGAAGTCATCATCTCCGTGGAGGAAGCCGAGGCCATACGGCTCAAAGACCTGGAAGGTCTGGAACAAGAGCAGGCTGCGGAAAGAATGAGCATCTCACGGCCCACTTTCCAGCGGGTGCTGGAATCAGCACGGCGGAAGCTCGCTGACGCTCTGCTAAATGGGAAGGCCATCAAGATTGAAGGAGGCAACTTCGAGATGACAACCCGACGCTTTCGCTGCACAGAGGGGCATGAATGGGACATACCATTCGAGACCATAATTGCTAAACCTCCACAGCTTTGCCCTGCTTGCAGCACACCTGACATCAGGCCGTTGGTACCTTCAGTAATGGGACAATATAGCCGGGGTTGGGGGCGACATCAACACGGGCAGCACGGGCGACACGGAAGGGGATGAAAGATGTTTTATATTGACCGTAGCAAATGTATCGGTTGTGGCACGTGTGTCAATACCTGTCCGCAACATGCTATCAGCATCAGGAATGATATGGCTGTAATAGACCAGGAAAGGTGTAGCCAGTGCGGGAACTGTGTGGCAGAATGTCCTGTTGATGCCATTCGTGAGGTAATACCGGCTCACGCCGAAGTGGGGAAAGGAGGTGACGTTATGAGGGGAAGAGGACGGTTTGCCTGGGGATATCGAGGTTGGGGTAGAGGCTGGGGTAGAGGTTGGGGTAATCCCTATCCTTTTTGCCGCTTTTATCCCTGGCTACCTCGACGATGGTGGGCCTATGGACAAGATTCCTATCCATCCCCTGTGTCATACCGATGGCGATAGCCATTGAGTATGGCTGGTGAATACTATTGAACGGAGGTGAAGAAATGCCTAACGGATATGGAAGAGGATTCGGATATGGTGGAGGTAGAGGATTTGGTTTTCGTGGTGCTTCTCCTCCCTGGCCTTATGTTGGTAGAGGGAGAGGGGGACTTCCCCGGTGCTGGCATCCCGGAGTGGACATGGCTCCACCCTACCCCCCGGCCTACCCTGTTGAATATCCTGCCCCGTGGCCAACCCCTTCCTACACAACCAGGGAGCAGGAACTGGATTTCCTGAAGGAAGAGTCAAAGGCCGTGAGAGGGCACCTGGAAGAAATCGAGTCCAGAATCAGAGAACTCGAAACCACAGAAGAATAAGCTCAGGAATCTATCTGGCTGGGGGTGTTTTCTGCTCAGGGAGCTACCCTCAGCCGGATGAGAGGTGGTGAAACGTGAAAATAGCAATTTCGGCGGTAGCCCCGGGTCTTGATGCTGAGGTAGACCCACGGTTCGGCAGATGTCAGTATTTCATTATTGCCGACCCTGAGACAATGCAATTTGAAGATGTGGAAAATTCAAGTGCCGTGGCTTCGGGTGGGGCAGGAGTTTCGGCCGCTCAGGAGATTGCGGGCAAAGGAGTAGAAGCAATACTGACCGGCAACTGCGGCCCTAATGCCTATCAAGTATTATCAGCAGCTGGCATCAAGATAATAACCGGAGTTTCCGGCAAAATACAGGATGTTATCCAGGGCTATAAATCTGGTAAGTATGAAGCCAGTTCCCAGTCAAATGTATCTCACCACTTTGGTGCCGGTCGCGGGGGAGGGATGGGTGGAGGAATGGGGAGAGGTAGAGGAATGGGAAGAGGTGGAGACTGGGGATAACATTCTGGCAGGAGATTGTAGAGTTAAGTTAAGTCAATACTGTGTCAGGAGGTCTCGCTATGCCTAGAGGAGATGGGA
>Ga0068714_10002688_pt1 | contig 22418 bp, 17 predicted proteins | sample MTBNYHSulfiMetaG_FD_62988 | JGI IMG/M metagenome (GOLD analysis project Ga0068714, IMG submission 62988) | Enrichment culture microbial communities from rom New York Harbor, USA that are MTBE-degrading - MTBE-NYH (New York Harbor Sulfidogenic)... | ecosystem: Environmental > Aquatic > Marine >... | reverse complement strand
TTCTGAGCAGCTACCCGCACCCCGGAGGAAATCCATGCCCCGGCTCCTCGCTCTCCTGAGCTCCCTGGCCCTGGCCCTGGCCCTGGCCCTGGCCCTGCTCCCCGCCCCCTCCCGGGCCCAGACGGAGGGCAACCTCGGGTTCTACCGTTTCCCCAGCCTCCGGGGGGAGGTCGTGGTCTTCGCGGCCGAGGGCGACCTCTGGCGGGTTCCGGTGACGGGTGGCGTGGCCCGGCGCCTCACGACCCATCCCGGGGAGGAGACCCATCCCAGGATCTCCCCCGACGGGAAGACCCTGGCCTTCACGGCCCAGTACGAAGGCCCCACGGAGCTCTACACCATGCCCCTGGACGGCGGGCTCCCAGTGCGACGCACCTACGAGGCGGAGAGCTCCACGGCCACCACATGGACTCCCGATGGCCGCCTCGTCTACACGACCACCCGGTACTCCACCCTCCCCCAGCCTCAGCTCGTGTCCCTGGAGCTGGAGGGGAACGCCAGGGAGAGGATCCCCCTGTACACGGCCACTGAGGCAGCGTACGACGAGACCGGCCGCACGCTGTACTTCGTCCGCCCCGCCTTCCACAACAACGTCACCAGGCGGTACACCGGAGGGACGGCCCGGGACGTATGGAAGTACCCGGAGGGGGCGGCCGAGGCCGTGGAGCTCACCGGGGACCACGCCGGTGAGAGCCACTCTCCCCTGCCCTGGGCCGGCCGGGTCTACTTCGTCACCGACCGGGACGGGACCATGAACCTGTGGTCCATGGACCCGGACGGGGGCGATCTCCGGCAGCACACCTTCCACTCGGGCTGGGACGTGCGGAACCCTTCCCTGGACCGGGGCCGGATCGTCTACCAGGCCGGGGCCGACCTCTGGCTCTACGAGATCGACGGGAACCGTTCGGGTGTCATCCCCATCACTCTGGCCTCGGACTTCGACCAACTCCGGGAGAAGTGGGTGGACAACCCCATGGAGTACCTCACCTCCGCCCACCTCCACCCCAGGGGAGAGAGCGTGGTCCTCACGGCCCGCGGCAGGGTTTTCGTCGCTCCGGTGGGGAGGGGGAGGCTGGCGCAGGCCTCCGTGAAGGGGGGCGTGCGTTACCGGGACGTCACCTTCATGCCCGACGGGGAGCGCCTGGTGGGCCTGTCCGACGAGACCGGCGAGTTGGAGTGGGTGACCCTCCCGGCCACGGGCGTGGGACGGGAGGAGCCCCTCACCTCGGACGGCGCCATCCTGCGATTTCAGGGCCATCCTTCCCCCGACGGGAAGTGGTTGGCCTACACCGACAACAACAGGGACCTCTGGATCCTGGACGTTTCCACCAAGGCCCAGGTCCTGGTCTCGGAGGACCGGGAGGGGGTGGGAGGGATGAGCTGGTCACCGGACAGCCGGTGGCTGGCGTACGAGAAGGCGGCCCCCAACAGCTTCACCCGGATCAAGCTCTACCGGGTGGGGGACGGCCTCCGCGGGGACGTCACGAGTGATCGGGTGAACTCCTTCTCACCGGCCTGGGATCCCGACGGCAAGTTCCTCTACTTCCTCTCGGACCGGAACCTGGTCTCGGTGGTGGGGAGCCCCTGGGGCTCCAGGGCGCCCAGCCCCTACTTCGACCGGACCAACGAGATCTTCCACGTGGCCTTGAAGCCCGGGGTTCGCTCCCCCTTCCAGCCCGACGACGAGATCAACCGGGGAGCGGGGCCCAGGCAGGACTCGGCCCGGACGGGGCAGGCCGGGGCCTCCGGGGCGGGTGACGCGGGCGCCGCCCGGACTTCGCCGGCGGCACGGGATACCGCTCCCCCTTCCGTGGACATCGATCTCACCGGTCTCGGCACGCGGGTCAAGAGGGTCCCCCTGCCCGCCGGGAATTATCGGGACCTGGCGGTGACGGGAGCCGCCCTCTTCTTCACGGATCGGGACAGTGGCCAGCGGGGAGGGGCGCGCCTGTCGGCCGTGGCCATCACCAACGAGAAGGAGCCGGAGATCACCGTAGTGGCCGAGGGGATCTCCTCCTTCGAGATGTCGGCGGACAGGAAGAAGATCCTCGTCCGGCAGGCCAACAACTTCTTCGTCATCGACGCCAGGGCCAGCCGGGTGACCCAGATGAACGACCATAGGGTGGACCTGTCCGGCTGGTCCTTTCCCCTGGACGTCCGGGAGGACTGGCGGCAGATCTTCGTGGATGCCTGGCGGCTCGAGCGGGACTACTTCTACGACCCCGGGATGCACGGAACGGACTGGGACGGGATCCTGGAGAAGCACCTACCCCTGGTGGACAGAATCACCACCCGAAGTGAGCTCTCGGACCTCATCGGCTGGATGGTGGGCGAGCTGAGCGCCCTTCACACCAGCGTCCGGGGGGGGGACACCCGGAGCGGAGACGACAACGTGCGCGTCGCCTCCCTGGGCGCGCGCCTCGTCCGGGACCCGGCCGCCGGGGGGTACCGGATCGAGTACATCTACCGCAACGACCCCGACTACCCCCAGGAGCTCTCCCCCCTGGCCGACCCCGATCTGGGCGTTGCGGAAGGGGACGTCATCCAGGCCGTCAACGGCCAGGATGTCCTGTCGGTGTGGGACATGGGGGCCCTCCTCCGTAACCAGGCCCGGCCGGTGCGGCTCAGGATCCGCCCCAGCTCCGGCGGCGACCCAAAGGATCTCATGGTCACCCCCACCTTCAACGAGACGACCCTCCGCTACTCGGACTGGGAGTATACCCGGCGCCTCCGGGTGGAGGAGGCGGGAGAGGGACAGATCGGGTATCTCCACCTCCGGTCCATGGGTGGACCCAACATCACCGAGTTCTACCGCAACTTCTTCCCCGTCTTCGACCGGCAGGGCCTCATCATCGACGTCCGCCAGAACACCGGCGGCAACATCGACCGGTTCATCCTGGAAACCCTCATGCGGCAGGCGTGGATGTACTGGAAGGACCGGGCGGGAGAGCCCACGTGGAACATGCACTACGCCTTCCGGGGCCACATGGTGATCCTGGTGGACCAGAACACGGCGTCCGACGGGGAGGCCGTGGCCGAGGGGTTCCGGCGCCTCGGCCTCGGGGAAGTCATCGGGATGCGGACCTGGGGCGGGGAGATCTGGCTCTCGTCGTCCAACACCCTGAGCGACGGGGGGCTGGCCCGGGCGCCCATGACGGGCGTCTACGGCCCCGAAGGGGAGTGGCTCATCGAACAGATCGGGGTGATTCCCGACGTGGAGGTGGACAACCTTCCACGTGCCACGTTCGACGGCCACGACGCCCAGCTGGAGGCCGCCATCGAGCACCTGAAGCGGAAGATCGCCGAGGACCCGAGGCCGGTCCCCCAGCCCCCGCCCTACCCGAACCGGAGGTTCGACTACCCCGTGAGGGGCTCCGTCACCGGGGGGTGAGGGGTGGGGGGAGCACTCCCCCCGGCGAGATTCGGGCGGGCCGCATCTCCGGGATTCCGGCGGCCCGCGCCGGCGACGGGGACCGGCCCCTGTCGCCGGCGCGTTCCTTGCATTACCTATGCATCAGCCATGCGGCCGGGCCGCCGGGAAGCCGCCGCTGCCGACGCCGCGCTGTTCGAGAACCCTTCTACCTGGTGCCGCTGCACCGAAGGAGCCGCCATGTCGATGTCCGACCGTGACGGGAAGATCTGGATGAACGGCCAGCTGGTGGAGTGGCGGGACGCAAAGATCCACGTATTGACGCATACGTTGCATTACGGGTGCGGGGTTTTCGAGGGCGTCCGGGCCTACGACACCGCCGACGGCACCGCCATCTTCCGCCTTCGGGAGCACACGGAGCGGCTGTTCAACAGCGCCAAGATCCTCCGCATGAAGATCCCCTTCGGCTTCGACGAAGTCCTGGAGGCGCAGAGGGAGATCGTCCGGGTGAACAACCTGGAGAGCGCCTATATCCGCCCCCTGGCGTGGATCGGCGACGAGAGGTTGGGCGTGCACCCGACGGGCAACCCCGTCCATCTGATGATCGCCGCCTGGCCCTGGGGGGCCTACCTGGGCGAGGACGGCCTGAAGAACGGGATCCGCGCCAGGACGTCGAGCTACGCACGGCATCACGTGAACATCACCATGACCCAGGCCAAGGCGGTAAGCAACTACACCAACTCGATCCTCGCGAGCGTGGAAGCCACCGACGAGGGGTACGACGAGGCGCTGCTCCTGGACGTCAACGGGTTCGTGAGCGAGGGGCCGGGAGAGAACGTGTTCATGGTCCGGAACGGCGTGGTCCACACCCCGGACCTCTCGGCCGGAGCCTTGAACGGCATCACCCGCAACACCGTGTTCGCCATCTGCCAGGACCTGGGTGTGAAACTGGTGGAGCGCTCCATCACCCGGGACGAGCTCTACATCTGCGACGAGGCATTCTTCACCGGCACCGCAGCCGAGGTGACGCCCATCCGGGAGCTGGACCGCATCGAGATCGGGAGCGGGAAGCCCGGTCCCATCACCATGGCGATCCAGGCAGCGTATTTCGACATCGTCGGCGGTCGGAACCCGAAGTACGCCGGGTGGTTGACATCGATCAGGGACTGAGGGCGCGCCGCAACAGCCAGAGGACGGTTTCAACGGACTCGGCGGCGGCGCTCCACATCTCCTGCTCCAGGGCGTAGGCGCGGACACCTTCCGCCACGAGGGGGTGCCGTTTGGCCACCTCTTCGGCCCGGCGCTTGATCAGGTCGGTGGTCGTCCTGTTGAAGGCCACCACCGAGGCCCGGGCAACCACCACTTCCTCCGCAAGGAGGTCCCCGTGGGAGGTCAGCGCCGCCACCGCCTCCCCGTGAGCGCGGCAGTACCCGTACCCCGGCGGAAGCGATCCGGTGAACTCCTCCGGGAGGAAACCGTCCTCCAGCAGCATCCACCCGCCCGGCCGGACCGCACTCCGCAGGAGGCCTACCGTCTCGCCGTAGCCCCCCAGGACGGCCCCCGCCGCCGCCATGACGACGCCGTCGAATTCCCCTCCTCCCCCCGGAGAACGAATCCCGCCGCCGGATTCCAGGTAGCGTTGCGCGTCCGCCGTCACGAAGGTGCAGAGGTGCCCCACTCCAGCCTTCTCCGCCGCCGCCCGGGCCTCCCGGAGGAAGGGAGGGAAGAGGTCCACCCCCACCACGGAGCATCCAAGCTCCGAGGCCAGCGCCACGGACGCGGCACCCTTCCCGCAGCAGAGGTCCAGCACCCGGCTGGACGGTCCGGCCCCCGCACGGCGGACCAGCCGTACCAGGGGCTCCAGCATGCACCCCAGGGAGGTCAGGTCCTGGAGAAGCTCCGGGATGTAGGGGAGGAGCTCGGGCGACACCTCCAGGGATTCGCTCACACTCCTCGCCCAGTCGTCGTCGCGTGTCGGGCCGGGGTCGCCGGCAACGGGCTCCTCCGCTCCGAGGTCGCCGGTGGCGGGCTCCGTGGCGCCGGGGCCGCCGTTGACCGGTTCCATGGCGCCGGGCCCGCCGGGGCCGGCACCGTCAGTCGCTCTGCTCATCATCCCTCCAGGGGCCATGAATCGGACTCTCAGCCGTTGGGCCTCCACTGAGAGATACGCCACAGGCCCGCGGCCAGGAAGAGGCCCAGGAAGACGAGAATGTGCAGAAGGGAGGCCGACACCCCGTGAAGGTCCCCGGCCCGCAGGGCCCCGGCCAGGACCCACGCTTCCTTGAAGGGAGGCAGGATCCAGTCCACGGCCGTCTGGACACGAGCCGAGGACTGGAAGACCAGGGCCGGCGCCGTGAGGGAAAGGAAGATGGCCAGGACCGTGAGGTCCACGGATCTCCGCACTCCCAACCCCGAGAGGAAGAGGACGAAGGTCTGGGTTAGAGCGGCCGTGCCCACCCCCAGGGCGAAGAGGGAAACCCAGAGCAGCCCCGGCGAGTGTCCCGATCCCAGGAGCGCAAGGGTCCCGATGGAGGCCCACCAGAGGGCCACCACCTTGTTCAGGCCCAGGTCCAGGAGCCAGTCCTCCAGGGCCGCCTCGCCCAGTGACACCCCCTTCTGGAGCAGCCAGACGGAATCCTCCTCCCGGACTCCCCGCTTGGACGCTACGCCCAGGGCGAAGGCGAGGGCGAAGAACCAGAGCAGCAGCGCGACTCCCCGCAGCCGATCTTCGAAGAGGGGGAGGACCTCCAGGGGAAGAAAGAAGAGGACGGGGAGGAGGAGGTAGAGCCCCCCCCCGGTCACGCCGGGGGACACCCGCTGCCAGTAGGGGAGACGCCAGGACCACGCCACTGCCAAGCCCCGGCTCATGCGGCCCTCCCCCGGAAGACGTCCTCGAAGAGGGCATCGAAGCTCCCGAACTGCTCCAGGGCCTCGCTTCCTGTCCAGTTCCCCACGCACCTCCCCCCGTCCACGAACACCAGGACGTCGGCCAGCCGCTGGAGCTCGTCCAGGTGGTGGGAGGAGACGATGACGGTGGCTCCCTCCCGCCCCAGGCGGGTCAGGACCTCCCGGAGATCCTGGACGGCCAGGGGGTCGAGACCGTTGGTGGGCTCGTCCAGGAGGAGAAGCCCGGAATCCCCGGAGAGGGCGGCAGCCAGGGCCACCTTCTTCTTCTGCCCCAGGGAGAGGGTCCCGATTCTCTTTTCCAGAATGGTACGGAACCCCGGGATCCCGTACAGGTCCCCGTCTCCAGCGGAGAGGGCGGACGCCTCCGGAGCAAGCCCCAGGAGGAACTCCTTCGGCGTGAGGTATCCCGGAAGCGGGGGGCTCTCCGGGAGGAAGCCGACGCCGTGGGCTGAGACAAAGGCGGACGGGTCGGTCCCATCCACGGAGAGGGTCCCCGCCGAGGGGGCGAGAAGCCCGCACGCCGACCGAAGGAAGGTGCTCTTCCCTGCCCCGTTCGGCCCCACCAGCGCCGTGATGCCAGGGCTGAAGCGGGCACTGAACCCCCTGAGCCCCAGGGGCGCCCTCCGCTTCCGGCCGTAGCCCACCACCAAGCCATCCGCCGTGATGTCCGGACCGGTGCCTGACCTCGCCGGGAGGCTCGCCTCCGGCGTCCCCGCCCTTCTCCCGGGCCGGTCCACGGCCGAGGGCAAGCAGTTCTCACTCCCGGGCAATGACGAACTCATAGATCACCGTTTCGTTCAGGTCCTCTCTCACCAGGAAGGCACGCCCTCCGTCGACGAACACCGGGTCCAGGAACCCTTCCAGATTGAAGCGCCGGAGAGGCAGCCCCTCGGCAGTGAGAAGCTCCAGGTGCTGGCGGTCCTCTCCGGCCGCCACGGCCAGGATCACGGAGCCGTCGTCCCTCACGGTGAAGTCCCTCACCGAGGGCCAGAACTCCGGAAGCCGCGAGATGCCGGCCATCGCTCCCCCCATGCGCTGCAGGATGCCGGCGTAGCTCCTCTGCTGCCTGGCCGAGACGTACCAGAGGGGGGGATCGGGACGCTGCCGGAGGAAGTCCATCTCCCCGGACCCGGGCCTGAGCTCGAAGAACGCCTGGTCGAGGGCCTTGACCCCCAGCAGGCGCCCCTCGCGGGATGCCAGGTGAGGACGATCGAAAATGAAGGACCCGCTATTCCCCTCCAGGTGGAGAGGCGTACCGGAAGGCTCCAGATCCCGATACGCCCGGGCCTCCCACCGGCCTCTCCCGTCCCGGTGGACGGCCAGCGACAGGACCACCAGCTCCCCGGTGGTGCCCAACAGGACCTGGGTGGGTTGGAGGGAGAGCTCCTCGCCGGTCCGGAGGAGGATCTCGTGCCGGCGGATGCCTCCCGTGTCCCAGGCCGACACCGCGAAACGGCCGGCATCCAGGACATACACCGCGTCCTGCCCCACGGCGATGGAGACAGGCCGGGAGATCCAGTCCGGCGACCCGGGGGTGGGATCCCCGAACCCACCCCGGAGCATACCTCCCGCCTGGAGGAACCAGTGGTCCCGGGTGAGGACGGCCAGGACGTCCCCGGCCACCGCCAGGTCCACCACGCGGCCCTCCCCTCCCGGGACCCGGGCAACCGGAACCAGCGGGACCTCCCCGGCGAAAGGTGCCAGCCTCCCGCGGTCGGGCCGCGTGGGGTCCTCCATGCCCTCGGGTCCCCCGGAGGACGCGAGGACCCACAACAGCGCTCCCATCGAGAGCGTCAAGACGATGACCAACCCATGAGCGGCTCGCATCCGGGAATCCTCAGGTCACCTGTTCAACTCAAACCGTGGATGGAAACGGGGGCGCCCCAGGCGCCCCCCTCAGAGCACTTCGGCCACGCATCCCGTGAGCATTCCGGTGCACAGGACCCCGATACCGACCTTCTCCAGCCAGTTGGCATCTTCCAGGGCCTCCCCGCACATGGCGAGGACCCGGTCGTAACAATCCGCCACCTCGCTCTGCCCCGCGGCGAGGTGCGAATTGAGCCCCGCGCCGGCCAGCATGAGGACCGCCAGGGTCCTCCGGACCTTCAAGCTGTTCGCAAGCATCTTGGATACCTCCAGTAAGAATGGGTGGATGCCATCGCTCCCGGTACGCGAGCCGCTCACGGGCATTGGCGTTCCGATCCGAGACCCGAGACGGCACAGGTGCCACCGGGGAGCGTCGACCTGGAGGACTGGCAAGAGGGGGACACAGCGTAATGGTGTGGCATTCGACCGGAGTGATCTCCTCCACCCTTTCCGTTCGCTTCTACTTTCGTGTGTATGGTTCTCCCACGGGAGCCGGGGAACTGCCGCCACGCCAACCTCCGCCTTCGACGCACCCCGGGTTCCGGTATTCGTAGGTGGAAGGAACAACATCCTCCACGCCGGGGCGATGGCTGGATGGGACGGATTTCGCAACGGGACGTTCAAGGCGATTGGAGGGAGGGCGGGGTGGCCCGTCGGCCGGAGTTGAGGGTGAAGAAGGCCTCCGGCAGCGGGGTCTTGACCGGTGTCCGGGTGCCCCTGCGAAATTGGCGCATGCGGCAGACCATCCGTCCGACCTCAACGGATCACCCCGGCCCAGACCCCCGGGTGCTAACGGGGGAGCTCCGCCGGGTGGTGGGCGTCCCCGGCGCCATCCTCATGGGCCTGGGCTCCATCCTCGGCACCGGCATCTTCGTGAGCATCGGCATCGCGGCGGGGGTAGCGGGCCCGTCGGTGGTCCTGGCCGTCGCCCTGGCGGCGGTGGTGGCCACCTTCAACGGGCTCTCCAGCGCCCAGCTGGCCGCCAGCCACCCGGTGAGCGGAGGGACCTACGAGTACGGCTATCGGTACCTGAGCCCGGCCCTGGGGTTCACCGCCGGGTGGATGTTCCTGGTGGCCAAGTCCGCCTCGGCGGCCACCGCCGCCCTGGGCTTCGGAGGGTACCTCCTCACGGCCATCGGCGTGGAGGGCCAGCTGCCCCGGGTGCTCCTGGGATTGGCGGTGGTGGCCCTCCTCACGGCCATCGTGGCGGGAGGGATGGGACGCAGCAACCGTACCAACGCCGTCATCGTGTCCCTGACCCTGCTCGCCCTGGTGGCCTTCGTCCTGGCCGGAGCACGGGAGGCCGTGGCAGGCGGCGGCCGGCACCTCGTCCCCTTCTTCCCCTCGGATTCCGCCGGCCTGAAAGGGCTCCTCCACGGGACGGCCCTCATGTTCGTGGCCTACACCGGGTACGGCCGCATCGCCACCCTGGGGGAGGAGATCCGGGACCCGTCCAGGAGCATCCCAAGGGCCATCGTGGCCACGCTGGTGGTGACCATGGCGCTCTATGTGTCCGTGGTGGTGGTGGCGGTGGGGGTGGCGGGCGCTCCCGGCCTGGCGGAGGCGACCCGGACGGCAGCAGCGCCCCTGGAGGTGGTGGCCCGGAGCTTCACCGTCCCCGGCATCGGGTGGCTGGTGGCCGCCGCCGCCATCACGGCCATGGCCGGCGTCCTCCTGAACCTCCTTCTGGGCCTTTCCCGGGTGATGCTGGCCATGGGGCGCCGACGGGACCTCCCTGTCTGGCTGGCCCACGTGGACCCGGAACAGGCTTCCCCCCGGCGGGCCGTGGTCGTGACCGGCATCCTCATCGCCGGCCTGGTCCTGCTGGGGGACGTGAGGACCACGTGGTCCTTCAGCGCCTTCACGGTCCTGGTCTACTACGCTCTCACCAACCTGGCCGCCCTCCGGCTCCCGCCGGAGCGGCGGCGGTTCCCGCGGGCCATCCCCTTCCTTGGGCTCTTCAGCTGCCTGGGATTGGCGTTCTGGGTGGAGCCTGCGATCTGGGCCGTGGGCCTCGGACTCATCGCCGCCGGGCTGGGATGGCATTTCATCGCGCAAAGTAGGAGCGCGTCCTCATAACCCTACCTCGCCGGTGGCCCTCCGCCTCTCCTCGCCGTATTCTCAACGCCGTTACGAGTCCGGGAGTCCTTGGTGGGCGGCCAGCAGGCTCCCCTCCGGGGGAGGCCGGACACGGCGGAGAAGGCGGTTTGAGGAACACCACACACGGAGAGTCGCTCATGAGCCTGGCACATCCAACGCGACGCAAACCGGGGCTTCCGGGGCTGATGGGCCTGGGGGCCTTCCTGCTTCTGACGGCTCTCCAGCCGGCGGAAGCCCAGAGGGTGCCCATCACCTTCGACGACTACCACGGGTACGACGGCACCGTGGACTACATCCAGCGCGTCGCCCGGACCTACCCTGCCATTACGGAGCTCCTGGAGATCGGGCGCTCCAACATGAACCGGCCCATCTACGTCCTGGTCATCTCCAGGATGAACAACGGGACCACCATCGATCGCCACGTGGAGCTCCGGAACCCCCGGGGTGAGGGCGTGCAGAACGTCACTCCCATGAAGTCGTACCACGGGAAGCCGGGGATGTGGATCGACGGGGGGACCCACGGGAACGAGTACACCGGCACCGAGGTGACCCTCTACATCGTGGACAAGCTGGTGTCGGGGTACGGGTCCGACCCCCACATCACGGAGCTCATCGACGACAACGCCTTCTTCATCTGCCCCATCGTGAACCCGGACGGTGTCTACAATTCCGTCCAGAAAGGGCTCTCTCAACGGCAGAACTCCATGGAGGTGGACGACGACGAGGACGGCCGCGTCAACGAGGACGGCCCCGATGACCTGAACGGGGACGGTAAGATCACAAGCTTCCGCTACGCGGACCCCGAGGGCCGGTACGTCATCGACGACGTGGACCCCCGCCTCATGGTCCAGCTGGGCCCGAACGAGGAGACCACAAAGCAGCGGTACTCCGTGGTGGGGGAAGACCGGGACAACGACGGCGACGGCCGCCGCGGCGAGGACCCGGAGCGGGGCATCGACGTGAACCGGAACTTCCCGGAGGGGTGGTTCAACGACGAGAACGAGCAGGCCGGGAGCGGCTACTATCCCGGCTCCTCCCCGGAGGCCCACGCCATCCTGGAGTTCTTCACCAACAACACCAACATCCTCCTGGTGCAGTCCTTCCACACCTCGGGGGGCTTCACCTATCGCCCCTTTGCCCGTTGGCCCGACAGCCGCATCGACGGCAAGGACCTGGCGGTCTTCGACGGGATCATGGGGAAGAAGTACATCGAGCTGCACCCTGATGAAGAGGACACGGAGCGGCTCTGGAGGCCCCCCTACCGGGGCGACCGACCTTACGGCTTCGGCATCTTCATCGACTGGGCCTACGCCCAGTTCGGGGCCTACTCCATGACCACGGAGCTGTGGGACTGGCGGCGGGACACCCGGGGCCTCCCGGGCTTCGCCGGGGAGGAGGACCGCAACGTCTGGTTCCGGGCCCTCCTGGGCCATCAGGAGACGGCCTTCGGCGGCCGGATCTTCGTCCCCTGGACGCGCTACAATCATCCCGACCTGGGGCAGGGCGAGATCGGTGGGTGGGTCTCCACCTACGTGGGCGGGAACGCGCTGCCGGGAGAGTCCCTCCGGCACGTGGCCGACGTCCACTGGCAGTTCGAGCTCTTCAAGGCGGGCCTCCTGCCCAAGCTGGAGATCACCAGCGCCTCTGCGGAGCTCCTGAGCGGGAGCGGCAATCCCAGGATCGTGAAGGTCACGGCCACCGTGACCAACACCGGCCCCCTGGCGACCCAGGTGGCCCGGGGAGCCAACCTGGCGGGGAACCGTGAGGATGTCATCTGGCTCATCGGGGATCGGGACCGGATCAAGTTCCTCCAGGGTGACCCCTGGCAAAGCCTGGGCGTCCTGGACGGCACCATGGAGCTTCCGGGAGGAGGGCCGGCTGCAGGCGCCCCCGGCCAGGTGCGCACCGCCTCCCCGGCACAGGGGCCGCAGACGGCCCAGCCGCGTGCCATGGCCCAGGCCGCCGGCCGGGGCGGCGCGGGCGGGCAGGCCGGCAACACCCGGGAGGTCTCCTGGCTCGTCTCCCTGGACGGCAACACACCGCTCAAGATTGTCCTCACCTCGCAGAAGGGCGGCACGCGAGTCCACGAGCTCACGGTCCGCTAGGACAGGAGGATATCATGCACACGACGCGAAGCTCGAGGATCCTGACGGCACTTCTCCTGGCCGCCGCCTTCCTGTCCATGGGACCCGGAGGGGCCGGAGTGGGCCCGGTGCCGGCTTCCGCCCAGTCCAAGCTCCAGGCCAGCCCCGGCGGGTACCATGGCGAGCTGGACTTCCCCATCAGCTGGAAGCGGTACTACTCGTACGCCGAGTGGACCCAGATCATGCGGGACCTGCAGAAGCAGTACTCCCAGCTGGCGGACATCCAGAGCATAGGCAAGAGCCGGATGGGGCGGGACCAGCTCCTCCTCACCATCACGGCGAAATCCACCGGGAGCCACGACACCAAGCCGGCCATGTGGGTGGACGGGGCCATCCACGGGAACGAGGTCAACGGCATCACCTGCTCCCTCTACGTGGCCTGGTACCTCCTGACGCGCTACGACTACGACCCCTTCGTCCACGACCTGGTGAACACCACCACCTTCTACATCTTGCCGGGCCTGAACGTGGACGCCAATGAGTCCTTTGTCAGCTTCCCCAACAACCCCAACAACCCCCGGGAGCCCTACCGGCCTGAGGACAACGACGGGGATGGGCTGTACGACGAGGACCAGACGGAGGACGTGGACGGAGACGGTGAGCTCTCCACCATGTACATGGAGGACCCGGAGGGGCCCTTCAAGCTCTCCGCCGACGGCCGGAGGTTCATCCCGGTGGCGGATCCTCTGGAGAAGGTCCTGCGCTTCCGGAGGATTGGGGCCGAGGGATTCGACAACGACGGGGACGGCAGGATCAACGAGGACGACATCGGCGGTCCGGACCCGAACCGGAACTTCCCCTACGGCTGGAACCTGGCCGACGGGAACCCCTACCCCCTGTCGGAAGCCGAGACCCGGAACGTCTGGGAGTTCCAGCGGACGCACCCGAACATCTTCGCCTCCTTCCATTACCACAATACCGGGCGCCTCATCATGTTCCAGGCCCCCCCGGCGGTCCGCACCGCGGGTGCGGCAGCGACGGCCCCGGGCGGCGGAGGGCGCGGGCAGCAGGGAACCCTGGAGGAGCGCCTGGCCCGCCTCCGGGAGGACAACAAGTATGCCCAGCTGTTCGACCGGCAGGTGGCGCCGGAGTACCAGCACGACATGGACGTGCAGACCCGGATCGTCACCACGGGGGCACGCCTCCTGAAGGACTACAACCCCGTCATCGGTGGCCTCTCCGGACAAGCCCACGCCGCCACCTACTACATGCTGGGGGCCTACGCCTACCTCATCGAGCTCTGGGGCTCCCCGGCCTTCGCCGCCGACATCAACGGTGACGGACGGGTCGACGAGGAGGAGACCATGCTCTGGATCGACCTGGAGCTCCACGGAGAGGGATGGGTCACCCCGAAGAAGTTCAACCACCCGGATCTCGGGGAGGTCTGGATCGGCGGCACCCAGAAGAAACACACCGTGCGGACGCCGCCGGCCCGGTACATCGAGGAGGAAGCCCAGAAGAACGCGGACTTCGTCCTCTACAGCGCCAGCCAGTTCCCCCGGATCGAGATCGACGAGATCGAGATCACCCCGGAGGGCGGCAACCTGTACTGGGTGGACGTGACGCTGAAGAACGACCGCGTGTACCCCACGTCATCGGACCGGGCCAATGAGCTGGGAATCGCCGTGCAGGACAAGCTCACCTTCCGGTCCTCCGGCAACGTCACCCGGATTCCCATTCCCGGAGGCATGACCCAGATCGATCCGCTGAACCCAGGCTCCAGGGCCGTGGCGTCGGACGGCGAGACCCACGAGTTCCGGCTCAGGGGCCAGGACCGGCAGACCTTCCGGTACCTGGTGCGGGCCTCCGGCCAGGGGTGGGTGGAGCTCCAGGCCGACTCCTTCTACGGCGGCAGCGCCACCAAGCGGATGGACATCCGGGGCGGGGAGTAGCGCAAGGCAGCCATGGCCGGCGCCTGGAGAAGGCAGGCGTGTCGGTCACGATCCGGCAACCGGGCCGCCGCTGCGGCCCGGTTCCGGCGCGGCGGGGGACGAACCGGGCGGGCCGGGAGGAAACTCTTCGGGCCCGCCCGAGTATTCTGCACTTGACCCCTCATCACGGATTCCGGCAGGCCGTGACCCTCGACCCAGGCGCCTTGTACGTGGGCACTCGCACCCTTCGCACCCTCGCGGCCTTCCTGGCCCTGGCGGCAGGACTCTCCACGGTCTCACCGTGGGCGCCCCTCCACGCCCAGGCGCAGGAGCGGGTACCCGCCCAGGACCGTCCCGCCCCGGCCACGGTAACCGTCGAAGGGATCGTGGTGGACCAGGAGACCCGCTCGCCCCTGGAGGACGCCGCCGTGTCCCTGGCCCAGGGGCCGGACGGGACGCCGGGTCGGGGGACTCGGCTCACCGACTCCGTGGGATACTTCCACTTCGACAGCGTTCCCCCCGGGTCCTACGAGATCGTGGTGGTTCTCCTGGGATACGGGGAGCGCCGGGACACGCTCCAGGTGGAGCCCGACGAGGACCTGGAAATGACGGTGCCCCTCGCCGTGTCCCCCTTGCCCTTGGAGCCCATCCTGGTGGAGGTCCGCCGCCGCACCCTCCCAGCCTTCCTCGAGGAGTTCGAAAACCGGCGGAGGCTGAGCAGCGGCACCTTCTTCAACCGGGAGGAGATCGAGGCCCGCGGCGCCTTGCGCTTCTCCGATCTCCTCCGGATGGTGCCGGGGGCCAGAGTCACACCATCGGCCCGCTACGGCCAGGTGGTCACCCTGCGGGGGGGGTGCGTGCCGCAGCTATGGATCGACGGGATACGGACCGTCACCTCCCTGGGCATGGACGACATCCTTCCGCCCATGGACCTGGAGGCCGTCGAGGTCTACCACGGCGTCCAGGTGCCTGCGGAGTTCGGTGGGGACGCCTGCGGGACCATCATCGCCTGGACCCGCCGGGGTGAGCCCGGCCCGTCCAACGGTAGCTTCTGGAAGCGCCTCGCCGTGGCGGTGGGGATCCTGGCGGCGGTCCTCCTGCTGACGCGCTGAGGGCGTCTCTCTTGCGCCGACCCATCCTCTCCCGCTGATCTCACCGACTCGACTCCAGCCCCGAAGGGGAGACGGGCTGGTCCCGTTCGCCACCAGGCGTTACGCTCCCCGGGACTTCCCGACGTGAACCTGGACGGAGAGCCAGCCGGATGACCGACGCGTCCCAAGCGTACCTCACCGACCCCATGTCCGTGTTCGCCTTCCTGGCGAGCGTTGTGGCCCTGATCTTCTGGCTCTCCGGCGTCAAGCGCTTCGGGAGGTTCTTCGAGTTCGTCCCGCCGGTGCTCTTCGTGTATTTCGTCCCCATGTTCGCCACCACCTTCGGGATCACCCCCGTCTCTTCCCCGGCCTACGCCTTCACCACCCGGTACTTCCTCCCAGTGGCCCTCTTCCTCCTGATGATCTCGGTGGACCTCAAGAGCGTGCTGAAGCTGGGGCCCATGGCTCTCTTCATGATGGTGGCGGGCACCCTGGGCATCGTGATCGGGGGCCCCGTGGCCCTCGCTCTCTTCGGCCACTGGCTCCCTCCCGACACCTGGAAGGGGTTCGCGGCCCTGTCGGGAAGCTGGATTGGAGGGACGGCCAACATGGTGGCCATCAAGGAGAGCGTGGGCACGCCCGACTCGGCCCTGGGTCCCATCATCGTGGTGGACACGGTGGTGGGGTACGGGTGGATGGGGGTCCTCCTGTTCTTCAGCGTATGGCAGAAGAGGTTCGACGCCTGGACCGGAGCCCGCACCGGGGCCATCGAGGAGACGAACCGGCGCCTGGCGGAGATGGATCAGGACCGCCATCCCGTCACGGTGAGGGATGTGGCCGTCCTCATCGGGATGGGCATGGGCGTCTCCGTCCTGGCGGTGAGGCTGGGGGCCGGGATGCCGGACCTGGGAGATCCCACCGTCATCAGCAGTACCACCTGGGCCGTGCTCATCGTGGTCACCGGAGGCCTCCTCCTCTCCTTCACCCCCCTGAGGGAGATGGAGAAGGTGGGCGCGTCCCAGTTCGGGTATGCCGCCCTCTACCTCCTGCTGGCGGGCATCGGGGCCCAGGCGAACCTCCACGAGGTCATCCGGGCGCCCCTGTATCTCGTGGCCGGCGCCGTATGGATTTCCGTCCACGTCGCCATCCTGTTCCTGGCCGCCTTCCTGGTGAAGGCGCCGCTCTTCTTCGTGGCCACGGGGAGCATGGCCAACATCGGAGGCGTGGCCACCGCGCCCGCCGTGGCCGGCGTATACCACCCGGCCATGGCCCCGGTGGGCCTCCTCATGGCCGTGGCGGGCTACATCCTGGGGATCTACGGCGGCCTGGGATGCGCCTGGCTCCTGGGGCAGGTGGCCACGATCATGGGGTTTGTCGGCTGACCGCGACTGGAAGACGCCATGCCTGAGACGAAACTGGAGCTTCCCGGTGGACCCAGGACCTTCCGCCACCTGGTCCTGGACTTCACCGGCACCCTCTCCCTGGACGGCCGTCTCCTGCCTGGCGTGGCCGAGCGCCTCTCCCGGCTCGCCACCGACCTCCACGTCGTCGTGATGACCGCCGACACCTTCGGCACCGCCCGGGAGGCCCTGAAGGAGTGCCCGGTGGAGGTCCGGGTGATCCGCGACGGGAGGGAAAAGGCGGAGGCGGTGGCAGGGATGGGCGGCGAGGGCGTCATTGCCATCGGGAACGGCAGGAACGACGTCCCCATGATGGAAGTGGCCGGGCTCTCCATGGCGGTGGTGGGTCCCGAGGGAGCCGCGGCCGCCCTCCTGGCCGCCGCCGACGTGGTCACCCGGGACATCCATGACGCCCTGGACCTTGTGGCCAACCCGTTGCGGGTGAAGGCAACGCTGAGGGACTGAGGGGGAAGTACCCGACCTGCCGAAGACTCCCCTTCGGGAGTGGAAGGGATTAGCTTTCGGCCGCGTCAGGCGGTGGAGTCCGCCTTCAACCGCCCTTCGGGGCCGATGACTCCTGTCCGGTACGGGCAGGGGTCTTTCTGTTTTCTGGAGGTGGGACCGTGGCTGAGAGTCTGGGACTGATCGTGCTGGCCGGGCTCCTGGCCGATGCGGCGCTGCGCCGCACCTGGATCCCCGGCCTGGTGGGCATGCTCCTGGTTGGAGTTCTGGTGGGCCCCCACGTCCTGGATCTGCTGGCTCCGGACATGATCCGGGTCTCGGCGGACTTCCGGATGATCGCCCTGGTGGTGATCCTCCTCCGGGCCGGTTTCGAGCTGCGGCGGGACACCTTGAACCGGGTAGGGCGGGCGGCCCTCACCATGAGCGCCGTACCGGCCCTCTTCGAGATCGCCGCCATCACCCTCCTGGGGCCCCCGCTCCTGGGCCTCGGGCGGATGGAGTCGGCCCTGTTGGGCTGCATCCTCGCCGCCGTGTCCCCGGCCGTGGTGGTGCCCCTCATGATCGACTTCATGGAGCGGGGGAAGGGCACCGACAAGGGAATCCCCACCCTCATCCTGGCAGCCAGCTCCGTGGACGACGTCTTCGTCATCGTCCTCTTCACGCTTCTCCTGGGGGTGACCGGAGGCGCCGAGGTCCAGTGGGCCCACGAGCTGGCAAAGTTCCCGGTTTCCATCGGGCTGGGCATCGTGGCGGGGCTCATCCCGGGGTATGTCCTCTATCGCCTCTTCCTTCGCTACGACCTTCGCCCGCCCCGGCGCACCCTCCTCGTCCTGGGAGCCGCCATCGGCCTGCTTTGGATGGAGCGGACGCTGGAGGGAATCGTTCCGGTGGCCGGCCTCCTGGGCGTCATGGCCATCGGCTTCATCATCCTGGAGAAGGAAGAGGCCATCGCCCACCAGATCTCCTTCAAGCTCAAGCACCTCTGGGTCTTCGCCGAGCTCGTCCTCTTCGTCCTCGTTGGCGCCGAGGTGGACGTCTCGGTGGCCTGGCAGGCGGGGCTGGCGGGAATCGTCCTGATCCTGGCCGGGCTCGTGGCCCGGGGGATGGGCACCTGGCTCTCCCTCGTGGCCACCGGCCTCACACCCGCCGAGAAGCTCTTCGCTGTGGTCGCCTACGTGCCCAAGGCCACCGTCCAGGCCGCCATCGGAGCGGTGCCCCTGGCCGCCGGGGTTCCCGGAGGGGAGGTGATCCTGGCGGTGGCGGTGGTGTCCATCCTCTTCACCGCCCCGCTGGGGGCCGTGGGCATCAAGGTGCTGGGGGATCGGATCCTGGCCGAGGGGAAGCGCCCTGCGTACCGGTTCAAGGGACTTCGCCAGAGCCTCGGCCTCCCGCACGTGGGAGAGCGCCTCAGAAGCCGGGAGACCGGCACCGTCTGGAAGGTGATTGAGGAACGGGAGACCTGGCTGAACGGCGAGGAGGACGGCAAGCCCCCCGTTCCCGGCATCGAGCTGAGGTTATGGGAAGCGCGGGAGGGTCACGCCCCGGGAACCGGCCCAACCCGAGTGCTCTCGTTCAGCCCCGGAAGCCCGCCCTTCACCCGGGACTGGGAGATCCTCTTCGATGCCTGAAAGGGGCGGAGGAATCCTCCCCCACGGGCAGGGAAGGTTCGGGGCGGGCCGACCTCCCGGAAGCCCTACTCATCCAACTTCCAGTTGAAGAGGGGGAGGATCCAGAGGTCGGGCTTCGAGCGGATGATATTGATGAGGCCGACCTGAACGCCGTACATGTCCTCGGCCACGTTCACCAGGGCGAGCTGGAAGCCGCGCAGGTTCTGGGCCCGGTTGAAGGCAATGGCGATCTGGGCACCCTCCCCCGCTTCCACGAAGTTGGCCAGCGACAGGACCGTCCAGGGCGACCACTGGAGTCCCGTGAACTGCCCCCCCGCCACGTTGACGGCCCCGGACTGCCAGCCCGAGAAGCCGCCGTCGGCCACGTTCACCAGTCCGAAGCCCACGCCGGTCATGGTGCCCCGGGTGTGGTTGATGAGCCCCAGGTCCAGCCCCGTCATGTTCTGGTTGACGCCGTAGAGGAAATTGAGGCGGATCCCCTGGATGTCGGCGTCGTCGTCCACCAGCTGCATGGTGGGTCCGACGAGGGCGATCTGGAAGGGATGCTCCTGGGCACTGACGGCTACAGCGGACAGCAGGGAAAGGAGCAGGACCGCTCCCGGGAGCGCGACGGCTCGTCTTGACATTGTGGCCTCCCGCATGGGGATTGGGGGGTTGACAGGTTCTGCTTCCTCGCATGTATACGCGTGGGAGAAGCTGAAGGTCCCCCAGGGCGGGGAGCAGACCCCCACGGCCGCAGGAGGCCTGCCATCGGCCGCGGGGGCAGAAGGCGGCGGGAAGGGATGGCGATCCACCCTTGCGAAACCCCCTTCCATGGAGCGACGTACGGATGAGCGGCGACATGATGTCCGGCCCTTCCCGGCCAGGTTCCCCGGAGCGACGAGATCCATGAACCCCCGACTCAAGCGACGCATCACCTTCCTGGGGGGATTCCTCCTCTACTTCGTCCTGCTTTGGACCCTCTGGGACACGGTCCTCATCTACCCGGTGAAGATCTTCGTCGTCCTCCTCCACGAGGTGAGCCACGCCATGGCCGCCGTGGCCACGGGCGGATCCGTGCAGAGGATCCTCCTGGACCCCTACCAGGGCGGGACCGCCTACACCGTGGGTGGGAGCCCCTTCCTCATCCTCTCGGCGGGGTACCTGGGGAGCCTCCTCTGGGGCGTGGCGTTCATCATGCTCGCCTTCTCGCGACGGATTCGTCCCCGCTGGGTCCTGGGCTCGGTGGGGGTCCTGGTGGCCCTCCTCACCCTCCTCCTGGTCCGGAGCTGGTTCGGCTTCGGCTTCGGCCTGGCCTTCGGGGCCGTCCTTCTCGCTTCGGCACGGTATCTCAAGGACGGCGTGAACCGGGTCATCCTCCTGGGCCTGGGACTCACGTCCGCCCTCTACGCCGTCCTGGACATCAAGAGCGACGTGCTGGACCGCTCCCATCTCCCGTCCGACGCCGCCATGCTGGCGGAGATGACGGGGATCCCCACGGCGGTCTGGGGCCTGCTCTGGATCGCCATCGCTCTCCTGGTGAGCTCCTGGGTCCTGAGGTGGGCCGCCCGGCGCATGGACCGGGGGGAGGTGGGATAGGGCTCGTCACGTCGGGGCGACCGTAACGTGACCCGGAAGAGGCCGAGGAATGCCTCCAACGGCGGCGCGGCGCCACAACCCATTGGGGCACTGGCCGTGGGGAGGCCCATATCTTGTGCTCGCCCGGTCCGCCGGAAACGAGATCCTTGCACTGGCGGCGGCGGGTGTGTAGGTTCCTGTCGGCCGAGGCAGGCTCGGCATGGGCCGGCGAGGGGAGTCCAGGGTGGCTCTCGTCGACCGGACCGCGGGTGAAAAGCCCGCCGGTGCTCCGCCCGACGTTGACTTCTGCAAAGGAGGTGATCCTTGTCTAGTCCAAGTACTCTGTGCAACCTGGCACGGGCAAGCGATCGCTAGGACGGCCCCCTAAGCCGAACAAGCCGATCAGTCTGTTCGCGCCGGCTGGCGTTCGCGCCGGGTTGCGACAGAAGACGGAAGCGCCACCGGAAGCCTGCCGGTGGCGCTTCTCTTTGTCCGTAGGCATCTCACCCGAAGTAGTCCGGCGCGTACCCGGGCGTCACGCCACTCACCCGAAGTAGTCCGGCGCGTTCCCGGGCTTCCACTTGATGTTGCAGCCGATGCTGGACCGCTGCTCCTCCGGGACCGAGCGACCCTCCAGGACCGCGTCGGCGGCTCCGCGGAGGTCCTTCCCCGTGACGGGGATGTCGCTGCCCGGGCGGCTGTCGTCGAACTGCCCGCGGTACACGAGCTTCCTGTCCCCGTCGAAGAGGAAGAGGTCCGGCGTGCAGGCGGCCCGGTAGGCCTTCGCCACCTCCTGGGTCTCGTCGAAGAGATAGGGGAAGGCGTACCCCGCTTCCTCTGCCTCCCGTGCCATTCCCTCGGGGCCGTCCTGGGGATACTGGGCCACGTCGTTGGAGGCGACGGCCACCACCGCCAACCCCTTCGCCTGGTATTCCCTGGCGAAGGAGGCGAATTCCGTTCGGATGTGGACCACGTACGGGCAGTGGGCGCAGATGAACGCCACCAGGAGGGCCGGGGCCTCCCGGAAGTCCGAGAGGGAGTAGCTCTTCCCGTGGGCGTCGGGGAGGGTGAAGTCGGGGGCCTGCATTCCCAGGGGGGCCATGGTGGACGGTGTGGCGGCCATGGTTCGTCCTCGTTTCCGGTTTCCGCGCCTCCGTCACCGGCAGGCGCGCCAATGGGATGAATCGGACTGTTGACCGGACTATAGGCCATGGACCCTTGTTGCGACACGATCTTGACATTAGTTCAAACTTCAACTATCTTTGCGCTGAAGAACAATCTCGGCCCGCCTAGAGAAGGGAGCACACCCATGACGGCCAGGATCACCAAGGGCTTTCATCACATCACCATGGTTTCCAGGGACGCCCCCAGGACCCTGGCGTTCTACCGGGACCTGCTGGGCGTGCCCCTCGTGAAGCAGACGGTGAACTTTGACGATCCGGGCGCGTACCACCTCTACTTCGGCGACGAAGGGGGCGAACCGGGGACCGTTCTCACCTTCTTCGAGTGGCCCCAGGCTCACCGCGGGGGATGGGGAGTGGGGGGCATCCACCATCTGGCGCTGGGCGTGGAAACCTCCATGGCCCAGCTCATGTGGAAGCGCCGCCTCCAGGACGCGGGCGTCCCCGTCTCGGGCCCGTATGACCGGGGGTACTTCCGCAGCATCTACTTCCAGGACCCCGACGGCCAGGTGCTGGAGATCGCCACCAAGGGTCCGGGCTACGCCATCGACGAGCCGGCCGACGCTCTTGGGCGGGTCCTCATCCAGCCCGACGGCCGCCGCCTCCCGGGGGGGCGGGACGAAGCCTCCATCCGCGCCGCAGGGCACGAGGATGAGGTCCCAGAGGTCACGGCGGAGATGCGCCTCCAGGGGATCCACCACATCACCGGCATCACCGACGACCTGGAGCGGGCCGGGGACTTCTACGAGGCGGCCCTGGGCCTTCGCCTCGTGAAGAAGACCCTGAACCAGGACGATCCCACCAGCAAGCACTACTTCTGGGCCCACTACGACGGCCGGGAGGT
>Ga0068714_10002686_pt1 | contig 22430 bp, 14 predicted proteins | sample MTBNYHSulfiMetaG_FD_62988 | JGI IMG/M metagenome (GOLD analysis project Ga0068714, IMG submission 62988) | Enrichment culture microbial communities from rom New York Harbor, USA that are MTBE-degrading - MTBE-NYH (New York Harbor Sulfidogenic)... | ecosystem: Environmental > Aquatic > Marine >... | reverse complement strand
CAGAGCGTGTTCAATGCTCAGCACAATATCAAACCAGCGTTGTTGCCCGTATTTTTCGGGGAACTGGCCGCCCAGTACCTTGAGCGCTACGCGCAGACAAACAAGCGAAGCTGGAAAACCGACCGAAGCTATCTCAAGGGCATGACCGATTATTTTGGGAATGTCATGCTTTCAGAGATCACTTCTCTCCAGGTAGAAGGCTTTAAGGCTGAACGGCTCAAGCAGGGAGTGAAACCTTCTACGGTGAACCGCTGCCTGGCCATCCTCAGAAAGATGTTCAATCTCGCCGTCGAGTGGGGCTATATCCAGGACCAGCAGAAACCCAAATTCAGATTGTTTTCAGAGAAGGACACTCAAAAGGAACGCACACTGACGCAGGATGAGGAAGTCCGGCTATTCCAGGCCAGCGCCGATCACCTGAAGCCTATTCTGAAGGTTGCGCTCCATACAGGCATGAGGCTGGGCGAGATCCTGAGCCTTCGCTGGGAGCAGGTTGACCTTAGAAAGGCTCAAATTCGCGTAGAAAAGACCAAGAGCGGCAAGATCAGGTTCATCCCCATAAATTCCACCTTGCTGCAGGAATTGAAGGCGCTGGAGGCTAATTCAGGCTATTTGTTTAGCACCAGTGAAGCTGGTAAGGAAAAGCCCCTTACCACTGTGAGGACGGCATTCAAGGCGGCTTGCCGGAGGGCTGGAATCAAAGGGCTTCGGTTCCATGACTTGAGGCATACGTTTGCCAGTAGATTGATCGAGCGGGGAGCCGACATCATCACGGTCAAAGAGCTTCTCGGCCACAGCTCGGTGAAGATCACGGAGCGCTACACTCACTCGCAGGACGGGCAGAAGCGTTTTGCAGCAAGCCTGCTAAATGAGCCGGCCGGCCCGCCTGAAGCGGCCAATCTGTTACGTATTTGTGACGCGGAAAGCGGGAAGAAAAGCCGGACAGCCGAAAGCTCTTCGTTTTCAGTGAATTAAAAGATGAGCCTGACGGCCGCTCATCGGACTGTGGATCCGAAGGTTGGGGGTTCGAGACCCCTCACTCACCCCATTTTTTTGCTATATTCCCTGGCAGATATATTAAAACTTGTTTCTTTTTTTAGCCCCCCAAGATGAATAATAAGCATTGCTAGAATCTTATGACGATACGCCTGATTTCGCGCACACGACAAAAGATAAAATAGCTGAGGGCGACAAATAAGTCGCAAGGATAACGATCTTAGACACGGAAAAAATTCTGGCATAAAAATCGATTTCCGATTGATATTGTTTCATCGATTCTTCGATGGCAAGGCAGTCAAATTATATGCAATGATAGATTTTCTTTGACGGGCCCAGCCTCTCGGCATGGAGCTTAGGCCGAAGGAGACGGAGAAGGAATTGCCCGTTTCCGTTTTTCAGCATCGATCACATGTTCGACCGTGTGTTTTCCCCAGTAGAAAGTGACCGAAACCGCGGCCACATTGGCGATGACGATTCCCATCCACACGCCGTTCAGGCCCAAACCCAAGGGGATTCCCAGAAGATAGCTTATCGGCACCTGAAGAATGATCGTCCTCAGGAGGGTCACAATCAGGGACCGCATGCCTTTCCCTATGCCGCGGAACATGGCCGAGGTCAGCATGCCCAGAGGGACCACAGGGTAAAACAGGGACGTGACCCTGAGAAACTCCGTCAGATCCGCCTGGATGCGGGAAGCCTCTTTGGAGTAGGTGAAAATATAGCTTATGGGACCGGCGAAAAGGGCCACCAGAATCCCCACCGAGAGTTCGATGACCACCCCTATTTTGACCGCGTATAAGAAAGCTGTTTTCAGTTTCTCTTTGTTTTTCGCCCCATAAGCGGCTCCGGTCACAGAAACCACCCCCGTGGCCATCCCCATAAGAGGGATGGTCCCCAGCATGACGATGCGCCATCCGCTGGTGAACACAGCCACTCCGTCCGTTCCCCCGGCTTGAATGACCACCAGGTTCAGCACGATCATGGCTGCGGACATGGAAAGCTGAGCCAGGGTGGACGGGAATCCCACCGATAGGATCTCCCTCAATATCCCCATATTCGGTTTGAAACCCTTGAAAGTGATGCGAAGATAAGTCTTTTTTTGGATGAAAAGCCAGGACGAAAACAGAACGGCGGAGAGGGCGATGGAAATCAGGGTGGCCCAGGCGGCGCCCACAACCCCCAAATCAAATCCATAGATGAATAAAGGATCGAGGCCGATGTTCAGACACGAACCGAGAGCCAATCCATACATCGCCTTTTTGGCCGCTCCTTCGCCTCTGAGTATCGCGCCGGCGACATTGGCAAAAACGAGTATCGAGGTCCCGGCAAAGAGTATCCGGGCGTAATCGGCCGCCATGCGGCCCACTTCTCCGTTTCCTGAGAGAGAGCGGAAAAGACTCCCGGTGAAAGGAAGAACGAAGATGCTGATCGCCAGCGCAACAGCAAAAGCAAAAACGATGGTATGGGCGGCCGTGTTTTCAGCCACCTTCTTTTTTCCCTCCCCGATGCGGCGGGAAACCGCCGAACTTCCCCCCACGCCGATTCCCGCCCCGAGGGCGACGATGATCATGAAGAACGGAAAGAACAGGCCCACGGCAGCCAGCTGGTCGGCCCCCAATCCTGCCACCCAGATGCCGTCGGCAATGTTGTACACGGCCTGAAGCAGCATGGCCAGCATCATGGGAGCCGAAAGCTTCAATATCGCTTTTTTGGGGTCGCCCAAAAGGATTCTGACCCCTTTGGTCATGTGTTGTTCGGATTCCATGATATTTTCTTCTTCAAATCATCTTTTCTTGCGAATAAAGCCAGAATTAGGAATAAGCCGGTATTTATACATGAGCAGAAGGGAAATGAAAAGGGATGAGGCCCAAAAGAGTCTCGCCAGAAAGGGCATGAAACATGGTTTTATCATCTCTGTTTTTTGCCGGGAAACAAGGCCGCTGTCCGCGTCAGTCGGAGAGCGGAGAAATTAATAATCTTTTCCCGTGATCTTCTTCAGGGCTTCTCTGACCTTGTGCTGTACGGTTACGTGCCCATCTTCCAGAAGGGGGATCAGATATTTCACCGCCCGCGGATCGCTCATTTCCCCCAGGGCCCAGGCGGCGGCAAATCGGACTTCCGCTTTCCTGTTTTTCAAAGCCAGAACCAGAGATTCAAAGGCCCGCTCATCCTTGATCATCCCCAAAGCCAGGGCGGCCTTCCATTGGGTCGCCCAGTCTTTGTGCTTCAAGGCATCCATCAGGTCCTCTACGGCCCGGGGATCCCCGATTTTTCCCAGAGCCAGGGCGGCCTTCTCCCGGATCACTCTTTTCTTGTCTTTCAGTTTTTCAATTAAAAAAGTCGTTGCGGCTCTATCGCTGATATTGCCAAGGGCCTCGATGACATTCCCTCGAACCAGAGTGTTTTTATCCTCGAGGGCTGCGATCAGGGATTGAATTGAAGAAGGAATTCTCATCTCGCCCAGGGCCCAAGCCGCACTGGCCCGAACCCGGGTTTTTTCATGATTCAAGGCATTGATGAGGGCTATGGAATCGATTTTGCCCAAGGCCACGGCCGCTGATTTTCCCACCAGGGGATTCTTGTCATTCAAGGCGGAAATCAAGGAAAGACATGCCTGTTGAGCCTTCAGATCCCCCAGAATTTCGGCGGCACCCGATCGGATGATCCATTTGTCGTGTTCCAACGCCCCGACCAGAGCGAGAACCGCCGGCTGTCCGATTTTCACGAGCGCTTTCCGTGCTTCCAAAGCAGGAGAAGTCGGCTCCGAGTGGTCCGGCAACCGCCCTTTTTCCATATCATCGAGCAGGCCGATGAGAGAGGAAATTGCCGGAACGCCTCGGTCGCCCATTTCCCCGAGCTTGAAGGCCGAAGCCGCCCGAATGACGGGCTCAGGGGAAAACAAGCCTTTTATGGCCTGTTTGACATCATCGGCTGTCTCGGAAGGGATCACTGATTGTTGGAATTCGCCCCCTTGAATTTCCGCAAAACAGCCAAAACAAAAAAAGCAAAAAATCCAAAGAAAAAGAATGATCTTCTTTGATTTCATCATGTTGCTCTCCACGCATATAAATTCAAGGCATTATGGCCTTATTATCTGTCAAATAGATCCTCTCCGGAGAGATTTTCCCAAAAAGCCAACATATTCACTGGACCAGTTTCAAGGGAAGAAATCCGTCCGGCTAGCGGATGGTGAAGGTGCAATTGTAATAGTTGATTCGTTTGGTAGGATTTTCATCCACTTTGAGTTGGGCGGTGTAAGTGCCTGGAGCGAGGTTATCGAGCCATTCCCAGTTATCGGGATTTCGGCTGTATTGCCGCCTGTCCCTCTCGGAAAAAAATGATTTGCTGATGACTCCTACGACTTTCCATTTTTTTTGAACGCCTCCGACGGCGAAATGTTCCATCTCGATGTCCGTGCCTTTGACCGTGACGGTACAAATACCGGAGTGCCTTCTTTGCGTCCCGTACCTGTCCAGATAATTTCCCGTGGGCAGGGCAATAACGACGAAGCAGATGCGTTCCCCCCGTCTGAATGAGCTGATCTTGGGAGGCGGGGAATCGACTTCGACAGCGCAAAAATAGTAGGGTTCACCCCACTTCCACTTCTCATACTTTTGTTTGATCTTTCCTTCGTAGCGTGTCGTATAGAATTGAATGATCTGGATGGGATCAAGCGCCGCCCGCAGCTTTTGTTCTTCTGTTCCAAAGGTACCCATAAAGGATTTGCAGCCGGGGATTGTTGCCGCCGTTGCGGTGAAAGCAAGGGCAACAGCCGCCCTCATCAAAGATGGCCTCATGATCCCTCCTCCTGAAAAGTGAAAAAGTATAAGGAAGTATAAAAAAGGATCCGGGAGACGTCAAGGAAAGCCGGCGATGGAGGATGGCGGCGAAGGCGGATCTCAAACCTGAGGGCGGAACGTCCCCGTTCAAGAATTGAGGGATGCCGACTCGATCTAAGCCTGGCGTCGGTGGTCGATGTCCCCGGGAAGCCAATCCTCGCCCAGAACCTCCATCCAGTGTTTGTCGCCCAGATGGGCGTTTTCGCTTCCCCATCGATATCGATTTTCACATTCCCGGCAATAGGGAAAATATTTTTTCAAATGATCATTGTTCACGGTCCGGCGCAATTCCCGGTACGGCTTTGAATTCCAAATCCTGGAAAACGAATCGGCGCCCGGCCCGTAAAGATTGCCCGGCCGCAGGGCTTCGAAGGAGCGATAGCAGGGCAGGACGTCCCCGTTCGTATCGATCATGACAAACGACCACGGCGCCCTGCACATTTTCGGCGTTTGGATTTGCCGGTCTTCTTTGATGAGGGCCGGCAGGCGGACCTTCAGCGCCGGATACTCATCGGCGGCCTCTCTCGCCTTGGCGAAATATTCCTCCAAGAGGTCCTGGTGATAGAAAAGACTCAAGTCCTTGTCCATGTCGTTGGCCAGGGAAACATACACGGCCTGAATCTCGTCTATTCCCATATCCCCCCAGCGCTTGACCGCCAGGGGCAGCTCCTCGATATTCGTCCGCATCAGGGCGTAACGAATGATGATCTTCGGCTTGGCCTTGTTCTCCTCCCTCTTGATGCGCTGCAGCCTCTCAATGTTCCTTAGGATCCTTTCCAGGTCGGCGTGAATGCGAATCGCCTTCACGGTTTCCGGATGGTACCCGTCAATCGAAAATCCATGTTCGTCGATCAGACCCTCGCGGACCATCGTCCGCGTCCTGATTTCATTCATAACCGAACCGTTGGACAAGACCCACGTAAAAAGCCCGTAGCGTTTTGCCAGGCGGAGGATGTCCTCCAGCTGCGGATGCAGATAGGGCTCTCCGCCCGAGCAGATATTCAGCTTCTGGGCATAGGGAAACAGCTGTTTGGCGGCCGTACGGACATTGTCCAGGGAAATCCTTGGGGACCCATCCGGAGTTTCGTAGTCCTTGCAGAAAACGCAGGCGAAATTGCAGGCTTTCGTGACCACCAAATCCACGTTCACCGGGCGGGAAACCAGTCTTTGACGTTCCGTCTGCCTTTCCGTTTTGTTGATCTGCCGATTGATCCGTCCGAGGAGGCTGTAAATCCGGCTTATCATCTCCGGTACGGCTTTCAAAGGGGCAAGGAGCGATTCCGGCGCTTCACAGGCCGGCCTCACTTCCAAGCGCGTTTGCCCACAGCAAATGGAAGAGAACCATGTTTCTTAATTATTATCATTAATCCATCCGCTCATCAACACGCTGAAACATAGGCCCCGCTCTGAAACGAAAGCCAAATTGTTCGGCGAACAACGGTCATTGGCAGACACCGACTCCTTGGCTGGTATTTTCATAGACCGACAGATCAAGTATGATTTGAGTCACCGAAAGGATATCACCTCGAATGTCGCCTGCGTCGCTGATACAGTGCTTCGAAGGAACACGATGAAGTCGGACCTGTCCTCCCGGCCGCCCCGCCTTGTCCCTTTGGATGCCCTGCGAGGGCTCATCATGGTTCTGATGGCGCTCGACCATGCCAACTACTTCGTCGCCCGCAGTCATCCCAGCGGCGAATTTTGGGGCGTGCCCATTCCCCATTACACCGACCTGGCGGAATTCCTCACCCGTTTCGTGACCCATTTCTGCGCTCCCGGATTTTTCTTTCTGATGGGAGCGGGCATGGTCCTCTTCGCTCATTCCCGGCGGTCTCTGGGATGGCCCGAGAGCCGGATTTACCGGCACCTTTTTTCCCGAGGCCTCATCCTGATTCTTTTTCAGTTCGTCTTGGAGAACACCGCCTGGCTGCTCGGTCCGGTCTACGCCTTCCGCCCCCCCGGCACCGGCGAGGCGGTCTGGGTCCATTTCGGCGTCCTCTTCGGCCTCGGAGCGACCATGGTCATCGGAACGCTTTTCCTGCGGGCAAAACCCGTCATCCTTTTCGGGCTGAGCGTATTGGTGATCGTCGGCTGCGCCTTTCTCGTTCCGGATGAGAGTCAGGCGGCTCGCGCCTTCTCTCCCCTTCTCCGGATCCTCTACATTCCGGGCCGGACCGGGATCGTCCAGGTGTTTTACCCTATCCTCCCCTGGCTCGGAATCGTCTTTCTGGGCTGCCTATTCGGCCGCTGGCTGCTGAAGAACCGGACGGCCGCTTTTCGATGGACGTTCCCTATCGGCGGGATCTTCCTGACGGCCTTTCTCGTTATCAGAAAGGCCGGCGGTTTCGGGAATATCCACCCTCCCGAAGGATCCGGTGTGATCTCCTTCCTTAACGTCACCAAGTATCCGCCGAGTTTGGCTTTTTCCTTTCTGACTCTCGGTCTTGCCCTGATCGTCATCGGGATTTTTTCGCGGTCTTCGTCTTTTCTTGAACGGCGGGGAAAGCCTCTTCTTATTTACGGACGGTCGCCGTTTTTCTTTTATATCCTCCATTTGTATTTTTTTGCTTTCATCGGTCTTGTCTTCGCCTCCGGCGGAGGCTCCGGCCTGGCGGTCATGTATCCCATCTGGTTGGCCGTTCTCGCCCTCCTCTATCCCCTATGCCGGTGGTACGGGGAATTCAAGCGAAACAAACCTGCCGGATCCCTTTGGAAATTCTTTTAGGCCGGCGCCGCTCCGAAGGGGACGTGTGTTCGGTAAGATTCCCTGCCGCGGCTATTTTCCTTCGGCCAGCTCTTTCAACTTCGTTTTTGCGTTCTCGTTCTTCGGGTTCAATTCCAGGGATTTCTTGAAGTATTGAATGGCCAGTTCCTTGTCGCCGTTCTTCATGTAAGCCTCGCCCAGGCTGTCGTAGGCATTGAAGGCTTTGGGGTATTCCTCGACGTTCAATTTGAAGATTTCGATGGCTTCTTTGACCCGGCCTTCTGTCATCAGCTTGTACCCCACGGCATTCAAAGACCGCTCGAAAAAGACGAACTCGCCGGACCGGTTGCCTTTCAAATCCCTGTACTTTTTCAAAGCGGAATCGACTCCCGACTCTTTGATGATTTCTTCGACGAGGCAGGCGGCGCAGCGTCCCTTGGGAAAGACGGAAACCTGCAGGAGGTCCATGGAAACGATCTCCCCGGATTCGTTTCGGGCGAATGTCACGGATGTCGACTTGTCCCCTTCGAAATACCACCTTTCCCCTTTTTCGGGCTCAACGAGTTTCGGCACGCCCTGCTCGGCGAAATCGATGGCCAGCCGGCCGTCCTGCACCCTGACGAAGATCTCTCTTTTGGTCGGACCGAGGAGGTACTTTCCGACATAGGGGGCGAATTTGTCCGGGACTCCCTCCGGCGACGGTTCCGCCGGGTCCGGCGCCCGGGGGATCGGTGTTTTCTCATGGGTGCGCAAAGCGACCGTCTTGCCCTCTTCGTCCCGGTCGAAAGAGATTCCGACATTGTCGGTGATTTTGAAATATCTCATGCCGTTATCATCGGGCTCGGTCAGCTCGAAGACCATCATTCCGGGAACATCAACGGCCAGGCTGCCGTTCTGGACAAGCACGGTCAATTCTTTGTTCATCAAAGATCCCGCTGTCCCGGTATACGTTCCCACAAACGGCTTGAACTCTTCCGGCGTCTCCTCCGCCGGTTCATCCGGATTGATGAGCCGGCGGTAAATTTCTTTCTCCAGTTTCAAGCCGGTCGACGTTCCCCGCGACTGGGTGAAGTAGGCGACGATGAGATCCCTTCCCGGCCAAGCCCAGGCATAAGTGCCGTCGGAGCCGTTGTGTCCCACGATCACCGGTTTGGTGGCGTCGACGTTCGTATCGCAGTAGAGCATCGCCATCTGGCCGTAGTCGAGGTCGTGATGCGGAAAACCCGTAGGCATCAGGCTGTCGCTGCCGAGCACTTTCATCTTCGATACGGGAGTGAGCATTTCTTTGACGGCGGATTGGGAGAGCACTTCCCGTCCCTCGGCCTGGCCGCCGTCCAGCCACATGGCTAGAAATTTCGCGTAATCCATCGGCGTGGAGTAGATCGACTGCGAACCCATGGCGAAGGGATAGAAGGAGGGGTTCTCGGGGCTCCACGCTTTTTTCCAATTGCCGATCGTTCCGGCGTACAAGATGGCCGCCTCGTTTTTGCGCGCGTCGTCTTGCCTGGAGAGGGTCAATGTGTCCGTCATGCCCAGAGGCTCAAAAATGTGTTTTGCCCTGAATACGGCCAGGGGCATTCCCGAGACAATTTCCGTAATCGCGCCCAGCACTTCGCTCCCGGCATCGCTGTACCAGAATTTCGAGCCGGGTTCAAACTCGGCGCCCGCTTCTCCGGTGGCGTCGGCCAGCTCGACCAGGCTTTTGTATTTTTCCAAGTCCGCGGGGGTCATCAAAAGGGAAAGCGGCAGGCCGCTGCGGTGGGTCAGCAGCTGTTCGATGGTGATTTTTTGGTCCGAAGAGAATCCCTTCAAATATTTTGACACGGGATCGTCGATGTTCAGCTTCCCCTGGGCGGCCAAGATGTGAATGCCCGCCCCGGTGAGCGGCTTGGTCATGGAGCGGATGTTGACGATGGTGTTTTTTCCGTAAGGGATCTTTTCTTCGCGGTCCTTCCAGCCAATGGAGCGGTGATAGATCACCTTGCGATTTATGATCACCAAAAACTCGGCGCCGACAATCTCGTCCGATTCGAAAAACTTCTCGATGCTGGCGAACACCGCATCGAGCGCCGCTGAAGACACGCCCTGGCTTTCCGGTGTGGCTTCAGGGAACTGGGAATGGCCCGGAGCGGAGGCTAAAGGAACCCCGGGGAACAGAAGACCCATGAAGAGGAGAGAGATTATAAAACCGGCGGCCGTTCTTTTCGTTTTCATCTCAAGACTCCAATCAGGAATGGATTCCAGAAAAATATCCTCTCCATTAGGCTATCAAATCGGCATTCCTTCCGCCACCCCCATTCCTCGAAAGGAAAATAGAGCCCATGAACGGTCAGCGCACAGGCCAGGAGGTTGTCGTATCCGACCATGGAGGCCAAAAAATTGTCTTTCCCCTCGTGCCCAGTCTTGAGTCCGCCGGCCGTCGCGTTGACAGTCCGTTCCGGGTGAGTCATTATAAAAATGATAGAACGGAGGAGAGTGACCCTATCCGTGGAGGAGGCGAAATGAGAGTGCGAAGCCGATGGATTCTTCTGGCCGCCGCCCTACCGTTGTTTTCCCCGGCCGTTATCGGGAGCCAGGTTCAGATGACAAGCCAGGAGATCTTCAAGGAGTACGTCCCGTCTCTTGTGTCCCTCCCCGTGGCCGACAAGGCCCGGCCGGAGAAGACCTATCCGCAGTTCGTTTCCGGCGTTCCCGATCTCGCCTCGTCCGGACCGTCGAATCCGTCCGCTGACGACAGCGTTCTTCCCGACGCCGTGCCGCTGGTCAAGGCGACCATGAGGGATTTCGCCCTGGCCGTCAAGGCCAAGGACTTTTCTGTTTTTTACAGGAAGATCGCCGATTTCTGGAAAGCCCAGATCACGCCCGCGGAATTGGCCCGGATCTTCAAGTCCTATATCGACCGGGAGATCGACCTCACGCCCCTGGAGAATCTGGACCCCGTGTTCGAGCCGGAACCGGCGCTGGACGAGAAGGGCTGGCTGATCGCCGGGGGTTTCTTTCCCTCCCGGCCCATGATCGTGAAATTCCTTTTCAAGTACCTGAAGGAAAACAAGGATTGGAAGCTCGTCGGCATCGACGTCCAGGTCACCTCCTCCCCGCCGCCGCTTCCCCAGGGGCAGGCCCTCAGAGAGCTTGTCAACGCCACCCTGCTCGATCTGGGATTGGCGATCCAGGCCCGTGACTTCAGTGACTTTTACGCCCACATCGCCCAGCTGTGGAAAAATCAGACGACGGCCGAGGAGCTGGCCGACCGCTTCCGGAGTTTCATGGACCAGGACATCGACCTGACCGTCCTCCAGAACCTCGACCCGGCGGTGGACGAGGGGCCCGCTCTGGACGACAACGGGTGGCTCACTCTCCGGGGGCATTATCCCACGCGTCCTTCGAGAGTGGATTTCGCCCTGTCTTATGCGGCCGAGCGGGGAACGTGGAAACTTGTCGGCATCGACCTCGACGTCAAGCCTGTCGAATAACGAAAGGAGGCCCGTTTTTCATGTATTCGCTACGCCGACATTCCGTGAAAAAACGAAGGCCTCCTGCACTTCGGCTGGCGGGAATCTGTCTCCTGGCCGCAGTTTCGTTCGCGGCCTCTCAGATCGACCCCAGTGAAGCCTGGCTGAAGTCGGAGGATCCCTGTTTCCAGTTTAAGCAGCTAAAGAATGTCGACAACGTCAAATGCATTCCGGTCAAGGTGGAACTTTTATGGGAAGCGGAAGAGAGATACCGGCGCCACTCACCAAGCCTCGGAACGGACCGCGTTCGGCTGACGATGACGGACGAATTCACGGCCTATCTGGCGATTTTCTTCAACCGCCAGGACCGGTCTCTTATGGACCATATCACCATTGTGGGACCGGCGCCCTGCTGTCCCGGCCGAGTGAGTTCCGTGCTGCAGGAAGTCGACTGCCGCGTCCTGGTCTGTCAGTGGGGGGGGAAGAACTGCCGCCCTTTTACGATCAAGGACGCCAACTTATTCACCGTCATCCCGGGGGACGATCCCGTATTTGTCTTTTCTTGGGAGAGAACCGGGAAAAAAGGTCAGGGCTCTGTAGAGATCCAATCCGCTTCGGTCTTCATCAGCGACGAAGTGGTCAAAGAACCTTACACCAAGAGCCCCGGCATCTTGGAGAGCCGCGACGGAGGGACCTTCAATATCCTCGCCGAGGGAAAGGATGCGTTTGACCGGGACGACATCATCGAGCTCCTGGAATTGGGCGCCGTCGAAAAAAGGATCCCCTTCCGGAAAGACCTGCCCCTCTCAGAGATAAATGAATTCTATACCGCCGAGGGCGCAGTGACCGTGGCCTTGGAGTATTGGGAAGAGGAAGAAACGTGGTCGGTGACCGTCGAAGGTTGGGAACTGGACCGAACACAATCCCCCATCGCCAACCCGGCCTTGAAGGCCCCCGGATACTTGCCGATCGGCGTGGAAAACGAATGGAAACTGGAAGCCGATTTCGTCTTGAAAAAGCTCAAGGGATGGAGGACTTTCAAAGAAGGGACGGTCAGAAGGGCGGTCATTAAGCCGAAGATCAAGTTCGAACATTGGGACCTTTACAACTGCAATACAATAGACTGCCCGGGAAAGGATTCGCTTTCAGGAATCACAGGAGCCTTTCTCCAAGGCCAAGTCCTCGGCGACACCGTAAGCCTGAAATGGCCCATCTTCAATCCCGAGACATGCGTCAACTGCACGCCCCGAAAAAAGGACCTGGGCAAGAAAGTCTACCAGCAGACGTTCGAGTCCCCCGAGTTCCTCTCCAAGATCTCCGGGGAAGTTCTTCCTCTCAAAAACGGATATTCAGTCGAGAAAAAAGTGTCTGATTGGATGAGCTACCGGATCACCCTCAGGCGGATCAAATAAAACACCGGATCATGGTTCCCCCAAAAAAAATGCGTTCAGTCATAAACTTGCATTATCGCCCGATGTGAATACCCGTTGGTCGTCTTCGGCTCCGAGGATATCTTGGGGCAATGAAATGGTTTTTCCGCTCGGAGTGTGCAACACGTCCGTCACAGGATATTGATCCGGCTGATACCGCCTCTCCCGTCAAGAAGGATCATTAAAGGCGGTGGGGAGTCTATCAAGGAAAATCGGAGGGAGACGGGCCCGTTCTGGGGGAATGGATGATTTTCCCTTTGCCAGGGAAGGAACCGTAACACAATCTTCACCAAAACTCCGCCTCAGGTTCATTCCCGGACGGAGCTTTTCCGGTATTATCAGGCCTGCGGCCATGAGAACGGAGAGGCCTGTCTTGCTTTTTTCCCGCCGGCTTCCTATATTAGTTTCGAGGAAAAGATCATCGGACGTCTCCCGATGAATTCACTCAAAAGAAAACGGCGAAGGATCCTTCTTCTTTTCGCTTTCGGCGTGGGGGCGCCGAGCTTATTGCTCGGGTATCTGGCCTTCCGGGGCATCCGGAACGACCAGGCGCTTCTCGAGAAGCGAAACAGGGGAGAACTTCGGCTGATCGCCGGCCAGGTGGCGTCCGCTGTGGAAAAAAGCATCTCCAAGGTCGAGGAGGATTTCACGCGGCTTGCCGAGAGCCGGGACAACTCTTTGAATCCGGACAGCCGCGAGCTGCTAAAATTCAAGAAGAGATATCCTCTGGTCGAGGATGTCTTTCTTCTCCACAGAGACCGTGCGGTTCATTATCCGGCGGCGGCGCTTCTTTATGTGCCCGACGGCGCCATGAAAACCGCAGAGCGTCCCCAGGAAAGCGCTGCGGCCAGAGAGACGTTCCTCGCGGGACAACAGGCCGAGTTTCGAGCCCGGGATTTCAAGCGGGCGGCAATCCTCTACAGGCAGTCGAGGGGGCAGGCCCGCAGCCTGCAGATGAGGGGAGAGGTTCTCAACGCTTTGGCCCGAGTTCAGAAAAAAGACGGCCTCTTTCGGGATGCCGTGGATACATACAAGCTGATCGCGCAGGATTTCGGCCAGGTGCGGGGTTTATCAGGAATCCCCTTGGGCTTGGCGGCCGGATTCGAGATTGTCGCGCTCGATCTCGACCTCGAAGACCGGGGAGCGGCTTTCCAAGCCGCCCTTGACTTGTATAAAGAACTGACGGGAGGAAAATGGGCCCTGGAAAAGGCTCAATATGATTTTTTCTCTCTCAAAGCCGTCCAAGCCCTGGAAACCATCCTCTCATCCCGGGAATCGAACGGGGAGTGGGCGGCATACAAGACAGATGTCCAGGTTCTGAAGAACAGAGAAGTCTCAGAAAGACGAAAAACCGAGAGGTTGCTTGTCTTCCAGGCCGAGGCTCCTTCCGAACTCCGACGGATGGCCTCCCAGGATTCAGGAGAGAGTCGGGCCGGAGGGAAAAGAGCCGCCCTGAACGCCGCGGGACGATCCTATCTTGTCTCATTGCTTGGTCCGCGCCGGGAGAACGGCGATCGGGAAAACGTTCTCTGGGGGCTTTTGATCGACCGTGAATTTCTTAAGGCCGACATCCTCGCCAAGGCCTTTCAGAGATATGTTCCCCCGGAGGGCACGGGCTGGGCGGTCAAAGGACCGGACGGGGAACGGCTGATGTCCTCAGGGGCCGTTCCCGCGGATTCGCTCGAGCTTCAAGCCGATTTTTCGGGCGGCTTTCCGGACTGGCGCATCGAGCTTCGCCGGCAGGATCCGCATCTATTCGAGTCGTTCCTCACTTCGGGAAGGGGCCTTTATTTTTTCGCCTTCCTCCTCATCGGCGGCATCCTGATTTTCGGCCTCGTCCTGACCGTCCGCAGCGTCACGCAGGAGCTCGAGCTGTCGCGGATGAAATCGGACTTCATCTCCACCGTCTCCCACGAGTTCAAGAGCCCCTTGACGTCCATCCGCCACCTGGCCGAGATGCTCCAGTCGGGGCGCGTCCCTTCCGAGGATCGGCGGCGGAAATACTACGACGTTCTCGTCGAACAGAGCGAGCGGCTCACCCGTCTCACGGAGAACGTTCTGGATTTCGCCAGAATGGAAGAGGGCAGAAAAGAATTCCGGTTCGAGCCGGTGAACGTCGCCGCCCTCCTCGAGGACGCCGTCTCCGCCGCCCGGGAGAGGGTGGGCCACGAGGGATTCGAAATCGGTTTCCGCGCCGACCGGTTTCTTCCGCTCCTTGAGGCCGACGGCGCCGCCCTCTCCCAGGCGGTCGACAACCTCCTGGATAACGCGGTCAAATACTCGGCCGGGAAGAAGAAGATCACGGTGAGCGCCGAGGCGCGCGGGCGGCATGTGGTCGTTTCCGTCCGCGACTTCGGACTGGGCATAAAAAAAGAAGAACAGGACAAGGTTTTCGAGCGGTTTTACAGGGGCGGAGAGGAATTGACCCGGACGGTCAAGGGAAGCGGGCTGGGGCTGACCCTGGTTAAAAAGATCGTGGAGGCGCACAAGGGAAGCGTCCGCCTGGAAAGCGAGCTGGGGATGGGCAGCACCTTCTCCCTGTGGCTGCCGGTCAACCGCCCGAAAGAAGGGAATCATGGAAAAGATCCTGATCATCGAGGATGAGGAGAGCATCCTCCTGTCGTTGGAAGACGACCTCCGGCTCGAGGGATTCGAGGTCTCGACCGTCCTGGACGGCGAGAAGGGGCTCGAGGAGGCGCGGGGGAGGAAATTCGATCTCATCATCCTGGACATCATGCTGCCCAAAATGAACGGATTCGAGGTCTGCAAGGCTCTGCGCGCGGCGGGGATCATGACGCCGGTCTTGATGCTGACGGCCAAGAGCCAGGAGGTGGACAAGGTCCTGGGTCTGGAGCTCGGCGCCGACGACTACGTGACCAAGCCATTCAGTTCCCGGGAGCTTCTGGCCCGGGTGAAAGCCCTTCTCCGGAGGGCGAAGTCGAAAGCCCCGGAGAAAGAAGTGCATGGTTTCGGGAACGTGGAGGTCGATTTCGGCAAAATGGAATTGAAGAAGACCGGCCGGCCCGTCTCCCTGACCGCCCTCGAATTCAAACTCCTCCGGTTCCTGATCGACAACAAAGGGCGGGTCGTGGACCGCGACGCCCTGATCGACGGAGTCTGGGGAGATTCGTGCTACATCCAGCCGCGCACGGTGGACAAACACATCGCCGAGCTGCGCAAGAAAATCGAGGACGATCCGGCGAACCCGAAGCTGATTCTCGGCGTCCGCGGGATCGGCTACAAATTGAGCGATTGAAGGGACGCCTTGCCGGGACGAGCCGCGACCTTCGCCCAATCTTCACCAAGACGTCGCCCTCTCGTCGTGCAGTCTGTTTGGCCGGGATTTATATTCCCTCATGATGAATCCAATCGAATCCGGGGCGAAAAAGGAGGTTTGATCATGAGGCTACGGGTATCGACTTTCATTTCCTGTATCTCCGTCTTGTTCCTGGTTTTGGCCGCATCCGCCGAACAGAGCGCCGAGCAGCTTTTTCAATCGGCGGTTTACCAGGAAGAAGTCGCCGGGAACCTGGAAAAAGCCATCTCTCTCTATGAGAAGGTCCTCAAATTGAGCGGGGACGAGCGGCTGGCGGCCAAAGCTCAGCTCCAGATCGGCGTCTGCTACGAGAAGCTGGGGAAATCCGAGGCCATCAAGGCCTATGAGCTGGTCGTGAGAAGGTATTCCGGCCAGAAGGAACAGGTTGCGGCCGCCCTGGCCCGCCTGGCCGAGCTCAGAAGAGAGCCGCCGAAGGGCATGTCCGTCGTCAAGCTGAAGTCTATCGAAAAGCCCGGGATTTTCATCCAACCCGAACAAATTTTCCCCGACGGCACCAAGATGGTGGGTCTCGAATTCATGAAGGGCCAGAACGTCGTTGTCTGCGACCCCGAGACAGAAGAGATCAAGTACCTCACGGAACACGCGTGGGATAAAAGCGGATACTGCATCACCTTCAATCCCGTTTTGTCGCCGGACGGCCGGGAGGTCGCCTACGGCGAAATGTGCATGGATGCCGAGGGAACCGGCAGGAACGGCTTGAGCGTGGCGACCCTCGACGGGCGGACCAGGATCCTGCTCAGTGATCCGAAGCAGTGGTATGTTCCGACCTCTTGGCTGCCCGACGGAAACGCCCTCCTGACCATCAAAGGAAGCCAATCGGAGGAAGCTCATCAGTTGGGCCTTGTTCCCCGGGAAGGCGGCACGTTCAAGATGCTGACGGCCCTGCAGGGGAAGGACCAGGTTGTGGCCAGAGAAGGCGCGACGGCGAGCGCATCGCCGGACGGCCGGCATATCCTCTTCACCGACTCCGCTCCGGGCGAACAAAGTGACATCTATATCATCGGGATCGAGGGGGGAGCGCCTAAGATCCTGCTCAAGCATCCGGCCGCGGAAAAATATCCGCGCTGGTCGCCGGACGGAAAATTCGCCGTCTTTCTGAGCTCGCGGCTCGGGAGCTTCGCCCTATGGGGAGTGGGCGTCAAGAATGGAGAGGCGGACGGAGAGCCCTTCTTGATCCAGGAGGGGATGAACAATTCCTATCTCTTGAACTGGACGACCGGAGGTCTGGCCAGTTGGAGCGTGTCCATGATCTATGACATCTTTCTTCTGGATGTCGATTCCGCGACCGGCGAGCCGACCGGAGAACTCCGACAGATCGAATACTCGCCCACGGGCGTCAACATATCCCCCGTCTGGTCGCCCGACGGGAAAACTCTAGCCTTCTATAAAAGAAACGAAGAGGAACGGGGCTCCATCGTCCTTGTCTCCGGACCCGATACTCGGGAGTATCCCATGCCGGCCGGCCAATTTTCGCGATGGGGAGTCTTGAGATGGACGCCGGACGGCAGGGGGATCGGCCTATTGAGCACGGATGACCAAAAGAACCTGGCCGATACGGATAGAAAATTCCTGCTGCATTTGGACCTCGAATCGGGAATCTGGAAAACGAATCAAATCGTCCCTGGCCAACACGTCTGGCGGTTCGAGTGGAGCGGCGACGGGCGGGGTGTCTACCTCAACAATTTGGGGATTGAAAAAGAGCCAGCGGGGATCATCAAGCTCGATCTCAAGACCGGCGAAAAAAATCTTGTGTATCGCTCCAAGCCGGAAAATGAGCCGGCTGTGTACCGATGGCTGAAATGCTCCCGGGACTATAAGAAGCTCTCCTTTTTGGTGAACGGCATAGACTACATGAACGTGATGGTCGTGGATTTAGAGACCGGGGAAAGCCACCCGGCGGCCGCGGACTTCGGGGGATACAGCTCCTGGTCTCCCGACGGACGGATGCTTGTGGCCGATAATTCCTGGAGTCAAAACAAAAAAATGCAGTCGCTGTTCATTCTGAAGGCGGGGGGCGGTTCCCCGAAGGAAATCGATTTCGGAAAAACCCTTCCCCCCAAGAGTGAGATCTCCTTCCCGGATTGGTCCCCGTCCGGCGACAAAATCGCTGTCACGGTGCGCCAGGATCAGAGCGGGATTTTCCTTTACAAGAACATCATTCCCCCAAAAAAATAGCCCACCAAAAAGACAGAAAAAGAGCGGCCCTTCCAGGGCCGCTCTTTTTCTCTTTCTGTTTCTTGCCGGGAGACATTTTTCAGCGCCGAGAAAAACCGAGATCTCATCCTCCGCCGGACGTCAGGGATCCATTCCTTCCTTGACTCTTAGCCAGTCACAGGCTATAGAATGATACGGAAGATGAATTATTGGAAACAGCCTTGAGATGAATAAAGTTGGCTCGAAGCCCATCCGTCGCGCCTATTCTGTACCCGCAAGAGAGTTCATGAGGAATTGAGATTGATAATCACCTCCAATTCCACAAAAGAGGCGAGATGATCAGGCTCCAGACCCCACGCACAGGCTTTCCCGCCGCGCCCTGCAAATGGAGGGTGGCGAGCAGGACTCTGTCCTTGGAAAGGTGCCGGATGTCGGTGACGACATCGTATGGAGGCAATGCGTTTCTTGACACAAACAGGGGACATTCATAAAGTAAAATATTATTTGCATCCAAACCCAGCCGAGCGGACATTGCGGCGTTAACACAGTCAACTCCAGGGGAAACGATCGAGTCTTGAAGAAGCCTATGGATGTCCTTTCCGGACGCTTTGGAATAACGGCGAGGCCCTTTTGGGCCATCGTTATCGGGCTTTTTCTGGTCTCCGGATTCGCGGCCGGTCAGATTGTTCGGGAAGCGACGGCCGTCAAGATCGATGAGCCGGTTCAGGTTGACGGAGCCCTCAACGAGGACGCCTGGAGCAAGGCGCCCGTTCTATCGGATTTCATCCAGTTCGAGCCGGAGCGGGGGGCGCCGGCAACGGTCCGGACCTTGGTCAGGATCCTCTACGACGACACGGCCGTCTACGTCGGCTTCGAGAACACCGATCCGGAACCCGACAGGATCGCGGCTCGGATCTCCAAAAGAGACTCCGACCTCAGGGAAGACGATGCCGTGGCCGTCTGCCTCGACACCTACGCCGACCGCCGGTCGTGTTACTGGTTCATGACGAACCTTCTGGGGGCCCAGTACGACGGCCGGTACACCGACAACGGCCTGACGACCGACATCACCTGGGACGGAGTGTGGGAATCGGCGGCCCGAAAGACGGAAAGGGGTTGGACGGCCGAGATCGCCATCGAGCTCTCGAGTCTGAAGTACAGGCCGGGCCGGGACAGGATCTGGGGGCTTGGGCTCGTCCGGATCTTTCCCCGCCGTTTGGAGAACAGTTTCTGGCAGGGACTCGTAGATTCGCCGTATAAGGTTTCCCAGTTCGGGCTTCTCTCGGGTCTGAAGCTCAAGCGGGCCGCCAAGAAGCTCCAGGCTATCCCTCACGTCGTCGGAAGACTTGAGGACTGGAGCACGGCAGGCGCGGAGGGCGGCCTCGACGCCCGCTACGCCTTCGCCCAGACAGTCTCCGGAAACCTCACCCTCAATCCCGACTTCGCCACGGTCGAGGCCGATCAGGAGCAGATCAACCTGACCCGTTTCGAGCTCAGCCTGCCCGAAAAGAGAAACTTCTTTCTCGAAGGATCGGAGATCTACGAACAGCGGATCCAGTTGTTCTATTCCCGCCGGATCGGCGACATCTACGGAGGCGCCAAGGTCTACGGCAAGACGGGAGGATTCGAGTTTTCGGCTCTGAGCGTCCAGACAAGAAAGGATGAAGAGGCGGGGCTTGATTCGGCGAACTTTTCCGTTATCCGCCTGAAAACGGACGTCTTCAAGGATTCGTTCATCGGCCTCCTGGCGGCCAACAGGCTCGTCGGCGGCCGGAACACGGGGACCGCCGGCATCGACACCGCCATCAATTTCACGGACACATTCCGCTTCACCGGGCAGCTCGCCGTGAGCTACGGGGAATACAACCGGAGCAACGTCGCCTTTTTTCTGCGGCCGGCCATCGACACGGCCACGTTTCATTTCCATGTCCGATACACCCAGCTCGGCGATTTTTTCGGCGACAACGCCAACGCCGTGGGCCTCGTCCGCGATGACAACCGCCGCGAACTCGACTCGGCGCTGGAAAAGAAGTTCTGGCTCAAGAAGGGTTTCCTCGAGCGGATCGGCTACGACTCCAACTACAACATCTACTGGGGACTCGATGGAACATTGCGGTCTTGGCAGATCGACCAGGGATTGAGCTTCGACCTCAAGAACAAACTCTCCCTCGAAGCCGAACACACCGAGGAGTACAAGCTTTTCGAAAGTGATTTCAGGAACCGCGAGACGACGTTCATCCTCGGCTACAACACCCGCGAATGGCAGTCGGCCGGCCTCTCATACGCTTTCGGCCGCAACTACGGCCTCGATTTCGACCTCCTCAGGGGGAATGTCAACTACAAACTCACCCGGGATCTGTCGCTGGAATACGGGTTGACGCGTCTGGTTTTCAATCCGGATCCCGACGGGAACAGCACCTGGATCCATTCCTTCCGGGCGACGAATCACTTCACCAACGACCTGTTCTTAAAGCTCTACGCCCAGGTCAATTCGGCCATCGACAAGGTCAACATCCAGGCGCTTTTCGTCTACCGGTTCCAGCCGCCTTTCGGCCTCGTTCAGTTGGCCTATCAGCGCGGCTCGACGGTCTTCGGCGTCGCCGGACGGCAAACGGACGCTCTGTTCATGAAAATCGCCTATATGTTCTGATCCGTCTTGTCAGGCTCCTTTCATCTTCGTTGTCCCTTCTCAAGGATAATTCGCCGAAAGCCAGAACGACGTTTGTTTTCGCCCCCCTATCCGGATAAAATGGAAACCGGCATGTTCGACAGGCGTCCGGGCGCGTTCATCCGCGGCGCGATCACCGCATTGTCCTGCCTGGCGGTCTGCGCCGCCCTGGCCTCCCTCTCCTCCTGCCGAGGACAGGGGAGATGGAGCCGGGCCTGGGAGGAAAAATTCGAATCCTTCCAGCCGTCGGAAACGATCATGGACCTGATCGGAGTCGAGCCGGGGATGCATGTCGGAGAGATCGGCGCCGGAAACGGGCGCCTGGCCGTCAAGGTCGCGGTCCGCGTGGGGCCTTCGGGAAGGGTGTACGCCAACGATATCGATCCCCGGGCCGTCCGGTTCATGGAGCGGCGCTGCGAAAGAGAGCGGATCCCTAACCTGACCGTGATTCACAGCCGTGACGTTCATCCCGGATTTCCCGACGGGCGTCTCGACCTGGTTTATATCATCAATACCTATGATGAACTGTCGGACCCGGTGACCTTGCTGCGAAACACGCTCGGAAGCCTCAAGCCCGGGGGCGCGCTGGCCGTGGTGTCCTACGATCCCGACAAACTCCCGGACCACAGGGGGCATGCCGTTCCGAAAGAGAGAGTGATCGAGCAGTGCCGGCAGGCCGGCTTCGATCTCGTGAGCCTGGACCCGCGGCTTCTTTATGACAACGTGTATCTCTTCAGAGTCAGCGGCTCGTCGTCAGGGATCTAGTCGGGAATTCACCTTCCAGCTACCGTCGCCCGGATCATTACGTCCCGGTCGCCGAGGTCGGACACTTCCCCGATTCTCTCCCACGGCGACAGCCGGTCCGTTTTCCACCAGCTTCGACCGTCGGGAGCGGAAATGTCCACACCCAGGAACTGGGCGTTTACACCGTTCAATCCCGGCGGGGTGAGCCACTCCATCGAGACGCAGAAATCCCCCTCGGGGATCACGATGCCGTGTCCGGAGAGGTCGACGTCCGCCCATTTGTTGCCGAAGGGCGCCGAAGCCGTGAGGGCGGCGGACAGGAGGTCCCGGCTCTCATCCGGTCCGCCGTCCGCCCGGCAGCCGAAGACCCTCACCCGGAACTCGGCCGTGGGAATTCCGTTGATGCCCACGAGAAACCTGACCTTCGTCAGGCGGGCGGGATGGGATGGGGGGGTGAAGACGACCGCCAGCTGGCCTCCAGGCTCGACGGACCAGGGGGAATTTTGGCTCTCGGGCAATCCGTCGTCATAATGGAGCTCTTGTTGGCCCGCCTCAGCGGCATTCTCGAAGGAAGTCCCGCACGATAGCGTCAGAAAAATGCACAGCCCCATCGCTAGAAACAGACAAAGGACGAATTGGTTCCAGACCGATTGGACCGCTCCTGCCGATGCTCTTCCGCATCTTTGTTCCCCCTCGCCCCAAGTCCGCCTCCGGGGCTTTTTCCCGTCGGCTGACGATTCCCCGGCGCCGATGATTTTGCGCATCACTCCCTTGACTCTCCGGGGAGGGTGATCCGGCAATGAGTTCCAGGGCCGTCCTTGTCCAGGAAGGCGATCGTTCCCCTGTTGGCCTCGACCGCCCAGCGGGCGATGGCCAGGCCCAGCCCCGCCCCTCCGTCCTTGTTGGATCGGGCTCCTCGGACCCGGTAGAAGCGCTCAAACACCTTGTTGCGCTCCCCGGCCGGTATTCCGGGGCCGTCGTCGGTGATGTCAATGACCGCTTTTCCCTCCCCTGTCCTTGACGTTCGGATTTCGATATGTCCCCCCAGCGGCGTGTGGACGATGGCGTTGTGGAGGACGTTGGACAGAGCCTGCCTCAGTGCG
>Ga0068714_10002682_pt1 | contig 22453 bp, 20 predicted proteins | sample MTBNYHSulfiMetaG_FD_62988 | JGI IMG/M metagenome (GOLD analysis project Ga0068714, IMG submission 62988) | Enrichment culture microbial communities from rom New York Harbor, USA that are MTBE-degrading - MTBE-NYH (New York Harbor Sulfidogenic)... | ecosystem: Environmental > Aquatic > Marine >... | reverse complement strand
TGATGCGCAGTAAGCTCAGTTGCCAAAAAACAATTTGTGGTGCCAAGAACTTTTTTACCACACCTATCTATTTGTAATTACAAAATATTATTTTTTTAACTGTTGAAGATCAGCTAAACGCAGTGCTTATTGTATATGATGAACGTGAAGGCATCTCGCCCGATGAAATTCAAAGCCTGCTTCAGCTCTTTGGGCGGCTCAGTCGAGCCAGGGATAACATTGAGAGTACCAGGTAAGATTGTCGAAGTTTATAAGTGAACGATACGGTTCTTCAGCGAATTCGGAAACGGCACAACCGTTAAAATAATATTTCCTCTCAGTAATGATCATTAATGTCCCCTGACATAGGATAGATGTCCCAGAATTAATGAAACTATAATAAGAATATATTCAGGCACCGGTTAATTTGTTCTAAATAATAAGTTAAAGCATCATAAATAAATTTTTTAATGCCTCACTATCTGCCGCGGTTTCTAATTTCTCCAGGATGGATCGAAATTCTTCGGGAGAACGAAACCCGAAGGTCACTCTAAGTTTATCCCCCTCAAAGGATTCAGGAGGCTCCAAACCGATTGATAGAGGAAGAAGGAGTTTCTTTCTTATATCATGAAACTCTTGCCTCTTCCGACTGAATTCAGGATACCTTATAGCCTTGAGTGTTTTCCGAAACTGCTCGGTCTTTTCAGTGATGTTGTGGTCACCTTGCTGCCCCAAGAATTTAAAATACCCGGAAGAAAAAAGCTCGCTGAGCGAGATCTCATCTCGCTTGCAAATCTCTTCAGTCATCTCCAGAGACTCCCGTAATTTATTTTCACCTAATTTCAATCCCGAGAGCGCGGTACTTAAGGCTCTCTGGTCAGACGATGAAAACAAAGAAATCTTCGCTGCATTGAGTAAAGAAATTTTATTTTGTATAACAAGTTCTTTCCATTCGTAGCTTAAGTGGCTGAGAGACTGAAGGGCGTGAAAAATTTTTCTGCCCGAATGAAAACCAAGGAGAGGCAGTATCTCTTCCCTGATCTGTTTTTCGTCGTGTCCGCATTGTTCAAAAAATCCCGCCACGACCATTGACGCTTCAATAAGGTTAAAGCTCCTGGTTCCCAGGTTTTCATAAAAACTTAAGAGGAACCCATCACTATGGCTAAGCTCATCAGCAGCATAAAGCGCGGCTTTGATCCCTTCCCATTCCAGGCTTCGCGCTGCTAAAACCCTCCGATACCCGGATACAATCTGAAAACGCTCTTCATGTCCCCGAAGGATAACCGGATTTATCAGGCCGATTTCCACCATTGAGGTTTTAAGCGGACCTAAATCCGGACAAAAGCTTGTCCGGAACGTCTCATCCCTATAATCAATCAGTGTAAAGGGAACTGATTGAGTTTTTTTATCTTCTTTTTTTTGTAGTGCCTCGGGTATCATGAATATTTTCCTATAAGACGTTGGTAATAGTCTGCTTCCGATAATACTCCTCTTTTTCGGAAGCCATTCTCTAAAATAACACTTTTTTTGACCAGTTCATGGATGGCAAGCTCTTTTTGCTGTTCTTTTATCATCCCTTCGTTAATAATTTTTTCCAGAGCCTGCACCCGAAAACGGTCATTCCCCCAAAATCGGTGGGAGAGCTGGTCTTCGTGCCCTCCTCGTTTGATGATCAATTTTTGATTGATAAAAAAAACCGGAAACCGCGACGTAACGCGGAGCCACAGGTCATAATCTTCACATACCGGAAGTCCTTCATCAAAAAGCCCAACAACATCAAAAACCTCTTTCCGCAACATAACCGATGAGGGACTTATGATACAGAGGGGGAGGCTTTTCTCAAAAATCCATCCTGAGTATTTCTGATGCCTTTTTCTGGGGTTGACCCTTGTTCCTTTTCGGATCCAGATTTCATCAGTGTAATTTAGTTTTAATTCGGGATGATCCCGCATGACTTTTAGCTGGACAGAAAGTTTTTGAGGAAGCCAAAGATCATCTGAATCCAAAAAACAAACAAACTCTCCTTGTGAAAGCGCGAGTCCTTGATTTCTCGCCCGGCTTATCCCCTGGTTTGTCTGGTAAAAATAATCGACCTGGTTATATTTTCTGAGAGCGTCGTTCGTGCCGTCAGTCGAACCATCATCAACCACGATAGTTTCATAGTCAAGAAAATCCTGTTTCAGGACTGACTCAATCGCATCCTTTATCATTGCACAGCGATTATAGGTGGTAATAATGACTGAAACTAAAGGTTTCATGTGCCTTTCATGCTAAGAAAAAAGCCTTACACCCACGTCAGGGGGCAAGGCTTTTTTTTTATTGGGAGCAACACTGTTTTCAACCGACTCTTTTTCTTATCACTTTTTTTGCAACTCTTTCAATATATCATTTGCGATACTTAATTGTTTCTCAATTTGAAAAAAAACTCCTATCAATACGAGAATAAGAACAGTCAGCAGACCCTCCACCTGTGGCAGACGGTGAAAAACCCCAATTATCAAGCAAAGAAGGATCGCCAACCCCACGAGGCAATAGCGTAATATTAAAAATCCCATATCACTCCTCCTATAAAAAAATTAATAACCTACTTCCTACCGATTTTTTAATATCCGGCTTTAGTAATGCTTTAGTAATAATTATACTTGATTAAACCCTTATGCGCAAGACATTTCAGCACCCGCTCTGCTTTTTCTCGGGTGCTAACAAAATACAGAGAAGATACGTAACATATTTGAAGAATTGGTAGAAATCAACCTTTGATTGGTTCTGAAATCAGCTTGGGAGGCGGATGATGGTAAAACAGAAACAGTTCAATGGATAAGGATGTTTCCCCGGACAGAATCCCCATCAACCAAAAAATTGGGACAGTATTTGCACGTAAAACTACGCCAATTTTTTAGCGCCGCGATTTTTAAGCACAACTCATAAAAAATGCACCAAAAGCAGCGGTGTTCATCGATTTCATCAACCTTCTGATCGATCACGTTAAAGTATTGGAGAGTTCGATTAAGTTCTATCGGTCCAAACATTGCCGTTAAATAATTTTTTATTACTAACAAACGTCTTTGCCCCATAAAATAAAAAAGATTATTTTTCTAACTTATTTTCTCCCCCATGTCAAGTAAGCATTTCTCATGAAGCTAAGGTGATATCTTGTAAGGATGTCAGGGTGTTTTCGTGTCAATGTTTCCCACTAAAAAGTCTCTATCAAAAATTTCTGGTAATGATCAATTAATTCTTCGGGAAGAAGATTTTTGGATTTCACGATCACATTTCCCATCCTGCTGACCTGTTTTGGACTGCGGGAAAGAAATAAAAACTTTTGCTGGGTATGAAATTTAATCAGCGCGTCTCGGCTCGGGCTTTTTTTCAAAAACTCACGCCATCGTCTAAAAACAAAAATCTTGTCGATGAAATTTTTAAAAGTTTTTGGATTATGTATCCCTTTTTCGTCAGTAATTGGCACAAGAGGCAAATGTTCCCTAAAAACCCGGGCGAATAATCCCCTCCCCTTGTTAATTGCCACCCCATTTTTATCGTAGACTTTAACCCGCTTTATCCCGCAACTTGGTGATTTACTTTTAAAAATAAATCCCCAAATGTCTTCTTTTTTTAATGCTAACACCCGCTTTCGCGCCCAGTGGAGCATTAACGGCGTATAGTCCTGCCTGGTATGAATGAAAATTAAACAAGGCGATTCCGGATCACCCACTAACCTAAGCGGTTCACGAGGAACACCAAAACCACATTCTACTTCCGGACAAATTGAAATAAACTCCACCCATTTTCCCAAAGCGCTGATAATAAACTGATCCCTGGTGTGAGCGCCATCATAGCGGGTCTTCTCCCCGAGCAAACAGGAACTTACTCCCAACGTGATTTTATTCTTCATGACATAATTTCCCTAATTCTTTTAAGGGGTTTCATATACTTTTTTGATAGCTGATAAAACCTGAGAATGAAGCTTCCCGTTCGTTGCTACCACGCCGTAATTTTGCCTTAATGTGCGCCCTTGAGAAAAATCCATGGATTTGCCATAAATATCAGTAACTTCTCCTTCAGCTTCCTTTACTATCAACCAGCCCGCGGCATGATCCCAGATTTTTTCTTCATACCCTTTTTTCGTCGGTAGTCTTAAATAAATCGTAGCCTCACCGCGAGCCACAATTCCATATTTACCTTGGCTATCCATGCGAACAGGAGGTTTTTTAATCCCGAGAATTTCGGCGATACGAGCAGCATGATTGTGGGAGGAATGGGCGCGCTCAAACGACTCGCAAAACAAGGCCTGCGAAGAATCAAAAACAGGGGAAACCTTAATTTTTCTCTCCGCAGAATCATAAAGGGATCGTATTACCGATCCCTGACCTTTGCCGGCTACAAAAATTGAGCCTCTTTGACTATCATCAATAGGAAGATTGGGACAACCGAGAACACCTAATACGACCTCACCCTCCTCAACCAAAGCCAACGCGATTGCGTATTGCTCACCCCGAATAAATCCCTTGGTTCCATCCACCGGATCAAGCACCCAGAATCGACCCCCTGATCCGCCCTCATAGGAACAGCGTTCAATCGCCGCAAAAATTGTATCCCTCCCAAGAGTGGGAAAAAAAGTTTTTACCTGAAAAACTACTTTCTTTTTAATGTCATCTCCTAATCCCGCCAAACCCTCTTCCGCGGCTATAGCATCACGAGGAAAAACCTTAGATAGATCTAAGCTGATTACCGCCTGGGCGCTCAAATCAGCTACCGTGACCGGCGATTGATCTTCCTTTTCCTGGACTTCATCAGGAAGGTATGTTTTTCTTATGGACTGGCAAAGACAACAGGCTTTCATTACTGCTTCTATTGCCGCCATTCTTTCTTGTTCGTAGTACATTGTTTCCTCATTCTTTCTATGTATTCCCCTCACACCAAGTTATGACCAAATGATGTGCTTAAACCCGCATAAGGCTTTAAAAGTTGACTATCATAAGTAGGAGTGATAGGGTGGTTTTAAAATATCTTTTACCAGGAAAAAAAACGATGGTCAAAGAAATAAACACATTAATTAAAGGTCCGGAACTTCCTCACACTATTGGCCGCTATACTATTGCTCGGGTAATTGAAAAAGGAAGTATGGGTATTGTTTACCAAGGGATGGACCCTTACATCAAACGCCTGGTGGCCATAAAAGTAACCTTACCTGAAAATACTCCTCCAGAAAATCAAATCCAGAATTATCGGGAACGGTTTTTTACTGAAGCCCAGGCAGCAGGGTCATTGATTCATCCAAACATTGTGGCAATTTATGACGCGGGTTTAGAGGGTAATAGTTGTTATATTGCGATTTTTCACACGGGGTAAAACATTTACAGCGCGTAACAATACACGCACCCGTGACGACACGTTCGGTATTCTCCGATATCCTGGCTGGTTGTGCATTGACACTGGGACCTTTGACTTTTATCTTTTTCGATGGTGATGTGTGTTCCAAAAAGACGGTTAAGCGCTTTCCCGTCAATACAACTTCCCGGCTGAATGCCAAAACCGGCAAGTTTTTCCTTTTCCGCGCAACTAAATATTTCCATATTATTCGTTGTGGCTGACTCAGCCAGGGTAGCGGCAATTTTCCCGACAATAGTGTTCTGATGAGTAATATCAATGATCTTAAATCCGCATTCTTTTTCCACTGTCTTTAACCTTTTTATCACCTTAGGATAAAAGTCAAGAAAGCTTATTATCACCCGCTGAGTTTCATTTCTGAGAGAGCGCGCGATTTTATTGAAACAGGACGCTATCCACTCCTCTCCCTTTCCGGATACACAAATAATGGGATCAAAACGCCAGAAAATTTTCTCAGGCCCAATTTTCTGACTGAGTTTTTTAAACGTCTCTAAAGCGTTTGCTAAAGAAGGGGATTTTTTTTCGAGAGGGGTTCCATATCCGGTTATAGTATAAAGAAAAATATAGTTGTACCCCCGGTCATCCAGTTCTTTTAAATGCTTCATCAGCGGTTCGGCATTTCTGGTCCAGAATACAATCGCGTCAACATCCTCAGGTCGCAAACTCACTGTTTTTGCATGGGAAGGATTAAAGGGATTTTTAACCAGGACATTCCCTGCTCGTATTCGTTCCATGAACCAAGGAGAAAAGAAAGCAGGAATATCGGTCCTTCGACTCGCGCTAATAATCATGGATGGGGCCTTAACCTTGTCTATTTGAGGCTGTGTCATAATACATATTTGGTAGCCGCAATCCGTAGGGGCGAACGGCAGTTCACCCCTACGGATATGTGATTTCACTATGTTACGCAGCCTAAAGGCTGCGGCTACCCTTCTTGAATTATAATACAGTCTCTTTATGAAGCGGATAAAACCAACCTAAAAAGTTTATATACTAAAATTTTTAATTTATTTAAATGGGCATTGCAAAAAAACTCCATACCTGTTACAGTGATACCCTGATTTTCGCCGTCCCCCCATTCGGAAAAGAAGAGGATGAAGATAAGAAGTATTTTAACGTATCCCGTAACAATATAAACAAAATATTTTTCTAAAATTATGAATAAATCATTAAGCATTGACACAGTCTGTAAGGTCTTATGCGATGAAGGCTTTTTAATCGAAGCGCAGATCCCGAAAATCCGGGAGCGGGCGGCGGAAGAGCGGGAAAAACTGATTCAACTGAAGAAAAGGGAGTTATCCCATCACAAGAGCCGTGGAGGCTATGATTATGAGATTCCGGCGGTGGAAATCATAGCTTCTTTTAACTTTAAAACTGATAAAACCGGGGTAATCCTTACCGAAGAATTTATCACCAAAGTTTTGGCTAAACAGTTTGGTATTCCTTACAAAAAAATTGATCCTCTCGAACTTGATTCCAACGCGATTGTCAGATTGCTTCCCAAAGCATTCGCCAAAAGGCATGTGGTGCTCGGTCTGGCGGTGGAAAACAATCAGTTGCACGTGGCAATGGCAAATCCTCTCGATCATGAAGTGCTCGAAGATCTCCGGCGCCACACCAAATTTGAAATCGTTCCGTGCATGACTCCCCGGAGCGACCTTATCAAAATAATCAACGAATTTTATGGATTTCGCTATTCAATTTCCGCCGCGGCCCAGGAATTGGCGCCCCAGATAGACCTCGGCAACCTCGAACAATACGTCAAACTTAAAAGCGCGAAAGAAATTGAAGCAACTGATAAACATGTGGTCAATGCCGTGGATTATCTTCTGAGCTACGCCTTTGATCAAAGGGCAAGCGATATCCACCTTGAACCAAAAAGGGATTTCAGCCTGACCAGATTTCGGATTGACGGCGTCCTTCATAACGTCCACACCATGCCCAAGGTGGTTCACAACGCGGTGGTATCCCGCATTAAGATGCTTTCCCGGATGAACATCGCGGAAAAACGTCGCCCCCAGGATGGGAGAATAAAAACTGAATTTAAGGGACGAGAGGTTGAACTTCGCGTCTCCATGCTCCCGGTAGCTTTTGGAGAAAAAGCGGTGGTCAGAATTTTTGATCCTGATATTTTAATTCAGAATCTGGCTAACCTGGGTTTTTTCCCGCGCGAATTGGAGCTGCTGGAATCTTTTATCCAGGAACCTCACGGCATCATCCTGGTGACCGGCCCAACCGGAAGCGGAAAAACCACTACCCTTTACTCGGCGCTGAGAAAACTTTCTTCTCCGGATGTCAATATTATAACCATCGAAGACCCGATTGAGATGATCTACGAGGAATTTAACCAGATCGGGGTCCAACCCCAAATCGACTTCAGTTTCGCCGCTGCCATTCGCACGATCCTGAGGCAGGATCCGGATATTATTATGGTGGGAGAAATTCGAGACTACGAAACCTTAGAAAATGCAATTCAGGCGGCGCTCACCGGTCATCTGGTGTTGAGCACGCTCCATACCAATGACGCTCCCAGTTCAATCACCCGCCTCCTTGATCTGGGCGCTCCTCCCTTCCTTATCAACTCTACCATAATAGGGATAATCGCTCAGCGGCTGGTTCGGCGGGTGTGCTCTTACTGTGCCAAGCCGTATGATCTTTCCGCGGAAGAGCAGGGAATTTTGGGGTTGAATATTCCCGCGGAGTCACGGGGAAAGATTCAAATTGGTGAAGGCTGCGATAAATGCCGGTGGACCGGCTACCTCGGCCGAACCGGAATCTTTGAGATAATGGAAATGAACGACCGCGTCCGAAAACTCATCACCCAAAAAACAGAAAATCGTCAAATTAAAACCGAAGCGCTGAAGGACGGAATGATCACGCTCCACGAAGGCGCGATCCGAAAAATGCTCAACGGAGAAACCACCGTTTCTGAAGTCCTCCGCGTAACCGGGGTTGGAGAAGATCTGATTAGCTAAGTATTGATAAAGCCGTAAAAAGTCAAAATGTCTTCTTCTGCCTCCCGAAACGAACATTTAACGGGGCAGGGATGCAACGCCTGTCTTCGCGCACCGCACGGAGGCAACGCCGCACATGGTCTTTTTACGAAGCCGTCAACGAGGCCTATGCATTCTCACGAATTCTACATGCGAATAGCCTTAAGCGAAGCCCTTAAAGCTTACGAAATTGGTGAAGTCCCGGTTGGAGCGGTCGTCGTATCGAGTGAAGGTAACGTATTAAGTAAAGCCCACAATGAAACAATGAGACAAAATGATCCTTCCGCGCATGCTGAAATCATTGCATTGCGGGAAGCGGCGGAAGTTTTAAAAAATTACCGATTGAATAAAACTCGGATTTATGTAACCATAGAGCCTTGCGTTATGTGCGCGGGGGCTCTTATCCACGCCCGGGTAGAAGAGGTAATTTTTGGAGTTTCGGACCCCAAAGGAGGAGGCCTGATAACACTTTATCAGCTCGGCAATGATACCCGGCTTAACCATCAGCTGAAAGTCACTTCTGGGGTTTTGAAAGCCGAGTGTGGGGAAATTATTCAGCGTTTTTTTAAAGAAAAAAGAACGGGAATAATCGTTGAAGACAGGAGTCAGAAGACAGAATAACTTAATCCGGAGAGGTACCGAAGTGGTTGTAACGGGGCCGACTCGAAATCGGCTTGTCCCTTAACCGGGGCACGCGGGTTCGAATCCCGCCCTCTCCGTTAGTTTCTCTTTTAATTATGAAATATGTCATACAATTTAAGCCAAGAGCAGTGAAGGATATTGAACGGCTTTCGTCACGCATGCAATTACAAATCGTCAAAAGCATTGAGGCAATGAGCGATAATTTAAAGGGAGATGTTAAACGGCTTACAAATTTTACTCCAGAGTATCGTTTGCGGGTGGGTGATTACAGAGTTTTATTTGAAGTTGAAAATAAAACCATTGTCGTCTATAGGGTTCGTCATCGCCGGGAATCATATAGGTGAAAGGAGTTTTTATGGTAGTAAATGCGCAAATTATTAAAAAAAACGGAAAAAAAGAATATGCTGTTTTACCCTACGAAGAATTTCAGAAAATACAGGAAGAGCTTGCTTCATACGAAGATCTTCGCTGCCTTCGAGAAGCGAAGATGACAGAGAAAGATGCTCCCACTATTGGAATTGCGGCATTGAAAAAAAGAATCGCAGGGCGAACAAATCGCTCCAGCCGACGCCCAAAAGCGCGTGGCTAAACTCCGCCGTTCTCCTACAAAATTTGTCTCTGACCTTAACCCCTTCTATTTTGAAAACAGCGGCTTTTTTTGACTTTTTCCCAAAATTATTCAATAAATCAGGAGAAAATCAAAAAGGCGATGGCCTTTTTTGTTTTGATATCCGGCAAGAGAATGGTGACTAAATGTTAATTTTCCGAATAATCGTTATGAGTGATGAGTAATTATCGGCCACAACGCTCCCTATCTCTAACAGTTTGAATAAATAGAACTATTCTTACCTAATCAAAAAGTCATAAAAATATTTACTGAAATTTAATTGGTCTTGTGATAGCATCTTTGTAAATTGTAATTCATAGTGACAAAATGCAAAGATACATTGACCGGCAATCAACCGACGAACTAAAGCAATCCCTTAGCCATAATCCTGTAACAGCATTGATCGGACCCCGTCAGTGCGGCAAATCAACCCTTGCCCGCCATGTCCTTCAAAGCCGGAAAGATGCGCTTATTCTGGATTTGGAACTTCCATCGGATCTGCGGAAACTTGGTGATCCTGAGTTATTTCTTCAGGAGCATGCAGACAGGCTGATTTGTATAGATGAAGTGCAATTAAAGCCTGATCTATTTCCTCTGCTGCGAGCGCTTGTAGATAAAGATAGACGGCCCGGTCGTTTTCTGCTTCTCGGTTCTGCATCCCGTGATCTTGTAAAACAAAGCGGTGAAACTTTAGCCGGGCGCATCCATTACCTTGAGCTGACGCCGTTTACTTTGACTGAACTTGAGAGAAGCACGGGTAAAAAAGGATTGGATTTTAAAAAACATTGGTGGCGTGGCGGCTTCCCTCCTGCATTTCTTGCGAATAACGATCTGCAGAGTGATGCCTGGCGCAGGGATATGATTCAGGATTATCTGAGCCGTGATATTCCCGCGTTTGGTTTTACCATTCCCATACCGGCCATGGCGCGCTTCTGGAAAATGGTGGCTCATTATCATGGCGGACTTCTTAATGCATCCAAATTCGGACAATCAATGGATCTGTCGCATAACACCGTTCGTAAATACATCGACATTCTGGAACAGACTTTTATGGTTCGAATTTTAAGGCCTTTGGAGATCAATCTTAAAAAACGTTTGGTTAAATCACCAAAGATATACCTGCGCGATAGCGGACTTTTGCACACGCTTTTGGAAATTGATACTATGACGGAACTTTTTGGTCACCCTGTTTTTGGAGCCTCGTGGGAGGGCTGGTGTATTGAACAGCTCATTACGAGGCTTCCCCTGTGGCAGCCATTTTTCTATAGAACATCATCGGGGGAAGAGATTGACCTCGTCCTGACAAAAGGCAGGAAAAGGCTTGCCTTTGAAATCAAAGCATCCCTAACACCTCATCTTTCCAAAGGTTTCTCCGATACCATGACCGCCCTGAAACCAGAACGCACTTGGGTAGTTTGCCCTATGACCGATCCGGGTTATTTTATTCAAAGCGGTGCGCGTGTTGCAGGCATAAGCGAATGCCTGAAAGAAATGGATGCCTTTATATGAGGAGGGTTGAAAGAATCAGCAACTACCGAGGATTTCTCTGTAGTTCAAGAAGCGGAGGCAAAAATTTTCTAACGGGGTTGACTTTTTTCCAAATTTATTTAATAAATTATGGAAAAATCTAAAAGGTGACAGAGGTTAAAGAGATGGTTTTGAGGGAAAAATATTTAATAGCGAGAATTAAACAAGGCCGGATTGCCAAAATAAGGTGATAGGCCTTTTTTTGTTTTGAAACTCTTCTCCTCAAAAAAAATAATAAATTCTTTAACTAACACCTTTTTTACTTGATTTGTCTGACGACATTGGCGCGAGAAGTCATTTAGGCCTATAACATCAAAATTGGGGATATAAAGGATTATGGCGGGAAGAAAAAAATTAACAGGTATCAAAAGCTGGCCGGAAGATGACAGGCCGAGAGAGAAGCTCTTGAAAAAGGGCGCGAAGGCACTGAGCAATTCAGAACTTCTGGCTATTCTTTTGCGTACCGGTACGCCAGGCAACAGCGCTATTGACCTTGCGCGTAACGTCATGAAAAAATTCGGCACCTTTCGGAACATGGCGCATACGGACATGCGCGAGTGGCAGGAATTTAAAGGTCTGGGAAACGCTAAGATTGCGCACATTCAAGCCGCGCTTGAGATTGGCAGGCGGTTTTGTGAGAATGAGGCAAGCACCGGTAAACAAAAGATATCATCAGCCAAACATATTGTGGAAATCCTCATGCCCCAAATGAGGGATTTAAAAACCGAGGTGTTTAAGGTTGTCTATCTTGACAGCAATAACAGAATTATCGATATCGCGGACGCGGCCATCGGCACAGTCAATCAGGCCATGCCGATTGTGCGGGAAATCATCCATGCAGCCCTGCAAAAATTTGCAGCAGCAATCATTTGCGTCCACAATCACCCCAGCGCAAATATTGCGCCCAGCCCGGAAGATAAAAAGTTTACGCAGGAACTTTCCGCCGCAGGTAAGCTCATGAACATCAAAGTTTTGGATCACATCATCGTTGGTGATGGCAACTTCTTCAGCTTTGCAGATGAAGGACTCATATCGTAGTCTGTCCAATCAAAACTGTCCGCGCGTATTTATGAATAGTTATTAAAAATGCATGGACATCAGCAATACGCTACCGTAAATAAAAATAACAGAAATAGCATTATTGTAAAAAAATAACTTGACAAGCATAAAAATATGAATTATATTTTGCCATAACGTCATTATTGTAAATATTTATGCGGTAGCAAATAAAAATGTTATTAAAGGATATAGCAACAATACAAATGGGTTTTTCTTTCCGGTCACGGCTTCAGTCTATGGATTCGGGCGCAGTTGCCGTTATCCAGATGAAAGACCTGACGGATGAAAATACAGTGAATTGCAATAACTTAACGTTTATTAATATCGATAAATTCAATAAAAATCATTATGTAAAAAAAGGCGACCTTATCTTTCGGTCTCGCAGCCTTTCCTCAACTTCCGCAATTCTTTTAAAGGATCCCGGTCTTGTAGTGGTGTCGGCCCCACTGTTAAAGATCAGGGTAACAGATCCCGCTGTAATGCCGGAGTATCTGAATTGGTTTATTAGCCAACTACCGGCTCAAATCTTTTTGGCAAGTCACGCACGAGGAACAACGCAAAAAATGATCGGCAAGGAAACACTGGAGATGCTTGAAATTCATGTGCCGCCAATGGAAAAGCAAAAGGCCATCGTTGCATTGGCCACTCTGGCTGAAGAAGAGCAGCGCATCATGAAGCAACTTGCGATAAAGCGTAAACAGTATATTTCAGCTACTTTAATTCGTGAAGCACAGGAGATCAAATAAATGAATGTAAAAATCGATCAGAAGGATATCAACAATGCGGCCTGGAGTGCCTGCGACACTTTCCGTGGCGTTGTCGATCCCGCTCAGTATAAGGATTACATTCTGGTGATGTTGTTTGTTAAATACATATCGGACGCCTGGAAAGATCATTATGAGCAATATCGAAAACAATATGGCGATGATGACGCCCGCATTCGCCGCAAGCTGGAACGGGAACGCTTTGTCTTGCCGTATGCGGAATTGAAAGATCATGAAACCGGAAAAGTCGAAGACAGATTTTTGGCGGATTATTACAGCCTGTATGAGCGGCGCGGTGCGGCAAATATTGGGGAGTTAATCAATATCGCCCTGGACGCCATCGAAGAGGCCAACAAGGCAAAGCTTGAAGGCGTATTCCGTAATATTGATTTTAATAGTGAAGCAAATCTCGGGAGGACAAAAGACAGGAACCGCCGCCTGAAAAACCTGCTGGAAGATTTCAACAAACCGCAACTGGACATGTGCCCCAGCAAGGTCTCCGAAGATGTCATCGGCAATACCTATATTTATCTGATCGAACGATTTGCCACCGACGCCGGTAAAAAAGCCGGGGAATTTTACACGCCGCATAAAGTATCTGAGCTGGTGGCAAAGCTGGCTGGACCAAAGCCCGGCAACCGCATCTGCGATCCGGCCTGCGGTTCCGGCGGACTGTTGATTGAGGCTGCTCTGGAGGTAGGCGATAAAAACTTTGCCCTCTTCGGGATGGAATCCAACGGCAGCACCTGGGCGCTTGCCCGGATGAACATGTTTTTGCATGGCGCGGACAGCGCGCGCATCGAATGGTGTGATACGCTGGTAAGCCCTGCGCTGGTGGAAAACGACCGCCTGATGAAATTTGATATTGTTGTCGCCAATCCTCCCTTTTCTCTGGACAAGTGGGGCGCGGAAGAAGCCGAAAGCGACCGTTACAACCGCTTCTGGCGCGGTATTCCGCCAAAGAGCAAAGGCGATTGGGCATTCATCAGCCACATGGTGGAAGCTGCGCTCGAAAAAGAGGGGCGTGTAGCTGTTGTTGTTCCTCATGGTGTGTTGTTTCGCGGCGCAGCCGAAGGCCGGATTCGCCAGAAGATGATTGAAGAAAATTTGCTGGATGCTGTTGTCGGCTTGCCGGGAAATCTCTTTCCTACTACCTCTATTCCTGTTGCGATACTGATCTTTGACCGCAGCCGTGAAAAAGGCGGCAAAAAACATAATCGAAAAGATGTTATTTTTATTGATGCCAGCCGTGACTATCTGCCGGGGAAAAATCAAAATGCCTTGTCCGATGAGCATATTCAAAAGATTGTCAAAACAATCAAAGCACGCAAGCCCATTGAAAAATACGCTCATGTTGCTGATTTGGACGAGATTAAAGAAAACGATTTCAATCTTAATATACCGCGTTATGTCGATACCTTTGAAGAGGAAGCAGAAATTAATATTGACGCTGTGCAACTGGAGATCGATCAACTGGAAAAGGAACTTGTGGAGATGCGGGCAAAGATGGCCAGGATGCTCAAGGAGATTGAACGTTGAAGCCTCGAAAACGAATCGATACCACTCATTTTTATTCGAATGACCATATCGAGGTAATCCTCGGAATGGTAAAAATACCTTGGCTGATACCAAGCCGGTTTGACCAATTTCCCCACACGGTAAAAATGGTCGGACATGAGGTTCTGATTTCAAGCATGAGGAGGCAGCTTAAATGACCGATAATCTTCCGGTAAAAAGCGAATTTCTCGTTTATCAAACCGAAGATGGCCGCATCAAGATTGACGTGCGGTTAGAAGAGGAGACCGTTTGGCTTACTCAACAGCTCATGGCCGATCTGTTTCAGACGACCAAACAAAACATCGGACAACATTTAAGAAATATCTTTTCTGAAGGTGAGCTGACCGAGGATTCAGTTGTAAAGAAATTCTTTACAACTGCAAGGGATGGAAAAGACTACAAAACAACCTTTTATAATCTGGATGCCATCATTTCCGTCGGTTACAGAATCAAATCAAATGTTGCCACAAGATTTCGCATCTGGGCTACCCAGCGGCTGAAGGAGTATATCATCAAGGGATTCGTCATGGACGACGAACGGCTGAAAAATCCTCCCGTTGCCGGTTCTGCAATTCCTGATTATTTCAACGAAATGCTCGAACGCATCCGCGATATTCGCGCCAGCGAGCGCCGGATGTACCTGCGTGTGAAAGAAATATTTGCCATGGCAGGCGATTATGATCCAACCTGGCCTGAGACAAACAAGTTTTTCGGTGTTATCCAAAATAAGCTTCATTTTGCCGCCATCGGGATGACGGCTGCGGAGTTGATCAAAACCCGCCCTGACCATGCCTTGCCCAACATGGGTCTGACAAGCTGGAAGGCCATGGAAGTCCGTAAAACGGATGTGACCATCGCTAAAAATTATTTGAAAGAAGAAGAAATCGACGGGTTGAACCGGATTGTTGTCATGTGGCTGGACTATGCAGAAGACCAGGCAAAACGCCGGAAACAGGTTTTTATGAAAGACTGGGAACGAAAGCTCGATGAATTTCTTAAATTCAATGATCGGCAGGTGCTCCCGGATGCCGGAAACGTCAGTAAGAAGGATGCGGATGATTTTGCGAAGGAAGAATATGACCGGTTTGCCGAGCGTCGCAGGCAATACAAGGAAGCTCTTGGAGAAGCCGAATCCATTAAGCAACTGGAAGACGCAGCAAAGCAGTTGGAACAGGAGCAGAAGAGGCTGGAGGATGGGGAATGATTAGGATGGCGAAGCTTGGAAATATTGCCAATATTTTTTCAGGTGGCACACCATCACGAAGGCAATCTGCTTATTGGGGTGGTAACATTCCCTGGATAAAGACCGCACAGGTTCAGAATAGTATTATTAGAGAATCTGATGTTGATGAGTGGATTACCGAAAAAGGATTTAAAAACTCTTCTGCTAAGATGGTGCCAAAAGGTTCAATTTTGATGGCTATGTACGGCCAAGGCAAGACACGCGGACAGGTAGCAATTCTTGGGATAGATGCAACCGTTAACCAAGCATGTGCTGCAATTATAGTCAAAGATAACGCCGATAGTAACTATGTCTTCCAACAACTTCTTTTTCGATATGAATCAATCCGTAATATTAGCAACACAGGGAGTCAGAAAAATCTAAATTCTGCACTGATTAAGTCCATTTCTTTCCCATTGCCAGATTTGATGATACAAAAAACTATCGCCATACTGCTCTCTACTTGGGACCTTGCCATCGAAAAGGCCGAGCGGCTGATTGCGGCTAAAGAAAAAAATTATTCATGCCTCCTCAGTAATTTAATTTCCAATGATAGGCACCAACGTGGACATATCCGAGATTTTGTATCAGAAGTCTCGATGCGAAATAATGGAGTGGCTAGCGATCTTGTCTTTAGCGTTACCAACAATAGAGGTTTTGTATTACCTGAAGACCAGTTCGAGCGACGCGTTGCCAGCAGCGATCTGAGCAATTATAAAATTGTTACCAGAGGTCAGTATGCCTATAACCCCTCTCGGATCAATGTTGGTTCTATTGCCCGTCTCGACGGATGGGACAAAGGAATTCTCAGCCCGATGTATATTGTTTTCGAGATCGATGAAAAAAAAGTTAATTCCGATTTTTTCCTCCATTGGCTGGAATCTCACGAGGCAAAAGAGCGAATTCGGAAGAGCGCTCAAGGCAGCGTCCGTGAAACCGTCAGCTTCACAGACTTCGGCGCAATTTCATTTCCAATGCTATCCATAGCTGAACAAACAAAAATTGCTTCAATTCTCAATACGACACAAAGCGAAATCGATCTTCTAAAAAAACAACTTGCCGCCTTTCGTAAACAAAAACGCGGCCTCATGCAAAAATTATTAACCGGCCAATGGCGGGTGGGGTTGGGCTGTTAGCGGGGGAAAATATGAGTGATCAGGAAAAATTAATCCCCAAGCATGGCGGTTACCGACAACTCAAAAGTTTTCAATTGGCGCAACTGGTTTATGACCTCACGGTACGCTTTTGCGATCTCTATATTGAACGGCGTTCACGCACCCACGACCAGATGGTGCAGGCGGCGCGAAGTGGCGTCCAGAATATAGCGGAGGGTAGCCAGGCATCAGGCACATCAAAGAAAACCGAGCTAAAACTCACCAATGTGGCACGTGCCAGCCTTGAAGAACTACGACTGGACTATGAAGATTTTTTGCGACAACGCGGCCTGCCAAAGATGGAGCCTGATCACCCCTGTCTGAAACGTTTTAAGACAAAACGATGTGCCAGTTTGAACGCTGTTCGAGCCTGGGTGTCGGAAGAACGGGAAAATCATAACGAACATGGACTGACACGGACGGACAAGGACAAAAAACAAAAAGAAAAGATGTCCGTGCAGGTCAGTGATGGTCAGTGTCAGTCTTTTGTAGATTCAGTCTTGGTTGCTAATGCCGCTCTCTCGCTTCTCAATCTTTGTTGCTATTTTCTCGACCGTCAGCTTGCCGCCCAAGCGGCTGCTTTCGAAAAAGAAGGCGGCTTTACTGAACGATTGTACCGTACCCGCACCCAATCAAGGAGGCACGCATGAACGGCTTTCCCTTCAATGAAAAATATCTCTCACAGATTCCGGCGCTGCAGGTGCTCATTAATCTTAGTTATGAATACCTGCCTTCGGAAAAGGTTTCCTTTGAACGTCAGGGGAAGACCGGTAACGTCCTTTTGGAAGGGATTTTGCGCAATCAGCTCAAACAAATCAACCGCATCAACTATAAAGGCCGCGAGTTTTTGTTCAGCGAGGAAAATATCCAGACGGCTATCCAGAAACTCAAAAACGTCAGATTTGACGGTCTGCTGAAAACGAATGAAGCCGTGTATGACCTGATTACGCTGGGTACGGCCTTGGAACAATCTATTGAAGGAGATTCCAAGAGTTTTACGCTGAATTATATCGACTGGAAAAATTGGCAGCGCAATGTTTTTCATGTGGCGGCGGAATTCAAAACAGCTCGTTCCCGCAGCCAAGAAACGGCGCGTCCGGATATTGTGTTGTTTGTCAACGGTATCCCGCTGGCAGTGATTGAATGCAAGGCGCCCGATATTGAAATCAATCAGGCTGTCTCGCAATCGATTCGCAACCAGAGCGATGATTATATTCCCCGGCTGTTTTCCTATGCTCAGTTGGTTATGGGGGTCAATAAAAACGCTGCCCGTTATGCGACCGTGGGGTCTTCGGCCAGATTCTGGAGTGTCTGGAAAGAACTGCTGGATCAGGAAAAAGATGTTGCCGCCTGTGTCGCAAAAAGTCTTTCTCCGGAACAAAAAAACCAACTTTTTCAGGGCGAATTTGCTGTTGCCCGCGCTTTTTTTGATGGTCTTGAGTCGGAAGATAAACGTCTTGTAACGGAGCAGGACAAAGCACTCTACAGTTTATGCCGTCCGGAACGACTGCTGGAGTTGGCTTTTAAGTTTACGGTTTTTGACGGCGGCGTCAAAAAAATTGCCCACTATCAGCAGTATTTTGTCGTGAAGTCAACTCTGGAGCGAATCAAGCAATCGGATGGGGAAGGACGGCGGCAGGGCGGCATTATCTGGCATACGCAAGGATCGGGCAAATCATTGACGATGGTGATGCTGACACGTAATCTGGCGTTTGATCCGGATGTGCCCAATCCACGCATCGTGTTGGTAACTGATCGAGACGATCTGGACAAACAACTGAAAAACACTTTTGCCGCCTGCGGGCTTGATCCTAATCGCGCCACGTCCGGGCGTCATTTGCTGGATTTGATGGCGGAACAAAAAGCGAGCATTGTTACCACGCTGATTCACAAGTTTGACAAGGCGTTAAATCAAAAAAAATATCAGGACGATTCACGGGATATTTTCATGCTCATCGATGAAAGCCATCGGACTAATTTCGGTTCTTTCTCCGCGCGAATGCGTCAGATGTTTCCGAATGCCTGCTACCTGGGTTTCACGGGCACGCCATTGTTAAAAAAAGAAAAGAACAACTTCGTAAAATTCGGTGGTCTGATCGAACCACATTATCCTATTGATCAGGCCGTGGAAGACGGTTCAGTTGTTCCCTTGCTTTACGAAGGCCGTTATGTGGATATGGAGCAAAATAAAAAAGCCATCGACCGCTGGTTCGAGCGGCATACGGAGGGACTGACCAAAGAGCAAAAAGCCGATTTGAAAAAGAAATATGCCCGCGCCGAAATGCTCAACAAGGCCGACCAGGTCATATACATGCGCGCTTTTGACATCAGCGAACATTTTCGCGGTGCCTGGCAGGGAACCGGTTTTAAGGCACAACTCGTGGCGCCCGGCAAGGCCGCCGCGTTGAAATATCACGAACATTTGATAAATATCGGGTATGTTAGTTCGGAGGTGGTGATCTCCGCGCCGGATACACGCGAAGGTTTCGAGGAAACTGACGACGAACCGACGGATGCAGTGGTCAAATTCTGGCAGAAAATGATGAAACGGTATGGCAGCGAGGAAGAATACAATAAGCAGATTATCAATCAGTTCAAGAACGGATCAGAGCCGGAAATATTGATTGTGGTCAGCAAACTGCTGACCGGATTTGACGCGCCGCGCAATGTCGTCATCTATCTGTGCAAAGAGCTCAGAGAGCATTCCCTGTTGCAGGCCATCGCGCGCGTGAACAGAGTGTACGATGATAAGGATTATGGCTATGTTGTTGACTATGTGGGGCTTTTGGGCGAGCTGGACAAGGCTTTGACGATGTATAGCGCCTTTGAAGATTTTGACGAGGAAGACCTGGCCGGCGCTTTGACATCGGTGAATGTTGAGATAGAAAAGCTGCCCCAACGCTATTCCGATCTCTGGGATGTTTTTAAAGAGATAAAGAACAACCGTGATGAAGAGGCCTATGAAATGCTGCTGGGGAATATTGCCATCCGGGAAAATTTTTATCAGAGGCTGGCTGAATATGCCAAGACACTGGCCATTGCCCTTTCCACGGAAGCGTTCATTATGAAAGTTGATGACGAACGCTTGAATCGTTACAAATCCGATTTGCGACGGTTCCAGAAACTGAGAGCGTCCGTAAAAATGCGCTACGCCGAATCGGTCGATTACCATGATTATGAACCGAAGATCAAAAAACTGCTTGATACGCATATTCAGGCTAATGAAGTTATTCAGTTGAATGAACCGGTAAATATATTCGATAGCAACATGTTCATGATGGTCAAAGAAGAACAGGGCGTCTATGGTAAAACTACAGCAGCTCAAGCGGATGCGATTGCTTTCGCGACCAAGAAGGTAATTACGGAAAAAATGGATGAGGACCCGGCATTCTATGAGAAGTTCTCTAAACTTATTCAACAGGCGATTGAAAATTTCCGGGCGAAGCGTCTGTCTGATTTGGAATACCTCAATAAAGCGATAGAAATACGTAATAAGGTCATTACCCGGCGGCATGATGATATGCCTGCCGTGCTGGAAGGCAATAATGAGGCAATGGCCTATTACGGCGTCTTGAAACCTTTCTTGGAGGAACAAAACATATCGCAAAAGAAACGCGAGGCGATAACCGCAGACACGGCCCTGGCTGTTCAAAAGGTACTGAGAGACCATTGGAAAGTTCAATTCTGGGACGATGATGACGCACAGAAACAGGCGATAAATGACATTGACGATTATCTCATTGATGAAGTCAAAGACAAAAATGGGTTAGATATCAGCTTTGAACAGATAGACACCATCATTGCACGCGTGATGAAGGTGGCTGAAAGCAGGAGCCGCAAATGAGGTTCTCTCATGGCGTGGTTTCCTATGGCAGGGAAAAGATTGAATTCAGCTATCTCCATGTTAATCGAAAAACACTGGAAATAGCGGTACACCCAGAGCAGACTGTTGTTGTTAAAGCCCCACTTGGGATTGAGACTGAAGAAATACATCGAAGAGTTGCCGGGCGTGCAAGATGGATCATAAAGCAACGAAATTATTTCCGTCAATTTGAACCCCGGACACCCGTTCGTTGCTATGTGGGCGGTGAGACGCATCTTTACCTTGGAAAACGCTATCGGCTTAAGATAAAAAAAGGGCACCGCAATGAGATCAAACTGATGAGGGGATATTTTGAAATTCAGGTAAACGGAACTGTCTCTTCAGAAAAAATAAAGCCTTTGCTGGATGAGTGGTATGCAAGAAAGGCGGCAGATAAATTTTGGGAGAGGCTTGACCATTGCTGGCCCCACTTTAAAAAACTTTCGTTTGCGCAGCCGAAGTTGCGAATCAAACGGTTGAAGAAGCGATGGGGCAGCTTATCAGGCATGGGAACACTTACCCTGAATACGGATTTAATTCGGGCACATAGAGAATGCATTGATTATGTAATTACCCATGAACTATGCCATCTGCAATGCAAAGATCATAGTTCGAAGTTCTATAAATTCCTGGAAAAAATAATGCCCGATTGGGAAAAGCGCAAGCATAAATTGGAACTATCTTTGGTTTAGTAAAGGAATGGTAAGGTTCTATCTAAATTTCTCATCAAACCTAGTTTGCCCGTGATTACTAATATGCAGTGCAACTGCATGATCGGGGTCAAGCGTGATTAGGTCTTGAAATGTCAGAACCGGACAAAACGTTGTTGAAAATTAACACGTTACTAAGTTCGCCACGCTCCTCAGACCTTATGGTTTTACAAGAGGTCTTAAAGCCAAGGTGCCGGATATGCGTTCGAAGAAAAATTTAGAAAAAGTACATACGGGGCAGCCAGGATGATGGCCGCAATCAATGAAAAAAAAGAAGATTGATCATGCGCAAATAAAAGTCTTTATCAGCGGAGTGCACATGGAGTTTAAGACTAAGCGAGAAGTCTTGAGAAAAAAGAGGTTGCAGTTGTTTTGTTGATACAGCGCGTTGAAAGAAGTGATGAGTTGTAGTCGGTAAGTGCTTCGGTCTGACTCGCAGTGACATTCAGAAAAGGGAAAAGGGGTGTTATTTTTTGCGGATGGCATTAAGAGACCTCGATAAAGGACATTTTTCCTTATAATTGTTCCGTTGATACTTGCCTACTTTATTTTTCTGGTGTAAAATATTTCCTTAATTGGTAGGGGCGAAAAATTTTTCGCCCCTACCAATTAATTCGCCCATCGGTATGTGAAAGGAGAATGCAACGTATGCTGACGATTGAAAATTCTTTATTAGTGGTTATTGACATCCAGGGAACTCTCGCCCAGAAAATGCATGATAAAGATTTTTGTTACGAAAACGTAATAAAAATGATTAAGGGCGCCCAGGTATTAAACGTTCCCATCATTGTTACTGAACAGATTCCCGAAAAATTAGGTCCCACGATTCCGGAGATAGCCGCGCTTTTTTCTGATTTTCAGTTGATCCCGAAAACAAGTTTTAGCTGATCTTCAACAGTTATGAGGGGGGGATGCAGTGAAAGCCCTTGAAAATACTGGATTGACCTTTGAAGATTTTTAAAATGCGGTGCCACAGATTATGCTGATTT
>Ga0068714_10002681_pt1 | contig 22463 bp, 22 predicted proteins | sample MTBNYHSulfiMetaG_FD_62988 | JGI IMG/M metagenome (GOLD analysis project Ga0068714, IMG submission 62988) | Enrichment culture microbial communities from rom New York Harbor, USA that are MTBE-degrading - MTBE-NYH (New York Harbor Sulfidogenic)... | ecosystem: Environmental > Aquatic > Marine >... | reverse complement strand
GATCGGCGGCCCCCTCGACGACATGAGCCCGGTGGCCATTCCCAGGGGATTCACCGAGGAGTACATCGTCCAGGGGGACGTGCACTCCCTGCCGGCAAGAATCACGGCGGCCTACGAGCGCGAACGACGGGCCAGCGACTTCATGGTCATCGAAGGCACGGGCCACGCCGGCGTGGGCTCGGTACTGGACCTGTCGAACGCTGCGGTCGCCCGGATGCTCGGGGTGCCGGTCCTGATCGTGAGCTGCGGAGGGATTGGGCGTCCCATCGACGAGGTTATGCTCAACATGGCCCTGTTCGACAGCTGTGGCGTCGAAGTCCTCGGCGTAGTCGTGAACAAGGTAATCCCGGAGAAGTACGACAAGATCAACCGGCTCGTTCGCCTGGGGCTGCAGAAGAAGGGGATCGAGACCTTCGGGGTCGTACCGTTCGTTCCGCTGCTTTCCAGCCCGACGCTGAGGCAGCTCGCGGAAGACATCAAGGGCGAGATGATCAGCAACGACTCAAAGGGGCTGGACCAGGTCGTGAGCCGCATCCTGGTGGGGGCCATGCCGGCCCACGAGGCGTTCGGCTACTTCAAGGGCGACGTCCTGCTCATCACTCCCGGAAATCGGGAAGACCTGATCCTGGCGGCAGTGGCCTGCAACGTTCCCGGCGTACAGGATCACTACGCGGTCAGAGGGCTCATCCTGACCTGCGGCGTCTGGCCGAACCCCACCGTGCTGAAGATACTGCGGCAGGCCGGGATCCCGGTGTTCCTGGTCAACGACGACACCTTCACGACCGCCCAGAAGATGACCAACCTGATCGTCAAGATCCGTCCCCAGGACACCGAGAAGATCGAGACGGTCAAGCGCGTGATCAAGGAGCACGTGGACATCGACGGCATCCTGGACCGCCTGCACAGCCGCCGCGCAGGGCCCGCGGGTCGGAGCAGGAAGTAGATCACGGCAGACGCCGCGCCGTCGGCCCTATTCCGCCTCGGCCCCCAGCATCTCCTCCACCAGCCGCCGCCACTCCTCGGCCAGCGGCACCTGCGGGCGCGCCCGGCCCGCGCGGGAATACCAGTAGTCGGCATTCCACAGCACCCCTTCCTCCCGGTGCAGGTAGGCATGGACGGCGCTCCCCTGGGCCGTCGGGATCTCCTGGGCGATCGAGTGGGCCCGATCCCAGTCACCCTTGCGGTCCCACCACAGGGACCGCAGGGTCTCCGGCAGCCCCCCCGGGGGCTCCGACGACCCGATACTCCGGATGAATGTCTCGATGGTCATGGCGCCTCCCTGGGAAAGCATAGCAGAGTTCGCCGGCCGACAGGAAGGCGCGCCGGTCATGGGGAGCCTTTATACGACTAAACTGATCGGGTATATTGACCCTCCGCCGCTTCCTGCGTACCCTAAACAGGAGTACAGAGGATTGACAGAGATGAACCAAGGAAAACTGAACGTCACGACGGTTGCCGAGGGGGTCTTCCGTCTTTCGGCCAACGGCGGCCCGGAGATCCTGTTCGAGTCCATGTGGCCCCTCCCCCACGGAGTCTCGATGAACTCCTACATCGTCAAGGGCGAGAAGCACGCGATCATCGACGGGGTTTGCGGCTGGGATGGAGTTCCGGAGACTCTCCTCGCGCAGCTCCGGGCCCTGGAGATCGACCCCGGGGACATCGACTACGTGGTCCTGAACCACCTCGAGCCGGACCACACCGGGTGGCTCGAGGCCTTTCGGAAGCTCCGAGGCGAGTTCACCCTCGTGGCCAGCCCCAAGGGCCTGGAGTTGGCCGGCGCCCTGTACGGAATCGAAGGCCCGAAGCTTGCCGTCGGCTCCGGCACCCGCATCGATCTGGGCGGCGGGCGGGAGCTGGAGTTCCTCGAGATCCCGAACGTGCACTGGCCGGAAACCATCGCCACCTACGAGCGCTCCAGCGGGACTCTGTTTCCCTGCGATGCCTTCGGCTCCTTCGGTGCCGTCGCCGAGGCCCCATACGACGACCAGCTCGATGCCAGACAGCTCGCCTTCTACGAAGGGGAAGCGCTGCGCTACTACGCGAACATCCTGGCCACCTTCTCGAGCTCCGTGGGCAGGGCCATCGACAGGCTCGAAGGACTCGACATCCGTGTTCTGGCCCCCGGCCACGGCCTGGTCTGGCGTGAGAATCCCCGGCGAATGATCGACCTGTACCGGCGATTCGTGGGCTACGCCCGCGGGCCCGCCGAGCCCGAGGTTACGGTCGTTTGGGGGAGCATGTACGGAAACACCGAAAAGGCGGTGCGCGCCGTGGTGGCTGGACTGAAGGCCGGGCAGGTCCAGGTTCACGTCTTCCGAGTCCCCCAGGACCACGTCTCCTTCATCCTCGCCTCCGCCTGGCGATCGAGTGGGATCGTCATCGCCGCCCCGACCTACGAGTACAAGATGTTCCCGCCCATGGCGACGGTGCTCGACGAGATGGGCCGCAAGCGGGTCCAGCGCAAGAAGGCCTTCCGCTTCGGCTCCTTCGGCTGGTCCGGGGGAGCCCAGAAGGAGCTGCAGGAGATCCAGGAGCGCTGGCGCATGGGCTGGGAGTTCCTCGAGCCCGTGGAGTTCAAGGGGGCCCCGGGCGAGGAAGATCTCCGGCTGCTCGAGCAGCGGGGGCGCGAGCTGGCGGAGGCGGTGAAGCGCTACGCCGCCGAAGGCCCCGCCGGCCGGGCCTTGAGCGCCCAGGCGGTCCCATAGAGAGGGGCCCGTCCCGTCCTCACTGGGTCGGGGAATGGCCGGGAAGGCCTCAGGGGGCCGGGATTGGGCCGGCCGCATGCTCCAGGCCGAGTGCCCTGGCGATCTCGAAGCTGACCGTGCACAGATCGCTGCGGTCGAGGTCGCCTATGCGGCTCCTTCCGGTCAGGCGGGCGAACTCTTCCAGCTCCCGGGTACACACCGACAGGAAATTCTCGACCCGACGGGCAGACCGCTCGAGGTCCAGTCGGGCCCGCAGCTCCGGATCCTGGGTCGTACAGCCCACGGGGCACTGACCGGTGTGGCACATCCGGAACTGCTGGCAGCAGCAGGCCATCAGGGCCGCCGTCCCGATCGCCACGGCGTCGGCTCCCAGGGCCAGGGCCTTGGCGAAGTCGGAGGCCACCCTCAAGCCCCCGGTGATCACCAGGGAGACCCCTTCGGCTCCTGCTCGATCCAGGAACCTCCGGGCCCTGACCAGCGCGTACATGGTCGGCACCGAGGTCGCATCCTTGACGACTTTGGGCGACGCCCCGGTGCCGCCGGGCCGCCCGTCGATGGTGACGAAATCAGGGCCGGCGGCCAGGGCGAACTCGAGATCCTGCTCCAGGTGGCCGGCGGCCAGCTTGATCCCGATCGGCCTGCCGCCGCTTCGCCGGCGCAGCTCCTCCACCAGGCCCCGCAGGTCCCCGGGGTTCCGGATGTCGGGATAGCGGGATGGGCTGATGATGTCGTGTCCCGGCGGGAAACCCCGAATCGCCGCGATCTCCTCGGTGACCTTCTCCGCGGGCAGGTGCCCGCCCAGACCGGGCTTGGAGGATTGCCCCACCTTGATCTCCACCGCATCCGCCCGCTGGAGATTCTCGTCGGCGACGCTGTAGCGGTTGGGGACGTACTCGAAGATGTAGCGCCCCGCGGCGTCCTTCTCCTCGGCCAGAATCCCGCCCTCGCCGGAGCCGATGGCGGTCCCGACCGCGGCGCTGCCTCGGGCGAGGGCGATCTTGACTTCCCTGGAGAGGGCGCCGAAGGACATGTGGGTCACGTAGATGGGAGTCTGCAGCTCCAGGGGCCTGGCAGCCCCCGGGCCGATCACCGTGCGCATGTCCACAGGGGCGTCTTTGTCGAGGGGAAAGCGGGCCAGCTGGGCTCCCATGAACAGAATCTCGTCCCAGGAGACGACCGTCTTGCGGGTGCGCATGGGCTCGATGATCGAGCGCCCGGTGTCCGCCATGGCGTGGATGGCCGCCAGATGCTCCTCCACCTCGTCGCTGTAGCGTCGCCACTCCCCCAGGTACTCGACGGCAGCCGCCACTGCACCCGCCCCGCCGGCCGCGCCGCCCGCGCCGCCCGCCGAAGCTTCCAGGGCGTGGTACAGCTCCTTACCCGTCCCGCACACCGGACATTTCCAGTCCTTGGGGAGAGCCTCCCAGGCCTCGGCAGTCTTCTCCTCGTCGTAGATGTAGCCGCACACCTCGCAGGCAAACTTGGACATCCGTGACTCCTCCGGGTCTGTTTGTCCCGTATTATCGGGCATGACCCGGAGGCTGTAAACCTCCGGAGCGCCGCCTTGCCGGAGCGGCCCCAGCCCACTATACTCGAAAGCGGTGCAAAGCTCATGAGACAAGCCGGCAGCCTGCGCGAACAGATCCATTCCCTGCTCTCCCACCAGAGCCTGGCAGTCCTGGCTACCGCCGGCGACCCGCATCCCCACGCCAGCCTCGTGGCCATAGCTCCCACCCGCGACCTGCGCCGGATCCTCTTTGCCACCGCCACGTACACCCGGAAGTATGAGAACATCCGGAGGAACGCCCGGATCGCCCTGCTGATCGACAACCGCCGGAACCTGGAGCAGGATTTCAAGGACGCCGTGGCGCTCACCGCCAAAGGCATCGCCGTCGAGCTCTCCACGCGGCAGCGCCGGCGCTACGAGAGGCTCTACCTGGCCAGGCATCCGTACCTGGAGGAATTCGTGACCTCGCCAACCTGCAGCCTCTTCGCCATGGAAGTTGAGAGCTACTCCCTGGTGAGCTCCTTCCAGAACGTCCGGGAATGGCAGATCACGCCGCGCCCCTGACCCTGGGCCTGGACGCGGTCACGCCCGGGCGGCGCAGGCTGGTCGGCGGCAAGGGCTACGCCCTGGCGCGCCTGACGGCCGCGGAGCTGTCGGTCCCCCGCACCCTCTGCCTGACCACGGAAGCGTATCGCCGTTTCGTGGGCTCCACCGGACTCCTGGGCAAGATCGTACTGGAGATCGGGCGCAAGCCCCCGGAGGAGATGCGCTGGGAAGAGATGTGGGACACGGCCCTCAGGATCCGGAGCCTCTTCGACCGCACCCCGCTGCCTCCGGAGCTGGCCGCCTCGCTGAGCAAGGCAATCGAAGATTTCGCAGGCAGCACACCCATGGCGGTTCGTTCGTCGGCCCTGGGAGAGGATTCCGCCCGGGCGTCCTTCGCCGGCCTGCACGAATCGTACCTCAACGTCCGCGGAACGGCCGCGATCCTGGAGCACGTGCGCAGAGTGTGGGCTTCCCTCTGGTCGGACGCCGCCCTGCTCTACAGGCAGGAGCTTGGCCTCGAGGTCGGGCGCAGCGCCATGGCCGTGGTGGTGCAGGAGCTCGTGGAGGGGGAGGTTTCGGGAGTGGCCTTCGGCCGCAGCCCCCTCGAGCCCTCCGAAGCGGTCATCGAGGCCGTCTCGGGTCTCAATCAGGCCCTGGTGGACGGTGCCGTGGAGCCGGACCGCTGGATCCTCCGGCGGGAAGACGGTGCGGTCCTGTCTCATCGGCCGGGGGAGCGGGGCCTCCGGATGGTCACCGGAGCCGGCGGAGTGGTCCTGGCGAAAGAAGAAGTCTCAGAAACCTCCTCTGACAGGCAGCGGCCGCTGCTGTCCCCGGAACAGATTCAGCTCGTATACGCCGCAGTCCGGCGGAGCGAGAAGCTCTTCGGCTCTCCGCAGGACGTGGAGTGGACTTTCCGCGGGGGGGCTTTGACCGTGCTGCAATCCCGGCCGATCACTTCAGGGCAGGGTGCCCGGAGTCTCAGGGGGCCGCGCGCCGGCACGGGTGGCAGCGACGACCCCCCAGGCAGCCGCCGAAGCTGGTATCTGTCCTTACGCCGGTCCTTCGACAACCTCAAGTCCCTTCGCGGGCGTATCGAAGGCGAGCTGATTCCGGAGATGATCGCCGAGGGCGAAGCCATGGCGGGCCTCGACCTGAGGGCCCTGCAGGATCAGGAGCTGGGGAAGGAGATACTCCGGCGCCGGAACCGGATGGATCACTGGGTCGGGGTGTACTGGGAGGAGTTCATCCCTTACGCCCACGGCGTGCGGCTCTTCGGAAGGGTGTACAACGACCGCCTTCGGCCCCATGACCCCTTCGAGTTCATCGAGGCCCTGCGTCCGGCGACCCTGGAGAGCCTGGAACGCAACCGCCTCCTAGACGACCTGGCCGGCGTGGTTCGCCGGGATCCCGAGCTTGCCCGGCAGCTGCGAAACAGGGCGCCGCAGGAGATAGAGCACCCTGAGTTCCGCACCCACCTGGAGGCCTTTCTGGCCCGGGCGGGCAACCTGTCGTTCTTCCCGGGGACAGCCGGGGCTCCCAGCTCCGAGGCTCCGGCAGCAGGGTCTCTCTCGACCCTGCTCCTGGAGATGGCCGCCGCCCCGGAGAGTCGCCGCCGTCCCGCGGCCGAGCGGGCACGCAAGGCCCAGGCCTTCCTCGAGAGCTTTCCCCCGGAGCAACGGGAGCACGGCCGGGAGCTCCTCGAGCTGGGGCGGTCGAGCTACCGGCTGCGGGACGACGACAACCTCTACCTGGGGCGCATCGAGCAGGAGCTCCAGCGGGCCCTGGGCGAAGCACGCGTGCGTCTGGCCGGCGACCCCGGGACGGCGGGCCCTCTGGCCGACCTGGTGGAAGCGGTACCCGTCCCCGGACACGAGGCGGCACGCACAGGGGCTTCGGACCGGGACCTGATGGACCGCCAGCTGGTGGGCCAGCCCGCCGGTGACGGCCTGGCCACCGGCACTGCACGGGTCATCGTCGAGCCTCGAGATCTCTTCACCTTCAAGCGCGGCGAGATCCTGGTCTGCGACGCCCTGGATCCGAACATGACCTTCGTGATCCCCCTGGCGGCGGCGGTGGTCGAGCGGCGCGGGGGCATGCTCATCCACGGGGCGATCATCGCCCGGGAGTACGGCATCCCCTGCGTGACCGGAATCCCGGAGCTGACCGCCAGGGTACCTGATGGGGCCCGGGTCACCGTGGATGGCTACCTCGGGATCCTCGTGATCCACGGGCGCGGCCCTCGCGGGAGCAAACCGTGAGCGGCGGTTCGAAAGCACGACCGCGGGCTCCTGGACTATCCGCAGGGTCTCTCGTCCTGCTGTTCCTGCTCCTCCCGGGCTTTCCGCTGGCGTCATCCCCCGGCTTCGAGGGAGGACAGCACGTGGACTTCGAGCGGCTCTTGCACCTGGCCGAGCTCTACGATTCCATTCTGTTCACCCTGCTGGGCGGCGTGCAGGAGCGCTGGCACGGGGTGTACGAGAACGTGTCGGTCGTGGACATCGAGTCCACGGACACCCGCTACTTCGTCGGGACCCGGCTGGGGGAGGCCCACCAGGTAGTCATGATTCGCGGGACGGCGAACCTGACCAACCTCCGCCTGGACTTCAAGGTCGATCCCCGGGTCAACGAGCGGCTCGGGATCCTGCTCCACCGGGGCTTCGAAGAGGTGGCGCTGTCCATCTACGCGGACCTGCGGTCGTACCTGGACAAGGAATCCGCCGTGACCCTCGCCGGCACGTCCCTGGGAGGAGCGGCCGCCGTGATTCTGGGCATGCTCCTGTCCGAAGACGGCTACCGAATCCGGGAGATCGTGACCTTCGGGCAGCCCAAGGTCACCGACGAGGCCGGGATCCGCGAGTATGAACACCTGCCCCTTCTGCGGGTCGTGCACCGACAAGACCTGGTCCCGCGGCTTCCCCCGCCGGGGGTCGAGGACGAGACCCTGCAGAGCTTCCGCCACCTGGGACCCGAGGTGCTGCTCCTGGACTGCGAGTACTACTGCTACGTTTCGCAGGCCCTGGCCAACAGCCCGCAGATGGACCGGTACTGGGACGACTGGGACAGCGGCGACGCCATCCGCGCCGTGATCGACCACGTCATCTACTCCTACCTCGAGAGCCTGCGGCCCAAGGCGGAGCGGGCCGTCGCGGTGCCCTTCGAGCACCGGGAGCTGTTCCAGGATATCGACTGCCCGAACTAGATTTCCCCAACAGGAGCGTTACGGGGGTGCCGAGGCGCAACGATGTCCTCCCGGGCGATCTCCGGGTGATGGAAACAGGACCAGCACTGCTCGCAACGCCCGAGCCACACCGGGCGACTGGCTTCCAGGCGGATGTTTCGGGCCGCCCAGAGGGAGTTGCCGGTGCCGGTGTAGTAGTTGATCCTGGTGCTCACGGAAGGATGTCCAGGAGCAGCCGGCACAGGGTCATCTGACCTTCGGCGTTCAGATGCAGACCGTCTTCCTCCAGGACGTCGTTCTCCCTGCCCACGACAGCCTCGGCCAGGTCGGCGACCGGGCAGCCGTTCTCCCGGGCAAGCTCTCGGATGGCGGCATTGGCGGACTCGAGCCTGACGGGGTCGTAGACCCAGTTGCCGTCGGGAAAGAACTGCCGGAGCTTTCCGTTGTCCACCGGCGGGAGAGTCACGTGCACGACCTCCTTGCCGGCCTTGAGCAGGCGTTCGGCGAAGTAGCGCAGGTCCCGACGATACTCATCGAGGCTGATGTTGCTGATCCGGGCGGGGTCGTCCAGCTGCCGGCAGTCGTTGGTGCCCAGAAACACGATCGCCCAGTCGAACTCCTGATTCAGCACCGTCGAGTAGAATCGGTCGACCACGTCGCAGCCGGTGTCGCCGGAAATGCCGCAGTCCAGCATCCGCCGGACAGGGCCGCCGCCCCCCTGGCGCCAGTACTCGCCCAGGATTTTGGCGTAGCTCTCCCGGTCGCTGGTAATCGAATCCCCGAGAGCCAGCACGGTCAGTGGAACGTCCGCCGGCTGGAAGGGAAGCTCCGCGGCCAGCGCACGCGCCAGGCCGGCCACGTTGTCCCGGAACCTGCGGTCGATCGCCTCGAGCTCATCCAGCCCCACGCCGTAGATTCGGGCGATGGCCGCCAGATCGTCGTCCTCTATCAGCAGGCCCAGCAGCTTGTGGAGATTGAACTTGTGCATGAAATCAAGCTCGTACGGAAGCTGGCTCATCGGGGCCTCCTTGGCAGCAATCCTTCTCGGAGATTCGGGCCGCTCATCATACCAGGGGCTCCCGGGCGAGCGCAAGCGAGGCTCGTTGGGCCCGTTGGCCGGGGCACGCGCCCCGGCCCAGGAGCCTTTACTTCCCCGGGAAAATTCGTGAAGATGCCCGGGGAGGCGAACGAATGCACACCAGGTCGGCTGAGGGCCGCGTCCGGGCGGATCCCGGGGCAGGAGGTGCTCCTGGCGGTGGTGTGGTTCGAGAATCCCCGCTTCTGAGGCCGTGATGACGGAAAGCGACAGGAACCGACCGGGGGTGATCGTGGACACGCACGCCCACCTCTGCGACCCGGTGTTCGACCCCGACCGACCCGAAGTGCTCGCCCGGGCCCGGGAGGCCGGAGTCGGCGCCGTCGTGTGCGTGGGCGAGAGCCTCGAGGATGCCCGCAGGAACCTGGCCCTGGCGGCGGAGCATCCCGAAGTCCGCCCGGCGGCCGGTCTGTACCCGGGCCGGCTCGACCCCGGGGAAGCGGAGGCCCTGCTGCGGCTGATCCGGAGTGAGCGGGAGCGGCTGGCGGCCGTGGGGGAGGTCGGCCTGGACTACTGGGTGATGCGGCAGGACACGGAGCAGGCACCGGTGCAGCGGGAGCTGTTTCTGCGCTTCGTGGACCTGGCCGTGGAGCTGGATCTGCCCCTGAACGTCCATTCCCGGGCCGCAGGCAGGGACGTGATCGCCGCGCTGCTCGGCCGCGGGGCCAGGCGGGTGCAGCTCCACGCCTTCGACGGCAAGGCCTCCACCGCCCTGCCGGCGGTGGAGGCGGGCTACTTCTTCTCGATCCCGCCGTCGGTGGTCCGGTCGAGGCAGAAGCAGAAGCTGGTCAGGCACCTGCCCCTGGAGTGCCTGCTGGTGGAGAGTGACAGCCCCGTTCTGGGGCCGGAGGCGGGGGTACGCAACGAGCCGGCCAACGCCGTGGTGGCCCTGCGCGCCGTGGCGGCGATCAAGGACGTGCCCGCGGAGCGGCTCGTCGAAGTCCTGGCGGAAAACACCGCCCGGCTGTACCGCCTGTAGGCACCCGAAAGGAGCGAGGCATGCAACCCGTCTACCTGGCCCGCTGCGCCGTCTACGAGGTGGAGCCTCTGTGCGAGCTGGTGGAGCAGCTTCTCACCGCCTGCGGCGAGGCCGGGCGCTTCCGCCCCGGAGAGCGGATCTGGGTCAAGCCCAACCTGCTGGCCGCCCACGAGCCGGACAGGGCGGTGACCACCCACCCGGCGCTCATCGAGGCGGCGGTACGCTTCCTGAGAGGACGGGGGGCGATTCCGCTTCTGGCCGACTCGCCGGGCGGGGTGATCCGCAACCCGGCCCGGGTGTACCGGGTCACAGGGGTTGCCGAGCTGGCGCAGCGGCTGGACGTGGAGCTGCTGCATCTGGAGGCCGAAGGCGCGGCGGCGCACACGCTGCCGGACGGCACCACCCTGTACCTCAGCTCCCTGCTGGAGCGCGTGGACGGCATCCTGAACCTTCCCAAGCTCAAGACCCACTCCCTCATGCTATCGACCTTCGCGCTCAAGAACCTCTACGGAGTGATCCCGGGGTTCCGCAAGGGGGAGTACCACAAGCTCTATCCCACCCCCAGGCGCTTCGCCTGGCTCCTGGCGGAGCTCTACGCCCGGGTGCGGGCGAAGATACGGGTGAACCTCCTGGACGGGGTCTGGGGCATGGACGGCAACGGCCCCTCCGCGGGAAACAGAAAGCACTTCGGCCTGCTCGCCGCCGCCGCCAGCGCTGCGGCCATGGAGGCGGCTCTCGAGGGGCTCTTCCGCTTTCGCCGGCCCTCGCCCCTGGCCCGGGAGCTGGCCCGGCGGGGCTGGCTTCCGCCCCTGGAGGTGCGCTGGCTTGCAGGCGATGCGGAGGGCCTCCCGGGCATGGAGCTGCCGTCCAACTGGTACATGGGATTCACACCCCGGTGGCTGGCCCGGATCCTGGGGCGGGCCGTGGAGGTCTATCCCGCGGTGGATCGGGAACGGTGCGTGCTGTGCGGAGACTGCATGCGTGCCTGCCCGGTCGGCGCCATCGCAATGGAGCCCGGCGCCTCGCCGCCTCGCTTCGACTACCGGGCCTGCATCCGCTGTCTCTGCTGCCACGAGCTCTGCCCGCAAAGGGCGATCGTGTTCCGCAAGACCCCCCTGGCCCGGCGGCTCTCCGAACGGGATCGGATGCTCTGAGGCCGGAAGCTCAGATCAGCAGACCCCGGGGGAAGCTCACCAGGAGCAGCCGGTCGAAGAAGAAGTAGAAGGCCACCGTGACGGCGCAGACCAGGAGCAGCCGCACGAGGATTCGCCGCGCGTTCGTCTGCCGGCGCTCGAGGACCACGGTCATCAGGGAGAACATCACGAGGCTGGTGACCAGAAACCCGAGCACTCCGATCAGGGCCACCCAGGCCACCATCATGACCACCCCCAGGATCAAGGGCAGCGCGTTGCCCTGAACCAGCACGAACACCCTGCCCTTTCCAGGGTTGACGAAGCTCAGGACGAAGAGCAGGAGGGCCAGCACGCCCAGAATGACGACGATGACCCGGGGGAACAGGGCGCTCAGGGGGCTGAACGCCCGGGCGGCGAGCCAGCCGTAGACGCAGACCCCCAGAAACACCAGGGCGGCGATGCGGTCGGCTCGTCTCATCGCCTTCGCCCCTCCCGCCTGTTCCGGAGGGCTTTGGCGGCGAACGGCCAGACCGCCGAGACCACGGTCAGGACTATCAGCACGATGGACAGGGGACGGGTGAAGAACATGGCCGCAATGGAGCCCGAGGCCCGGCCCATCAGGATCGACTGCACCAGCCCCTGCTCGCAGATCGAGCCCAGGATCAGCCCGAGAACGATCGGACCGGGGCTGAAGCCCATCTTCTTGCCCACGTAGCCGATCAGGCCGAAGAACAGCATCACGTACACGTCGAACATGTTTCGGTTGATGGCAAAGGAACCGATCACGGAGAGAAAGAACACCATCGGCGCGAGCAGGGTCACCGGGAGTCGGGTGATCAGCCGCGAGACCCACCGACCGCTGAAGATGCCCACCGGCAGGACCAGCAGGTTCGCCAGCACCAGGGACAGCATGAAGGTGTAGGTCACCGCGCCGTGGTAGGTGAACAGCTCCCTGCCCGGCCGCATCCCGTGCAGGAGCAGCGCCCCCAGGAGCACGGCCGCGGGGGGAGCTCCCGGGATTCCGAGGGTCAGCAGGGGAATCAGCGAGCCGGAGACGGCGGCATTGTTGGCGGCCTCGGCCGCCACCACCCCGTCGGGATTCCCCTTCCCGAAGGTGTCGGGGTTGCGGGAAGCCCGCACCGCCTCGTTGTACGAAACCATGGCCGCGATGTTCCCGCCCGCACCGGGGATGATGCCCACGATCGTGCCGATGACCGCCGAGCGGATCACCAGGAAGGGTCGGCGCAGGATGCGGATGAGCACCCGCCAGAGCACCCTCCTCTGGCGCCGGTACGGGATGGCCGTGTAGTGCTCGCCCTTGCGCTCGATCATCCCGAGCACCTCGGGGATGCAGAAGAATCCGATCAGGGCCGGGATCAGGGCGATTCCGTTCTGCAGGCTCACCGAGGCGAAGGTGAAGCGCACGGAGCCCTCGATCGGGGCGATGCCGACCATGCTGAGAAGCAGCCCGAAGGTCCCGCCGATCAGGCCCTTCAGGATGGAGCCGGTGGACAGGGTGGCGATGATGGTCAGGCCGAAGGCGGTGAGCCAGAAGAACTCCGGCGGTCCGAAGCGCAGGGACAGCCTGGACAGGGGCGGGGAGAGAAACAGCAGGAACAGCACCCCGATCAGACCGCCGAGCACCGAGGCCACGGTGGCGGTGACGATGGCCTGGTAGGACTGGCCCCGACGGGCCATGGGGTACCCGTCGAAGGTGGTGGCGATGGCCGAGGGGGTGCCCGGGGTGTTGAGCAGGATCGCCGAGAAGCTCCCACCGTAGATGGCCGCCACGTAGATCCCGCCCATGAGGATCAAGCCGTGCACCGGCTGCATGGCGAAGGTGAAGGGAACCAGCAGAGCGATGGCCATGGTCGCGGTCAACCCCGGCAGGGCACCGACCAGGGTCCCGGCGGCCACCCCGACCAGGACCAGCAGGAGGTTGGTCGGCTGAAATACACCGGCTAGAGATGCGACGAACAGCTCACTCATCTCGGTTCTCTCCGCGCTGCCGCGAGCGCCCCCGGGGGCTCTCGCGGGCTACTGGATCTGCCCGAGGGTGCGCAGGGCTTCGGCGATGTCCTTCTCCTTGGCGGCGATGTACCGGGCGAACTCTGCGGACTTCATGTACTGCATGACGAAGCCCAGCTCTTCCATCCTGGCCACGAAGCGCGGGTCGCGTGTGACCTGGTCGAAGGCCTCCTCCAGGGCCTGCACCACCGAGGCCGGGGTGTCCGGGGGGACACACACTCCCCGATCGATGCCGGCGGTCATGTCCAGTCCCTGGTCCTTGAAGGTCCTGACCCCCGGCAGAGCCGCAAAGGGCCCCTCCGTGCCGATGGCCAGCACCGTGATCTCCTCCCGGTGCCCGACCAGGTCGTCGGAGTTGGCGAACAGGGCCTGGGTGTGCCCGCCGAGGAAGGTGGCCACCGAGGGGGCCGCCCCGGTGGAGGGGATGTACGTGAACGTGGCCCCGCTCAGGTACTGCAGCTGCAGGAGCGCCAGGTGATGGCCCGAGTGGGTTCCCGAGCCGCCGACCGTGATCTCCCCCGGGTGGGCCTTGGCGTAGGCCACGAACTCGTCGAGGGTCTTGTAGGGGCTGGACTTGAGCACCGCCAGCCCGATGGGCGTGGTCTGGAAGAGGTACACCGGGAGCAGCTGTTCGGTCTGGTAACCCGCGTTGTCCCGGACCATGGGCTGCACGACGATGTGCGGGATGTTGTTGCCGCAGATGGTGTAGCCGTCGGGCTTGGTCTTGACCAGGTTGGCCCAGGCCACCGCCCCGCCGGCGCCGGGCATGTGCCTGATGACCACGCTGGTGCCCAGGGCCTTTTCCAGGTCGGGCTTCTGGTACTGGGCGGTGATGTCCGACTGCCCGCCCGGATCGAAGGGGATGATGTAGGTGATCGGCTTGGAGGGAAAAGCGCCGCCTTCCGCCTGGCCTGCCGCAACGGCAAGGCCGCCGGCCAGCAGCAGCGCGGCCGCCGCAAAGCCCAGCAGGATTCGTGTTCGAACCGTCAGTGTACCGGTCTTCATGACAGGGTTCTCCTCGTTTCTGGGGTAAGCTTGCGCCCATCCTACCGACGGACGCCGGCTCTGTAAAGGGGGGGGCGGGGTGGTGCGACTGCCATACTATGGAAGAATCGCCGCTGCCTCGGAGCACGGCCGGGCGCTGCGGCGGCCCGGCTCACGCCCCGAAGATCTGGGGGTTCACGACGAAACGGGGGCGATGGCCGGCAAGCACCCGGACCAGCTCGTCCATGCCCTGGATCATGTCCGCCTCGTGACTCTCCTCCGAGTACCAGGCGATGTGCGGAGTCACCAGGGCGTTTTCCAGCCCCAGGAGGGGGCTGTCGGCTGCCGGAGGCTCCTCCTCCAGAACGTCGATCCCGGCGCCGGCGATGCGCCCGCTCTCCAGGGCCCGGCACAGGGCCTGCTCGTCCACGATCGGCCCTCTGGAGGTGTTGACCAGCACGGCGTGCGGCTTCATGGCCCCGAGGGCCCCGGCATCGATCATGTGGCGGGTTTCCGCGGTCAGAGGGGCGTGGACCGTGAGGTAGTCCGCCTGCCGGAGCAGGTCCGGGAGCTCGTAGCAGCGCTCGACCCCGAGGAGCTCGAAGAGGTCGTCGTCCAGGTAGGGATCGTAGGCCGCCACCCGCATGCCGAAGCCCTTGGCCTTGGGCACTACGGCCCGGCCGATCCTGCCCAGGCCGATGATCCCCAGGCACTTGTCCCGGAAGTTGAAGATCGGGCGGCTGAACTTGTAGTCCCAGACCGCCTCCCGGGTCTTGGGCAGGAGCAGGTGGAGCTTGCGGGCCACCGCGAGGACCAGGGTCATTGCATGGTTGGCAACCTCGTCGGTGCAGTACGCCGGGGTGTTGCACACCGGGATGCCCCGCTCGGTTGCCGCGGCCACGTCCACGCAGTCGTAGCCCACCGAGAGGGTCAGGATCAGCCGGCAGCGCTCGAGCCCCCGGATGAGGGGGCGGTCGATCGGGCGGGCGATCACGACCACGGCGGCGGCCTCCCGTGCCGCTTCCGCGAGCGCCTCCGGGCTCTCGTCGCGCACGCACACCAGCTCGGCGTCGGCTTCGGGCATGCGGCCCTCGAAGTAATCGAGCTTCGGGAATTTCATGAACAGCCGCTGACCGGCAAAGACCACCCTGTTCATCGCTGGCTCCTCAACCCGCTGGTGTTCCCGACTACTGTAGCAGAGCTCAGCCGGGGTTGTCAGTCCGCAGCGTGGCCCGAAGGAAGCCGCCGACCGCCTCCAGGAGCTCCTGGTCCAGCGGCAGGCTGGGGTCGCCGTAGGTGGCGAAGTTCCCCTGGGGATCCGCCGGGGCCCGCTTGAGCACGTGGTTCACGCCCTCGATGATCCGCAGCCCGGCCTCCGGCCGGGCCGCGGCCAGCAAGTGCGCCTCTTCCACGCTCGCCTGCAGATCGTGAGAACCGTTCACGATGAGCACCGGAATCTCCAGGCGGGAGATCTCGACCCCCGGGTCATAGCGGAACAGGGAAATCAGGAAGGGCTGCACGCTCGGCCGGAAGAGGCTCTCCAGCTCCGGCCTCACCTCCGCAACCGCCTGGCCTCGCCGCAGCGTGGTCATGATCTCCGTGGCGTCCGCCACCAGCTCCGGCGCCCGGGCCCGCAGCTGGTCCAGGATCGTCTGGTAAAGCGGCTTCCCCGCGCCTGCGATCGACACGTACGCATCCGTGCCAGCTCGACCTGCCGCGACCATCCCGATCAGAGAGCCTTCGCTGTGGCCGACCACCCCAACGCTCGAGAAGCGGGGATCCCGTTCCAGCCGGGCGACCCAGGCGGCGGCGTCCTGTATGAAGACCTCGAAGTCCACTTCGCCTTCGTCGGCCCCGGCGGCGCGGCTGGCGGCGATGCCCCGCTTGTCGTAGCGCAACGCGGCGATTCCGTAGCCGGCCAGCCCTTCGGCCAGCAGCTTCAAGCTGTCGTTCTTGCCCGGGAACAGCGGGGAGTTGCCGTCCCGGTCCGTGGGCCCGGACCCGGCGACGATCAGCACCACCGGCGTCGGCCCCTCCCCTTCGGGCAGGGTCAGGGTGCCGAACAGGGTGCCGCTGCCGGTGTCGAGGGCCGACTCTTCGCTCCTCACTGTGAGTCCTGCCGGGCGGGACTTCCCGGTGGGCGCAGCCTCGGCCTCCCCGGAACGCACCCGGTCGGCCGGGGCCAGCTGGAAAGTGCCTTCCGCGCCGGCTTGCCGAAAGGTACCGGCGATGCGCCTTCCGGAAGCGTCATCCGTCAGCTCACCCTGGAACTCTACGCCCCCGCCGACCGGGAGCACAAAGGAAAGCCGGGGGGGATCGTAGGCAAAACCCTGGATCGGGTGGTCGGTCAGACCTTGTTGCGGGATGCTCAGAGCCCCGGCGTCGAAATCCACGCTCATTCCTACCCGCTGGCCGCGGAACTCGAAGTGTCCTTCCCAGAGCCCGGCGGGGGCGTTGTCCCCGCTGCCTGACTTGCTCATCGTCTCTGCCCCTCCCGCTTCCACCTGCTTTGCGGCGCTGCCTTTCCCGGTGGCGCAGCCCATCCAGAGCAGCGCCAGGGATGCCGTGAGTACGATCGCGCAAGCCCGAGTCCGGCCTCTCACTCTTCGCCTCCTTGTGCATGTCAAACACTCCACCACAAGATAGCGAGACGAGGGGCCTTCGGCAACGGATTCACGCGCCCGGGCGGCCCGTACGGCGCACGGCCGGGGGAGAGTTCCCCGAGGCGCTCCCTCCCGCGGCATGTAGAATCTACACAGAAGCGCCGGCGCCGTTGGGCTGCTGGAGCCCCCGGGGGAGCCGTTGGGGGCACCAACACGCGCTGAAACCACGCGGTCGACCTCCTTTCACCTATGGTACGGAAATTGCTTTTCTATCTAAAAGGAGGCAAGCCATGTCCAATTCACAGATTCCGCCCTACCCGATTCGAGGAGGCGGCAAAGGCCCCGAACCGGACTACGAGAAGCTCGTCCAGGAGGCAATCGTCCAGGATCCGGAAATCGAGGACTCGTCCAACATTTCCGTCGCGATCAAGGACGGAGGCCTGCTCGGCAAGGACGAGCTGCACCTGATCGGCAAGGTCGGGAGCGAGAAGCAGAAGAAGCGGGCCCAGGCCCTGGCGGAGTCGAACACCAAGCGCCAGGTCCACGTGGTCAACGAGATCGTCGTAGAGTAGGATGGGCGACCCTCAGGCCAGGGGCACCGTCGCAGCGGTACGGGGCAGCGTGGTCGACGTCCGCTTCGCCGAGAAGCTGCCCCCGCTGCGGCAGCTCCTGCGCACCGAAACCGACGGCGACGGTCCAGACCCCGGTGCCTGGCTGGAGGTGGTGCTCCACCTCGACCCGGAGACGGCGCGCTGCATCGCCCTGACCCCGACGCAGGGCCTGGCACGGGGGGCCCCGGTTGTCGACACCGGCGGCTCCCTCCAGGCCCCGGTGGGCAAGAAGCTGCTGGGGCGGATCTTCAACGTCTTCGGCGAGCCCATCGACGGACAGGAGCCCCCAGAGGGGGTGCGTCGCCGCTCGATTTACCAGGAGCCCGTGCCCCTGTCCCGGCAGGTCACCCGTCCGGAGATCTTCCGGACCGGGATCAAGGCCATCGACCTGCTCTCGCCCCTCGAGCGCGGGGGCAAGGCCGGAATGTTCGGCGGCGCGGGGGTCGGCAAGACCGTGCTGATCATGGAGATGATCAACAACATGGCCGGCACCTACGAGGGGGTCAGCATCTTCTGCGGCATCGGGGAGCGAAACCGCGAGGGGGAGGAGCTCTACCGGGAAGTCCAGGACGCGGGGGTGCTGGAGAACACCGCCCTGGTGTTCGGCCAGATGAACGAGCCCCCGGGGGCGCGCTTCCGGGTCGGGCACGCCGCCCTGACCATGGCGGAGTACTTCCGGGACGAGGAGCGCCGGGATGTGCTCCTGCTCATCGACAACATCTTCCGCTTCATCCAGGCGGGGGCTGAGGTTTCGGGCCTTCTGGGTCGCCTGCCCTCCCGGGTCGGCTACCAGCCCACCCTGGCCTCGGAGCTGGCGGAGTTCGAGGAGCGCATCTGCAACACCGAAAGCGGCGCCATCACTTCGGTGCAGGCGGTGTACGTGCCCGCCGACGACTTCACCGACCCGGCGGCGGTGCACACCTTCACCCACCTGTCCTCCGCCGTGGTGCTGTCCCGCAAGCGGGCCAGCGAGGGACTGTACCCGGCGGTGGACCCCCTCCAGTCCGCCTCCAAGATGCTCAACCCCCAGATCGTGGGGCAGCGGCACTACCGCATCGCCCAGGAGATCCAGAGCACCCTGTCGGAATACGAGAACCTGAAGGACATCATCGCCATGCTCGGGATGGAAGAGCTGTCCAGGGAGGACCAGCGCACCGTGAACCGGGCCCGGCGGCTGGAGCGCTTCCTGACCCAGCCCTTCTTCAGCACCGAGCAGTTCACCGGGAATGAGGGAAGGATGGTATCCCTCGAGGACGCCCTGGGGGGCGGCGAGAGGATCCTGAACGACGAGTTCGCCGAGGTGCCGGAGTCGGCGCTGTACATGGTAGGCGGGGTGGACGAGGCCCGGAGGCCGGAGGAATGACCCTCAAGCTCATGGTACCCAACCGGGTGCTGGTCGACGAAGAGGCACAGAAGGTCTCGGCGGAGGCCGTGAACGGCAGCTTTGCCATGCTGCCCCGTCATATCGACTTCGCCACGGTCCTGGTTCCCGGGATTCTGTCGTTCGTGGCCGCCGACGGCCGGGAAGTCTTCCTGGCCGTGGACGAAGCGGTGCTGGTCAAGTGCGGCGACCAGGTTTCGGTTTCCGCCGTGGACGCCGTGCGGGGCGAGGACCTGGAGACACTGGACCGGACGGTCCGGGAGCAATTTCTGGCCCGGGACGAACGGGAACGGAAGAGCCGCGCCGTGCTGAGCCGCCTGGAAACCACGGTGGCCCGGCGCTTCATGGAGATGGCCAAGAATGCCGGGTAGGGACCGGGAGCGGGAGCAGCAGGAGTTCCTCCACCGGATCGACCGCAAGGGCCGGCGGAAGCTCAAGGCACGCCGCAACCGGGGCCGCAACGTCTGGTACGGGATGGGGCTGTTCGGCCTGGTAGGCTGGTCCGTGGCCGTGCCCACCCTCGTTGGTCTGGCCGTCGGGCTCTGGCTGGACGGCCGAACCGAAACCCGCTTCTCCTGGACCCTGACCCTGTTGGTCGCCGGTCTGATCGCAGGATGCGTCCTGGCCTGGTACTGGGTGTCCCGGGAGCGGGAGTCCATCGAAAAGGAACGAGACGATGAATGAGACTGCTGCAGCGATCCTTTCGGCCCTGGCGGGGGCCGGGGCCGGCGCGGTGTTCTTCGCCGGCCTGTGGCTCACCGTGCGGAGGCTGCCGCACGCCCGCCGCCCGGGGCTGCTCGCCGCCGCCAGCGCGGTCGCACGGATCGCCCTGGCCGTCGGGGTGCTCCTCGCAGTGGCCCGGACGGGCAACTGGGTACCCGTGGTGGCCTGCCTGGCCGGCTTCCTGGCCGTACGCTGGGTCCTGGTAAGCCGGGTCAAGAAGGGGCGGGCAGCCGCCGACCGCCGGGCTGGAGAGAGCCGGGCGTGAACGTCGAAGTCGCACTGTCCCCGGACTCGATTGTCTTCTTCAGCATCGGTCCGCTGGACTTCAACTCCACCATCGTCTACACCTGGGCGGTGATGGCGCTTCTGGTGATGGTGTCCTGGCTGGTGACCCGACGGCTGTCCGTGGGGCCCAAGATCTCCCGCTGGCAGAACCTGCTGGAGACCCTGGTGAGCTACATCCGGGACCAGGTCGGGGACATGATGCAGCAGGACCCGAGGCCGTACGTGCCCTTCCTGGGCACCCTCTTCCTGTTCATCTCGGTCTCGAATCTCCTGGCGGTCGTGCCGGTGTACGAGTCCCCGGCCGGCTCCCTCAACACCGCGGCGGCCCTGGCGGTGTGCGTGTTCTTCGCCGTGCCGATCTTCGGGATCGCCAAGAACGGCCTCGCCGGCTACCTCAAGCACTACGTGCGCCCTTCGGTGATCATGCTGCCCTTCAACATCATCGGGGAGCTGTCCCGGACCCTGGCCCTGGCGGTAAGACTGTTCGGGAACGTCATGAGCGGGAGCATGATCGTGGGGGTGCTGCTCTCCATCGCGCCTCTGTTCGTCCCCATCATCATGCAGGTCCTGGGCCTGCTCATCGGCCAGATCCAGGCTTACATCTTTGCCGCTCTGGCCACCATATACATCGCGTCGGCGACCCGCTCGGAGCAGGCCCCTTCGGAGCAGGCCCGCTCACAGCAGGAGCAAGAATCTAGAGCCGCTGGAAGCGGCGAAAGGAGTGCCTAAACAGTCATGGATAGCGTAAGTCTCATCGGAATGGTCTCGATCATCGTATCGGGAGCCACCATCACGATCGGCTCCATCGGCCCGGCCCTGGGGGAGGCAATGGCCCTGTCCCGGGCCCTGACCTCGATCGCCCAGCAGCCCGACGAGTCGGGCAGCATCACCCGGACGCTCTTCATCGGGCTGGCAATGATCGAGTCGACCGCCATCTACTGCTTCGTGGTGGCGATCATCCTGATCTTCGTCAACCCCTTCTGGAGCCAGGTGGTCGGGTAAGGGGAAAGCCATGGAGCTCGATCTGTTCACCTTCCTGGCCCAGGTCGTCAACTTCGTCGTCCTGGTCGTGCTGCTGCGCATCTTCCTCTACAAGCCCGTAATCCGCACCATGGACGAGCGGGAGCGCCGCATTGCCTCCCGCCTGGAGGATGCAGAGGAAAAGCAGCGCAGGGCCGAGGAGGAGGCGGGCTCCTACCGGCAGAAGCAGCGGGAGATCGAGGAGAAACGGGGCGAGATCCTCTCAGAGGCTCGCCAGGAGGCCGCCGACCGCAAGTCCGAGCTGCTCGACGAGGCCCGCCGGGAGGTGGAGGAGAGCCGCGAAAAGTGGAGCCGTGCCCTGGAGCGGCAGCGAGAGGGCTTCCTGTCCCGGTTGCGCGTGAAGGTCGGCCAGGAGACCTACCGCATCGCCCGCAAGGCCCTGCGCGACCTGGCGGACGAAGAGCTGGAGACCAGGATCGTCGCCGTGTTTTCCCGGCGCCTGGACGAGTTGGACGGCGAGCGCCGGCGCGAGCTGAGCGAGGCGATCGGAGACGGCGGCCGCGTCCGCATCCGGAGCGCCTTCACCCTGGAGAACGAGGACCGCGCGCGCCTCGAGGAGAAGATCGGCGCCCTGGTCGACGGACAGCTCTCCTTCGACTACGAGGAGAGCGGGGAGCTCATCAGCGGCATCGAGCTGCGCGCGGGGGACGAGCGGGTCTCCTTCAGCCTGGAGAGCTATCTCGAGGAGCTGGAGGAACGCATGCGCCGAGCCGTCGAAGTGGAAAGCGAGAAGAAACTGCATGCCTGACATGTCTGACATGCCCGAACGGGAGCTGAAAAACGTGGTGGACACCGCCGTCGAGGCGATGGATCGATCCCTGGAAGGATACAGCCCGGAAGTGGAGTCCCGGGAAGTCGGCACGATCACGGCCGTGGGCCACGGCGTGGCCTGGGTTCGGGGTTTGCCCCAGACGCGCTCGGAGGAGCTCCTGGAGCTCCCGGGGGGAGGACGGGGCCTGGCCTTCAACCTCGATGCGGAGCGCCTGTCCGTGGTCCTGCTCGACCATGCCAAGCACTACCGGGCCGGCCAGGAGGTGAAACGCTCGGGCAGGATTGCGGACGTGCCCGTGGGGGAAGAGCTCCTCGGCCGGGTGGTGGATCCGGCCGGCAGGCCGTTGGACGGGCGCGGGGAGCTCCGCAGCAAAGAGCGCCGTCCAGTGGAGCGCCCCGCCCCGAGCATCATGGAGCGGGCTCCGGTGTCGACCCCCCTGCAGACCGGAATCCAGGCGGTAGACGCCCTGATCCCGATCGGCAGGGGACAACGGGAGCTGATTCTCGGCGACCGGCAGACGGGCAAGACCGGCATAGCGGTGGACACCCTGATCAATCAGCGGGACAAGGAGGTAACCTGCGTCTACTGCGCCATCGGCCAGCGCAGCTCCGCCGTGGCCAAGGTGATCGCCGACCTGAAGAGCCACGACGCCCTCAAGAACTGCATCGTGGTGGTCGCCACCGGAGAGGACCCCCCGGGACTGAACTACCTGGCGCCGTACTCCGCCACGGCCATGGCCGAGTACTTCATGGACCAGGGCCGGGACGCCCTCGTGGTCTACGACGACCTGACCCGTCACGCCCGCTCGTACCGGGAGATCTCCCTGCTCCTGCGCCGGGCCCCGGCCCGGGAGGCTTACCCCGGGGACATCTTCTACATCCACTCCCGGCT